>Ga0308168_1000140_pt1 | contig 115336 bp, 109 predicted proteins | sample PhyCR2_FD_202133 | JGI IMG/M metagenome (GOLD analysis project Ga0308168, IMG submission 202133) | Phyllosphere microbial communities from UC Gill Tract Community Farm, Albany, California, United States - DLSLRC.R2 | ecosystem: Host-associated > Plants > Phyllosphere > Unclassified | place...
CCAACGCCATCGTGCCGGTGCTCAAGGCCGTCAACGACCAGTACGGCATCGTCAACGGCCACGTCGAAACCGTTCACTCGTTCACCAACGACCAGAACCTGATCGACAACTTCCACAAGGGCAGCCGTCGTGGCCGCGCCGCGCCGCTGAACATGGTCATCACCGAGACCGGTGCCGCCACCGCCGCCGCCAAGGCACTGCCGGTGCTCAAGGGCAAGCTGACCGGCAACGCCATCCGCGTACCCACGCCGAACGTCTCGATGGCCATTCTCAACCTGAATCTCGAGAAGGCCACCACCCGCGAAGAGATCAACGAGTACCTGCGCCAGACGGCCATGCACTCGGAACTGCACAAGCAGATCGACTACGTCAGCTCGCAGGAAGTGGTTTCCACCGACTTCGTCGGCTCGCGTTACGCCGGTGTGGTCGATGCCGAAGCCACCATCAGCAATGACAACCGTGTCGTGCTCTATGTCTGGTACGACAACGAGTTCGGCTACAGCTGCCAGGTCGTGCGCGTGATGGAAGACATGGCCGGGGTCAACCCGCCAGCGTTCCCGCGCTAAGCGATGCGTTCACGAGAACGGGAGCCCATGGGCTCCCGTTTCTCGTTGGGGCGAGCGGCAACGGCCCCAAGACGATGTAGTGGCGCCGAAAATGGCCTACGACACGACCAAGGGTTAATGTGCACGTCGTCCGGTCTTGAGTAGACTGTACGCGAATTTTTTTCATGACGCCGATGGCGGCATGAGCGAGTCCTGCGGCCACCGTGACCGCAGGCCAGTTCTGAAGGAGTACGCATGGCTGTCTACAACTACGACGTGGTGGTGCTGGGTTCCGGCCCGGCCGGTGAAGGCGCGGCGATGAACGCCGCCAAGGCAGGGCGCAAGGTCGCGATGGTCGATAGCCGCCGTCAGGTCGGCGGCAACTGCACCCACCTGGGCACCATCCCGTCCAAAGCGCTGCGCCACTCGGTTCGGCAGATCATGCGCTTCAACACCAACTCGATGTTCCGCGCCATCGGCGACCCGCGCTGGTTTTCCTTCCCCGACGTGCTCAAGAGCGCCGAGACGGTCATCGCCAAGCAGGTGGCCTCACGCACCAGCTACTACGCGCGCAACCGGGTGGACGTGTTCTTCGGTACCGGCAGCTTCGCCGACGAGCAGACCATCGAAGTGGTCTGCCCCAACGGCGTGGTCGAGAAACTGGTGGCCAAGCACATCATCATCGCCACCGGCTCGCGTCCCTATCGCCCGGCGGACATCGACTTCAACCACCCGCGCATCTACGACAGCGACACCATCCTTAGCCTCGGTCACACGCCGCGCAAGCTGATCGTCTACGGTGCCGGGGTGATCGGTTGCGAGTACGCCTCGATCTTCAGCGGCCTGGGCGTCCTGATCGAGTTGATCGACAACCGCAGCCAGCTGTTGAGCTTCCTCGACTCGGAGATCTCCCAGGCGCTGAGCTACCACTTCAGCAACAACCACATCACCGTGCGCCACAACGAGGAGTACGAGCGGGTCGAAGGCCTGGACAACGGGGTCATCCTGCACCTGAAGTCCGGCAAGAAGATCAAGGCCGATGCCTTGCTGTGGTGCAACGGCCGGACCGGCAACACCGATCGCCTGGGGCTGGAGAACATCGGCATCAAGCCCAACAGCCGTGGGCAGATCGAGGTCGACGAGACCTACAGTACCGGGGTCGCCAACGTCTACGGCGCCGGTGACGTGATCGGCTGGCCGAGCCTGGCCAGTGCCGCCCACGACCAGGGCCGCTCGGCCGCCGGCAGCATCGTCGACAATGGCAGCTGGCGCTTCGTCAATGACGTGCCGACCGGCATCTACACCATTCCCGAGATCAGCTCGATCGGCAAGAACGAACAGGAACTGACCCAGGCCAAGGTGCCCTACGAGGTCGGCAAGGCGTTCTTCAAGTCCATGGCCCGCGCGCAGATCGCCGGCGAGCCGCAGGGCATGTTGAAGATCCTCTTCCACCGAGAGACGCTGCAGATCCTCGGCGTGCACTGCTTCGGCTACCAGGCCTCGGAAATCGTGCACATCGGCCAGGCGATCATGGACCAGCCGGGCGAACTGAACACGCTCAAGTACTTCGTCAACACCACCTTCAACTACCCGACCATGGCCGAGGCCTACCGGGTCGCCGCCTACGACGGCCTGAACCGGCTTTTTTGAGCGGCTCCGGCCGGCCGCCTGAGCCGGCCGGGGAGAGTGGCTTCAGTCCTTCCCAAGGGTGGTTTTGGCCAAACCGGGAAAGTCTGTGATCAGGCTGTCCACGCCAAAGTCAGCGAGCCGGCGCATCAGCGCCGGTTCGTTGACCGTCCACACCGACACATGCAGCCCTTGCTTCTGCGCCTTGAGCAGGCGCTCGGGCGTGCACAGCGTCCAGTTCAGCGCCAGCAGCGTACACCCGTAGTTGCGCGCGACCTTGAGCGGGTCGAGCCAGGCGTATTCGGCCACCAGGCCGCGCGCCAGGTCCGGCACCAGCTCCTGGGCCGCCCGCAGCACCGTCCGTGAGCTGGACGTCACCGTGACCTTGTCCAGCAGGCCATGACGCTCGGCCATGTCGCGGATCGCCAGCACCGTGCTGGCGGCCCGGGTGCGCGAGGCGCTCTTGACCTCCAGCTGCCAATGGGCGAACGCGCAGCGCTCGAACAGCTCTTCGAGCCGTGGCACGGGGCAGGGGCGGGGCCACTGCGGGCCGCTCGCGCGCGCGTCCAGGGCCACCAGTTCGTCGGCGGTGTGCTCGACCACCTTGCCACGACGCCCGGTGGTGCGCTTGAGGGTCGTGTCGTGGATCACCATCAACTGGTTGTCGGCCGACAGGTGCAGGTCGAGCTCGCACCGGTCGATGCCATGGGACAGGCATTGCTGGAAGCTGCTCAGGGTGTTCTCGGGGGCTTCGCCCTTGGCGCCGCGATGGCCGTAGATCAGGGTCACGTTCGTTCCTTCAGTCGATGAAAAGGGGGAGGGCTCAGTCGGCCTGGGCCGCGGAGTGGTCGAGCGCTTCTCGGCGTTGCTGCTGCTGGCGTTGCAGGACATGGCGCGCCAGCAGTTGGCGCTGGGCATCGCTGAGGTCGACGAACTCCACGGCGGCGTCCTGCAGGCCTTGGGCATTGGTCTGGCAATGCACCACGCGGCCGCGCAGCAACAGGCCCAGGCCCTGGGGCATCAGGAGCATGCGCACCGCCACCCGCGCCTGGGCCTGTAAAGGCTCGGCCTGGGTGAATTCGATGCCGCCTTCGGAGAGGATCACCCGACGCGGCTCGCCCAGCTCGCCCAGCAGCGTCTGGGCCAGGACGGCGCCGAGCAGGTCGAGGCGCTTGTTCTGTGCACGCAGAAAGGCCGCCAGCGTGCGGTCCTTGTCGCTCAGCTGGCGCAGCAAGTGCTGCGATTCGAATTCGGCCACGTGCAGTTCGCCGAGCAGATTGAACAGCGGCGAGGCATCGCGCAGCACGGTGGCCGGATCGGCCTGCGCGGCGCTCAACGGGCTGATTTGCAGTGCGACGTGATCTTCGATGCGGTAGTATTCGCGGCGATCTTCTTCGTCTGTTGTCGTCATGGCGAACCCAGGGTGGCGATGATGGTCCGAGTGTAAAGCTGCCTTGGGCGCCTCGCCACCAAGGACGTTCCCTTTCATCCGAACAAGCCCCCTCATGTTCAGACCTCTTTTCGTATTCATCGGCACACGCTACACCCGTGCCAAGCGTCGCAATCATTTCGTCTCGTTCATTTCCCTGACCTCGATGATCGGCCTCGCCCTTGGCGTGGTGGTGATGATCGTGGTGCTCTCGGTCATGAACGGCTTCGACCACGAGATGCGTACCCGCGTCCTGGGCATGGTGCCCCATGCCACCCTGGAGACCGGCCAGGCCATCGACGACTGGCCCGCGCTGGCCAAGCAGGTCCAGCAGAACCCGCAGGTGACGGCCGTGGCGCCGTTCACCCAGATGCAGGGGCTGCTGACCAGCGACGGCAAGGTGCAGAAGGTGCTGCTCAACGGCATCGATCCGGCCCGCGAGCGGCAGGTCTCGATCATCGACCAGTTCGTGCGCCAGGGCAGCCTGGACCAGCTGGCGCCCGGCAGCTGGGGCATCATGATCGGCGACAAGGCCGCCGCCAAGCTGGGCGTGGGCGTCGGTGACAAGCTCACCTTCGTCGCCCCGGAGGTCAGCGTGACGCCGGCGGGCATGTTCCCGCGCATGAAGCGTTTCACCGTGGTCGGCATCTTCCATGTGGGGGCCGGCGAGATCGACGGCTACCTGGGGCTGACCAACCTGTCCGACCTGTCCCGGCTGCACCGCTGGAAGGCCGATCAGGTCCAGGGCCTGCGCCTGAAGTTCGACGACCTGTTCCAGGCCCCACGCGTGGCCTACCAGATCGCCCAGCAGTTGGGCGAGGACCAGTACTACTCGCGCGACTGGACCCGGACCCACGGCAACCTGTACCAGGCCATCCGCATGGAGAAGGCAATGATCGGGCTGCTGTTGCTGCTGATCGTCGCAGTGGCGGCGTTCAACATCATTTCCACCCTGGTGATGGTGGTCAACGACAAGAAGGGCGACATCGCCATCTTGCGCACCCTGGGCGCCACGCCGGCGCAGATCATGGGCATCTTCATGGTCCAGGGCACCATCATCGGCGTGCTCGGCACCTTGATCGGCGGGGTGCTGGGCATTCTCGCCGCGCTCAACGTCAGCGCCGCCATCGCCGGGCTGGAGACGCTCATCGGCCACAAGTTCCTGAATGCCGACGTGTACTTCATCGATTACCTGCCGTCGCAGATCCTGGCCAGCGACGTCTGGATGGTCTGCGGCGCCGCCCTGATCCTGAGTTTCTTCGCCACCCTCTACCCGGCCTGGCGCGCTTCGCGCACGCAACCGGCGGAGGCGCTACGTTATGAGTGAGTCGCGCATGAGTGATAAAGCCGTACTGAGTTGCCGCAACCTGGGCAAGTCCTACGAGGAAGGCCCGGAGCGGGTGCAGGTGCTGTCCGGCCTGCAACTGGAACTCCAGCCGGGCGAGCGCGTGGCCATCGTCGGCAGTTCCGGCTCGGGCAAGAGCACCTTGCTCAACCTGCTGGGCGGCCTGGACACCCCCACCGAGGGCAGTGTCTGGCTGGCCGGCGAAGAGCTGTCGGCGCTCGGCGAGCGCGCCCGTGGCCTGCTGCGCAACCGTGCCCTGGGCTTCGTCTACCAGTTCCACCACCTGCTGCCGGAGTTCACCGCCCTGGAGAACGTCTGCATGCCGCTGTTGATCGGCAGCACGCCGATCCCTGAAGCGCGTGAGCGAGCCCAGGCGTTGCTCGAGCGCGTCGGTCTTGGTCACCGCCTGAGCCATAAGCCGGCCGAACTGTCGGGTGGCGAGCGTCAGCGTGTGGCGATCGCCCGTGCCCTGGTCAATCGGCCAGGGCTGGTGATGCTCGACGAGCCGACCGGCAACCTCGATCATCACACCGCCCAGGGGATCCAGGAGCTGATGCGCGAGCTGTCCGGTGCCTCGCGCACGGCGTTCCTGGTGGTCACCCACGACCTCAGCCTGGCCCGGCAGATGGACCGCGTGCTGCGCCTGGAAGATGGCCGCCTGGTGCCGATCTGAAGGGTTTCGCTCTGAGTCGACCTCACGGGCCACCGCGTGGCCCGTCTACCCGTTCAACTGGTGTTCACGTACATGTTCAGACCCTTGCCCTTGTTCATCGGTGCCCGCTACACCCGGGCCAAGCGCCGCAACCATTTCATCTCGTTCATCTCCATGACCTCGATGATCGGCCTGGCGCTGGGCGTGCTGGCCATGATCGTCGTGCTGTCGGTGATGAATGGTTTCCAGCGCGAGATGAGCTCGCGCATCCTGGGGCTGGTGCCCCATGCCAGCCTGCTGGGCGAGCGCCCGCTCGACGATTGGCGCCATGTCGCCGATACCGCCTTGAAGAACCCGGCGGTGATGGCGGCGGCGCCCCTGACGGAGCTGGACGGCATGCTGTCGTACAAGGGCGCCATGCAGCCGATCCAGGTCAGCGGCATCGACCCGGCCGAGGAGGGCAAGGTGTCCATCGTCGGCCAGCACATCCTCAGGGGCAGTCTGCAGGACCTGCGTCCCGGCGAGTACGGCGTGATCGTCGGCGAGCTGACCGCACGGCGCTTCGGCCTGCGCGGAGGCGACAAGCTGACCCTGATCGTGCCCGAGATCAGCAGCGCGCCCGGTGGCATCACCCCACGCATGCAGCGCCTGACGGTGGTCGGCGTGTTCAAGGTCGGTGCCGAACTGGATGGTTCCCAGGCCTACATCCATGTCGCCGACGCAGGCGAGATGCAGCGCTGGGCGCCTGGCCAGGTGCAGGGCGTGCGCCTCAAGCTGCATGACCTGTATGCCGCGCCCCAGGTCTCCAAGGCCATCACCGCGCAGTTGGGCGAGGGCTACCATGCCGATGACTGGTCCCACACCCAGGGCAGCCTGTTCAGCGCCATGAAGATGGAAAAGACCATGATCGGCCTGTTGCTGCTGATGATCATCGCCGTGGCGGCGTTCAACATCATCGCCACGCTGGTGATGGTGGTGAACGACAAGGGCGCCGACATCGCCATCCTGCGCACCCTCGGCGCCACGCCCGCGCAGATCATGGGGACCTTCATGGTCCAGGGCAGCCTGATCGGCATCGTGGGTACGTTGATCGGTGGCGTGCTCGGGGTGATTGCCGCGCTCAACGTCAGCGCGATCGTCGGGGCGCTGGAGCGGGCCACCGGGCAGCACATCTTCACCTCGGACGTGTATTTCGTCAGCAGCCTGCCCTCGGAGCTGCAGTGGGGGGATGTCGGGCTGATCTGCTTTGCCGGGCTGGTGATGAGCTTCCTGGCGACCCTGTACCCGGCGTACCGCGCCTCGCAGGTCGAGCCGGCGTATGCACTGCGGTATGAGTGAGGGCGTGCAGCCGAGCTAGGGCTCGGTCGTGCGCCGCCTGCATCGCGGGCAAGCCCGCTCCCACAGGGCCCGTGGGAGCCTGCCTTGTCGCGGTGTGGCTATGGGTGTGGGAGTCCACCCGCCGCCTTGGCACCGTGCTGTCGCGCAAAGAACATGGCGATAGCTGGCAGAATCCGAAGCCTCATTGCTAATCGATTCTAGGGCCGCTTTGCGGCCCATCGCGGCACTGGGGCCGCTCCTACACCCGTAGCCCCACCGCGGGGTTGCAGGCTATCGCGGTCACCTGTGGGAGCGGCCCCAGTGCCGCGATTGGGCCCGCAGGGCCCACAAGATTCTAAAATTATTTCCTTTGAAATCAACAAGCTATTTTTTGTTCTGTGGGAGCTGGCTTGCCAGCGATAGGGCCCGGTCAGGCGCTGCCCGTATCCAGTTGAACGTTCCGTCCTCCCTTGCCGTCCGTACCTGTGAAGGCCGCCACGCCCTACCGGCCGCCTTCATGACTCAACGGCATCCAGGAGGCTTCAATGAAATACCGTGCGTTCGGCAATACCGGCCTGTTCGTGTCCGAACTCGTCATCGGCAGCGTCCCCTTCGGCGGACGTGGCGCCTTCGAGAAGACCGGCAGTGTGGACGTCGGTCAAGCCACCCGCATGTTCGACCTGGCCTTCGAGGCCGGTGTCAACCTGGTGGACACCGCTGACCTGTACTCCCACGGCCTGGCCGAGGAAATCGTCGGCAAGGCGCTCGGTGCGCGGCGTCAGTCGATCATCCTGGCTTCCAAGGCACGCAGCCCCATGGGCGACAACCCCAATGACAGCGGCGCTTCGCGCTACCACCTGATCCGCGCCTGCGAGGCCAGCCTCAAGCGCCTGGGCACCGATCACATCGACCTGTACCAGTTGCACAACTGGGATGGCGTCACGCCGATCGAAGAGACCCTGGCGGCCCTGGACCATCTGGTGCAGAGCGGCAAGATCCGCTACTTCGGCACGTCCAACTACACCGCCTGGCAGATGATGAAGACCCTGGGCAGCGCGCGCCTCAACGGGTGGCAGCAACCGGTGTCGCAACAGATCTACTACACCCCCGAGGCCCGCGAGGCCGAATACGAGCTGCTGCCGATGGCCCTCGACCAAGGCTTCGCGACACTGGTCTGGGGCCCGTTGGGCGAAGGTCTGCTGACCGGCAAGGTCCGCCGTGGGCAGAAGACCCCGTCCGGCACGCGCCAGGGTAACGACTGGCCGGAACCCTACGTGCACGACCGCGAGCGGGCCTACGACATCATTGAAACCCTGATTGAGGTCGGCAAGCGCCACGACTGCTCGCCGTCGCGCGTCTGCCTGGCCTGGCTGAAGGACCGCCCAGGCATCACCAGCGTGATCACCGCCGGGCGCTCCGAGGAACAGTTGCAGGACAACCTCAAGGCGGTCGACCTGGTCCTGCAGCCTGAAGACCTTGAGCAGATCGAGCGTGCGACCCGCCTGGCGCCCCAGTACCCCTACTGGCACCGCATCGCTGCCAAGATGGACCGCATCGACCCGGCCGAAGCCCCCTTCATCGAGCTGTACCGTCAGACCATGGCCGACAACACGTCCAAGAACGGCTGATAGCCCGTGCGACACAAAGGCTCGCCCCTTTGCGAGGCGAGTCCTTGGCGATCTGGCCTCACACCTGGCCGATCCGCAGGTTGATCGGCCAACGGATCGACCGCTCGGCCTGCGCCTGCCCCCAGCAGGTTGCCAGGTCGGCGGCGAACCGTTCGAGCAGGGCCTGTTCGCCTGCTTCCCGCGCATGGCGCACGGCCGACCAGGTCGAGACGTAGCCCAGAAACGCCTCTAGGTTCCAGCTCAACTCGATGCTCATCGCCGGTGCCTTGAACTCCGCGAACGGAAAATCCAGCGTGGCGTAGCCACTGTCGACCAGCTGCCGCTCAGGCGGCCAGAAGGGACCGATCTCGTGGTGGTAGAAGTCCATGAAACGTCCCTGCAGGTCGTCCTCCAGGCGTGGCACGCCATAGCTGATCAATGCCAGCACGGCGCCCGGCGCGGCCCGGGTGCACACCTGGGCATAGAAGGCGGGCAGGTCGAACCAGTGCGCGGCCTGGGCCACCGTGATCAGCTGGGCGCCCTGGGCCGATGCTGGCAAAGCCTCGGCCGGAGCGCAGGCATAATGAAGGTTGCCGCGCGCCTGGGCATGGGCGATCTGATCCTGGCTGGGGTCGAACCCCCACACGGTGTCGAAATGATCGGCCAGCAACGTGGTCAACTGGCCGTTGCCACACCCCACGTCCACGGCCAGCCTGCGCTCAGGGACGGTGCTGGCCAGATAGGCGGCCAGCGCGGCGGGGTATTCGGGCCTGAAGCTGGCATAGGCCTGGCCACCTTGGTCGAACCAGTTTCGTGAGGACGGGGCGGGGGTGGTCATTCGGCAGGTCTCCAATGGCTGACAACGTGCCGCTCACTGTAGCCTTCGAACCGCTGACCGTCAGCCTGAGGATGCGCCCGTGCTTGGCTTTTGCACGCCAAGGCTCTAGCCTCGACGCCCCTGGACACCCTGAGGAAAGACGATGCGCCCTGTCATCAGCCGCCGGCACCTGCTGGTCGGCGCCGTGGGTGGTGCTGCCGCCCTGACGCTACCGGCCTGGGCCGACGACGCCGTGCGTCAACGCCTGGCAACGCTTGAACGCACCCATGGCCGGACCCTCGGCCTCTGGGCGCTCGAGGCCGGCAGCGGTCAGCGTCTGGCCTACCGCGCCGACCAGCGCTTCGCCTTCTGCAGCGCGTTCAAGGTGCTGCTCGCCGGCGCCATCCTGCAACGCAACGAGGCCGAACCTGGCCTGCTGGCGCAGCACATCGACTATGACGCCGCCACGCTGGTCACCTATTCGCCCATCACCCAGGATCACCTCGAGACCGGCATGCGCGTGGCCGATCTGTGCGCGGCCGCATTGCAGTACAGCGACAACACCGCCGCCAACCTGCTGTTGGCGCAGATCGGCGGGCCGGCCGGCCTGACCGCGTTCGCCCGACGCCTGGGCGACGCCGTGTTTCGCCTGGACCGCGACGAGCCGACGCTCAACACCGCGCTGCCGGATGACCCGCGCGACACCACCACGCCGTTGGCCATGGGCATGACCCTCGAACGGCTGCTGGTCGGCAAAGCCCTGACCGTGCCCAGCCGTCGCCAATTGCAGGCCTGGCTCGAAGGCAACACCACCGGCGCGAGCCGCATCCGCGCCGGTGTGCCCGGCGACTGGCGCGTCGGCGACAAGACCGGCACGGGCGACTACGGCGTGGCCAACGACGTGGCGATCGTCTGGCCCCCCGGCCGCGCGCCGTGGATCGTGGTGGTGTTCACTCGAGGCCCCGACCCCTCGTCGCCTGGGGACAGTGCGCTCGTTGCCGCAGCGATGCGCGAGATCGTCGGCGTTTGGGGGTAAGTGGCGAAGCACACGCTACAAACGGACGTCAGTGCGGTTCGCCAGGTGTTGACAGGGTCTCGGTGCGGCGCTGACGCACTGGCTTGCAGCCCAACGGCACACACACCGCCGCACACGGTCCTACCTTCAGGCGCCCGTGGCCTACCCGAACGGCATTCGAACCCTTCGGTGGCACAATGCCTTTGATTCGATCGTTTTGGAGACCTTCATGTTGCGTGCATTTGAGCAGAGGCTCGACCCTTTCCCGCCTGACGAGGCACCGCCACCACCTGCTGGCCTGGCGCGGTTCCTCTGGGCCTGCACCCGTGGTGCACGCCGGTACATCCTGGCCTTCGCCGTGCTCAGCGCCGGCGTCTCGATCTACGAAGCCTGGCTGTTCGCCTTCCTGGGCCAGGTCGTCGACCTGCTGACCACCTGGCAGGCCGGAGGCGATGCGACCGGTCAGGAGCAGCGTGTGCTCTGGGGCATCGGCCTCGTGCTGGTGGCCAGTGTCGGGCTGGTGGCGCTGCGCACCATGGTCCAGCACCAGATTCTGGCGATCAACCTGCCACTGCGGCTGCGCTGGGACTTTCACCGGTTGATGCTGCGCCAGAGCCTGTCGTTCTTCTCCGACGAGTTCTCCGGGCGGGTCACCACCAAGGTGATGCAGACCGCGTTGTCGGTACGCGAGGTGCTGTTCACGCTGGTCGAGATCATCCCGGGGATCGGTGTCTACTTCGTGGCGATCGTCGCCCTGGCCGGTGGCTTCGCGCTCAAGCTGATGCTGCCGTTCCTGGCCTGGATCGTGCTCTTCGGCCTGGCCATGGCGTATTTCGTGCCGCGCCTGGGCAAGGTCGGGCAGGAGCAGGCGCATGCGCGTTCGTCGATGACCGGCCGGGTCTCGGACGCCTACACCAACATCACCACCGTCAAACTGTTCTCCCATTCCAAGCGCGAGGCCCACTTCGCCCGCGCGGCCATGGAGGATTTCAAGCAGACCGGGTTCCGCCAGATGCGTCTGGTCAGCCAGTTCGAGATCGTCAACCAGGCGCTGGTGGTCGGGTTGATCATGGGCGCTGGCGGCTACGCCCTGTGGCTGTGGCACCAGGGCGATGTCGGCACCGGCGCGGTGGCCGCGATCACCGCCATGGCGCTGCGCATCAACGGCATGTCGCACTGGATCATGTGGCAGATGACCTCGCTGTTCGAGAACATCGGCACCGTGCAGGACGGCATGGACACGCTCACCCGTGGCCCCAAGGTGCAGGATGCGCCCGACGCCGGCACCCTGGTGACCCACGGCGGCGCAGTGACCTTCGACAACGTCAGCTTCAACTACAACGGCGAGCGCCAGGTCCTGCAGGGCCTGAACCTGGACATCCGCCCGGGCGAGAAGATCGGCCTGGTCGGGCGCTCCGGGGCCGGCAAGTCGACGCTGATCAACCTGCTGCTGCGCTTCTACGATGTCGACAGCGGGCAGATTCGCATCGACGGCCAGGACATCGCCAAGGTGACCCAGGACAGCCTGCGCAGCGCCATCGGCATGGTCACCCAGGACACCTCATTGCTGCACCGCTCGATTCGCGACAACATCGCCTACGGGCGGCCCGACGCCACCGACGCGCAGATCCATGAAGCGGCGGTCAACGCCCAGGCCGATGGGTTCATCAGCCAGCTCAGCGACCGGCAGGGCGGTACCGGCTACGACACCTTGGTCGGCGAGCGCGGCATCAAGCTCTCCGGCGGCCAGCGCCAACGGGTCGCCATTGCACGGGTGATGCTCAAGAACGCGCCGATCCTGCTGCTCGACGAGGCCACCAGCGCGCTGGACTCGGAGGTCGAAGTGGCTATCCAAGAAAGCCTCGACGAGATGATGCAGGGCAAGACCGTGATCGCCATCGCCCACCGGCTCTCGACCATCGCGGCCATGGATCGCCTGATCGTGATGGATGCCGGGCGGATCCTCGAGCAGGGTACCCATGCCGAGCTGCTGCGCAAGAACGGCGTCTATGCACGGCTCTGGCAACACCAGAGCGGGGGATTCCTGGGTGAGGACCAAGGGGTGCTCGACAGCGTGGAATGAAGAGTGACAGGGCTGCGCGGAGGAACTTGGCACAGCCCTGACGCTCAGAACGACATCGCCCGGCGCCCCAGGTGCCGGGCAGCGTTTTTTCGATCAAGGATGACCCCTCAGCATGGCGCCAGAGCCTGATTCGACTCACCACGTGGCCGCACCGCGCGCTGCCCGCCTGCCCAGGCCACTCACCGCACTCGCGGCCTACGGTATGCTCGCCTTGGCGACCCTGTCGCTCAGCGGCTGCTGGAGCCTGATGATCCATGCCGACGGCGAGCGCTGCATCTATCCCGGCACACGCTATGGCTGGAACTTCGCCACGGCCCGCGGTCCCAGCGGCTGGCCGTTGCTGGTCGATGTGCCGTTCTCCTTCGTGCTCGACACCGTGCTGCTGCCTTACGACCTGACCGCCTTCTTGTCCGAAGACCAGGGAGGAGACCCCGCGCCCTGTGATTTGCGAGGCGATCTCAAGGTCATGTAACGTCGCTGCGCATGGCCTTCAGGAGCCCCCATGATGCCTTCTTCCCTCGTTCCCGACCGGTTTCGGCGGCGGTGTGTCCGCTGGCTGCAGGCGGTGGCCCTGGCGCACCTGATCGGTGGCCTGGTGCTGACCTGGGCCGGGCATGCGCCCTGGTTCGACGGCTATTTCGCCAGCATCGAGCAGGTCTTCTGGTCACAGGCCGCGCCTGCGGCAGCGCGTCGGCAGCAGGTCTGGTGGATGGCGCTGTTCGCTGCCACCGTGCAGAGCTACGCGCTGTACATGCTGGCGTTGATCCAGGTGGGCGAACGCTTCGCCGACCACCGTGTGTGGGGCTGGCTGATGGCGGGGCTGTTGTTATGGGCGCCGCAGGACCTTTGGTTCTCGCTGCGTGTGGGCTTGTGGTCCCATGGCGTGATCGATGCACTGGCGTTGCTGGCGCTGCTGCCACCGTTGGCCTGGTTGTACCGGCATGACCGCCGACGGGCTACCCCAGTGGGCTCGCGCACACAAGGCGTGCCGCGTTGAACCGACCGTTAATGTACCTGCTGGCAGGCAATGGCGGCGCGATCGATCGGTGGGACGAGGCGCCCGTCATCGCGTGCGGGCGCTGGAGCTGCCGAGGGTCGGCGACAATCCCGCGCCGTCTTGCCAGGACCTCCACGGCTACGCCGAGACGGTGAATGGCACCTGGCAGAGACTGGACAGCTGACAGAGGCCGAGCATGACGCCCAGGCCCGTCGCCTGGGTGAAGGCGGCGTCTCAGCCAGCGAGCCGCTGGTTCACCCAGGCATGGGTGTGCGCCTGCACCTGCTGGGCCAGGGGCACCGGGAAGTGGAGAAAGCCGTGGGGCGCGGCCGGCAGCAGGTGCGTTTCGGCGGGTGCCACCTGTGACCAGCGTTCAGCCATCAGCCGCGTGTCGTCGCGCAATGGGTCGATTTCGCCGGCGAACAGCAAGGCCGGCGGCAGGCCGTCCAGATCCCCGTACAACGGCGACAGCGGCGGGCTGCGGCGTTGCTGGTCGCTCATGTCCGGGGTCAGGCGCCGCAGCGCCTCGACCATGCCCGGGCCGTCGAGCACCAGGGTGTCGGGCCCGGCGCTGTGCACGCTGGGCGTCCCGGTAAGGTCGTAGACGCCGTAGTAGAGCACCGTGCCCTTGATCCGGGCGAGCAGGTCGGGCCAGGCCTTGAGCGACAACAGGGTCGCTGCGGCCAGGTGGGCGCCGGCCGACTCCCCGATGACGATCACCGGAAGGCCGGCGAAGGCGTCGTCTTCGCTTTCCAGCAGCCAGCGCGCGGCCGACAGGCAATCGTCCAGCAGGCCCTGGAGCGGTGTAGTGGTCGCCAGCCGATAGTCCACCGACACCACCGTCACCTGGCAGGCCTTGACCAACGCGGCATTGACGTCGTCGTTCATCTGCGCATTGCCGATGACCCAGCCCCCACCGTGAATGTCCAGCACGAGGCCTTTGGAGGGACCGTCCGGGCGGATGATGCGCACCGGGACGGGCGTGTCCGGCAGCCCGCCCAGGCGCGTGCGCGCCTGCAAGCCATGCTTGGCCAGGCTTCGCAGGCCCGCGAACTGGCCGGCGCGCAGCAGGGTCTGGATCGCGGTCGGGGCCAGGCGATTGCGAATGCGAAAGCGAGGCAGCCAGGCCAGTGTGCGGTTGAAGCGCTGCATCTGCGCGATCGTGTCTGCAGAGCGCCAGGGGGCTTGAGTGGTCACGTTCACAGGTCCTCGTTCGGCCGGTGCAGTCACCGGCGGGTCATGAAAGGGCGCGTGCAGCGGGACATGGCAGAGGCACCTTCAGTGCGCCATCGCCCGTTCACCGTAGCGCCGGGCCAGGGCATGCAAGCCAACGCCGACGGCCAGCAGGATACCGGCCCGCAACCAGTTCCCGGCCGGCTGCTGGGTCAACAGCACCAGACACGAAAGAATGCCCAGCAGCGGCACCACCGAATGGATGCTGAAATGGGGTTCGTCGATCTTGTCCTTCTTCAAGACCAGCACTGCCAGGTTGGTGCTCAGGAACACGAACAACAACAGCAGCACCACGGTCTCGGCCAGCACTTCGAGGGTGCCGGTCAGGGTCAGCAGCGCGGCCAGCGCGGTGGTCGCCAGAATGGCCGGTGCCGGCGTGCGCCGGTTCGGCAGTACATGGCCCAGCCAGGCCGGCAGCAGGCCTTCACGGGCCATGCCCAAGGTCAGGCGGCTGGCCATGATCATGGTCAGCAGCGCGCCATTGGCGACCGCCACCAGGGCGATCACCGCGAACCAGCTGCGGGGGATGCCCAGGCCAGAATCGCCGACGATGTCCATCAGCGGCGCTTTGGCCGCGATCAGCGCGTCGGCGGGCATCACCAGGGCCGCCCCGGCACCGACGGCCAGGTAGACCAGGCCGGCGATCAGCAAGGCCATGAACAAGGCCTTGGGGTAGGTACGGCGAACGTCACGCACTTCTTCGGCCAGGTTGGCGGAGGTCTCGAAGCCGACGTAGGAGTAGAACGCCAGCAGGGCCGCACCGAGAATCGCGCTGGCCGGTGCGTGGCCACCGAAATCCAGCAGCCGCGCAGGCTCGGCTCGGCCTTGCCCGCACAGCGCGGCCACGGCGACGATCACCAGCACCAGGCCGCTGAGTTCGATCACGGTCATCACCAGGTTCGCCCCCAGGGATTCCTTGATGCCCCGCAAATTGAGCGCCGCGATCAGCAACAGGAACAACGGCGCCAGCACGTGGGTCGGCCAGTCCAGGAACACGCGCAGGTACTCCCCGGCGAAAGCCAGCGCCAGGCCCGCCACGCTGGTGATACCGGCTGCCAGCATGGCGAAGCCGACCAGGAACGACAGCAGCGGTGAGCCGAAGGCACGCTGGGCGAAGACCGCCGCGCCACCGGCCCGAGGGTACTTGCTGACCAGTTCGGCGTACGACGCCGCGGTGAACAGGGCGAACAGCAGGCCGACCGCCAGGGGCGCCCATATCGCGCCACCGGCCCGGTCGGCGATGGCCCCCGCCAGGGCGTAGACGCCTGCGCCGAGTACATCGCCCAGGATGAAGAACACCAGCAGGGGCAAGGTGACGACACGTTTGAGAGCACGGGCAGACGGTGGATTCATCGGAGGGCGTCCTGGCGAGTCAATGCACAATGAAAAAAGGCGCCGGATCGTGATCACGGCGCCTTGTCGACCAACCCTTGGGTCTTACTGGGTCTTGTCGTGGGCAGCGTCGCCACCGTGGGCAGCGGCCAGTTTCTTGGCCTGGGTCAGGTGAGCTTCGAGCTTAGGCAGGGTGTCGGCTGCGAATTTCTTCACGTCCGCGTCCTTGCCATCCTTGACCTCTTCCTTGAAGAGTTCGATGGTCTGCTCGTGGGCCTTGACCTGGTTGTTGGCGTAGGAGCGATCGAACGAATCCTCACGGATGTCCAGGATCAGCTTCTTGGCCTTGTCCATCAGTTCGGCATCGGTCGCGACCTTGATGTTCTTGGTCTGGGCGATGCCTTTGAGTTGTTCGTTGGCCTTGGTGTGGTCGTCGACCATCATCTGGGCGAAGGTTTTCACGTCAGCGGACTGACTCTTTTCCAGGGCCAGCTTGCCGGCTTCGATTTCGGCGATGCCCTTGGCAGAGGCTTCATCGACGAAATCGGCAGGGTCGGCAGCCATGGCGGCCTGAGCGGCGAAGGCGAAGAGGACGCTGCAGATACCAGCTTGAAGTTTCTTGTTCATGGGCGATAGCTCCTTAAGTCATATCCATGTGGCGGTGGGGTCCGCATTCGTGTGACTGGAGGCGCTCGCGCGAGGTTCAGAAAAATGTTCAGGCATCGTCACGACGGCAGGACACTCACGTAGAACGGTGAAAGTGCTGGAACAACGCAGAGGCTTTGGCGCGGATCTGTCGGCCTCGCAACATGAGCACCAGAAGGCTGCCGACCGTGGCCAGTGCCATGTCTTTCTGCGCATCCCAGAAGTCGCCCTGGGCACCGACGAACGAGGAATCGCCGCCACCCAGGTAGGCACCCCCGATCCACTCCATCAGTTCGTAGAGCAACGAGGTCGCCAGGATGAAGGACCAGGCGATCAGCGAAGCCCAGGCCCCCTGCAGGGCGCAGCGTGCCACCAGCAGCTCGCGAAAGGGCAGGGCCAGCAGTAGGCCGTAGGCCAGGTGCACCAGCCGATCGTACTGGTTGCGTGGCCAGCCGAAGGTCTGATCGAGGCTGACGTTCAGCCAGTGAAGCGACAGGGCGTCGTAGGGCACCTTGGGATAGGTGAAGTGCGTGCCGATTTCATGCAAGCAGAGAAACGCTACGATCATCGCCCAGGCCCGGGTGGACAGCGTGAGGTAGTCCCGGTACATCCAGGCCAGCACGGCACCGATCAGGACCAGACTGTTTTCCACCAGCCAGGTGGTACGGTCCAGAGGGGCCCAGCCACACAGAATGAAGACCCCTGCAAAGCCCACGAAGAGCGCTTGCCTACAGGTGAATCCGGTCTTGGACAGCATTCGGTCTCCTCCAGGGCATGACGACGGCGCTGACACAGTGGAGTACCGTGCGAATAGGCCTGTTCCCTTGCAGCGTGACCCGTCTGTAACGGCGCATTGCGACGAAGCCCTGGGGTTTTTACGCCGGATGCAAGTCTGTGCTTGCCCAGGCGCGTCGAAGTTGGCACGCTTTGCCCGCAATCGACCACCCCCAAGCCGTTCATAGAAAGGGAGCGTACCGTTGAGCTGGGAAAAAGTTGGAAAATCCCTCGTGGGCGTCTTGGCCGCATTGGTCCTCGTGATCATGGGGTTCGTGCTCACGCGAGGCGATGCCAGACTGCAGGCCTACCTGACGTACGACAGCCTGACCTATCCGACCCAGTTCAGCGCCCGCATCAGTGCGGCCAGTGAGCAGCTCAAGTACGACGTGTTGTCGCGGCAGGTGCAGCACATCGGTGCCGGTGCACTCGACCAGGATCAGGTCGCCCAGTTGGTCGAGGTCTCCCAGGCCCCGTTTCGGCAGATGTTCGCCAAGCCGTTCGAAGCCGGACTGGTGGATCACCGCACGGCCTTGTACATCGACTTGAACAACGCCAGCGAACAGGCCGTCAGGGACATCCACATCCGTCTGCCGGCCAAAGGGCTGGTACAGGTGCGCAATGATGCCGGGGACGACGAGGTCCACGAGCTGCCCGCCAGTGCAGTGGACATCCCTGAAATCACCCCGGGCGGGAGCGCGAAGGTCTGGGTCTATTTCGACAGTGACTACAGCGAAATCCGCCAAGGCAGCATTTCGATCCGAGATGCCGAGGGCAAGGCCGACGTGCATGTCTACCGCGCGTTCACAGGGCTCGATGCGGACGTGGCGCAGTACCGCGTGCCGCTGCTGTGGTTGCTGGGCTGCTTGCTGGCCGGTGTGCTTGGCCTGGCCTGTCTGTGCCTGACGCAACGTCGACGTCTTCACGTCTCTAGCCGGCACGGCCTCTAGACGGCTGGCGGCGCCTGGCTGCCTTGACTCAGTACGTCAGTGCAGAGACAGGGCAGGCGTCGCGCGATTCGTCGGTCGTTTTTCGCGTTCCACAGGCGACACGGTCGCCGGTCCCTGATGCCGTTTGGCAATCCGCAACACACCCCACAACATCGCCAGCGCAATCGCCATCCATGCACTGATCAGGCTGAAAAGTATCATCGCAAGGCTCATGAAATACCCCCTGTGCTTTGGTCACTTCTCTTGCATGTACTTAAGCTGACTGCCCGTGCAACGACGAAATTCCATGAAATGTGCCATCACAGGATGATTGGCGCGTTGTTTGCTTGGATGGGGCGATGAGCGGTCATGGCGTAGCGCCAGGAGAAAGTACAGAGAGCGACACGAGAGGTCTGTCGGAGCAGGCAAGGCGTTTCTGGAGAAGTGTCTAGAGGAAGTAGGTGAAGCGTTTCTAGAGGAATGCCTACAGGAAAAGGCAAAGTGTTCCGGGAGGATGTACCCATTTGAACGGGCAAAGGTGTCTCTAGGCATGGGTCCGCTGGAATGAGTAAAGGTGTTTCTGGGGATGCGCCTAGTGGAATAGGCAAGGTAGATCGGGTGTGGGAGCTGGCTTGCCAGCGATAGGGCCGATGATCACCCCATCACCCTGCTGGCAAGCTCGCTTCACTCCCAGAGTCGGTTTCGCGTAGTCCTACGTTTTGTCATTCTCGGGCGCAAAGCCCAGCCCCGAAGACAAATCGGTTCCCGACTGTGTAGACGACGTCTGCGCGCCTGCCGCATGGCTCACGGGCTTGGTCGTGTCGTGCTTCTCGCTCGTCTGCGCCGTCTTCTGCTCGGCCACTGTCTGCGTCACGGTGTCCTTGGCCTCTTTATAGACCTGTTCACCCTTGGCCTTGACGGTGTCGGTCAGGCGATCGCTGGCACTGCCCATCAGCTGGTCTTCCTTGCGCGTCGACGGCAGTGCGGCACCGATGGCCGCACCCAGTGCGATACCGATGGCCGCCAGGACCAGGGGCTGCTCCTTGAGCAAGGTGTCGAACTGGCCTTTCACGACGTCCGTCTGCTGCTTGATCTGGTCCCGTGCGTCATGGGCCGTGCGGCGCAACGAGTCAGTGGTGTCGTGGGCGGTACGGCGTAGCGAGTCGGTCGCATCGTGGGCGGTGCGACGTAGCGAGTCTGCCGTGTCACCCGCCGAGTGGCGCGTGCTCTCGGACATGTCGCTGGCCTTGTCACGCAAGTCATACGCCTTGGAGCGGACGGTGTCGCCCGCATTGTGCAGCTTGTCGCCGGCCTGTGCGAACGCGCCCTTGACCGTGTCGACCATGTCGCCCAGCTTGTCGCCCAGTCCAGGCCCATGGGAGACCGGGCCTGGATTGAACGGCTTGTTCTGGTTGAGCGCCAGCCAGCCCAGGCCGAGGGCCGTCAAGGTCGTGGGCACCGGGTTGTTCTTTAGCGTGGTGGCCAGGTTGTGGTAGAACTCGCCGCCGTTGCCCTTGGTGTAGGCCAACGCCTGGTCGAACAGCTGGCCCGGCGTCATGCGCTGCTCGATGGCATCGACCAGGTGGCTGATGTGATCGCGCTTGGCATTGATTTCCTGTTCCAGCTGGTCAGGGGTTTTTTGCGACTCGTGTTCGAACGACGGGCTCATGGCAGTTTCCTCTTGATCGCTTCCTTGTCCTGGTGCATGGCGTTGAGCGTACGGTCTGGTGTCAAATGCGACGGCTCGAACTGTTTCTTGCCCGATTGCAGCATGACGAAGCCGACGATCACGGTGATCGCGCCGACGATCAGCGCGGCGAGCCAAGGTGCCACTACGGTCGCCAGGGCATAGACGGCCGCCAGCAGCAGGATGATGAAGCCCGCCAGCAGCACGATTGCGCCGGCCGCCACGGCGGCGGTGCCTGCCTTGAGCGTGTTGAGGTTGTGCTGCAGTTCGGACTTGGCCAGTGCCAGTTCCTTGGTGAACAGGGCCGGGACTTCGTGCATCAGCTGACGCAACAGGCCACCGATACCGACCGAGTCTTCCGCGAGGGGAGGCGTGGGCGGGGTAGGGTTGAGCGGATCATGGTTCATCACAGGCCTCCTTTGAGCGGGTCGTTGTCACGGCTCGAGCCGGTGATCGGGCTCACATGGGTCGCGCCGATCGGGTCGACCGGGGCTGCGCTGCTCTGGGCATCGACGGGCGTGTAGGGCTTGTGTGTGGAGACGTCGCTGGAGCGGTCCGGCGTCGGTGGCGTGCTGTGGAACGGTTCGCTGGACCCATAGGCCGCAGGCGGATGGTTGCCAGAGGGCGCGCTGTGGCCATGCTCGCTGGCGCGGAGGAAGCGTGACAGTCCGAACCCGATCGCGACACTGCCGGCGATGAACAGCCCTGGGTTGTCCTTGGCCAGGCGCGAGCCTTTCTGCAGCAGCTCCTCGGCGCTCTGGTGACGGACCTGCTCGGCGAAGTTGCCCAGGTAGCCGGCCAATTGGCCCAGGTACTGCGACAGTCCGAGGGTATCGTTGCCTTGCAGTGCCTCGGCGGCCGATTGCGCGCCTTGCTTGAGCGTTTCCAACTGGTCGGCGGCCGTGTCCCGGTACTGCTCGTAGTGTTCGGTACCTTGGGCCTTGGCCTCGTTGAGCAACGAACCTGCTTCGTCGGCAATGGCGTGCACGTGATCTTGCGTACTCCCGGCAGCCGCCGAGGCGGCTGGATCGCGATCGGTCTTGTCCATGATGATCTCCCTTCGATGAGTGGTCCCGGCACGCAGCCGGTTCAGGTGCCGCTACAACGGGGGACGAGGGGTCGATCGAAGAAGTTCAGTCCAATGGCGCAGCGCGCATGTCTGTGCGGACAAGCGGCACTTAGGAGGTGGTCAAGCGTTTCAGGGTGTTTCAGAAGTCGGACGCCGTCGAGGTGACGACCGTCAGGATTCGTGCAATTCCAGGCCTTTGCGCAGTCGTGCGAGCATCGCCTCGCGTAGCGCGACGGGCGCCTGCACATGCAGGGCACCCACCTGGGACAGCAGCCAGTTCAGCAGCATCGGTGTGTCCTCCAGCGTGGCGCAGGCCAGTGTCTCGCCTTCCGAGGTCGGCTCGAGCGTCAGGTCCGACACGCCGAAGGTCTGGGCGAATTCCTGCGTCAGTCTGGGGTCGGCCTTGAAGGTCACCCGGATATGCCGAGGCGCGACGGTCGGCTGGGAGGCATCGGGTGTGGTAGGCGGGTCGACGGAGCCTGACGAAGCCGGTTTGCAGCCTGCCTGCCAGGACCAGCTGTACGGCAGGGTGTGGTCTTCGCAGCGCAAGGGAAAGACTTTCGACAGTTCCAGCAGGTCGCGTTCCACCGTGCGCTTGCTGGTGTCGTGACCGACACCTAGCAACAACTGCTGCAGTACACGCGCATTCAGCCCAGGGCCCGTCTCGGGCAACAAGGTGAGGATGGCCCATTGTCGGGCGAGGGTCTGGCGCGTGGAATGGCTGGGCAAGGCGAGATCTCGGCAGAGCGTTGGCGTGGCTGGTGGCACATGGCTATCGCGCAGCTTACCTTGGGTTTGGATCGGATCCAAGTTCTCCCTTCGGCGCATGTGTATCCATACGCGACAGGCAGGGGCCGTGGGGCCGTGCATGACACCGGCGCTCGCCTCCTGTATACAGGGCCTGTACCAAGGGGCGTCCTGCAAAGGGCTGAGAGACCGCTGGCGCGGTGACCCTTCGAACCTGATCCGGATCATGCCGGCGAAGGGATGGGCGCAAGCACCTGCCTTTCTGCCGGCTTCATTGCGAGGCCAGCCCATGTCGACCCGCCACGGTCTCGCTGTCACCTGTAGGAGGACAGCCCGATGACCGAACGTTTCACCGATACCTTACGCCGCCAGAACGCACCCGCCTGGGCCGCCACCGTCGAGCATCGATTCGTCCTCGAGCTGTGCGAGGGCCGCGTGGCCGATACGGTCATGGCCCGTTACCTGGTGCAGGATCATCGTTTTCTCGACAGCTTCCTGACCTTGCTCGGCGCCGCCATCGCCAGCGCCGACAGCTTCGACGCCCGGCTTCGGCTGGGGCGCTTCGTCGGGCTGATCGCAGGCGAGGAAAACACCTATTTCTTGCGGGCCTTCGAAGCGCTGGGCGTGAGCGAGGCACGGCGTCATTCCCTGGAGGATGCCGTGCCGACCGCCGGCTTCAAGGCGCTGATGCGCGAAGCGGCGCAGACCCGCTGTTATGCCGCTGCACTGTCGGTACTGGTGGTGGCCGAGTGGCTGTACCTGGACTGGGCCAGCCGTGCGCCTCAACCGCTGCCCGCGCGCTTCGAGCATGCCGAATGGATCACCTTGCATGACAACCCGGCCTTTCGAGAGGTGGTTGCCTTCCTGCGCGCCGAACTGGACCGTGTCGGGCCCGAGCAGGCCGAGATCAGCCAGGACTTCTTCCAGCGCGCAGTGGCGCTGGAGCACGCGTTCTTCGATGCTGCCTATGCCGAGGAGGCGTGACCCATGGACCTCTTCGATCGCCTCAAGGCCGCTGCGCTCCCTGACTGGAACGCTTACGTCGATCATCGCTTCGTCCGGCAGATGGGCGAGGGCACTTTGCCCGAGCCGGTGTTTCGTACCTACCTGGTGCAGGATTACCTGTTCCTGATCCAGTTCGCCCGTGCCTGGGCCCTGGCCGCCTACAAGAGCCGACGGCCCGACGACATTCGGGCGGCGCAGGCAGGATTGGCAGCGATCCTCGACGAGACCGAGCTGCACCTGCGCCTCTGTGCACGCTGGGGGTTGTCCCGGGACGACGTCGAGCGTGCCCCCGAGCACCGCGCCACCGTGGCCTACAGCCGGTTCGTGCTCGACTGCGGCGCCGCCGGCGACCTGCTCGACTTGCATGTGGCCTTGGCGCCCTGCGTGATGGGCTACGCCGAGATCGGCGAGCGCCTGGCGCGTGACACCTCGGACCTGGCGGGCCATCCCTACCGCGAGTGGATCGGCGAATACGCGGGTGAAGCCTACCAGGGCGTCGCGGCGGCAGCCTGCGCTCACCTGAACGCGTTGGCTCGTCGCGGCATGACCGAACAGCGTTTCGCCGAACTGACCGCGACCTTCGCCCAGGCGTCACGGCTGGAGGCCGACTTCTGGTCGATGGGGTACGGCGAGTAGCGCGCAGAAGCGCTTCCGGTCGCGTGGGGCAACCTTGGCATCGAGGCGCGGTTGCCTCCGTCATCGCGGGCAAGCCCGCTCCCACAAGCTGCTTGCGCAGCCATGCCTACATTGACGGCTGCCGGGGGCTGGGTGGGAGCTGGCTTGCCAGCGGTAGGGCCCTGCCAGGCGCCGCATGCGGCCGGGCATGTACGGAGTAGAAAAGACAGTTGCTCCCACAGGATCGCGCTTGCCTGTGTCATCTCGGATGGAGATGCGGGTGGGCTAGTCTCATCGTCTGTCCGTACGGCCGATCTGCCAGGCTGACGCAGTCTTCCTGTGGGAGTCCGCCCGCCGCCTTGGCGCCGCGCTGTCGCGCAGAGAACATGGGATAGCTGGCAGGATCCGAAGCTTCATTGCTAATCGATTTTAGGGCCGCTTTGCGGCCCATCGCGGCACTGGGGCCGCTCACCCGTAGCTCCACCGCGGGGTTGCAAGCTATCGCGGTCACCTGTGTGGAGCGGCCCCTGTGCCGCGATTGGGCCCGCAGGGCCCACAAAACCTTGAAATTATTCCTTTCAAAATCAACAAGATATTTTATGTTCTATGAGAGCGGGCTTGCCCGCGATGAACCGCGCCGCCGCATCGGACCGTGCGTCGGGCTTCCGGGACTGATCCTAGGTCTTGGCAGACATCGTCCCCGAACGCACATGCCGCGCCAGGACCTGTTCGAACAACCCCCACATCGTCGCCTCCGTGCTGAACGCCACATTGAACCGCATCCAGCCGCTCGCCTGGGCATCGACCATGAACAGCTGCCCTGGCCCCAGCATGATGCCGTGCTCCAGCGCGTCGTCCAGCAGCGCGGCGCTGTCGGGCAGGTCAGGGTGACGCGTCCAGACGTACATGCCCTCGTCCGACTCGACGAACAGCTCGAAGCCCAGGCGATGCAACTGCTGGCCGACCACGCGGTGCGCGTCGGCCAGTCGCTGGCGCAGACGCTTGAGGTGCTTGCGCCAGCGCCCATCGATGACCGCCGCATACACCACCCGCTCCATCACCTGGGAGGTGGTCAATCCCGAACGCATCTTCAACCGCAACAGCTGCTGGATCGACTCGGCATTGGCCAGCAGGTAGCCGACGCGCACGTTCGGTGAAATGCTCTTGGAGTAGCTGCCGACGTACACCACCTGCTGCAAGTGATCCAGACTGGCCAGGCAAGGCTGGGGCTCGGCCATCATGTCGGCGTAGAGGTTGTTTTCCACCAATCGGAACCCATGCTGCGCGGCCAGCTGCAGGAGCCGGTGCAGCTGGGCCAGGGGCGTACGCGAGCAGGTCGGGCTGTGCAGGTGCGGCTGGGTGAAGAACACGGTTGGGCGATACTGGTCCAGCAAGCGCTCGAGCTGGTCCAGGTCATAGCCGGCCGGTGTCCGAGGCACCCCGACCAGCGTCGCGCCCTGAAAGCGCAGGATGCTCATCAGGTTGGGATAGCCGGGGTCATCCACCAATACCACATCACCCGGCCGCACCAGTGTGCGCACCGCCAGGTCCAGGGCCTGGCTGGCGCCATGGGTCAGCAGCAACTGCGTCGGATTGGCGACGATGCTCAGCTCCTGCTGCAGGTTCTGCGCGGTCAACGCCCGCAGCTCGGGCAGGCCCATCGGATCGCCATAGCCCGACAGTTCCAGGGGGCTGCCGGCGACCTGACGCATGCCGCGGCGCAGACCGTCCTCGTACATCCAGTCATTGGGCAGCCAGCCGCAGCCTGGCTTGTAGGGCAGTTGGCGGGTCTCGAAGATCTGCTGCAGGTACCACTCGGAGTTGAAGCGCGGACGCGGCGTATCCGGCCGATGCGCGTGCTGTTCGAGCAGCTCGTTCACCGCACGATTGACGAAGAAGCCGGCATTGCCACGGCTCACCAGCAGGCCTTGGGCCACCAGGCGATCGTAGGCCTCCACCACGGTGAAGGTGCTGACCGAATAGGTGGCCGCGAAGGCGCGGATCGAAGGCACCTTGGCACCCGGCTTGAGGGTCTGGTCGTCGATCCGCTCGCGTAGCCCGTCGATGATCTGGTTGACCAGCGGGATGGGGGAGTCGGGGTGAAGTTCAAGCATGGGGTAGGCCTTCAGGGGAGGGCGTGGCAGCCAGGCGCCAGCAGGGTATCGCGGGTGTATTGCATGGGCGGCCTGTACAGTGCAGTGAGGATTTCACCTGCCTGTGCATGGCTCATTGCGACGGACATTTTTACATTAGGTGTCAGTTATCGCCACACCAAGCACGACAATGCGTCATGAACGACAGCAAAGACACTGCCGCGGTACGGTCGAGGTCCGCCTCGCGTCCTGTTTCAGGCCCGGTATGACGGAGTCTAGCCGTCATTCGGCCGTCGCACGGTTCAGTTCGTCCGAGGATCGCTCCTCGGCCGCGTAGGCAGGCCGCCATGGATGGCCTGCGTGTGCGCTGTGCACGCCCTCCTGCTCGCTTAGGCGTTGTACGTAAAGTGCCTGCGCGACGATCAGGCTGCGTTGAAAACAGGCTCGGAATGCTCATTTACCCTATGTAAACTGCGCTTGCTCACCTGTTTTCGCCTTGCCTGCTCGCCGCTCGGCGACTTTCCGTACAATGCCCAGCACTGATGTACGGGTGAAACCGATAGCCATCGGGGTTTCACGGATCTTCCTTGGATAAAAAGAAACACGGGGTACACAACTGATGGACGCAACATCTTCCTCCACCCTCGCTGCGAACGAGGAGCACGAGAGCAAGCTTAGCGCTTCTCTCAAGCCGCGCCACCTGACGATGATGTCGATCGCCGGGGTCATCGGCGGCGCCTTGTTCGTCGGCTCCGGCAGCGTGATCCACAGCGCCGGCCCAGCCGCCGTGCTGGCCTATCTGGCCGGCGGCATCCTGGTGGTGCTGATCATGCGCATGCTTGGCGAGATGGCGACGTCCTCGCCGGACACCGGCTCGTTCTCCACCTATGCCGACCGCGCCATCGGGCGTTGGGCCGGTTTCACCATCGGTTGGTTGTACTGGTGGTACTGGGTGATCCTGATGGCCTGGGAAGCCTACGTGGCGGGCAAGATCCTGCACGGCTTCTTCCCCGACGTGAGCGTCAACGTGTTCGTTCTGGCGACCACCTTGCTGCTGATCACGGTGAACTTCTTCAACGTCAAGCACTACGGCGAGTTCGAGTTCTGGTTCGCGCTGATCAAGGTCGTGGCGATCTGTTGCTTCCTGGTGGTGTGTACCGCCGCGGTCATGAACATCTGGCAGTTCGGTGAAGTGCGCGGCATGACCCACCTGACCGCCGAAGGCTTCATGCCCAACGGCCTGACCACGGTGGTCGGCGCGTTGCTTGGCGTGATGTTCGCCTTCCTCGGTGCCGAAATCGTCACCATCGCCGCCTCCGAGTCCAAGGACCCGGCCCGTCAGATCGTCAAGGCCACCAACTCCGTGGTCTGGCGCGTGTGCCTGTTCTACGTCGGCTCGATCTTCCTGATCGTCTGCCTGGTGCCGTGGAACGACCCGCACCTGGGCGTCTCCGGCTACGGCGCCTACCGCCGTACCCTGGAACTGCTGGGTGTGCCGTACGCTGAGCTGCTGATGAACTTCGTGGTGTTGACCTCGGTGAGCAGCTGCCTGATCTCCGGCCACTACACCGCCTCGCGCATGCTGTTCTCCCTGGCCAAGCGTGGCGATGCGCCGTCGATCTTCAAGCGCACCCGTGCCAACTCCGGCGTGCCGGTGTTCGCCATCGTCGGCTCGTGCCTGGTCGCGGTGTTCTGTGCCCTGATCAACTTCAGCGAAACCCTGCGTCCCCAGGACGTGCTGGAAACCCTGATGAACACCACTGGCATGATCGCGCTGCTGGTGTACCTGGTGATCGCCTTCTCGCAGCTGCGCATGCGCCGCAAGCTGATCGCCGAGGGCAAGGAAATCCAGCTCAAGATGTGGCTGTTCCCCTGGCTGACCTACCTGGTGATCGCGTTCATCGTGGTCTGCCTGGTGGTGATGGCCTTCATGCCGGACTACCAGATCCTGGTGATTTCCACGGGCGCTGCGGCAGCTCTGGTGGTCGCCATGGGTGTGGTGCATCAGATTCGTGGTGCCAAGCGCGCTTGATCCGATGACGTGAAGAACCCGCGCTCGCCTTGGGGGAGCGCGGGTTTTTTTATGGGCAGCACCTGTGCATGGGCTGAGCGCCAATACCCGTGCTTAACCCAGCCAATGCTTCAAGATCCACAGCACTGCCATGCCGCTGGTCAGCGTGAGCAGGGTACTGCGCGTCTTCCACGCGACCCAGCCAGCCACTAGCGCAGCAGGAAGCTGGGGGTTGGCCCAGTCGAACAGAGCAGGCTTGCCTTGAAAGACCACGGCCGGCAGCACCAGTGCCGCCAATACACTGGCGGGTACGTAGACCAACGCACGGCGCAGGCCTGCCGGCAGGCGCAGCATACCGTGCAGTTCCACGAACGATAGGCGCAGTGCGAACGTGCCCAGACCGATCGCGGTGAATACGAGCCATTGCGACCACTCGCTCATAAGTCCTCCTGGGTGGATGCGTGTGCGGTGCCATCTGGCGAATGCGCCCTAGCGCGCTCCAGGCCGAGTCCGGTCAGGACGCCACCGAGCGAGGCCACCAACAAGCCTGCGTTGTAGGGCAGGTCGATGCACAGGACAGCCAGCGCTCCACCGACCACTGCAGCGCCTATCATGGGCGAGGTGCGCAAATTGGGCACCAGCAGCGCCAAGAATGACAAGGGAATGGTGAAGCCCAGGGACCAGTCTTCGGGAATGCCCGTGCCAACGAAGATGCCCAGGATCACGGCAAGGTTCCAACCCAGCCACAGCATCACCGCTGTGCCGGTGTAGTAAGCAAATGCCGGCCGGTCTGGCTGCGCAACGCCAAGCCTCGCCGTATTCAGCGCGAAGGCCTGGTCCGACAACAGGTAAGCCAAAGGCCAGGCGTGACGACGTGGCAGGCGGCCGAGTGCGGGCGCCATGACTGCGCTGTACATGAGAAAGCGCAGGTTGATCACCAGAGCGGTGATGATCAAGGTGATCGGCAACGCCGTCTCCTGCATCAGTTGCATCACTACCATTTGCGCCGAGCCCGAGAAGAACAGCAAGGTCATACCAATCGCCTCGGCAGGCGAAAGACCCATACCCATGGCCGTGATGCCCGTGATGAGACCAAACGGCACCACCCCGATGGTCAAGGGCAGGACATCACGCGTACCTTGCATGAAGGCTTGAAGCGTCGTTCGAGGCGACATGTCGGTTCCTAACGGGGTATGGAGGTGCTGTGATGGGGTCGCACGCAGGTGCTCGCGTGTACCGCCAGGCAAAAATAGGCTCACCGACAGTTGGTCGCAACGCCAGAATTTGGGAATATGAGGCCTAGAGAATCTGAGTCTCGTGTCATGCCTCTGGATCTGCCCGTCCGCCACGCGTTACCGTTGAACGCATTACGCGCTTTCGAAGCCTCGGCTCGTCTGGGCGGTTTTGCCCGAGCAGGCCAAGAGTTGAACGTGAAGCCTGCGGCTATCGCTGCCTTGGTCAAGGTGCTTGAACGTGAATATGGCGCGGCGCTGTTCGAGCGTCATGCGCGGGGCGTCAAGCTCACGGCGTTGGGGGAAAGCGTCAAAGCCCAGTTCATCGCTGCGTTCGATGCCGTGGAGGAGGCGGCTCGTGCCTTGCGGCGGCTAGCCGCGCCACAACGCGTACACATCGTCACCTCACCGGCATTGGCGCACCTCTGGATCGGGCCGCGACTGCCGCTGCTCACCACAACCCTGGCACCGATCGAGATCTCCGTCACTGCCGTCGATGATCCGCCGAACCTCAAGCGCAGTCCTTTCGACCTCTGCGTGTTCTATGCAGAAACAGCGCTGCGCGGTCAGCAGGTTTTGGCCGTCGAGTCACTCATCCCGGTCTGCATACCCGCCTTGGCCAGTCAGATCGCCCGGCCGGACGACCTGAGGCGCGTACGCTGTATCGCCGATGTGGGGTGGAGCGACTGGCGTATCTGGGCCGAGGTAGCCATGCCGGAGCAATCGTTCGTGGCCAATGGGCCTGGCTTCTCGCTCTACGCCAATGCGGTGCAGCAGGCATTGCTTGGCGCTGGAGTATTGATGGGTCGCAAGAGTCTCGTGCAGCGCTACCTGGACAGCGGCGAGCTCGTCGCCCCCTTGAGTCATGAGGTGCCGCTGGGCATGAGTATCGTGGCTTGGCGGCTCCCCGTGGCCCGAGACAATCACGCTGTTGCAGCGGTGGCAGATGCGCTGTGCCACTGCACGGTCAGTGACGCATGACGCCCTGTCTGGTTCATGCCTCCTCGAACTGCATTTCCGGCGGCTGTCGACGCAGACCACCGGTAAGCACCAGCAGATAGACCACGCCGATGACCAGCCAGGCCCCACCCAGGTAGAGGGCCATGGAGTCCAGACTGGCCATCAGCCACAGGTCGGCGACCAGGCCGATCAGCGGGAAGAGCAGGTAGACCAGTGTCGCCTTGGCACCGCGCTCGCCCTGACCGATCCAGTAGTGGAAGACCACCGACAGGTTCACCAGGCTGAAGGCCAGGAACGCGCCGAAGTTGATGAACGAGGTGGACGTGGTCACGTCCATGCGCAACGCCAGCAGGGCCACGACGCCGCACAGGACGAGACTGATCACGGGCGTACCGAACCGTTCGCTCAGGCGCCCGAACCAGCGCTTGGGCAGCACGCCGTCCCGGCCCATGGCGAACAGCAGCCGCGAGGCACTGGCCTGGGCGGACAGGCCCGAGGTGAACTGCCCTACGATCAAGCCGATCAGGAAGAGGCTGACGAACACGTCGCCCCCGATGTTCCGGGCGATCTCATAGGCCGCCGAATCGGCATTGGCGAATTCGGGGGAGGGATGGGCCCGCTGGACCACATAGCTCACCGCGATGAACAGGATCCCGCCCAGCAGGGTGATCAGCAGGATCGCCCGCGGGATGGTCTTGCGCGGCTCGTGGGTTTCTTCGGTGAGGGTGCTGACCGCATCGAATCCCAGGAACGAATAGCAGGCGATGGCCGCACCGCTCATGACCAGCGGGAGCTGGAACCCGTCCTGGTAGAACGGTGCGAGCGACCAGAACGGCTGGTTCAGATTGCCTGTGGCGTAGTGGGCGGCCAGCCCGACGAAGGCTGCCAGCACCAGGAACTGCAGCAGCATCAGCACCCCATTCACCGTCTTGGCCAGCTGCAGGCCGACGATGTTGATCGCCGTGGTGACCACGATGAAGGTGATCACCCAGATGGGCTGGGGCACGTGCGGGAACGCCGAGTGCAGGTAGGCCGCCCCGATCAGCCAGATCGCCATGGGCAGGAACAGGTAATCGAGCAGCACCGCCCAGCCGGCGAGAAAGCCCAGCTTGGGGCTGATGGATTTTCGCACGTAGGTGTAGGCCGAGCCGGCGACCGGGAAGGCCTTGGCCATCTTCCCGTAGCTCAGGGCGGTGAACAGCATGGCGACGGCGGCGGCCAGGTAGGCGGCCGGCACTGCGCCGCCGGTGGTGTCGGCCAGGATGCCGAAGGTGCCCAGGACGATGATGGGCGTCATGTAGGCGATGCCGAACAGCGTAACCGCGCCCAGCGAAAGGGTTCGCTTCAAGTGGGGCATGTGCGTGACTCCGGATTGTGGTTGTTATGGAGTAATGACGCCCAGGTCAGCCACGACCTGGGCGCATGCAGATCCAAGCGGCAGGGCGCTGGCGATCAGTTCGTCTGGATCAGCAGCTCCCGCAAGCCGCAGGCGTGCTCGACGTGCTGGCCAGGCAACGTGATGCGGCGCTCGGCCAGGTAGCTGTAGTCCTGGCGGGCCTGCTGCACGCGCACCAGGTCGAGGGTCATCTGCAGCCGGCACGGCTCGCGCCCCGCTTCGCACAGTACCTGCCCATAAGGGTCGACCACGGCGCTGCCGCCGGCGAACACCAGGTCGCCATCGCCGGCACCGACGCGGTTGACCATGACGGCGTACGCCTGGTTTTCCATGGCGCGTGCGCTGATGGCCGTGCGGTGGGTCGGGCCGTAGGGGTCCATGTTGCCGTTGGTGACCAGAATGAGCTCGGCGTCCAGTTGGCCCAGTGCCCTGGCGCTCTCGGGAAATTCGATGTCGAAGCAGATCAGCAGCCCGACCCGCACGCCCTTGAACAGCGCGGTGGCGTAGCGGTCGCCCGCGGTGAAGATGCCTTTGTCCGAGGCCCACAGGTGGGTCTTGCGGTAGGTCAGGGCAATGCCCTCGGGCGTGACCAGCGCGGTCGTGTTGTAGAAGCGGCCATTGCTATCGACTTCCGCGAGGCCGACCACCACACCCAGGTTCCTTTCCTTCGCGGCGTGTGCCACGGCCGTGAGGGTCGGGCCATCGAGCGGCTCGGCAAGGTGGGCGATGTTCTGCGCCGTGGGAAAGCCCATCAGCTGTGTCTCCGGGAACACCACCAGGTCGGTACCGGGCGCGCAGGCGTGGATCGCCTCGAGGGTGCGCGCCAGGTTATGGACCGTGTCGCCATCGCGACCGGCCAGTTGGACGAGTTCTACGTTCATGTCTGCTCCTGACAACGCGGCGGTGGCCGAACGTTCTGACAGCGAAAAGGCCTGGCGGCGGTGTCCATGCACCGTTGAGGTAACATGGCCACGGCGCGCCGAGGGTCGGCCATGCTCGACCGAGTATGCCGCCACTGCATCGACCGGGGTAATTACGCCCTTGTGGTAACCCAGATGGGGTAGAGATGAACCTTACACTGCAGGACATCGCCTGGCACCGCTCGGTCGGGCAATTGATCGAGGTGCTGGACCAACCGTCGTTCTGGCTGCGCCTGGTGCGTCTGCTGGGGCAATACGTGGCGTTCGACAGTTGGGTGGCGCTGCTCTTCAGCGAAGGGCGGCCCGTGGTGTATGCGGAATGCCCAGGGGCGGACGGCGGCGAAGACCCGCTGTTCCAGGATTACCTCAAGGGCCTTTACCTGCTCGACCCGTTCTACATCGCCAGCCGGGAAGCGCGGGTCGGTGGCCTGGTGCACCTGGTCGACGTGGCCCCCGAGTGTTTCGAACGCACCGACTACTACCAACGCTATTTTCGTCTCAACGTGGTCGCTGACGAGGTGCACTACAACGTCCCGCTCGAGGGGGAACGCACGCTGTGCCTGTCGTTGGGCAGCCGCTCGCCGTTCAGTGGGCCGCAAATCGCGCTGTTGCACCTGCTGCAGCCGTGGGTGGTGGGCCTGATGCGCCAGCGGTTGCGCTTCGAGAGGGCTGCGCCTGAAGTGGCGCCCGCACCGCAGTGGCAACGCCAGCTGGAGCAGGGCAGTGGCACGTTCGAGGCGCCTCTCACGGCGCGCGAACTGGAGGTCGGACGCATGATGCTCAGTGGCTGTTCGAGCAAGGAGATCGGCCGCAAGCTGGCCATCTCGTCGGAAACGGTGAGGGTGCACCGCAAGCACATCTACAGCAAGCTGGGCATCAAGTCGCAGTCCGAGCTGTTCGCGTTGTTTCTTCGGGCCCAGGATTGACGGGATTGTTCAGCGCGAGGGGCATGACGACCAGGCGGCGGTTTCGCCTACCCCTTAGCTGAGTTCACGCGTCACGCGAGCGAAGGTGGCGCGTTCACCCACAGGTGCGCGGGTGTGGGTCTGGATGGCCTCGGCCTGTGGCCTGCCAGGCGCGGGTACGGGGTTGGCACGCGGCTCATTCACGCCCCACAACGGCAGGGTGTCCAGCAGGGCCAGGATCCGAGCATCGGCGATCGTATAAAAGATCGAGCGTGATTCGCGCCGGCTCTGCAGCAGGCCTTTCTGGCGCAGTTCGCCCAACTGCTGCGACAGGCCGGGCTGCCGCAGCCCCAGTTCGCGTTCCATCTGGCCGACCGAGCACTCGCCCTTGGCGATATGGCACAGCAGCATCAGCCGAGTCGGATTGGCGAGCACCCGGAACAGGTCGGCCGGCTCGTCGAAGCGGCTGGAGAGGGTCTCAAGGGTCGAAGATTTCGCTGTGCTCACGGCTGCCTCCAGCGGTAGTACCACGTCTCGCCTGGGGCCGGCTCGATCTGCATGGCCTGTCGAGCCTCGACGGCCGCGGGCTCCAGGAGGCGTCCACCGGGCTGCCAGCCCTCGGGTGTCGAAGCATGCTCGCGGTCGGCTGTCTGCAAGGCTGCGACAAGCCGTAGCAATTCATCGATCGACCGCCCCACGTTCATGGGATACCAGCTCATGGCCCGGACGAGCCCTTCAGGGTCGATGACGTAGGTGACGCGCACGGTAGAGCTGTCGGACGCGCCTGTGGCGATCATGCCATAGCCCTGAGCGATGGCCATCGAAGGGTCTTCGATGATGGGAAAACCGATACGCGTGCCCAGTTTTTCTTGGATGTCCCTGAGCCAGGCCAGGTGCGAGTACAGCCCATCCACGGACAGGGCCAGCAGCGCGCAGTCCAGTGCCTCGAACCGATCCTGGGCCTTGGCGAAGGCCATGAATTCGCTGGTGCAGACCGGTGTGAAATCGGCAGGGTGCGAGAACAGCAGAAGCCATCTGCCCCGATAGTCCTTGAGCGAAACATCGCCGCACGTGGTACGGGCTTGAAAGTCTGGCGCGGGCTCGTTTAGGCGCAGTGGGGGCAGGGTCGAAGGGGCGCGAGAGGGAGCTTCCACGGCAAAGTTTCCTTGAATGAACAGGCCACATGCTATCGCTCACGCCCCATGGCGTCGATCCCAGGCGCTTGATCAAGATCAGTTAGTCAGTTAACGTAATAGTGAAACTATACCTGATTGCTTTATCCAGGAGGCATTCCATGAGCCGCCCTTCCGACATCGCACTCGCCGACGCTATCACGATCGTCGAATGCGCCAGGCCTGGCGGCCCCCTGTCGCCTGAGGTGACGTCCTTTTTCGATCAGGCAACCTTCACAGTGACCCACGTGGTCAAGGATCCTGAGAGTGATAGTTGCGCGATTATCGATAGTGTGCTGGATTTCGACCTGTGCCGCGGGCGGGTCAGCGAGCAGTCCGTCCAAGCCGTGATCGACTTCGTCCGCCAGCAAGGGCTGAAGGTGCAGTGGTTGCTGGAAACCCATGTGCACGCTGATCACCTGTCGGCAGCGCAGCTGTTGCAGGCGCGTGTGGGTGGCACTGTCGCCATCGGCGCAAGGATCGCCGAGGTTCAGACCACGATGGGAGGTGTCTTCAACGATGACGGGGCGCGGCGATTCGATCGGTCGTTCCACGACGGGGACCCGTTTCGAATCGGTGCCCTTCACGCATGCGCGCTTCATGTGCCGGGTCACACCCCCGCCTGTGTGGCGTACGTGATAGGGGATGCGGTCTTTCCGGGCGATACGTTGTTCATGCCCGACTATGGAACGGCCCGCTGCGACTTCCCTGGCGGAGACAGTGCCCAGCTGTACCGCTCCATTCACCGGCTCCTGTCCTTGCCCGCACGGACGAGAGTCTTCCTCTGCCATGACTACAAAGCGCCTGGCAGAGACCATTACGCCTGGGAGACCACGATCGGCGCCCAGCGTGCTGACAACGTCCATGTGCGACCGGGCGTCAGTGAAGCGGAGTTCGTGGCCATGCGCGACGCGCGTGATGCGATCTTGACCATTCCCAGGCTGATGCTGCCTTCCCTGCAAGTGAACCTGCAGGCCGGGCATCTGCCCGCGCCGGAATCGAACGGCATCCGTTACCTGAAAATCCCGATCGATCAATTTTGAGGCAGGCGCCTGGCGATCGAGCGCGTATCGCCCCGAGGCTGACCTGGCAGGAGATAGCATGCACCGTAGTCCTTTAGACAATGACTTCCAGGGCGACCCTCGGCGGCAGGATGACCCGACGCCGCAGGCGCGTCACTACGATGTGGTCATCATCGGGGCCGGCGCTGCGGGGATCGCGGCCTGCGCCAGCCTGCTCAAGCGCAGGAAGAGCGTGCGGGTCTGCATCGTGGATCCGGCAACCTCGCACTACTACCAGCCGGGCTGGACGATGGTCGGTGCTGGCGTCTTCGAGCCGACATCCACCGAGCGGCCCATGGCCTCGCTGATCCCGGATGAGGTGAGCTGGGAGCGCGCCTCGGCTGCATCGTTCGACCCTGAGCGCCATCAGGTGACCCTGGATGACGGACGTTCGCTGGGCTACAGCGTGCTCATCGTGGCGCCCGGCCTCACGCTGGACTGGGAGGCCATCCCAGGGCTGGTGGAGACGCTCGGGCACAACGGTGTGACGTCCAACTACCGGTTCGATCTCGCCCCGTACACCTGGACGTTGGTGCAAGGTCTTCGTCGAGGGCGCGCGCTGTTCACTCAGCCCCCCATGCCGATCAAGTGCGCGGGCGCCCCGCAGAAAGCGATGTACCTGTCCGCCGACCACTGGCGCCGCCAAGGCGTGCTGGCCGACATCGGCATCGAATTCCATACCCCGGGAACCGCGCTGTTTGGCGTGCCTGCGTACGTGCCCGCGCTCATGGAGTACGTCGAACGCTACCGCGCCCAGCTCAATTTCGGGTCCACCCTCGTCGCGGTGGACGGGGCACAGCGCCTGGCGACCTTCCGCCAGGTCGATCCCCAGGGGCAAACCGTGGAGCGCACCGAGCACTTCGACATGCTGCATGTCTGCCCGCCCCAGAAGGCGCCGGATTTCATTCGCCGCAGTCCCTTGGCGAACGAGGCGGGCTGGGTCGAGGTGGACGAGCAGACGCTGTGCCATACGCGCTATGCCAATGTCTTCGCCCTGGGTGACGTCAGCTCCACCACCAATGCGAAGACAGCAGCGGCGGCCCGCAAGCAGGCGCCGGTCGTCGCTGAAAATGCGCTGGCGCACCTGGACGGCAAGCCGCTTCCCGCCGCATACGATGGCTATGGCTCCTGCCCCCTGACGGTAGAGCGCGGGAAGATCGTGTTGGCTGAATTTGGCTATGGCGGAAAACTGCTACCGTCCTTTCCGGCCTGGTTGCTGGACGGTCGCAAGCCCTCCCGCTTGGCCTGGCACCTGAAGGCCGAGGGCCTTCCACGCCTCTATTGGCATGCCATGCTCAAGGGGCGAGAGTGGCTGTGCACACCGGCCGCACGCCCCTCAAACGCCGCAGAGTGAGCCCGACATGGCGACCCTCGGTTTGCTGCACTATGTGCTGGGCGCCTTCGCGGGTTCGGTAGTGGGCCTGATCTTGGGGCTGGTAGGGGGTGGGGGCTCCATTCTTGCGGTACCGCTGATGGTGTATCTGGTCGGCGTCGACGACCCCCATGTCGCGATTGGCACGAGCGCGTTGGCCGTGGCCGTGAACGCCGCGTTCAATCTCGTCAACCATGCGCGGCAAGGCCATGTGAAATGGGCCTGTGCATTGGTGTTCACGCTGGTGGGGCTGGCGGGTGCCTTTTTCGGCTCGATCCTGGGCCAGGCAGTCGATGGGCGCCAGCTTCTGACGCTGTTTGCGCTTTTGATGCTGGTGGTGGCGGCGCTCACGTTCCGCGCCCGTCACGGTCGTGAAGACCCCAAGGCGTCGCTGGGGCGTGACAATGCGCTTCGCTTGTCCACGGCGGGTGCCTTTACGGGTATGGTGTCGGGGTTTTTCGGCATCGGCGGCGGCTTTCTGGTCGTGCCTGGCCTCATCGCGACGACGCACATGCCAGCACTTTTTGCGGTTGGCAGCTCGCTGGTCGCCGTCACCGCCTTCGGCCTGATGACGGCCTTCAATTACGCACGCTCCGGGTTCGTTGATTGGCCATTGGCCATGAGCTTCATCCTGGGTGGCGGTGTGGGCGGGGCAATAGGGGCTTGGTGTGCCTCGACCCTGGGTCAACGCAAGGGCATCCTGAACATGCTCTCGGCCACGGTCATCGCCTTGACTGGGCTGTACATGCTCTACCGGAGCTTCTTGCCCTAGGCAAAGTCTGCTGGGGGCCGTGACGCACATGACGTAACATCCGGCCCGCGTCTGCGCCAGGCGCACTGAGCAGTGCCTCTCAACAAAAGGAATCGCCGTGAAGAAAAGGTATGGACTGTATGGGGTCGTCATGCTTTGCGCTGTTGTCCTTGCCTACACACTCGGCGCTCGGCAGCCAGGGATCGCGCAAGAGGCTGCCCGGTGCATGGACCATGGTTCGATAGCCGAGCAGGATCGATGCCTGAAGGACCTTGAAATCAAGGTGGGCGAGCTGTATCAGGCCGTCAAGGCGCTCTCTGAGCAGAAGCGAGCGCCGGTGTCGGCAGGGTGACGGTCCTGGGCGGCCTGAGCTTCGACTGCTCAGGCTGCCTGTCCTTGTGTCCTGAATACGCCAGGCAAGTCGCCAACGAGGCGGGCCAGCGTCACTCTTTGGTCAGATCGACCAGCGGTGTCTGTCGCACTTCGGTTTCGCGTCCGCCCTGGATTTCGCTCACCTGCTTCAAGGCCTTGTCTACCGCAGCCTTGTCCGCCAGCAAGCTGTACTGGATGCGGAACTGCGTGTGTGCCTTCGGCTCGATGCTCGGCACCAGATTCAGCGGCCGCTGATACCGACGGTTGTAGGAAAAACTCGTCCCCGGCTCCAGCCCCGTGACGTAGCCCTGGCCCTGGGTGTCGGTGTTCTTCCATAGCGAAAACACCGGCAGCGTGCCGGTATTGAAACCGACCGATACGCCCAGGCTGCCGGCCTTGTTGTGCAGCACGGTCAGCGTGTCGCCCTTGGCGTCGGCATAGGGCACCACGTTGTAGACCGTCTCGTCGTAGTCCTGGGTCGGCGCGCGGTAGGTCTGCCAATCGGCCAGATCGCCCTTGGCCTTGTCGTTGAACGGTGACACCTGCTTCACCGGCGCGGCGAAGCGCGCACCCTGTTCCAGGAACGGGGCACCAAAGTTGCTGTGATACAGCGCCTGGTATTCCTTCGGGTAGTCGCCATTGTTGGTCAGGGTGTCGTCGAGCGTGAAGCTCACGCTGCCGGGTTCGGTGACCAGTTCAGTCGCGACCGAGAAATCGACTTTCTTGAACGCTTGCTCTTTCAGTTCACCGCGCAAGGTGATGGCGTACGGCGGCTGCTCGTCGATGTGCAGCGTCACCTTGCTCGCCGGAATGTTGGCCGCCCGACCATGCAGCGTCAGCAGCTCGCCGTTGTCGATGCCAGGGTGGCCGACCCATTCGTACCCGCAGCGGGCCACCAGCTCGTTGAAGCCTTCCAGCCAGCCCAGGCCGTTACGGCCAGTGAGTTCGATGAAGGATGGGTTGACCACCTCCTTGACCGGCGAGTCCCAACCCATGCGCACGTCACCGACCGACGCCTGCAGCACGTTCATGCCACGGGTCGGTACCACGGAGAGTTTCATCGTGCCGTTGTCGATGTCGACGATGCTGACGCCTTCCTGGCGACCGCCATGCAGCGTACGCAAGGTGACACTGAAGGGTTTGTCGGTCTTGACCCCCAGCTGCGCGCTGGTGATCTGCCAGGGCTGGGCGGCCTTGTCGGCGTCGAGCAGGACGTAGTCCCAGGCCATGGCGTGGGACGTGGCGGACAGGGCAGCGAGGGCGAGGGACAGTCTGAGCAGGGTCATGGCGGATGGCCTTTCTTGGGGTTGTGCCGTTTTATAGACCGGCGGAAACGTTTCAGCAAGCGGGGGGAGGGTCAGGCAGATCTGATGACGGGGACTTGAACGATGGATAGCAGGCGGTCGACGTGCCGCACGTGTCTTCAGCTTTGTCATTTCGAGCCGAGGATTCAGCTGGGGCTGCAGGTGCTCGTAAAAGGCGAGGAGCTGCAATGTGGCATGAATGTGCAGTCATGGTAGTGGTTGCGAGTAGCGGAAAGCGTATCTACAATGTTTAAACAATACGGGGGTGCCTATGGAAGTCAAAGTCCAACAGTGGGGTAACAGTGCGGCAATTCGCTTGCCTGCGGCCGTGCTCAAACTCATGAAGCTGGGCAGCGGTGATGTGCTGACGCTCGATGTGTCCGCTGAAGTCATGACGCTCAAACCGGCGAAAGCCAAGCCGCGGTATCGACTGGCAGACCTGATGCAGCAATGCGATCTATCGGCACCGGAGCCGACAGAACTTGCCGCGTGGGATGATCTCAGACCAGTGGGGCGCGAGGCGTGAGACGAACCAAATTCAACCGTGGCGACATCGTGCGTGTGAATCTGAACCCTACCGAGGGGCGAGAGCAGCAAGGCAATTTCCGGCCTGCATTGGTGTTGACCCCAGCCGCCTATAACGCGACCGGCCTCGCTGTGATCGCACCTGTCACTCAAGGCGGCGACTTCGCGCGATACGCCGGCTTTGCGGTGACCTTGAGTGGTAGTGGTACCGAAACCCAAGGTGTCGTTCTGTGCAATCAAATTCGCACAGTCGATCTTGAAGCGCGTAGTGCCAAACGCGTCGAATCGGTGCCTGCGGTCATCATGGATGACGTGCTGGCGCGCGTCCAAGCGCTTTTCGAATAGCAAGAGGGCGAGCAAAAGCGGGCAGGGGCGTGGCTGATACAGCGGGTTCTTGTTTCGAGTAGGGATCGTGCACCACTTAATTCGTACCGATGAACAAGGCCATACCGTGCTGACCATCTCCAATACCGTGCACCTCCCAGATGCCGACATCGAGCTGACCTATATCCGCGCCCAGGGTGCAGGGGGGCAGAACGTCAACAAGGTATCCAGCGCGGTGCACCTGCGCTTCGACATTCCTGCCTCGTCGCTGCCTGCGTTCTACAAGGAACGGCTGCTGGCGCTGCGCGACAGTCGCATCACCAGCGACGGCGTGCTGATCCTCAAGGCTCAGCAGTACCGCACCCAAGAGCAAAACCGGGCCGACGCGCTGGCGCGTCTTGCCGAGTTGATCATCGCGGCCAGCAAGACCGAGAAGAAACGCAGGCCGACCAAGCCGACCCTCGGTTCGAAGACCCGTCGCCTCGAGGGGAAGGCCCGGCGCGGTACGGTCAAGGCGGGGCGGGGGAAGGTGGAGTTCTAATGCACGGTGGTAGAGGTGCATGCCGAATGTAGTCTTGTACTAAAACAATCAGATAGACCCTAGCGACGGATGGAGTTAACGGAGATGGAATTTACCTTCACGCTTAAATACCAGCTACCTACCCACGATATCGATACCGATGTCTTGATCGAGCGTTTGGGAGAGGAAGGTTGTGAAGATGCAGTGGTAGGCATTGGGCAACTGGGAAGACTGGCCCTCACGTTCACGCGCGAAGCGGCAAGTGCGAAGGCTGCTACGGAAAGCGCATTGGCGGACGTTCGGCGTGCAGCATCGGATGCTAGGTTGATAGAGGTCACGCCTCATCTCGTGGGGTTGCCGATGTGGCAGACGTCACGAACGTGACCTGGCAGAGTCATTGAGTGCCTGTTCGGCCACTGAGGGAGCCGCTGAATCGCGCAGGCCTCGGACGTTCGTGAAGGTCGCGCTGCCACGACTCCATGGAATCATGCCCTGCGGCGCGCAGGGCCCTTTCCATTCAAAACGTAGCGCAACCCCCCTCACCGCACCCCAAACACATGCCTCAAATACGCCACGAAATTCTCGTCCCGGCACTGCGTCTTCCCCGGACTGTCCGAGATCTTCGCCACCGGCGCCCCATTGCACGCCGTCATCTTGATCACCATGTTCATCGGCTTGACCCCTGGAATGTCGCACGTCAGGTTCGTGCCGATCCCGAAGCTCACGTGGATCCGTCCGTGCAGCGCGCGGTACAGCTCCAGCGTCTTGGCGAAGTCCAGCCCGTCGGAGAAGATCAGCGTCTTGCTCGCCGGGTCGATCCCCAGCCGCTGGTAGTGGGCGATGGCCTTTTCGGCCCACACCAGGGGGTCGCCCGAGTCATGCCGCAAGCCGTCGAACAGCTTGGCGAAGTACAGATCGAAGTCGCGCATGAACGGGTCCATGCCGATGCAGTCGGTCAACGCGATCCCGAGCAGGCCGCGGTACTCGCGCACCCAGCACTCCAGCGCGGCGACCTGGCTGTCGACCAGGCGGGGGCCGAGTTGCTGGTGGGCCATGAACCATTCGTGGTTTCGCTAATTTGCCAGAACGGGTGCGAGAGTTGCCAAAAATGCACCGCGCCCATCCCAGAGTCGTCTATTCCGGTCTTCTCCCATCTCGCCGTGGGCCTGCGCTCTCGGCTTCAACCCTGGGCCTGAGGCGAGTTCGGTCGTGAATGGAAGACAAAAAGTTGCTCATGGTTGGGGGCCTTTCAGTAAAAAATATGACAGGGTGCGACAACCCGCTCTTCAGTAGAAACTCATCCCCTATTAGCTGAGGATGATAGCTTGGCTGCCCCGGAAAATCTTCAGGGTGACCTGCAACCGCTCGTCCCTTAAGATCCGGCATGTCCAGTAACGTCCCAAGGGTGGTAAGTAGAGTGAAGTCCAAGATCTCGTAGGTTGGCAGCGTTAGCCAAGCATGTAGATCGATGTGAAGGAGTGGGCCTTTATTCCGAGTAAGCTTTTTCAGCTGAGCCAGCTCAGTGTGAAAGATTGGCCCTTTTCCTTCTTCCTGCACATACCCTAGTGTGTAGATCAACGGAACACCAAGCACCTCCTGAAGAGGTTCATGTAGGATGCTGGTGACTTGGAAGCACTTTTGAGAGAAGTCACCATAGCGACAGCCGGATAGCTCGGAAGCCCAGCACTGCTGGATCTTCGCCATAACATCGTCGGTCAGTAACCGGGCCTGAAGAGGTGTAAATGGTGGAGGATTTAGCTTCCATTTTTGCGTGCGAGTCAGGCTCGCGTTGAATTCTTGTTCGTACCCGGTTAATGATGCTTGCTTGGGCTTGAAAAAATTAGAGAAAAATGACACCTAATATCCTTATAGCATTGGCACTTGGCAAAACTGAAATAAAGCGCACTCGTTTAGGCTGCGCGTTGATGTGATGGGTTTTGCGGTTTCATAGGTAATTAATGTGCTATGAAATATTAAGGGCTACTAGGTCTGCTGGATTATACAGCACCAAAGACCGCTTCATTGCTAACTGCGATGGAATGATCTCGCGAGCGAAAATGCTCGACAGCTGACTGAAGTCGAACATAAGCCGAGGGTCGTGAGTTTTCTGGAGCGCATGTCTTATTGAGACGACTGATTCGGGATCTTTAAGTCTTGAAATCCATGCCGGATCTAATGCGTTAAATAATTGACTAGCTGAGCAGTATGCTTTGGAGTACGGATCGCCCTGGTAACCAAATTCGATATAGATGGCGTCCGGGAACCACTCCTGGAATGCCCTGTCAACTTTAGAGCCTTGAGGCGAATAACAGTCTGGAGTTGAGCAAAAGCTAATCAAAGCAGAAATGGCACAGGCGATGTCTTCATTCGTATAAGGGAGATTTCGCATACCGTTCCATGCTTGACGAGTCGTAGATCTCAGCAACGCCTCGTCGACTTCATCGGGAAGTCCGGTAAAAATCCACTCAACTGCTTGGGCTCGAAGCCCTCGTTGTGTGTTCAGGGCCCCTCTTATAGAATGTTTCACCTGATCTGCAAGACTGGGCGCCGTGGCCCCGCTACGGAGGGGCAAAGGTATATGTCGGCCAACGGTCGTATAAAATTGTTCGTTCGGATTGACTCGCCATGGTTCGAGTCCCTCGTCGCTCCATTGCGCGGTGGGGTTCAGCGGAGCGATGAATGAGTCTGAGTCATAGGTTTCGGGCGTCTCGACATAGATATCGCGGAACAGGCTTTGCTTTCCTTGCTCTTCTGCCATGGCACGGAGCATGGCACGGCTTTCTATGCGTTGCTCATTGAAAAAATACGCGTCGAGTGATTGCTCCAGAGCACTCTTGTGTGAGGGGTATATCTGTTCGCGCGATGGAAAGGCTGGAGCACCACTCCAAGGGAATACGATTCTATCCATATCGTAAATCCGATACCATGGATGATTCGCGAACAAGAAGTGACCGTGCTGGGATTCCAGCCTCCAAAGATTAGGGATATTAACCGTCACTGGCTCTGCAATAAACGCTATTCCTTCAATCGAAGGCGGCAGATGACTATAAAATTCTTTAAGGTCTGAAATATTTAGGCAATAGATGGCGCAATTGCCAGGTTCCTCGGGTGGAGATTGTCTGTCAGATGCAAAGAAGCCTGCAATAGTAGGCTCGGTGCTGAAATCAATATAGTTTGTAGGGAATCCATAATGCTGAAGCACAGCGAATAGAGAATCGACGTTCTCATCTTCCGCAAGATAAGCGAGAGCTGGCTGTTCGATCACCCAGTTCATGAACCTGATCAGCTTCTCATCGAGCTGAGATTTAGCGACCGGGTCGTGAAGTACCTTGCGCTCCAGCGACGAACTTGGCGTCCACTCGCGGAGCTGGCCTCGAAACCAATCGTAGCGTCCTTCGGATTTGAAACTCTCAGCAAGCGCAACTGCTTCTTCTACGTTCGCCGCTTTAAATATTGTCATCGATGATATCCATATAACAAATTATGCAGTTGATGGTTTGGCCGCCTTGCACCAGCCTGTTCATTAAGCCCGTAGCCTCTATTATTTGCCGTGGAGCATCAAGCCACTGCGCCGGTGACTGCTAGCCAGGCAAATTCAGAGTAGGAATTGATCTGGGCCCAAACTCCAGCTTCAGGAGATTTGGGCGATATCTTCTTCTAGCTCCCGCACCGCTTTACTGGCTTTGATCTCAAAGCGCCGTTCGACCTCTGAATCACTCAATTTGGCAGCTTCTGCGCCAAGCCACATAGCGAGTTTTTCACGCTTCTGGGGAATCGTGAGGGCGTCAAGGTTTGGAATGTAACCATCGCCTGCCTTCATACCTCGTTGAAGCTCGTAATAGGTCTTGATCAGCGACTTTGGGCGAATCTCGCCGCCAGGACAGAATCGATCGGTCAGCTTCCTAATGGTGTGATTCACGGAGCGTAGTTGTGCAGTCGTGGTGATCTGCGAGAAGTAGGCTGCCCAGCCGAGCCGCTTGCCCTTGAAAATGCAACCGGTGATCCTGAGGTTGAGCTTCCATTGGCAATAGGCAAGCGCACGCTCTTTATCTGCCACGCTACGGGCGGTCAGCAACTTGTGACGGTAAGCGGTGAAGATCTTGGCCACCGATGCCTCGAATCTCAGGATGCTCTCGTGACGTATTAGTACGTTGCCGCTCTCAATCTGATAACCCAAGAAGCTGAAGGGATCAGTCAGTGGTGCGACTTTGGATTTCGAGTCAGGCCCAAAGTCATGAGGGTTGAGCTTCAACCCCTTTAGCTGGGTAATCAGCTCGTTTGCCGTTGCGCGTGCTAATGCTGCGGGCGCGAGGATCAGGATGTCATCCACGTAGCGCTTGTACCAAATACCCGGCCTTGATCCAAAGGTGGCATCAATGCTTTGCAAGGCAATCTCTGCAAGTACATTGGAGATTGCCAGGCCCTGCGGTACGCCGATAGTAGGATGGTCAGCACCTTTACCTCCTCTGGATTCAGGCACAGTAGGCGTGGTAAGGGCGCTGCTGATCAGCTTCCGAAGCTCTGGTTTTCTGATCTTCTTCTTTGTTGCCGAGGCTACAAGGTCATGGGGAATGGATGGATAGAACGTTTTCAGATCGATTTTGGCGTATTGAGCGTAAGCGCCTGAGTCGAGCGCTTTTTTCAGCGAGTCGATGACGGTCTGAGGCAGTGTGAGTTTCGCAAGGGGGAAAACGTCAGAGAGGCAATTGCAGAGCGCGCGCAGGACGATACGGTCTCGCGCCGTGGGGATGGATATCTGCCTGGGAAGAGATGATGCCCCTTTGAGTATCAGTTTTTCCTTGTAGGCGGTGAAGCGGTACTCACCTTGGTGAACCTTTTCGTGAATGTGGTCGATTTCCGCACTCAAAATCTTGTTGAGGTTAGCCGGGCGCATACGGTCGAGCCCGATTGCACCAGATTGCTTGATTTTCTCAGTGTAGATTTCCAAAAGGTGCTCACGGCTGAAGCGCTTTTTGAAACTCAGGGCCGCGCTCATGGCTTGTTCCAAAACGAGTAAAGCCCGACCACCACAGGGAGTGCGTAAAGCATCGTCGTGATCAAAAAGCGCATCGTCAGCCAGAACACGGCATTGAAGTACTCGAACCCTATTGGCGTTCGACTGGTAAGCCCATTTGCGAACACCCGCGCTATGCGATCGTCGATCTCTCGATGATTTTCGGATTCAGCGAGCAACTCGTCATAGCGGTTTATCTGCGCCGGTGTGGGCTGCGGCGCGTCAGGTTCAGATGAGTCCTTGGGCAAACCACGATGAAGCTTCTGCAGCTCCAGATAGTTCGTACGCATCAGCATCGCACGACCCCGGAAATCCCGATTCGCTACCGCGAGTGAGATGCCCAGCAGCGCGACCGATAGAATGGTCGCCATGACATCAGTGTCGGGGCCCAGTACTGTGCTGTGTCGTATGGTTAGCACCCCCAAGGCCGTGCTAAGAATCGCATACCACACCAGCAAGAGCTGTGAGTGAAAGTCCAGCCACTCTAGGCGTTTATGAGCCTGAATTCGCGCCTTGTAAGTGAACCAGACGTTGTCCTTTTTCACGCACATCTCTCCATAGAAAAGGGGAGAAGGGGTGGGATGATTTGAGTACCGTTGAACATCCCTAATGGGATCAGCGGGCCGAAGCCCAACAGCCGAAACTGTTTATTATCAGAACCGCCCTCGCTTGCGCGAGAGGAAGAGCCCACCCCCTCCGCAAGTGATTCTACCGTGCCAGTATCACGGGTGGAACTGGTTCCAGCTTCTGGGCTAAGCATTTTGTGAAATGCCGGATCAACGGCGCGGACTGAGATCCAACAAGTGAAAACCAGCTAGAGTACAAATGTACTCTTGCGTGTGAAGCCTGGCGCCCTGGGACGGTTTCAGGCTGAAACGCACCCTGGCGTCACTGCTACGGGATGCTCATGAACTTCTACGCCGGCCAATGCGCCTCGCAGCGTGGCGTGCTGGCTGCTGGCCATCCTTTCCGGATATGCTCCGGCCACGGCATTACATCCAGCCCTCTGCTAAAGTGGCCATCGGCCCGGCAGGCTGCAATTGATGCGTAATTATCGCCTGGGCGCATGCTGAGGCAGGTGGTTCCTCTTGCCGGTCAGGAGGGGCAGACTCCATGGAGATGGCATGAGTTTTTTTTCAGATGAAGAGATTGCGTCACTCAAGATCACTCGGATGATCTTGCACGTAGTGGGTACCAAAGACTTCGCGGCCATGCCAGAGCGGGCTCTGGAGGAGGAAACGTTCTTCATCGGCAAGATCGTGGACATGGCCACCGCGCCGGTGTTCATGTTCAAAGCGGTATCTGTGACCCGTAACGAGGTCGAGGCGATCGCAAGTGCCGACACGTCCTTCGTGGCCGGCGCTCAGGCCCTAGCCGCTAGTTTCAACCGTGCGCATGTGGGTGGCAGTGCTGATGGCGTTCTGTTGATGTTCGAGCTGTCGGTCGCAGACCCGGATGTGAGGATCTACAGCCTGATCAAGTACGACTACAAACTTGCGTTGGAGCAGAACGATGGTGCTCCAGGAAAGAAGCTGCGGCGTATCGTAAATGCTTTGGTTGACGAGAAGAAGGCCATTCAAAAAACGGCACTGATTCGGGTGCTCAGCGGGGTTGCCGACCAGAACATTTCGGCCACCGATCGCACCAAGCAAGGGGTGGATCTTGCCGACTACTTCGCCGATTTCTTGGCTGTGAGCAGGGCAGTCTCGGACACGGAGCTGAGCGAGATAACCCGCAAAGTCTTAAAGGCTGCACTGCAGACCTGCATTGAGCACCTGCCCGGACAGGATATAGCCAAGGCGCTGCAGCGGGCCCAAGCCAACCTGGGCACTCGCCGGCGCATTGACGAAGAGGCGATCATTGAGGCCGTGCTGCTGGCTGCGGGTCATCCTGGGGATGAAAAAATCGCCAACCGCCTGGAGCGTGAGACGCGTAGTCGTGTCAGGAAAAGCAAGCTGCACGAGCTAAGCTTCAAGCCCGATCGCCGGATCCTCCGTCAGCCCTACATGCGCAAGATCGTCACGGCTGAGGGCGTCACCATTCTCTTCCCCGATCGGAAGGAAAACCCCAACGTCCATGTGATACATCTCGACGGAGATAAGAAGCAAATCATCGTCGATACAGACCGAGTCAAGGAGGACAGCGTTGTCACACCAAAGCCTGGCCAGCCTGCTTAACGAGCTTTCGCGCAAGCGTCAGGCGCTAATCACTGAGGGCAACCTGACCCTCATCGTTTCCGACCTATCTGCGGAAACTGCTCGGTCGATCAAGAAAGCCGCTGTCGCTGCTGCCTGGTCATTCAAGATCTACGATTGCGCGAGCAGCGAAACTGACGTCGATGACGAGGATGAAGATTTCGGGCCGTTCCGCGTTGAGCTGGAGAAGCCACTTCCGGGAGATCATGTCCAGGAACAGGCCCTCTATGTGGCGACGGAAGTAGGCTTCAAGGCGTTCCTGGTCAATGGACACGCTGCTGCACATTGGCACCTGCTTGGCCTGACTCAGCCTTTCAATACCAGGGCGAGGGCATATTGTGGTTGGGGTGAGGGGGGGGATTACACCGAATCACAGGCGACCAAGTCACCTCGGCTCCTGGTGAAAGAGTCAGCGACCTTTCGCAAAGTACCGGAGGATGTGCGTCTTTGGTTGCTCGCAGAAGGACACCATCTCGATGAGGCTGATCCTTTACACATGCTTTGGGCGGGGCAGGCATTCGGTGCCCTGAGCCGTTGCTTTGCGAATGAAATCGGCACCAGTGGTAGCAAACTCACCTTCAAAGGACCGCCCAAGCTCAACCTGACGATCCCAGAGGCGGTTGAGGTGAATCCATCCATATCGCTAAAAGACTTCGAGGTTGTCCAAGAAGCAGCGGCATGGGTGTTCGATAACGCGCGGGAAGCAGAGGTGAAGCACATCCTGTTGTCTGCCGAAATCGCGCGTTCCGGACGGGCGGACGGGGAGGTACAGGAGTACTTCAGGGAGAACCTAGCCGCTGCCTTGGATTGCGCGAAAATCGCCTATCAAATGGCGGTCTCGGAAATCACCAAGGATACGCTGAAATCCCTTACTGATCTTCGTAAGGCTGTGACGGAGGAAACGTCGAAGGCCACAGACGCGACCCGGCAAGCAATCGCGGCGATCTCCACGGCGCTGACCGTTGGCCTGGGTCTGATCGCCGCGAGGCTCACATTGCAGGTCAACCCGTACCTGATCTCGATCGTCATGGCGGTCGCAGTTAGCTACACGATACTGAACGTGATGTCAGGTCGTAAGTTCATCAACATCCAGCGAAAGCTTCGCAAGGACTGGCAGCCAAAGCTGTATCGCTTTCTGTCTGAAGCCGAATTCAAGAAAATGGTAGGGGATCCTATTGAGCAAGCCGAAGGGCTCTTCTATAAGGTGAGTTGCCGGGGTATTGCGATGCTTGGGGTCGCGGCTCTGGGTGTTTCCATTTATGCCTTTACCTACAGCGCCCCTGCAACCTCATCGTCGACGTCTGTAGTTCCCCAGTTCCAAGCTCCAGCAGCTCCAGCAGCTCCAGCAGCTCCAGCAGTTCCAACAGCCCCACAGCCGTCTGCCAGCGACACGGCGATTCAGCTTCAAATTAAGCCTCAGCCGGCTCCTGTATCTCAGCCCGGAATCAAACCGCAGCGAGAGCCGGCGCCTCAGCCTGAGATAAGGCCACGGCTAAACCCAGAGCCGAAAGAATACGTCCTGTCGAAACCTTCAGAAAGGGGTAAGCCCAGTCAGTTTTGAGCAGGGAATATTTGCTGTACGATCGATTACGTACAACCCGGCCAAGGCTACGTTAAAGCCGCCCAGCTCCGGCCCACTGACTAAGCACAAAAACGAAAAACGCCCCGCGAAGGGGCTTTCTCAATGCGTCACAAATATCATGCACATGGATGGCCATATAAGGCAGCTTGGGGCTGTTGCTATCGGCATCCTCCAAACGATTCAAATTTTTGCTTATCTAATTTTCTTCGAGCCAAAGCTCATGTTGATTGATGAGTCAGATGCTCATCTACATTCGAACCGTCAAGAACGGTTAATTGAAGCGTTGGAGTAAGCGGCTGACGAGCACAAGACTCAGATCATGCTGTCGACTCACAGTCCACACGTTGTTCGAGCCGCCAGTCCTGTGATGAAGGTGGTTTGGATGAGTGACGGTGTGGTCAAGACTGACAACGATGACGCGATTCGTCGGCTATTAGGGTGGGGGAAGCTGGATAAAGCGGCCTTGTTCTTATTGAAGATGAAGAGGACAACCCGTTGCGGGCTATTCTTAAATAATGGCCTGGGCTCACTCGCCAGTTGTCGTTGTGCCGATGCTTCGGGATCGAAAACCTTCCCAAAGACAAACTGCTCTCGGGATTTTTGATAGATCGGAAAATTGATGTTGCGGCAGTAATTCATCGCGATGGTAATTTCATGACACCACAAGAATCCGAAAAGTGGGCAACCCCCTCCAATATGAAGGGTATGGTAAAAGGCTGAGCAGGTGTTTGATGACAAAGCCAAGGCAGCTGTGTGGCTGTCGACGCCCAAGCATCATTCAATAGCATGACAGCAATCGAATTCGTAAGAGACCAATGAAACCCTGGTGCGGGTGATAGAGGTGCTGGCCTAGATCGAGCACGAATATGCTTAGAAACAATTCCTCAAAACTAAGTTATGGCTTAGATTTTTGGTTCAACTGCTCCATGATCTGCGAAATCGAAAGAATAGTTTAGTTTTCATTTGCATGACCGGTACGTACCTGCGCCGGGCCGACCTGACTGAGCGAGGTGAGTTGGAGCGATAATGACTGTGTATTATTCAGCACCGAGACTGCTACCGAAGCGTCCTAAGCGAAAAGCCTCGACAATATTGGCATGTAAACCTTGTTGTTAACCTGTTAACTGCAGTGCTTTACAAGTCAAGAAAGCAGGTTCGCAAAATTTCATGCCCAGTTTTGCCGGATCGCATAATCCGATAGCGTGGCTGTACCCTGGATGCGAGTTACGTAGCCTGCCGAGAAGAGACAAAGGGTTTGACTTCTCTGTCGTCTACCACCTGAAGCTCGAAATATTGCCCGTTGGCTTTCAGCGCATGGATGATGCAGCATTGGGCATAAGCGGTGCTGTATAAGGTGCTCGGGCCTTGAATATTCAGCACAAGTTTCTCTCCGTAGTTTTGCTCGTACCTCAGTCCATTTAAAGCCCCCATTGCCTCGCCATTTGCTTCTGCGATTTCGATTACCAACTCCCGTATAACCTTTTGATCAGTGCTGGTCACCTCAACTGAAAATCTGACCTGACGCTGACTATTAAACCCTCCGCCGCCACTGGCTGAGCCTATGCGGTTGAATGTGATGTGAGCGAGCAGAACTACTTCCATGGTGTGTGCCTTCTATCTTAGTCTGACTTCTACGTAGCAAGGGCGTCAGCGTAGACAGGCCATTTCGCCCCTGTGCTCATGCTCATTCGCATCCAGCAGTGCTCAACGATTGCACTGTAGTGGTGCGATGAGAAGGCTCCAAAACGTTTCGGCGCCGCCTTCTTGTGAGAGCTTCTGGTCTTGCCGAGTGTGGAACGCCATACCGAACGTCTTCAGGTACATGGATTGATCGTCCGTCTCTACAGTGAGTGCTTCGTTGTATGAGCTACCGCCAAACGAGTCGCCATGACTGTAGTAGATCCCTGCGCCTAGCTGGCCACCAGTGAACATCGTCGCCTTTGCAACGTCGTGACCGTCCTTATAAATACTCGCAGAGAAGCGATTTGCATCCACGCGACGGAACACTCCTTCGTACCCTGGGTTACGGGCTCGGAGCTCCACCAGTGAGTTTTCGAAATAGCGTGCGATATACTCGAAGCTGTCGAGCAGGAAGCGATCTTTATCCAGTTGGGTGTAGCTCTTAGCCATTCGAAGGTTGCTAGACCTAGGCGCAGCCGGGGTCACAGGGGAGGGCGCTGAACCCCCATTAAAATCGTTGCGCTCGGCCCTTGGTGCAGAGATTGATCGGCCACGGCTGCATCGCTCAGCAGCTTTCCGAACCTCTTTCGCAACCTGCAAGAACGCCTCGTCCCGATCTGGCCAAAGTGTCACAGGCCTACCATCTTGGGGCGTGCCAAGCAGCTTGCCGAACGGCGCGTGGTGCCAATCGCACGGGCGAAGAATTACAGGAATGACGATCGCTTCCTCTGCCCCATGACGTTCCATCGCGCGAGTCATCTCGATGTTGTAGCAATAGTCGGAAGCGATGAAGTCGGGGCTCACCAGCAACAGAATGATTTCGTCGCTGTTGACGTGATCATCGATCGCTGCATCGATTTCTTGGCCAGCACCGATTCTGCGGTCGTGCCATGTCTCAATGACGCCTTGGCGCTTGAGCATGGAAAGCTGCTTTTCGAGCTGATCGCGCAGCGCTTCGTCAGCATGGCAATACGAGAAGAACACGTTCGGCAAAATGGTTACTCCCATTCAGGTGGATGCTGTTCCGATCATATGGTTTGCTCATCGCAGAAGTATAGGTCTTGCTTGGCTCGTACGCTTATTGCGATGCACCTTTTCTCACCTGTCAGCTGAATAACAACGGGGCAGGCATGGGGGTATGGGTCGTGACTTGGTCGAAGACCATCTGAGCTAAATCGTAGCGAATGATGTGCTTGCCGTGTGGCGTTGGCCGCACGAACTGACGTATTTCCGCAGGCGCGCAGGTGAAGCTAGGCGGAAGCACCAGGTGTCTTTTAGCCGTGCCGCCAGCACTGTTACATTGTCCGCAGATGATGACTGGAGCGAAAGAGGTGATGCGTCGAGGTTGACTTGGGAGAAGTTTGGTCGTGTAGGGATCGGTTCCATGATCATGGTGGGTATGGAGGCTCATCGCCCAGCCTTTTCGTCTATCCGGCCTTTTGGGGAGCAGCATCGTCCAACGCAGCAATTCGAATCGCGTCCTATCACAGCATGGGCATTGCCAATGATCATCAAGCTTCGCCCATAGCTGGCGGCAATGTGCGCCATCAAAGCTGAGATAATCCTCCCAGCTAGGAATTTGTCGGCGCAGATTGCTATCCAGTGGTTTCTCTCTAGTGACATTCTTGATTTTGGTGCCGTCGCACGCCCGGCAGCAGCCATTCGCTAGAAACTCAGGTTTGCAGGGACAGAGGCTCTTGATCATGAAATTCTCAAAAATTGAGTCCGAATGATTTGGCTCGACCAGCCTGCGCTGACCGGTTCGACAGGGGATGGTGATTCCACTCTCATCTATAACTGCTCACGGCATGTGGATCTCTAAGGGTTTCGTCTGCCCACGCAAGACCAATACAGAACATGAGGGTTAAAGAGGCGTAGCTGACCACTGCATACACGCCTCCTGCGCTCACGTCTTCTACTGCTCGATAGCACCATACGCCTAGATAACCAATCATCGCCCCCAATGCGGCCCTGCATGCAGTCAGCAGGCTACCGCCTACGTTGACGAAAAATGCATGAACCTCACGCGACTTGCCAATGAGACGAAGCGATCGGAACGTTATCCTTAGCGTGAAGACACTGACGATCGCGAAGGCGATGAGTAAATATACGTAGTACGCCATGAGTTCTGGTGCTGCTAGTAACGCAATGACCAAAGCGTTCACTTCTTCGGGTGAGGTGCTGATGAGCAGTGGTAGTGCCCCGGTGAAGAGCGCGTAGATGATCTCCCTGGCTGCCCGCCGCCAGAGGCCAAAACTTTCCTGTGTTCTCATCAACAAGCGTCATGTCCCATCAGATTCGGGTATTTATATGTAGTCAAACCGCACACCGGCTTAGTGCCGGAACAATCGCTCGAGGCCTAATAGCGTGAGCTTCAGGAAGCTTAGCTTTCTGAGCCGAGTGCAAATCCTGCCGCTAGAGGTGTCTTGTACTTTCCGGATACGTAGTCGTGAATGAAGCGATGAGTGTTTGTGTACTCCAGAAGAGTCGACCCACACATTATTTTGAACCTGCGGATCTCCACGGCATCTACGAGCGAATGATTCCATTTCTGGACGGAATCACGCCCCTGCGGCGCGCAGGGCCCTTTCCATTCAAAACGCAGCGCAACCCCTCTCACCGCACCCCAAACACATGCCTCAAATACGCCACGAAATTCTCGTCCCGGCACTGCGTCTTCCCCGGACTGTCCGAGATCTTCGCCACCGGCGCCCCATTGCACGCCGTCATCTTGATCACCATGTTCATCGGCTTGACCCCTGGAATGTCGCACGTCAGGTTCGTGCCGATCCCGAAGCTCACGTGGATCCGTCCGTGCAGCGCGCGGTACAGCTCCAGCGTCTTGGCGAAGTCCAGCCCGTCGGAGAAGATCAGCGTCTTGCTCGCCGGGTCGATCCCCAGCCGCTGGTAGTGGGCGATGGCCTTTTCGGCCCACACCAGGGGGTCGCCCGAGTCATGCCGCAAGCCGTCGAACAGCTTGGCGAAGTACAGATCGAAGTCGCGCATGAACGGGTCCATGCCGATGCAGTCGGTCAACGCGATCCCGAGCAGGCCGCGGTACTCGCGCACCCAGCACTCCAGCGCGGCGACCTGGCTGTCGACCAGGCGGGGGCCGAGTTGCTGGTGGGCCATGAACCATTCGTGGGCCATGGTGCCGATGGGCCGCAGATCGTACTCGCGGGCCAGGTGCACGTTGCTGGTGCCGACGAAACGGCCCGGGAAGTCACGGGTGAGGGTGTGCACGACCTCTTCCTGCACCGGGTAGGAAAAGCGCCTACGGGTACCGAAGTCGGCCAGTTGCAGACCGGCCAGTTCATCGGGGCTGGCCTCGCGGCGTAGCCAGTCGAGCTTCTCGTAGAGGCGTTCGTTGACCTGATCGAGGGTCACGTCGCGGTAGCGGTAGCGGTTGCGCACTTCCGAGACGATCGCCAGCAGCGGGATCTCGTAGAGGATCACGTGCAGCCAGGGGCCGCGTACGCGGATCGCCAGCTGACCGCTGTCGTCGAGGCCGATCTGCACGTAGCGCAGGTTAAAGCGGAACAGGCTCAGGAAGCGGATGAAGTCCGGCTTGATGAACGGGATCTTCTCCAGGTAGGCCAATTGGTCGTGGGTCACCGAAACGTCGGCAAGCTGCTCGACCTGGTAGCGGATCTCGGCCAGGTAGGGGGAGAGGTCTTCGTCGTTGCGGCAGCGGAACTCCCATTCCACTTCGGCGTTGGGGTAGTTGTGCAGCACCGCCTGCATCATGGTGATCTTGTAGAAGTCGGTGTCCAGCAGGTTCTGGACGATCCGCTCGCCAAAGACGCCTTCGCTCATGGTCGTGCCTCCTGATAATCGGTGATCGCCTGGTCCAGTGCCGCTTCATCAGCGCACAGGCGGATGCCGGCCGTGGCCAGCGTGGTGCAGGCGCCGTCGGCACCCGTTTGGCTCAGGGCCCGGCAGGCGGGCAGGAACAACAGCACCTCGAAGCCGGCCTCGCGCAGCTGCCGTGCGGTGGTGCTGACGCAGTAGTCCAGGGCCAGACCGCCGACGATCACCAGGCCGACGCCCTGGGCCTTGAGGTATTCGATGGCACCGGTCGAGCGACGCTCGGCCAGGTCGTGGTAGCAGGCGCCGTAGGGGTGCAGGTCGGGTTCGACACCTTTCCAGACGAAGTAGTCGTAGTCGATCGGGGCCGGCAGGCCTTCGAGCAGTTCGAAGCCGTAGGTGCCGGGAACGCAGTGGCTGACCCAGGTGAGGTCGGCGTTGGGCAAGGTCAGCGGCTGCAGCATCTGGGCATGTTCGGGCACGACCCAGACGGCGTTGCGCGGGTGGGCGTCCTTGCTGCCCAGGCGCAGACTGGCACGGCGGGCCATGGCATTGAGCGCCGGGGCGATTTCGTGGCCACCGGGCACGGGCAGCTCGTCCGGTGCGTTGTGGGTGAAGCCGTTCTGGGCATCGACGTCGAAACTGGCGATCTTCATCGGGAAGCTCCTGTGCGGGAATGGCTATATATTTCACCTGGTGATATAAGTCTGTCAAGCCTTTGTGTGTCGGCTTGCCAAACTTTGTGTTCCTGGTGGAATATGTCAGCCCAAATCCATAGGAGTGAACGATGAGCAGTGCCGAAGTCCTGGCCAGCGTGGATATCGTGGCCATGCGCAAGGTTGCCGGTGCCCCGGCCCTGGAAGTGCTGTTGCACCGGCGGGAGCGCACGCCGTATCAAGGTCAGTGGGCCCTGCCGGGTGTCCTGGTCAACGGTCGCAGCGCCGATGCCAGCCTGGCGGCGGCGGCCGAGCGTGCGCTGCGCGAAAAAGCCCATGTGGTGCCACGTCATGTCGAACAGGTCGGGACCGAAGGCAATGCCCAGCGTGATCCACGAGGTTGGTCTATGAGCACGTACTACCTGGCGCTGCTCGACCCGGAGATGCCCGTGGAGGGGGAGGGCCTGGCCTTCTTCGACCTCGAGCGCATCCTCGGCGGTGAGTTGGCGTTGCCGTTCGATCATACGTTGCTGGTGCGCCTGGCCCGTGAGCGGCTGGCGAGCAAGACCGTCTACAGCAGCCTGCCGCTGTACCTGACGCCCACGCGGTTCACCGTGCTCGACGCGCTGCAGGCGACCCAGGCCTGCCTGGGGGCGCCGGTCAACAACACCTCGCTGCGCAAGCGCCTCGAGCGTCTACGGACGGCGGGCTGGATCCAGGCCACCGGCGAGACTTTGCAGCCCAGGCTGGGTCGACCGCAGCAGGTCTATAGGCATACCCCCTGCGCCGGAGAGGTCTTCACCTTCGAGCGCAGCCTGCTGCCGGAGGGGAATGCCAGCTGAAAATGAGATTAAGCTGCATTTAAGCATCGCGCCTTACGATGCCAGTCAGGAAGCCGGGACGCAGCGTCGCACGGTTCGGACAGGAGTGAGGCGATGACAATCGCACTGGAAGACAAATGGAAATGCCTGGTGCGCACGTTCGGGTACGTGGGCTGGTCGCTGTTCTGGCTTCTGTTGTGGGACATGGTGGTCACGGCCGAGGCCATGCTGGCCGAAGGGCTGGGCCTCGAATTGCCGCTGATGCCCTTGACCCTGCTGTGTTCGGCGCTGGTGGTCTTGATCAGTTTCAGGAACTCCAGCGCCTACAACCGCTGGTGGGAAGCCCGCACGTTGTGGGGGGCGATGGTCAACAGCTCGCGCAGCTTCGGTCGGCAGGTGCTGACCTTGATCGATGACGACCGTACCACCCAACCGCTCAAGGCCCGCCTGATCCAGCGCCATGTGGCCTACCTGCATGCCTTGCGTCTGCACCTCAAGGGCGAGCGCGATCCTTCGGCGCTGGTGGGGCTGCTGGGTGAACAGGAGCTGCGCCAGCTCGACGGGGCCAGTAACCTGCCCAACGACATTCTCAGCGGCTCGGCCGACCTTATTGCCCAGGCCTTCAAGGCCGGCCACCTGGACAGTGTCCGGCTGGCGCGGCTGGAGTCGACGCTGGTGGATGTGTCCAATTGGCAGGGCGGCATGGAGCGCATCGCCAATACGCCGTTGCCTTATCCGTATGTGTACTTCCCGCGCCTGTTCAGCACGCTGTTCTGCGTGATCATGCCGTTGAGCCTGGTGCCGTCGTTGGGTTGGTTCACGCCGGTGGTGTCTACCGTGGTGGGCTGCATGCTGCTGGCCATGGAGCGTATCGGCACCGACCTGCAGGCGCCGTTCGGCGACAGCCAGCACCGGATCCGCACCGAAGACCTGTGCCGGACCATCGAGCAGAACCTGCGCTCGATGTGCGATGGCGACCGCGAGCGCCGTGCCTCGCGTCTGGCAGGAAAGCGCGCCGTGGCGCGTCTGCGGCCTGCGTGAGCAGTAAGTCCAGGGTCGAGGATCAAGGCGTGCTTCGGCATCCAAGGAGCCGTCCACCTGGAGAGAGAGGGTGGCTTCATCGCTGGCAAGCCAGCTCCCACAGGCCTGCTGCGCTGGCAGGCTGAGGGGCTGATATATAGGGGCCTGCAAGCTGTACGACAAAACCTGCTGCGCTGCGTCGGCAGCCTGGAATGCTGGCCTATGGGAGTCCACCCGCCGCCTTGGCTCCACGCTGTCGCGCAGAGAACATGGCGATAGCTGGCAAGATCCGAAGCTTCATTGCTAATCGATTTTAGGGCCGCTTTGCGGCCCATCGCGGCCGGTCCGGCGCCCCGGCTGGGGCCGCTCCTACACCCGTAGCCCCACCGCAGGGTTGCAGGCTATCGCGGTCACCTGTGGGGGCCCCTGTGCCGCGATTGGGCCCGCAGGGCCCACAAGATTCTAAAATTATTTCCTGTTAAATCAACGAGATATTTTATGTTCTATGGGAGCGGGCTTGCCCGCGATGAGGCCGGTGCAGCCAACCTCGGAAATCGGAAAGTGCCCCGACAGCGCCAGACCCATCCCCCCTCAGCGCACCGCGCAATCACGGTCGATCGCCGTGATCAGGGTCTGATCGGCGAACACTTCCAAGTGCACCGAGCACGACCCGCCGTCGGCCACCAACCCCAGACGCACACTCGATGAAGCCTGTCCCGTCTGCAACTGCCCCTGCTGGTTGATGCTCGAAGTATTGCCGCCGCTGTCCTGGCGGATGGTCATCCGGTAGCCCAGGGTCAGCGGCACTGGGTTGTCGATGCGCGGACGGATCAGCACGGCGTTGTCGCTGCGCTCGGTGTCGATGCTCACCGTCAGGTGCGAATAGTCCATGATCATTGCTGCGTCACCGTGGCCGTGGAATGGTTGCCGTATTGCGTGACCGACACCGTGCCGCCGAAGCCGCTCTGGGTGACGCTGGCCTGGTTGCCCTGGCCGTACTGGCCGACGAACGCCTGGTTGTAGGCGCCGCTCTGCACCACGTTGGCCTGGTTGCGCGTCCCGGCCTGGACGATGGCGGCCTGGTTGTAGCTGCCGGACTGATCGAGGTTCAGGGTGTTGCCCAGCCCGACCTGGTAGGCGGCCGCCAGGTTGTGGGTCCCGCTCTGGTCGATCCGGGCGACGTTGGCCAGGCCGGCCTGCGACTGCACCAGCCGTTGCGCCACGCCAGCCTGATCGATGCGCGCACGGTTGAGACCGCCTGCCTGCTCCAGTTCGACACGATGGCCAGTGCCCAGGCCGGCATAGCGGCCCTCGGCGACCAGATCGTTCGCCTGGCCTGACCCGGCGTACAGCCAGAGGGCCGCCACCAGGGCCGTAGACCAGCGTAGCCTGTGCTGAGTCATGGATGCCTCCGTCACGTCAGTTGACCTGGGTCGGTGCGACCGGTTGGGTCATGGTCTGTTCGTCGTAGCTGCTCAAGTACCCTTGCAGCAGCGGCTGCTTGAGCGCCTCGGGGTCACGCAGGCGCCAGCTGCCATCGCGGGCGCCTTGGGCGATCAGGTGGATCAGTGCGCTTTCGATCGCTTCGCGCACGCACTGCTGGACCGGTTCGTTGCGCGAGAAGCCGGTCTCGACTTCCAGCAGGTGCTTGAGCGAGACGAACTTGAACACGCCGAAGTCGACCTGGGTCGAGTACACCGTCTTGGTGGTGGTCACGCTCTGGATGATCTCGCCGCTGCGGATGTCGACCGCGCGCAGGTTGATGGTGACCTGGTCCTGGCGGTACAGCTCCGACGGGCCGATGCCCAGGTAGCGCACGCCGATGCCGCCGGTGCGCACGTTGCTTTCGTAGGCGACGATGGCGCCGCCGATCAACAGGTTGGCCGGACGCAACGACGGCAGCATGGCCTGGGCCTGGTCCTGGGGTTGCTCCAGGGCGCGGATGATCTTGCGCTCGGTGAGCACGTCCTGCAGGTTTTCACGCTCGACCGGTTTGAACCAGCGCGAGTCGCGTAGCGCGGTCACCAGCAGCGACGCGGCGCCTTGGGTGACCGAGGTGGAGAAAGAACTGTCCGGGGACGGTTTGTACTGGCCGGTCTGGTCACGCAGACCGTACACCGCGACGGCGATCGGGCCGGCAGGGGCCGGAAGGCGCATCAGGTCACGGGTGCTGTGGGTCGGGGGTGAAATGCTGGCCGCCGAGGTCGTGCCAGCCGGGCGGGACGTGGCGCAGCCGCTGGCCAGAACCGCCGCGAGGATCATCAGTGAAAAGGTGCGGGCACGCATGGGTCTACTCCAGTGAAATCCCTGCCGCATGGCGCGGCAGGGAACGGCATCATCGAGAACGGTGGGGCGATCAGCGCTGTACGACCACGGCGCTGTTGCTGGCACCACCGGCCTGGCTGACGGTGGCCGAGTGCAGGTTGCCGGTCTGGGTCACGCTCACGCTGTTGACCATGGCCTGGCCGGCGCCGCCGAAGCCGCTCTGGGTGATGCTGGCGGTGTTGTTGCGGCCGCTCTGCAGCAGGGCTTCTTCGTTGTAGGCACCGGACTGGGTGACGTAGCCGGCGTTGTTGCTGCCCCAGCTCTGGGTCACGCTGGCGGTGTTGTTCAGGCCGCTCTGGTCGACCGAGGCGAAGCCCAGGCTGGCGCCTTCCTGCTTGACCGTGGCGGTGTGGTTGTGGCCGGTCTGGTCGGTGATGGCGCGGTTGCCCAGGCCCGTCTGCGAGATGCTGGCGTTGAGGTTGTTGCCATTGCGCTGGGTGGCGGTCGCTTCGCTGCCCCAGGCGTTCTGGGTGATGTCGGCGCTGCCGAAGTTGGTGCCGGTCTGCTCGACGTAGCCGTAGTTGCCATGGCCGTTCTGGCTGATGCTGGCATTCTTGAAGTCGGTGTCGGTCTGGGTGATCAGGCCTTTGTTGGCGAAGCCGTTCTGGTTCACCTTGACCGACTGGCTGTAGTAGCTGTCGTTCTGGTTGATCTGCGACTGGTTGAACTGGCCCGACTGGTTGACGCTGGCCACGCCGCCGACGGTCTGTTCCTGGTAGATGTAGCCTTTGTTGGCGTTGCCGGCCTGGTCGACACGGGCCTGGGCATCGTCACGACCACCGACCTGGGTGATGCTCGCCTTGTTGAAGCTGCCGCCATTGAGGGCCTGGTTGATGGTGGCGCCGACCTTGGAGGCAGTGGTGCCTTCCTGGCGGATCTTGGCATCGTTGTGATCGCCACCCTGGTTCAGGCGCGCCGACTGCTCGACGCCGTCCTGCAGCGAGCCGCCGTTCTGGTTGACGCTGGCGCTGTTGCGGGCACCGTTCTGGTTGACGATCGAGTCGTTGCGCGCGCCGGTCTGGTTGACCGTGACGTTCGAGCCGTTGGCGTCGGACTGCAGGACGTTGAGCAGGTTCTTGTCGCCGGTCTGCGAGGTGTTGACCGAACCGCCGTCAGCGAAGGCCACGCCGGAGACGGCAACCAGGACAGCCATGGACAGAAGGGATTTACGTGCGTTCATGATTGACTTCCTATGTTTCGTATTCAAGTGAGTGTCGGTTTTTCTTGCACAGGCGGGCCTGCCCGTCGATTGCACAGCACTACGCATCACATAACGGTACAACGGGGGTTACAACAAACCGGTCAGGGTTGATTGATTTGAAACTGGGTCGTTTGTCCGGTGGTTTTATCGGTCGTGACGATTTGCAACAGTCCGCCGGACAAGTTGGTGATGTTGATGGTGAAGTCGGTGGTTTCCACCGTGCCGGGTGTCAGGCGTCCATCGGCACCGACGATGCTGGAGGTCACGGCCGATGACACGCGGCTGAGAATGGCGCTCTGCAACATGCTGTTGAATTGCGTCAGGGCGTTCTGCGCGGAGGCCGAGCCGGACGCCGACTTCTCGGTGAACTTGTTCTGTGCCGTGGCCTGGTTGAGCAGCACCGGGCCGTTGAGCGGGTTGCCGCCGAACGACGGGTTGTTGGGCACGTAGACCAGCTCGCTGGCCTGGGCCGCGGCGCCGATCGCCAGGCTCAGCGCCAGGCCAAGCAGGGCAGGGGATAGGCGAGACATTCGACCTCCTTTCACAGTTCGTCACGGGCCAGGTCGGGGTCGCCGAACACCTGGGCCACTTGGTAATCGAGAATCGCCTGGAACACCTGCGCCGCGGCTTCCGCGCCAATCGCCGGGATCAAGGCGCGGTTGGGCGGAATGAACATCTGCAACAGCCGGCGGTTGCCGTAGTCGACGAACACCTGGCTGCCCAGGCGAGCGGTCGGCCGTTCGCTGATGGCCACGTTGAACCGACCGGGCTCGTCCAGCTCCTGCCAGGCGGCGGCGAAGCTGTCGTAGAACGCGCGGCCTGCCAGGGTCACCGTCTGGCCGACCACCAGGCCGCCGAAGTGCTCACGGTTCAGGGTGCGCTGGTCGGTCAGGCTGCTCGTGGCATCGAGTGCGGTCTGCGCCTGCGCAACGGACACCGCACACAGGTGCAACGCGATCACAGTGGTCAGGGCGGCGACGTTCATAAGGGGCAGTAGTTCCGTGAAGTTGGAACCACTGTATGCGAGAAAATGGCCATGCGCCATTAATCGTGTAATGTTTTATTTACACTATTTTGACGTCAGTAAAGTTGATGAGACGTGCCGATTTAATGGCGTCAATTTGACTGAAAAACTGTGTGTTTGACGTGTGAAATCGTCGACAGCCAAGAATGAAATGAATAAAAAGCCTTTATTGACGTCAATAAAAAGTACGAACGACAAACTTCGCGCCGTTTCTTGCGATGTTGACAACTCCACCCCACGCACTCGAATCACGCTATGCTCAGTCCCATGACGTCTTCCATGCCCGTGCGTCCCTCCTGTCCGGCCGGTGTCTGCGATTGCGGCCGAGCGCTCCTTGAGCAGGCTCCCAGCGAAGCCTGCCGGGTGCTGCTGCTGACGCGCCCGGAAGAAAAACGCCTGATCGAGCGCCTCGAGCACCTGCGGGATTTCGACGACCTGCAGCGCTTGCAGCGCCGTTTGCGCGAGCAGCTGGGTATCGAGGTGCGGATCGCGCCCGGTGTGAACGAAGTGCGCAGCATGCGTGGCATCGTCATCGACATCATGCCCCAGCCAGGTTTGTGCCGACGCACGCGCCAGGCGATTCCCGCCGCGATCCGGCGCGGCCTGGAGCGCAACCCGGAGGTCGCGTTCCGGTTGCTCGATGCACACGACCTGCTCGGGGGGCTGGGTTGAACCCAGGCCGCGTGACAGGGGCGTGAAGGGGCGGGGTAAATTCCCGACCGCCAGGCTCGTCTCCCCCATAGCCGCCGAACGCCCAACCGCCTCGCGCGCCCCTGACAATCAAGGAGACAGGCAATGACTTCCGTATTCGATCGCGACGACATCGTGTTCCAGGTAGTGGTCAACCATGAAGAGCAGTATTCCATCTGGCCCGACTACAAGGAGATCCCCAACGGCTGGCGCGCGGTCGGCAAGAGTGGCCTGAAGCAGGACTGCCTGGCCTACATCGAAGAGGTCTGGACCGACATGCGTCCGCTGAGCCTGCGCCAGAAGATGGCCGAATCGGCCAGCGCGCCGTAACCGCGATGTCCGTCCTCAACCTGTTGTGCCTGCCGTATTCCGGCGCCAGTGCCATGGTCTACAGCCGCTGGCGGCGCACGCTGCCCGCCTGGGTGCGGGTGACGCCCGTGGAGTTGCCGGGGCGTGGCGCGCGGCTGGGCGAGCCCTTGCAGACCGATCTGGCGGCGCTGGCTCGGCAGCTGGCCGAAGAGGTCCGTCATCACGCACAGTCGCCCTATGCCGTGCTCGGTCATAGCTTGGGCGCGCTGCTGGCGTTCGAGCTGGTGCACGCCTTGCGCGCGCTGGGATGCCCGCCACCGGTGGCCCTGTTCGCCAGTGGCACCGCCGCGCCGACGCGCCGTGAAGGCTACGACGGGGCCAACTGGCGCGAGCCCAAGTCCGATGCCGAGCTGATCGACGAGTTGCGCACCTTGCAAGGCACGCCTGAAGAGGTGCTGGCCAACGAGGAACTGATGAGCCTGACCTTGCCGGTCCTGCGCGCAGACTTTCTGTTGTGCGGCCGCTATGCCTATCGCCAGCGGCCATTGCTGCAGTGCCCCGTGCACGTGTTCGCCGGCGAGCAGGACAAGGCCAACGAAGCGCAATTGCGGGCCTGGGGTCAGGAGAGTGCCGGCGACTTCTCCCTCAGCCTGTTCCCTGGCGGGCATTTCTTCATCCATGAGCAGGAAGCCGACGTGCTGGGCGCGCTCACTGCCGCGCTGGAGCCGCTACGCGGGCACGCCTGAGCCTGGGGAACTTCCACCGTCCTCGGCGGTTGGATTGACGCCGGCCTCTGGGTTGATGGAGGCTTGGCGGCACCGCACCCAGGCAAGGACCGCACATGTTGATCGATCCCGCGCAGGCCACGTTGCTGGTCGTCGATGTCCAGGAAAAACTCATCGGCTCCATGAGTGACCCCGATGGCATGCTGGCGCGCACGCGCTGGCTGCTGGCGGCGTGCACGGACCTGGCGCTGCCCATGGTCATTTCCGAGCAGTACCCCAAAGGCCTGGGGCCGACCGTCGCCGCGTTGACGGCCGTGGCACCGCAGGCCGAAGTGGTGGAGAAGCTGCACTTTTCCTGCGTGGCCGGCGAGTGTCTGCCTGCCGCGTTGCTGGCGCGCCAGCAGGTCATCGTGTGCGGCATGGAAACCCATGTCTGCGTCCTGCAGACGGTAATGGACCTGCTGGCCCTGGGCAAGACCGTGTTCGTCGTCGAGGACGCCTGCGACAGTCGCCGGTCGGAGAACAAGCAGCTGGGGCTGGCCCGCATGCGCCATGCCGGTGCGCAGATCGTCACCCGCGAGATGGTGCTGTTCGAAGTGCTTGGCAGCTCAGCGCATCCGGCGTTTCGCCACATCAGCAAGACCTACCTGGTCGGAGATCAGCCCTGAACCGCCGTGCCCTGGGCGGGCTGCTGGTGGTCCTGGCCTTGCTGCAAGGGTGCGCCGGGCGTCAGGACCGCGTGCCGGAAGCCGACCCGGCCGAGGTCCGCCAGACCGTGCTGCGCCTGCTGCCGGGCAACGTGAAGGATCGGGCCGGCTGGGCACAGGACATCCAGGTGGCCTTCGCGGCCCAGCGCCTCGAGCCGAGCCAGGACAACCTGTGCGCCGTCCTGGCGGTGGCCGAGCAGGAGTCCACGTTCAATGCCGACCCCCAGGTGCCGGGCCTGGGCCGCATCGCCCGCGCCGAGATCGAGCGACGAGCCAGGCGTGTGCTGATTCCGGGTGTCCTGGTCGATGCTGCGCTGCGTACCCGCTCGAACAACGGCAAGACCTACGAGGAACGTTTGCAGGCGGTGCGCAGCGAGAAGCAGCTCAGTGCGCTGTATGACGACGTGATCAGCGGCTTGCCCCTGGGCAACACCCTGCTTGGTGGCCTCAACCCGGTGCACACGGGTGGCCCGATGCAGGTCAGCGTCGACTTCGCCGAACACCATGCCCAGGATTACCCTTACGGCGTGCCGGGCACGATTCGTCAGGAAGTGTTCACTCGGCGCGGCGGCCTGTACTTCGGCATCGCGCACCTGCTGGGGTACCCGGTCAACTATCCGCGTCCGCTGTACCGCTTCGCCGATTTCAATGCCGGCTGGTACGCCAGTCGCAACGCGGCGTTTCAGGCCGCGCTGAGCCAGGTCACCGGGGTCGAGCTGGCGCTGGACGGTGACCTGATCGCACCCGGCTCGCTGTTGCCGGGCTCGACCGAAAAGGCCGCGCGTCTGCTGGGGCGCCAGCTGGGGCTGCGCAACCCGCAAATCCGCAGTCAGCTGGAAAAGGGCAATGACCTGAGCTTCGAACAGACGGTGATTCACACGCGCGTATTCGCCCTGGCCGATGCCAAGGCCGGCAAGCCCGTGCCCCGGGCGATTCTGCCGGGCATCGAACTGAAGAGCCCCAAGATCACCCGCAAGCTGACCACCGCCTGGTTCGCCAAACGCGTGGATGAGCGCTACCAGCGGTGCATGGCGCGGTAGACGCTGTCTGTCATGCCCCTTCGGCCTGGTCGAACTGCAGGCATTCCAGGCCGATCAGGGGTGGACCAGCGCTTTGGCCCCCCGCTTTAGTTGATCTCAACACTGGTTTGTCAGGCCGACACAACCCCTCTGTGGTTTACCCGCGATGTAAGCGGTGACGGACCGGACGCTATCGCGGGCAAGCCCGCTCCCACAAGGTGCTTGCAAGCCATGCCTACATCGACAGTCTGCAGAGATCAGGGTGGGAGCTGGCTTGCCAGCGATAGGGCCCTGTCAGGCGGTGACGGATCGGACGCTATCGCGGGCAAGCCCGCTCCCACAAGGTGCTTGCAAGCCATGCCTACATCGACAGTCTGCAGAGATCAGGGTGGGAGCTGGCTTGCCAGCGATAGGGCCCTGTCAGGCGATGACGAACCGGACGCTATCGCCGGCTCTTGGGTGATCAAAACCTGCCCAGCACCGCCCATGCAATCAACCTTCCACCAGCGCCTTCACCACCTGATCTACCGCCCCCTTGAACCCGGCCAGCGTATCCGGCGCATCGCTGTCCACCACCACCAGGCGCGCACCGCCTGCCTCGATCGCGCTCGCCACCGCGGGCGGTGGTTGGCGGTGGTGCAGCACCAGGGCCACGTCCTGCGCCTTGAGCTGCTCGGTCAGTGCCGTGAGCGACGCTTCGTCCCAGGTGTCATCGGCCGGCAGCGGCTGCTCGACCACGTCCAGGTTCAGGCCACTGGCCAGGTACCCCAGGCGCTCGGACAAGCTCACCACGCTGAGGTTGTCGACCTCGGCCAGGCGCGTCTGGCTGGTGGCCGTCAGTGTCAGCAGCTCACGCTTGAGGCTTGCCAGGTTGGCCTGGATCGTCGTCTTGTCAGCCGGTGCCAGGCGCTCGAGGTCGTTGGCCAGCACGTCGGCCATGCGCCCGAGGTTGGTCGGGTGCAGCCAAGGGTAGTGGGCGAAGGCCTGCTCGCCCTGCACGGCGATGCCCGGCAGAGCGCCGTCGACCGGGCGGGCCGCGTCGATCTCGACGATGCGGATGTTGCTGCGCCGGGCCATGGGGTACAGCGGGTCGTCCTGCCAGATCGAGCGCAGCCCGATGGCCGCGTCCGCCTGCTGGGCGGCCTTGACCAGGCTGGCGCCTCCGCGCCCTTCGAAATACGAGGGTTGGCGACTGGCCGGCAACGTGGCGGGTGCCGCGCGCTTCACCTCCACCGAGGTCCCGGCGAGCAAGGCGCTGGCCAGGCTGTGGGTGACGGGCAGGGTGGTCAGTACGTTGGCCGTTGCGTGGCCGTTCGCAGGCGCGGCCGCCAGGACCATACCAGGGCAGAGCGACAAGGCCAGGGCGAGGGTCAGGGGCTTGAGGTCGAAGGTCATGCCGGGTTTCCTTGCAGGCGGGGGACGAGGGCGCGGGCCAGGGCGGCCAGGGCGAAGCAGGCGCCGGCCACCAGAATGATCACGGCACCCGAGGGCACGGGCAGGTCGAACATGATCGGCAGCAGGATCCCCAGCAGGGTGCTGAGGGTGGCGATCAGTACCGACAGCCAGAAGAACCCCTTGAGCGACTGGCTGACCAGGCGCGCAGCGGCGGCCGGGATCACCAGCAGTGCACCGACCAGGATCGCCCCGATCACCTTGACCGCCGCCACCGTGACCAAGGTCACCAGCACCACGAACAGGTAGTCCAGGCGCTTCACCGCGACGCCCCGTACCGCCGCGAGCTGGGGGTTGAAGCTGGCCAGGATGATGCGGTTGTACAACGGCAGGGCCAGGCTCAGCACCAGCAGCGCGACGATCCCCAGCACCAGCAGGTCCTGGCCGCTGACGGTCAGCACCGAACCGAACAGCACGTTCTCGAGGATGTGCACGTTGATCTTGCCCGCCAGCATCAGCAGCAGGCTCGCGCCCAGGGCCAGGGAGACCGACAGGAAGACCCCGATCAAGGTGTCGGGAGACAGGCCGGTGCGGTTGCGCAGGTAATTGAGCAGCAGCCCGAACAGCAGACAGTAACCGAACAGGCTGCCATAGGGGCCGGTGTAGGGCTCGCCCAGCAGGATGCCGATGGCGACACCGGTCAGCGCCGCATGGCCCACCGCTTCGGAGAAGAACGCGAAGCGCTTGACCACCACCAGCGTACCGAGCCCGCCCAGCACCGGCCCGATCATCAGGCCGGCGAGCAGGGCGTTGACCACGAACCCATAGGCCAAGGCCTCGGGCAACCAGCCTGCCTGTGCCCAGTCCTGGACCAGCTGGCGAAAGGCATCGAGGCTCATCGGACGGTGTCCTCATGACGGGGATGGACGGAGAACAGCGTCAGCAGACGCTCGGGCGTCAAGGCCTGGGCCGGCGGTGCGTCGAACAGCACCTGACGGCTCAGCCCGGTCACCCGGTCGGCCAGGCGCAGGACGGCCTGCAGGTCATGTTCGATCCACAGCACCGTGGTCCCCGCCCGGCGCCAGCCCTCGAGCAGTTGCTCGAACACCTGGATGCCTGCCTCGTCCAGCGCCGACATCGGCTCGTCCAGGACCAGCAACTGGGGCGCGGGGACCAGCCCCTGGGCCAGCAGCACGCGCTGGCGCTCACCACCCGACAGTGCCCCCATGCGCCGAGTGCGCTTGTCGAGCATGCCCACCTGCGCCAAAGCGTCGTCGATGGGCGCGCGCACCCGTCGGGACAGCCCCAGAAAGGCCGGACGGCGCTGGCACAAGGCGCCCATGAAGTCGTCCACCGTCATCGGCAGACCCCGGTCGAATTCCAGAGCCTGAGGCACATAGCCGATCACCTGGTCCTCGCCCGGCCACTCCAGCGTCAGGCGACCGCGGTGCGGCATCTGCCCGAGCAGCGTCTTGATCAACGAGCTCTTGCCACCACCATTGGGCCCGACGATCGCATGCACGCTGCCGGGCGCGACGCTGAAGCGCACCTGATCCAGGATGCGCGTGCGTCCGAGCGTCAAGTCGATGCCGTCGAAGTCGATGCGCGGGCCGCAGGCGATGCGGGCGCGTTCGGCGATCTGGCAGGCGGCGGTCATGTGCGGCGCTCTTCGATGGCGCGGACCACGGTGTCCATGTTGCGCTTCATCTCCACCTCGTACTTGTCGGCGGTGTACTCGCCGTAGGAGATGTGGGTCAGCGGATAGATGCGCACGCCCGACTCGCGCTGGATGGTCTCGACGTAGGCGGAGGGGAAGTCCATCTCCGAGAAGATCACCTTCACGTCCAGCGCCTTGAGCTGGTCGATGGTTTTCTTCAGCTGGGCCGGGCTCGGCTCGATGCCGTGGGCCGGCTCGACCACCGCCGTGACTTCCAGGCCGAAGTCACGGACCAGATAGTCGTAGGCGGCATGGATGGTGGCCACGCGGAACGTCGCATCCGGGGCCTGGGACACCTTGGCCAGGGCGTCGGCACGCAGGGCGCGCAGGCGTTTGGCGTAGGCGCGGGCGTTCTGGGTGTAGTAGCGGGCGTTGTCCGGGTCCAGCTTGCCCAGTTCGCGGGCGATGTTGTTGACCTGGGCGATGGTCGCGCTGATCGACAGGAAGGTGTGCGGGTTGACCACCTTGCCGGCCCCACGCGCGGCGATGCCGGTGGCCGCCAGCAGCGGCACGTTGGCGTTGGCCTCGATGGTCTTGATGTCGGGCGTCTCGCTGGCGGCGATCATGCGGTCGGCGAAGTCGTCATGGCCGACGCCGTTGAGCACGATCACGTCGAGCGTGCCGATGCGCTTGATGTCCTCGGCGCGTGGCTCGTAGGCATGGGGGTTGAAACCGGCCGGAATCAGCGGCACCACCTCGGCCTTGTCGCCGACGATGTTGCTCACGTAGCTGTAGTAAGGGTGCAGCGTGATGCCGATGCGCAGCGGCTTGGCGCCGTCGGCCAGGGCCAGGGCGGGCAGGGCACAGGCCAGGAACAGGCCGAGCAGGCGGCGAGCGAAGGCGGAGCGGAGCATGGAGAGTCCTTGGGTTCAGTGACGGTGTTGGCGGGTGACCCCGGCGTCGTAGTGCGTGGTGACCTGGCGCCAGCCTTGCGCGGCGAGCGCTTCCGACGTCAGCGCGTCGGGCAGCGGTCCACCGGACGCGCGCAGCAGCCAGACGTCGGCCGACGCTTCGGGCGCGCCAGGCGGCAGCATCAGCAGATCGCCTGCGACCTGGCGGTCCTGACTGCGCCCCAGGTAGGCACCCGAGTCGAGCAAGGTCCAGCGATGGCCGCCGCGGCTGGCGCTGCTGGCGTCGGTTACGAAGGGCGGCAGTCCCTCGTCGGCGAGCTGCGCGACGTCGGGTAGTTCACCGCGCTCCTCCTGCAGCAGACGGATCTCGTCGAAGGCCACATGCAGGTCGGTGAACAGGCCTTGCTCGGCAGCGCTCAAGTCGCGCCGCGCGTCGATCTGGTGCGCAGCGAAGTGCACCTCGTCCTCGCGCTCGCCGCGCAGCGTCACCACCGTGCCGGCCACGATCACGATCAGCAGCGCGACCAGCAGGACGTACAACGATTCATGCCCGGCACCGGCCGGGCGAACGACCTGGGTACGGCTCATGGCTCACCGATATCGGCGTGGTCGACTTCCACCACATGGCCGGGGCCGGCGTCGAACAGCACGTAGAACTCCCCGTCGGGGCGCTTGAAGGTCAGGCTCGAGTCGTCGCCCAGCTTGCCGCCGACCAGCACCTGCTCGTCGTAGCCGATCACGTCGAGGGTCACGCCCGGCGCGCCGCTGCCGTCGGAAAAGCCGCCGGTGCATTTGATCTGCTCGGCGTCCACCGGCGAGCACTCGCACATCGGGTTGTGCGCCAGGGCAGGGGTCGCGGCCAGCAGCAGGAGCGGCAGGGTGAGGATGCGCAATGCAGGGGTCATTTCTTGGCTCCTTGTCGGTTCAGCCAGGCGACGGTGGCCGGCGAGGCCTGGGCCAGCGGGATCGAGGCCTGGTGCAGGCTGCCGTCCCAGCCTTCGATGCTGATCCAGAGTTCGGCATCGGGTTGGGTACGGGGCGGGATGGGCAATGAGGTGATCATGCGGTACGGCGGGCCGAAGAAGATCGTGCCGGCCGTGCGCAGGCTGCGCGGCTTGCCGATGCGCAGGTAGACGGCCTTGGCGCCGTCGGTGCAGGTCGTGCACAGGGCTGCGTTGAACAGCTTGAAATGCCCGGCGGGGCCGTCGGCCACGGGGGCTTCGTCACGAAACTCGGCCAGGTCGATGCGGTAAGGGCCGACCTGGATGTCCTTGACCAGGTTCGCACCCAGACCGCCTTCGCCGCGGAACAGCTTGGCATCGGCAAAGTACTTGGGCATGAAGCCCAGCGGGATCAGGATCAGCAGGATGTTCAGGTGGAACCGCCATTTCAGCCAGAACTGGCGTACGGGGCTGTACTGCAGGGCAGGGGCCTGGCTCATGATTGCGCCTCCACGGCGGTCTCGAGACGCGGGGTACGTGGACGAACGCCGCGCTCGCTACGCTTGAGCGCCGCGGCGGTGGCCTGGGCGGTGCGCTTGGTCCAGATCAGCAGCCCGCTCAGCACCATCAGCGTCAGGACCAGGCCGAAGAAGAACCAGATCAGCTTGATCGGCAGGCCGCCGAAATCGCCGGTGTGCAAGGGGCGCATGGACTCGGTGACGAATTCCAGCGCCGAGCGGTCCTCGAGCAGGAACTGGCTGTCCACGCGGCGGGTGTAGGGGTTGACGTCGGCGCTCTGGAACATCAGCGGGTACCAGCCGCGACCGCCCAGGCTGACATGGCTGTAGGCCGTGGCAGGCAGTGAGACGAAGCTGATGTCCAGGCCCGGGATCTGTGCCGTGGCGATGCGCGCCGCTTCGTCCAGGTCGATGCGTGGGGCCGGGGTGCCGTCGGTGGTGCGCGGCACGTCCTCGCGGGCGATCACAGGGACCACCGGTTCGCTGGAGATCGTGATGTGGTTGTCGCCGAGAATCGCCTGGATCAGGAACCAGGTGCCGGTGATCGAGATGACCGCGATGAACCAGATCGACCAGACGCCGGCCAGGCGATGCACGTCGCCCCAGAAGATGCGTGAGCCATGGCCGGTGCGCACGGGCTTGAAGAAGCCGCGCCAGAACTTCTTGTACACCACCAGGCCGGTGACCAGCGAAGCGAGCATCGGCAGGCCGAGCAGCGAGACCAGGTACCAGCCCCAGCTGTAGCCGTTGGTGAAGGGCACCAGCCACCAGCCGTGCAGCGCGCGGGTGAACTGCTCGAAGCTGAAGTCCGGGCTCTTGCCCTGGATCGCGCCGGTGTAGGGGTTCACATAGAGCGTCGGGGCGGTGCCGTCGGGGAAGGTGACACCGACGTTGAGCGCGAAGTGCGAGCCGTCCGGCTGGCTCAGCGAGCGCACGGCCATGTCCGGTTCGGCCTTGTGCAGCGCATCGAGGATCTGCTGATAGCTCAGGCGCTCGGCCTCGTCGTTCGGCTTGCTGGCCCGCACGTCGGGGTTGGCCAGCCAGACGATCTCCTGGCTCACCACCGCCAGCATGCCGGTGAAGCAGACGATCAGCACGAAGAACCAGATGGGCAGCGCGAGCCAGCTGTGGACCAGGAACCAGAGTTTCGAGCGTGATTTTTTGGACATGATGAACGGGCAACCTGGATGTCGCGAGATCGATGAATGGGCTTGGCGCAGGGACGCGGGGGAAAGCGCACCCTGGGCGAAGCCTGGGGATTTAACCCTAAAGACGAACGAGAATCGAAATTCCTCGCAGGTTAAGTGCAAGCAAATGTTTCTACGGTGAACGGCTGGCGGGCAGGGCCCGTGCGCCGTGATTCGGACTTGAGGGCTTGAAAGCGCCGTCCAGTGTCCACTGCGCGCGTTCGTCTCACCCCACCGACCGTAACGCCTTGAGCAGCCCCTCGACCTGCGCTTCGTCGTTCAGCAGTCCCGGCGCCGTGCGCACTACCGGTCCGACGTCCCGGTCCACTGCATCGACCACCACCCGCTGGTGCATCAATTGCTTTGCCACGTGGTCGCAGTCCTGTCCCTTGATCCGGAAGAAACTGAAGCCTGAGGACAAGGCAGGGTCCCTAGGCGTCACCAGCTCCACCTGGGGCATCGCCACCAGTTGCTCGCGCAGGTAGCCGTTGAGCTGGTGAATCCGTGCCTGCACGTCGGCCTTGCCCAGTTGCAGGTGCAGGTCGAATGCCTGGTCCAGGGCCCAGCGGTGTTCGAAGCTGTGGTAGCCCCCTGGGCTCAGGCGGGTGGCGAAGTCCTTGTCGGCCGAGAAGGTCGGCACCAGGGGGGTGATGTCCCTGGCCTGGGCCGAACGGGCACAGACGATGCCGGTGCCGCGCGGGCCGAACAACCACTTGTGCGTGCCGGCGATGAAGTAGTCGCAGTGCATGTCGGGGAAGTCCAGGTTTTCGACGCCGAACCCGTGCACGCCATCGATCACGTAGAGGATGCGGTCCTTTTCGTCGCGGTCCCGATTGCGCTCGGCCACCAGCTGGCCGATCTCGCCGATTGGCAGCTTGACCCCGCTGCCTGATTGCACCCAGGTCATGCCCAGTACCCGCGTGTTGGGGCGCACGCCCTTGGCGATGTTGCCGAGGATCTCATCGGTGCTCACCCGCTGCGGGTCGTCGAACAGGCTGATGCGACGCACCTGCGTGCCTTCGCGCGTCGTGCGGAAGTCCAGCACGTTCTGCACGCAGTAGTGTTCATGGTGGGTGATGAGGATTTCCTGGTCAGGGCGTACGTGCAGGCCGCCGAAGACCATGGCCAGGCCGTCGGTGGTGCTGCCGGTCAGGGCGATCTGCGCAGGATGCGCCTTGAGGTAGGCACCGGCTGCGCGGCGCACCTGGTCCTCGCGTTTCCAGCCTTCTTCCAGGTCCCAGTCCATCAGCAGGCCCGGATTGCGGTCGAGGTCGGCGCGGTGGCGGGCAATGGCATCGCGCACCGGGCGTGGGTGCGAGGTGATCAAAAAGTTGGCGAAGTGCAGGTAGCTCGGATCCTGCTCGAACAGCGAACGCAGCCAGGTCCATTTGGCCGGGCCTTGGGGCGCGCTCGTCATGGCCGGCTCGCTGGCCAGGCTGGTGAACGGCAACGAGGCGGCCAGCAGGCCGGCCTGTTTGATGAAGGTTCTGCGATTGGACATGGAGAGTGCGCCGTACGCCTGTCAACGGGTGACCAGGGAGGTGGAAGAACGCTGGACCTGCGCCCAGACGCGAAGGAAGTTGCCGCCCCAGAGCTGGACGATGTCGGCTTCGTCGTAACCACGGCGCAGCAGCTCGGCGGTGACGTTGCGTGCCTGGCCGACCGGTTCGAAGCCGATGGCGTCACGTCTCTCGTGCAGGCCTGAACTCAGGCCGACATGTGCGATGCCGACGGTCTTCACCGCCTGGTCGATGGCATCGCCATAGTCGCGCAGCGTGGTTTTCTGGCTGGCATTCGCCGGGCGGCCTTCGGCGTAGACCGGGATCATCACCACGCCCTCGGTGGCAGCGATCGACCGCAGGTCTTCATCGCCAAGGTCATGGGGCAGACCCGGCACCGCACGTGGTGCCGATCGCGAGGCGACCAGCGGAGCGCGACTGAGCCGTGCTGCCTGGCGCAGGGCCTGGCTCGAGAGCCGTGACACGTCGATGATCACGCCCAGGTCATTGAGCCGGGTGACAGCCTGCTCGCCCAAGGGCGACAGGCCGTCCGGCGCCTCGGTGCGCGCGTCGACGAAGGGCGTCGGCTGTGCGCCGTCGGGCCGGGCCATGTGACCTGCGCCTGTGAAGCTGAACAGGCGCATGCCGCGCGCCGCCCAGGCGTCGAGCTGATCGAGGTCGGTGCCCAGAGAGCCGGCATCGCGCAGGCCGAGCACCACGGCGAAGCGGCCTTCGCCGTGCAGCCGACGCACATCGTCAGGGCCGTAGGCGAATGCCAGCTGCTCGGGATGGTCGCGGACCTGATCGGCGAGAGCGGTGAAGCGGGCAAGCGGTTGCGCGTCATCAGGCTCGACGGACCGGGCTTGGGTTCGAGGCGGCGTGCCGTCGTCTCGCCAGGCAGGGGACCGATCGCTCAGGCTCAAGACCGCGCCTGACACAGGGCCTTTTTCCGAAGCGGGCAGGTCGAACAAAGGACGACCGCCGCTGCCCACGCGAATGGCCGGGCTGCTCAGCTCGGGCGGAACGGCCAGATGGCCATCGAAGGTCAGCAGGCGCGCCTGCAAGGCGTCGGCCTGGCGAATGATCGCCCGCGAGTAGCCGGGGTTGTCCGGGATCCAGGTCAGCCAGGCGACGGTCGCTGCCGGCACCAGCAGCAGGCCCAGGATCGCGCGTACGCGCCAGCGGGGACGGGGAATGGCCATGCGGGGCGGTCTCGTGGGGCAATGGAGGAGCTGCTCGATGAACGAGCGTGCACGCGGGAAATTTAGGTGTACGCGATCATCGACGAATGCGCGCCTGGAACCCCGAACCTGCAGGAGCAGGCTTATGCGCGATGCAGGCGGCGACGGGCCGGACGCCATCGCGGGCAAGCCCGCTCCCACAAGCTGCTTGCGCAGCCATGCCTATGTTGATGCTGCAGAGGTCTGTGTGGGAGCTGGCTTGCCAGCGATAGGGCCCTGCCAGGCGCCGCATGCGGTTGGGCATGTACCGAGTAGAAAAGACAGTGGCTCCCACAGGTCCGTGGCGGCCGGTCTCGCGGCTGTGTGATCGTGGGTATTCGGACTGCATCACTGCAATGAGGGCCTGCATTTACCCGTCGCCTGACGCTCCTGCCAGTTAAATTTTCTTACATCTGCGTCGTCCCCTAGACACATGCGACCTGCCGCCTGATTCCTGGCCGACCGGTCACAAGGTCAACTTCTTCCTCCTTTCGGGGAGATCCATCTAGAGGACGCTGGACATGACTCAGGCAACCGAATCGACCGTCGTGCACGATCTGATCGGCATCGGCTTCGGCCCTTCCAACCTGGCGCTGGCGATCGCGCTGGAAGAGCGCGGGCAGGTCCAAGGGCCGTTGGACGTGCTGTTCCTGGACAAGCAGGCCGATTACCGGTGGCATGGCAACACCTTGGTCACCCAGAGTGAGTTGCAGATCTCCTTCCTCAAGGACCTGGTCACCCTGCGCAACCCGACCAGCCCATACTCGTTCGTCAATTACCTCAAGCACCACGGTCGCCTGGTCGACTTCATCAACCTGGGCACGTTCTACCCCTGCCGGATGGAGTTCAACGACTACCTGCGCTGGGTCGCCGCGCACTTCGAGGCGCACAGCCGCTACGGTGAAGAAGTGCTGAGGGTCGAGCCCGTCCTGCGCGGTGAAACGGTCGAGGCACTGCGTGTCGTTTCCCGTGACGTCCAGGGCCGACAGATCGCCCGCACCACCCGAGCACTGGTGGTCAGCCCTGGGGGCACGCCGCGTATCCCGGAGGCCTTCGCTGGGCTCAAGGACGACCCGCGCGTCTTCCACCACTCCCACTACCTGGCGCGCATGGCCGAGCAGCCTTGCGCCGACGGCCAGCCGATGCGCGTCGCCATCATCGGCGGCGGGCAGAGCGCGGCCGAGGCCTTCATCGACTTGAACGATAGCTACCCCGGCGTGCAGGTGGACATGATCATCCGTGGCTCGGCGCTCAAGCCGGCCGATGATAGCCCCTTCGTCAACGAAGTCTTCTCGCCCGAGTTCACCGACCTGGTCTTCCAGCAGCCTGCCGACGAGCGCGAACGGTTGGTCAACGAGTACCACAACACCAACTACTCGGTGGTGGACCTGGACCTGATCGAGCGCATCTACGGCATCTTCTATCGGCAGAAGGTCTCCGGCGTGGCGCGCCACGCGTTCCGCACCCTGACCACGCTGCAGCAGGCCCGGGCCACCGATCAAGGCATCGAACTGACCCTGTGCAGCAATGCCACCGGCGATGTCCATGTCGAGCGTTACGATGCGGTGGTCCTGGCCACCGGCTACGAGCGGCAGCTGCACCGTCAGTTGCTGGCACCGCTGGAAGGCTACCTCAAGGGCTTCGAAGTGAATCGCGACTACCGTGTGCTGACCGACGAACGCTGCCAGGCAGCCATCTACATGCAGGGTTTCAGCCAGGCCAGCCATGGCTTGAGCGACACCTTGCTGTCGATCCTGCCCGTGCGCGCCGACGAGATCGCGGCGTCGCTCTACGAGCAGGAGCGCGCGCGCAGCCATGCCCAGGCGCGGCAGGAGGCACGGCTGGCGGCAGCGGGGTAGGTAAGCGAGGCGAGGGCCCTGGCAGGGCCTCGCCGCAGTCTTCGTGTCTATGCAAAGTCCACCTGCCGTCGCTGAGCAGCAGTATCGGGGCCGTCCATGGCCCCTTTCTCATGGCTGCGCGCAAAAAGCGCACGCTTGGCCCGGTGCGACGAGCCCTCAGGGCGCTCGCATGGCCACAGGCCTGGCCAGCCGCTCGACCTGTTCCCAGACCCGCAGGAAGTTGCCCGCCCACAGCTTGGCGATGTCGGTTTCGCTGTAGCCTCGGCTGAGCAGTTCCGCCGTCACGTTACGAATCTCGCTTTCGTCCTTCCAGCCGTCCAGCCCGCCGCCGTCGTTGAAGTCCGAGCTGATGCCGACATGGTCGATGCCGACCTTGGCGACGGTGTAGTCGATGGCGTCGACGAACTGGGCGACGGTGGCCTTGGGCTCCTCTTCGAGAATGCCGTACAGCTGGCTGGCGTAGTCGCCAAAGCGCGCTTCGGACCAGCCGGCGATGACCGCATCGCCCGGCATCAAGGCATTGGTCAGGTTGCCCTGCAGCGGTGGCAGGCCGAACCGTTCGCGCAAGGTGCCGAGTTTGGCCAGCACCGGCGCGCTCAGCGGCTTGAGGTACTGGCCGAAGCCGACCACCTGGACGACCCCGCCGCTGTCCTTGATCAGGCGCATTTCCCGGTCGCTGAGGTTGCGCGGGATGTCCACCAGAGCACGCGGCGCCGAATGCGAGGCCACGAAGGGCGCACGGCTCAGGCGCGCGACGTCCTCCAGGGCCGGGGTCGACATCTGCGACACGTCGATGATCACGCCCAGGTCGTTGAGCCGGGTGACGGCCTGCTCGCCCAGTGGGGACAGGCCACCGAAGGCATCGGCGGTGTCGTTGAAGAATGGCAGTGGGCGCGAGGAGTCGGCCCAGTCGTTGTTGCCGGTGTAGCTGAAGCCGAACATGCGCATGCCACGCTGGGTCCAGCGGTCCAGCTGCGACAGGTCATGGCCGAGCGGGTAGGCGTTGAGCAGGCTGATGAACACGGCGAACTTGCCTTCGTCGTGCAGGCGCCGGAAGTCCGCCGGGGTGTAGGCGATACCGACCTGATGCGGGAAATCGCGCACCATGCCCGTGATGATCTGGTAGCGCACCTCTTGCTGATGGCGTGCCTCTTCGACGAATCCGGCCGTGGGCCGGTGCGGAGCGTTCGGCCCGTTCCAGATCTCTGGCCAGCCAAAGATGGCCAGCGCTGCACCCGACAGACGCCCCTTGCCGGCCTTGACCAGGTCGAACTGATCCGGACCGTCCTTGTCCGCCTCCTGCCCGGCGCTACCGAAGCCCAGCGGCACGGTGACCCGACTGTCGAAAGAAAGCATGTGCCGATGCAGGCGCTCAGCCTGCTCGACGATCTTCACCGGGTAGGCTGGCTCACGCGGCCAGAAGTGGTAGGCGAGCGCGCTGCCCACGGCGACCGCGAGGGCCAGTGGCGCGCCGATGAGCAGGGCGTTGCGAGAACGGGTCGGGGTCATGGCCATCTCGTTGCGGGCGGATGCAGAACAGCCTGCCAGCGCGAGACAGCACGCTGCGCAGGGTTCGGGTCATCAGGGGAACGAGTGGTCTTCGGGTAAATTTATGAGGGCAGGGGGCGCGAGCTTCGAGCTTCAAGCGAACAGCAGGGCGATGAGAGAAATGTAGATGAAGGAGATCTCTATCGCGATGCTGTGGCTTGTGGCTTGTGGCTTGTGGCTTGTGGCTTGTGGCTTGTGGCTCTTGCAGCTCAGTCCGCCGCCAACCCATTGCGCGCATGACGGTCGGCCTTGTACTGCAGGGCGGAAGCCGGGGCGGGCTTGGCGCTGCCGGTTTCCAGCCATTGGCGCAGGCGGCTGGCATCGGCGAAGTGGGTGTACTTGCCGAACGCGTCGAGGATGACCATGGCGACCGGGCGGTTGTCCATGCGCGTCAACAGCACCAGGCAGTGGCCCGCTTCATTGGTGAAACCGGTCTTGGTCAGCTTGATGTCCCAATTGCTCTTGTTGACCAGGTGGTCGGTGTTGCGAAAGCCCAGGGTGTAGTTGGGCTTGCGGAAGGCCACGGTCTTTTCCCGCGTGGTCGACAGCTCGCTGAGCAGAGGGTAGTTACGCGCCGCCAGCAGCAGCTTGCTGAGGTCGCGGGCCGTGGAGACGTTCTGGGTCGACAATCCCGTGGGTTCGACGTAGCGCGTGTGGCTCATGCCCAGGCTGCGCGCCTTGGCGTTCATGGCCTTGATGAAGGCCGGGTAGCCCCCTGGGTAATGGTTGGCCAGGGTGTTGGCGGCGCGATTTTCCGACGACATCAAGGTGATCAGCAAGGTCTCGCGGCGGTCCAGCTCGCTGCCCAGGCGCACGCGTGAGTACACCCCCTTCATCTCAGGGTTGTTGGCGATGGTCATGGTCAGCATGTCGTTCATCGGTTGCTTGGCGTCCAGCACGACCATGGCGGTCATCAGCTTGGTCACCGAGGCGATGGGCGCGACCCGGTCGGCGTGGCTGGCGTAGAGCTGCTTGCCGGTATTCAGGTCGATCAACAAGGCGCTGCCCGAGGCCAGGTGCAGCGCACTCGGGTCGCGCTGGGCCACCGTCGCCGGCTGGGCGGCCAGCGCCGTGCCGGGCAGCAGGGTCGAAGTCGTGAGCAACGCAAGCAGGCTGAGCAAAGGAAGAGCGGTTTTCACATCGAAGCTCACTAGAAAAGAGTCTGTCATTGGCCTGTCAGGGAGGGCCCGCTGACGAAGCGCTGGCATTCTGGAGGATGGCCGAGAGGCTGTCGATTGCCGCGTGAAAGAAGCAGGGTAGATGAAGGAAAGTTAATCGAGAGAGTGGGCTGCAGAGTTCAAGCTTCAAGCTTCAAGCTCAAGCCACAAGCCACAAGCCATAAGCTGAAAGCAACCTGATAGCTTGGAGCTTGGAGCTTGGAGCTTGGAGCTTGGAGCTTGGAGCTTGGAGCTTGGAGCTTGGAGCTTGGAGCTTACCCCCTCACCAGCGCGGCGGGCCGTAATAGACCGGCGGCGGACCATAGTGGCGGTAGTACTGCGGCGGCGGTGGCGGCGGTATGCGGGTATAACGCTCCACCACATAGGGCTGGGGCTGGTAGTACACCGGCGGCGGTGGCGCCTGGATGTACACCGGCGCAGGCTCGTAATAGACCGGTTGTCGCTCGATGTACACCGGTTGCCGCTCGACGTACGTCGGCCGGTCATGCCCCCCTGAGACCACGGCGCCGACCACGGCACCCACCACGGCAGCGCCCAGCACCGGGCCCGCACCGCGCCAGCCGCCACCGTGGGCGGCCGCCGGACCGCTGAAGGCCAGGATGCCGGTCAACAGGACCACGCCGGGAAGAAGACGGTTCATTGCTACTATCCTCGCTAAACCCCACGTTCGGGGACTGTCTATTTGACCGTCAAACCGCTTGCCGGAACACGTGTGATGGGTAAAGGTTGTGTAAGGCCCGACCAGCGGCCGACGTTACCCATCTGTCACTCGAAGGAGCCTCCATGACCGCCGTTCCCCCTAGCCGAGACACCGTATTGTGCATATCGCTGGCCGGACGGCCCGGCACTTTCGGGGTGCGCTTCCATAATCACCTGTATCAGCAGCTTGGCCTGGATTACTACTACAAAGCCATGAGCACCGACGACCTGCCCGCGGCCGTGGCGGGCATCCGGGCCTTGGGCATTCGCGGGTGCGGCGTGTCCATGCCTTACAAGGAGGCCTGCCTGGCCCTGGTGGACGAGGTAGATCCTTCGGCAGCCGCCATCGAGTCGGTCAACACACTGGTCAACACCGACGGCCACCTCAAGGCCTTCAACACCGATTACCTGGCCATTCGCCAACTGCTCGACCTGCACCAGATCGACCCGTCCACGGCGTTCGCCTTGCGGGGCAGCGGCGGCATGGCCAAGGCCGTCGCCTGCGCCTTGCGCGATGCAGGGTTCACCCAGGGCATGATCATCGCGCGCAACGAACAGGCTGGCCGCCACCTGGCCGATCTGTGCGGCTACCGCTGGCAGCACGAGCTAGGCGACCTGTGCCCGCCCATGCTGGTGAACGTCACGCCGATCGGCATGAGCGGTGGCCCTGAAGCCGAGCAACTGGCGTTTCCGGAGCACGCCGTCGACGCGGCCGAACGGGTGATCGACGTGGTCGCGCTGCCGGCCCAGACACCGTTCGTACGGCGCGCCCAGGCCGCTGGCAAGCCGGTCATCACCGGGCTTGACGTGATCGCCTTGCAGGCGCTGGAGCAGTTCGTGCTCTACACCGGCATTCGGCCGGACGACGGCCAGGTGGCCGCTGCCGTGGCCCATGCACGCCAGGCCTGATGGCAGGACCGCGTGGGGTCAGTGAGGCTGATCGAGCTTCTGGTCCACCAGCCAGCGGCCATGGGCCAGCGAGGCATGTTGCGCATTGTCCAGGTCAGCCATGAAGTGGCCGCTGTAGGGCAAGGGCATGCGTCGGCTGGTATGGCCGTCCGGGTCGGTGATGGCGCAACCGCCTGCGTATGGCGTGATGAGCCCAGGGTGGGTCTCGACGCGTGCGGTGATCAGATGGTCGCGGTAGTGGCAACGTAGAGTGTGCATCGTCCTTACCTCGTGAAAGATGGTCGGGAAGTGCGGTCTCTTCGATATACCACGCGAACGGGGCCAGGGAAGCCTGGCCCGACGAACGTGCTTACAGTGCAGTAGGCTGGATGATTTCGACCCAGTAGCCGTCCGGGTCCTTGATGAACGCGATGCTCTTCATGCGGCCATCGGTCAGGCGTTTCTGGAACGGCACCTCGAGTTGTTCGAAACGCTCGCACGCAGCCTTGATGTCCGGCACGGAGACGCAGATGTGGCCGAAACCGCGCGGATCGCTGTTGCCGTCGTGGTACACGGCGCCTGCTTCGTTCTCGGTACCGTGGTTGTGTGTCAGTTCCAGTACGCCCGGAATCGACTTCATCCACTCGGTGCGCTTGGCATCGTCTTGCGGAATCTCGGAGGCGTTTGCCAGTACCAGGAAGTACAGGCTGAACTGCGCTTCGGCGAAATCACGCTTCTCGACCAGGGTGAACCCCAGCACGCGCGTGTAGAAGTCCAGCGAACGGGTGATGTCCTTGACCCGCAACATGGTGTGGTTGAAGACGAACTTCGCAGTGGCGGCATCCGGTTGCGCGGTGACGCCAGGCAGGTTGGCAAGGGTTTGCAGGCTCATGGAAGCTCCAGGGCTGGGCCGAACAGCAGGTCCGGCGATTGGACGAAGGCCCATGATACGGCAGTGAATCGATTGCGCAAATGAAAGCGCCCTGCTCGAGGCGAGCAGGGCGCTGGAAGAGAGGCCCGCATGTGCGGGCGCGTGATGGGGTCGCTAATCCGTTAGCTGGCTCAATGATGCAAGCGTCGCTGTGAAAAAAGTGTGAAGCATGCGTCGATGAATCATGAGCGAACCCAACTTTCTACAGTATCGGCGCCATATTCCTGTTTCCAGGCTTTCAGACCGCGGTGGTTGCCGCCTTTGGTCTCGATCAATTCGCCGGAATGCGGGTTTTCGTAGACCTTGACCTGACGGGCGCGGCGCGTGGCCTTCCTGGCTGCACCACCGGACCGGGCCGGTGCTTGCTCACGCTGGTGCGGGTCGAGGATGTCGACGATGTCGCTCAGGCCTTTCTTGTAGCCCTTCATCAAGTCCAGCAGTTTCTCTTCGAACTCGATTTCGCGTTTGAGGCTGCTGTCTTGTTTCATCGATTCAAGTTGCGCAATTTGCGCCTGCAGGGCTCTTTCGGCAGCACGGAACTCGACAAGTCTGGACACGAGGGATACTCCTGGGCGTCGATCAATAAGATGAAGTACGAAGAAAGTGAAGGCACGCTACTTCAAGCGCGTGGACAATATCGAGTGTAGTAGCGCCGATACGCCAGGTAAACTAAAACATTCTGTGTATCTGAAAGGAACTTTCATACGTGCGCTGTGTAATGCACTAGCCTGCACACTTGTCGGGGCGGGCGAGTGCCTCTCCTTCTTTCAGGAAAACGCCTTCATGAAACATCTATTGCTCATCGGCATGGGGCCTGGCGACCCGCGACAGATCACCTTCGAAGCGGTCGATGCGATGCGCCGTGCCTCGGTATTCTTCGTGCACGACAAAGGGCCACGGACCGCAGAACTGCTGCAGGTTCGCCACGAGATGCTGCGTCGCTACCTGGCGCCCGACCACTACCGCGTGGTCGAGCTTCAGGATCCGCAGCGCGAAACGCCCGTGGACGATTACCCCGGCGCGGTACGCGAATGGCACCGCCAGCGCGCCGCCCTGTATGCGAAGGCGCTCGAGGACGAACTGACGACGGAGGCGGTCGGTGCCTTCCTGGTGTGGGGTGATCCAGGGCTGTACGACAGCACGCTGCGCGTGCTCGAGGAGGTTGCCCGCCAAGGTGGGGCGTACAGGTTGGAGGTCATTCCAGGCATCAGCAGCGTCCAGGCCCTGGCAGCGCGGCACCAGGTACCCTTGACCCGGCTGGGTCGACCGCTGACGATCCTGCCTGGCCGGCAGCTGGCACGCTACCCATCGGATGACGACCGGGTGGTGATGCTCGATGGGCAGTGCGCCTTTGCCGAACTCGACGAGCCTGACGTGCTCATCTACTGGGGGGCTTATCTGGGCAGCCCAGACGAAGTGCTCATTGCCGGCCCCTTGTTCGAGGTCCGCGAGCGGATTCTCGACGTTCGCAAGCGCTTGCGGGAACAGAAAGGCTGGATCATGGACGTCTACCTGCTCAGACGGATCTGAGCAGGGCCATCCGTCAGGCGTGCGCCATCAGGACAGGATGCTCTGCACCTTGTCGCGCAAGGCGTCGATGCTGTAGGGCTTGCCGATCGAGTGCATGCCTTCGGGCACCTCGAGGCTGTCGGCATAGCCGCTGGCGAACAGGATGGGCAGGTCCGGACGTTCGGCCCGCACCTGCAGGGCCAGATCGGTGCCTTTCATGTCGGGCAGACCGACGTCGGTCATCATCAGGTCGACCACCGTTCCAGCATCGCTGAGAATCTTCAGCGCCGTGGCGGCATCCTCGGCTTCAAGGACGGAATACTCCAGTTCGTCGAGCACTTCGACCGTCAGCATGCGGACGATATCATCATCTTCGACGACGAGCAGGGTGGGCATCATTAGAATCCTGTACGCAAATATTCTATATTCTGTGCCCCGCGATGGGGCAGAAGTTCCGTCAGCATAACGTTGCCATCGCAGCGAGGGAACGTTTGTCACGCGCGGGTTTCTGATTCCGGTCGAAGGCAACCCTGTCCGAGGCCCTGATCCGGGACCTGACGGGTGTCAACGCCAGCTTTGAGAGCGCAAACCTCTCGCAGTTCGATCGTGCTTCATTTTTCTTTGGACCTCTCGTTCGGGCCTCTACACATGATTCAAGCCGCCTCCATGGACCAGCGCAGTTTTCGCAAGCTGCTGGCGCGCAACGTTGGCCTGCCGCTGGGCCTGGGCCTGCTCGGTACGATCGCCTTCGTCGGCGTGGTCGCCTACCTGTTGTCCGCGATGCAGTGGGTCGAACACACCGACCGCACCATCGGTAATGCCAACGAGGCGGTCAAGCTGTCGATCGACCTCGAGACCGGCATGCGCGGCTTCCTGATCACCGGCAACGAAAGCTTCCTGGACCCGTACGAAGTGGCCAAGCCGCGTGTGCTCCAGGGGCTCGAGGACCTGCGTGACCTGGTCGACGACAACCCGCAGCAGGTCGACCGGGTCAATCGCCTGATCGCGCTGCAGAACGCCTGGAACCAGTTCGCCAGCGAAATGATCGCGCTGCGCCGCAGCCAGGGCGCCTACCAGCAGGCGATCGGCAATGGCCGTGGCAAGCGCCTGACCGACGAGATCCGCCGCGAGTTCGATGCCTTCATCACGAGCGAGCAGCAATTGCGCAGCATGCGCCACGACACGGTCAGCACGGCCACCGTGACCGGCATCACCACCTTCATCCTGCTGCTGGTCTCGCTCAGCGGCCTGCTGGCCTACCTGGGGCGCCGCGATCTGCTGGCGCTGTCGGACAGCTACGTCGCCAACCTGCAGGCCCAGCAGCGCGCCGCCGAACGCCTGGAACATCAGGCCTGGCTGCGCAATGGGCAGACGCAACTGGCCGAGCAGGTGCTCGGCCAGCTCACCCTGGCGATGCTCGGCGACAACACGCTGCGCTTTTTCGCCGGTTACCTGGGCAGCGTGGTCGGTGCCTTCTATGTACGTAACCAGCACGGCCAGCTGACGCGCGTGGCCAGTTATGGCCTGGGTGCCGAAGCGCAGGCCCGTGAGCAGCTGTACCAAGGTCACGAAGGCCTGCTGGCCCAGGCAGTGGGGCAGGAGCGGCTGCTGCGGCTCGATACGCTGCCGGAAGATTACTACCGGCTCAGCTCCGGCATCGGCGAAGGTCTGCCGCGCAGCGCGCTGCTGGTGCCGACCCGGGACGATGGCCAGGTCAATGGCGTGCTCGAACTGGGCTTCCTGCGCCCGCTGTCGGACCGTGACGCAGAACTGCTCGAGCAGGTGGCCGACAACCTCGGCCTGTCGATCGAGACGGCCCGCTACCGCCAGCGTCTCCAGGAAGTGCTGGCCGAGACTCAGCAGCTCAACGAAGAGTTGCAAGTCCAGCAGGAGGAGCTCAAGACCGCCAACGAAGAGCTCGAAGAACAGTCACGCGTGCTCAAGGAATCCCAGGCGTACCTTGAAACGCAGCAGGCCGAGCTGGAACAGACCAACGAGCAACTGGCCGAACGCACCGATGCGCTCGACCTCAAGAACAACGAACTCAACCAGGCGCAGGTCGAGCTGCAGGCCCGGGCCGATGCGCTTCAGCAGTCGAGCCGCTACAAGTCCGAGTTCCTCGCCAACATGTCCCACGAGCTGCGCACGCCGCTCAACAGCTCGCTGATCCTGGCCAAGCTGCTGGCCGAGAATGCCCAGGGCAACCTCAGCGCCGACCAGGTGAAGTTCGCCGAATCGATCTACTCGGCCGGCAACGACCTGCTGAACCTGATCAACGACATTCTCGACATTGCCAAGGTCGAGGCCGGCAAGCTCGACATGCGACCGGAGCATACGCCCGTGACGCGCCTGGTGGGCGGTCTGCAATCGATGTTCGAGCCGTTGGCCAAGGACAAGGGCCTGACCTTCGACGTCAACCTCGAACCGAACGTGCCGGCGGCGTTGTTCACCGATCGCCAGCGCCTGGAGCAGATCCTCAAGAACCTGCTGTCCAACGCCATCAAGTTCACCGACAAGGGGCGCGTCAGCCTGACGGTCAGCCCGGCGCCCGGCCAGGGCCTGGTGTTCGCCGTGCGTGACAGCGGCATCGGCATTCCCGCCGATCAGCACGAGGCCATCTTCGGGGCCTTCCACCAGGTCGATGGCACCAGCAATCGACGCTTTGGCGGCACCGGCCTGGGGTTGTCCATTTCCCGCGACCTGGCGCGCCTGCTCGGCGGGCAGATCCAGGTCAGCAGCACGCCAGGGGAGGGCAGCCTGTTCAGCCTGACGCTGCCAGAACACTACGAGGCCGACGAAGCGGTCGCGCCCAAGAAAGAAGTGGCCGTGCCTGCGGCCCTGCCCGCTGCGCCGGTGCTGCCCGTGGCGCTGCCGCAGGCGCCGGTGGTGCGCGTCGCCTCGACCTTCACCGATGACCGACAGCATGCGCCCTTCGACAAGCGTTGCATCCTGGTGGTCGAGGACGAGCCGAACTTCGCCCGCATCCTTTACGATCTGGCCCACGAGCTGGGCTACCACTGCCTGGTCGCCCATGCCGCCGACGATGGGTTCGAGCTGGCCGCTCGCTACGTGCCCGACGCCATCCTGCTGGACATGCGCCTGCCGGACCACTCTGGCCTCACCGTGCTGCAACGGCTCAAGGAGCAGGCCGAGACGCGGCACATCCCGGTGCACATCATCTCGGTCGAGGATCGGGTCGAGGCCGCCATGCACATGGGCGCAGTGGGTTATGCGGTCAAGCCGGCCAGCCGCGAGCAGCTCAAGGAGGTCTTCGGTCGTCTGGAGGCCAAGCTGACGCAGAAGCTCAAGCACATCCTGCTGGTGGAGGACGATGCCCTGCAACGCGAGAGCATCGCCATGCTGATCGGCGACGAAGACGTCGAGATCACTGCGGTCGGCACGGCTGGCGAAGCCCTGGAACTGCTCCACGTCCATGTCTTCGACTGCATGATCATCGACCTGAAGCTGCCGGACATGCTCGGCAACGAACTGCTCAAGCGCATGACCACCGAAGACATCCGCGCCTTCCCGCCGGTGATCGTCTACACCGGGCGCAACCTGACCCGGGACGAGGAGGCCGACCTGCTCAAGTACTCGCGCTCGATCATCATCAAGGGCGCCCGTTCGCCCGAGCGCCTGCTCGACGAGGTCACGTTGTTCCTGCACAAGGTCGAGTCGCAGCTTTCGCACGAGCGCCAGCGCATGCTCAAGACCGCCCGCAGCCGCGACAAGGTGTTCGAGGGGCGCAAGATCCTGCTGGTGGACGATGACGTGCGCAACATCTTCGCCCTCACCAGTGCCCTGGAGCACAAGGGTGCCCGCGTCGAGATCGGCCGTAATGGCCGCGAAGCCATCGAGCGCCTCGAGCAGCATGAGGACATCGACCTGGTGCTGATGGACGTGATGATGCCGGAAATGGACGGATACGAGGCCACCCGCCTGATCCGCCAGCGCCCTGAGTGGCGCAAGCTGCCGATCATCGCCGTCACGGCCAAGGCCATGAAGGACGACCAGCATCGCTGCCTGCAGGCCGGTGCCAACGACTACCTGGCCAAGCCGATCGACCTTGACCGCCTGTTCTCCCTCATCCGCGTCTGGCTGCCGCAACTGGAGCGAATTTGAGTACCCACAGCAACACCGATATCGAGATCCGGCTGCTGATCGAGGCGATCTACCTCAAGTACAGCTACGATTTCCGCGACTATTCCGGTGCGTCGATCAAGCGCCGCATCCAGCACGCGCTCGGCCAGTTCGAGTGCCGTACGGTCTCGGCCCTGCAGGAGCGCGTGCTGCACGACCCGGCGATGTTCATGCAACTGCTGCAGTACCTGACGATTCCGGTCAGCGAGATGTTCCGCGACCCCGGGCACTTCCTGGCATTGCGCACCGAGGTGGTCCCGCTGCTGCGCACCTGGCCGTCGATCAAGGTGTGGATCGCCGGGTGCAGCACGGGCGAAGAGGTCTATTCGATGGCCATCCTGTTGCGCGAGGAAGGGCTGCTCGAGCGCACGATCCTCTATGCCACCGACATCAATCCCCATTCCCTGGAAAAGGCCAAGCAGGGCATCTATGCCCTGAACGACATCGAGCTGTACGCCGACAACTATCGCCTGGCCGGCGGTCGGCGCGATTTTGCCGACTACTACACGGCCGCTTACGACCACGTGATCATGGATGGCAGCCTGCGTGAGAACGTCACGTTCGCCGACCATAGCCTGGCCACCGACAGTGTGTTTTCCGAAACGCAGCTGGTGTCTTGCCGCAATGTGCTGATCTATTTCAATAAAAGCTTGCAAGACCGTGCCTTTGGCCTGTTTCATGACTCGTTGTGCCATCGCGGCTTCCTGTTGCTCGGCAGCAAGGAGTCGGTCGACTTCTCGGCCTACGGCGACCGGTTCACGCAGCTGGTCAAGCCCGAACGGATCTACCGCAAGTCATGAGCGCGATACGAGCCATCGTCATCGGCGCCTCGGCGGGCGGCGTCTCCGCGCTGTTCCAGGTGCTCGGTGCGCTGCCACCGGCATTCGCCCTGCCTGTGGTGTGCGTGCTGCATCTGCCCGAAGGCCGGACCAGCCACTTGGCCGAAGTCCTGCAGCGGCGTCTTTCGCGGCCCGTCTGCGAGGCCCTCGACAAGGCCACGCTCGAAGCAGGCTGGATCTACGTGGCCGGCCCGGGCTATCACCTGTCGATCGAGCGCGACTTCAGTTTTTCGCTGAGTCAGGAGGCGCCCGTGCACTATTCGCGTCCGGCCATCGATATCCTCTTCGAGTCGGCGGCCGATGCCTATGGCGATGGCTTGCTGGGGATCGTGATGACAGGTGCCAACGATGATGGCGCTTATGGCCTGGCCTGTATCAAACGTAAGGGTGGTCGGACCGTGGTCCAGGATCCTCGTGATGCCGAGGTCAGTCTGATGCCGGAGGCCGCGTTGGCCCTGCACCAGCCTGACCATATTCTTACCCTGAGCGGTATCGGGCAGTTGCTCGCTACCCTGGAATCAAGCGCATGTTGAACACCATCACTGCCAAGCTACTGATCGTCGACGATCTGCCGGAGAACCTTCTGGCACTCGACGCATTGATCCGTGGCGACCGCCGCGAAGTCCATCAGGCGCTGTCCGCCGAGCAGGCGCTGATGCTGCTGCTCGAGCATGAGTTTGCCCTGGCCATCCTCGACGTGCAGATGCCCGGCATGAATGGTTTCGAGCTGGCCGAACTGATGCGCGGTGCGGAAAAGACCAAGCACATTCCGATCGTGTTCGTCAGCGCCGCCGGCCGCGAGATGAACTATGCCTTCAAGGGCTACGAAAGCGGCGCCGTGGATTTTCTGCACAAGCCGCTGGATACCCAGGCGGTGAAAAGCAAGGTGTCGGTGTTCGTCGACCTGTACTGCCAGCGGCAGATCCTGGGGCGTCAGCTCGAGGCGATCGAGCGCAGCCGGCAGGAACAGGCCGTGCTGCTGGAGCAGTTGCAAGCCACCCAGACCGAGTTGGAGCGGGCTGTGAGCATGCGCGATGACTTCATGTCCATCGTCTCCCACGAACTGCGCACACCGCTCAATGGGCTCGTGCTCGAAACCCAGCTGCGCAAGATGCACTTGACCAACGGCAACCTGGACGCGTTCTCGCTCGACAAGCTCAAGGCCATGAACGAGCGCGACGAGCGCCAGATCAACAGCCTGATCCGGCTGATCGACGACATGCTCGACGTGTCGCGCATCCGCACCGGCAAGCTGTCGATCAGGCCCAGCACCTGTGAGCTGGACCGCGTGGTGCGGGCGCTGGTCGAGAACTTCGAAGCCCAGGCTGCCGCACTCGGCACCACCATCGAGCTGGAGCCGTGCGAAACCCTGTGCGGCTGCTGGGATGCGCTGCGCATCGAGCAGGTGCTGGCCAACCTGCTGTCCAACGCCCTGCGCTATGGCGAGCAGCGCCCCGTCCAGGTGCGCGTCTTCGAGCAAGACGGCATGGCCTGCGTGCAGGTCCAGGACCAGGGCATCGGCATCAGCCTGGCCAACCAGCAACGGATCTTCCAGCAGTTCGAGCGCGTGGCCCAGAGCCGTTCGGTGGCCGGGCTGGGGCTGGGGTTGTACATCTCCGACCAGATCGTCCAGGCCCATGGCGGGCGCATCGAGGTCCACAGTGAGGAAGGCCGGGGGTCGTTGTTCAGCATTTGGCTGCCGCTGCCGAAAACCCTTCATGAAACTGGTCGCACGCAGGCAACCTCTGCGTGACCCCAAGGTCGTATGGCCAATCCTGTCGAATATCTAGGTTTTGAAATGAGTGAAGATGCACAAGATGTCGTACTGATCGTCGAGGACGAGGAGGCGATCCGCATGATCTTGCGCGATTACCTCGCCGGCGAGGGGTATCACGTGCTGGTGGCGGAAAACGGCGAACAGGCGTTCGCCATCCTGGCGAGCAAGCCGCACCTCGACCTGATGGTCACCGATTTCCGTCTGCCGGGCGGTATTTCGGGCGTGGAGATTGCCGAACCTGCGGTCAAGCTGCGGCCTGACCTGAAGGTGATCTTCATCAGTGGCTACCCGGCCGAGATCCTCGAATCCAATAGTCCAATCACCCGCAAGGCGCCGATCCTGGCCAAGCCGTTCGACCTCGACACCTTGCGCAGCAAGATCCACGACCAGTTGCGCTGACGCCACGCAGGGCATGAACGATGAATGAACACGTCCAGCCGGTAGCGCTGGAAAAAGCCTACCGCCTGCTCAACCATGGCCCGACCGTGCTGGTCTCGGCCCGGCACGACGGTGTCGACAACGTCATGGCCGCTGCCTGGGCCTGCGCCCTGGACTTCGATCCGCCGAAGGTCACCATCGTGCTCGACAAGATCGCCCACACGCGCGCCCTGGTCGAAGCCAGCGGTTGGCTGGCGATCCAGGTGCCCACGGTCGGTCAGGCAGCGTTGACGCATCGGGTCGGTACGCAGAGCCTGCTCGACCGACCTGACAAACTGGCCTCCAGTGGCGTGACGCTGCACACCCCGCACGGGTATCCGGTGCCCCTGGTCGAAGGCTGTTCGGCGTGGCTGATGTGCCGAGTGATCGACGAGCCGCACAACCAGCAGGCCTACGACCTGTTCATCGTCGAGGTGGTGGCGGCCTGGGCCGACGACCGAGCGTTCCGCGACGGGCACTGGTTGTTCGGGCAGGCTTCACCGGACTGGCGCAGCCTGCACTACGTTGCAGGCGGACAGTTCTATGCCATCGGTGAGCCTGTGGTGATCGACCCCCAGGGTTGAGCCGACGGGCCTAGAGGGCGCCGACGCCGACCTTGGCAACCTCGGCGTCCTGCGCAGCCTGCACGCCCGATACGCCGATCGCGCCGATGACCAGGCCGTCGACCAGCACCGGCACGCCGCCTTCGAGCGAAGTCAGGTGAGGCGCGGTCACGAAGGCGGTGCGACCCTCGTTGACCATGCGCTCGTACTGGACCGTCTCACGTCGGCCAAGGGCGGCGCTGCGCGCTTTCTCCAAGGCGATGTAGGCGCTGGCCGGGGCGCAGCCGTCGAGCCGATCCAGGGCCAGGGGGTGGCCGCCATCGTCGACGATGGCGATGCACACCGGCCAGTGGTGGTCGTCGGCATGCTGTCGGGCGGCCTGCAGCATGCGCGCGATGTCCTTGTGATCCAGTACCGATTTACTGTGCATGACCTACTCCTTGTTGCAGGAAAAGAAAGGCAGTATCGCACCCACGACGATCTGTCGCACGGCAGCGTGCGGACAGATTGAACGTCCGGCCAACAATGCGCTCCTATGCTCAGACGGCAACCAGATGCCCAGACTGAAGCACACCGGGCACGCTGACATGACACGATCCTTCGCCCTAGATATGAACCGTACCGACCATGAACAACCGGGCTTCCTGCGCCATGGCGGCGAGGTCGCGCGCTTGCTGTGCCATCAGGATCCCCTGTCGACCCCCCTGGGCGCGCCGCGGGACTGGCCCATGGCGCTCAAGACCGTCATGGCCACGTTGCTGCCGTCCAAGGCGCAGATCGTGCTGTTCTGGGGGCCTGAGTATCTCGCGCTGTACAACGACGCCTACGCACCGACCATCGGCGCCAAGCACCCGCATGCGCTGGGTCGCCCGGCGATCGAGCACTGGCGAGAGCTGTGGGACGACCTCGAGCCTTTGCTGCGGGGCGTGCGCGAGACCGGCGAGACGTTCGCGGCCACGGATCGTCCGTTCTACATCGAGCGCCATGGGCTGGGTGAAACAGCCTGGTTCGATGTGTCGTATTCGGCCGTGCACGATGAGCACGGCGAGGTCGGCGGGGTGCTGTGCATCGTCACCGAAACCACCGAGCGGGTGCAGTTCCAGCGGCGCCAGGCTTCGCTATTGGCGCTGGGCCGGCTGCTGCCCACGCTCAGCGACCCCGAGCAGATCCAGCGGGCAGGGCTGTGCCAGTTGGGCGCAGACCTGGAGGCCGCACGCCTGAGCCTCCTCCAATGCGATGAGGGTGGTGCGGCCTGGCATGTGTGCGAGGCATGGACCGAAGCGGCTGCGTGGCCTGCGGATATTCCGCTGTGCCCATCGCTGGACCCTGCGACGCTCGAGGCCTTGCATCAGGATCGTGTGGTGCAGGATCAGGTGATCAGCCAAGGGCACTGCGCTACCGCCTTGTACGTGCCGATCATCCGTGCCGAGGGCCTGGAGGCCTTGCTCGTGGTGCACCTGCGCGACCTGCGTCTGGTGCGCGAGCAGGAAGTGCAGTTGCTCGACGAGGCGGGCAAGCACCTGTGGGCGGCCGTGGTGCATGCGCGCGCCGAGCAGGCGCTCAAGGCCAGTTCCGCCCAGCTGGCGGCCATGTTCGAGCAGGCCAGCGCGGGCATCGTCCTGTGCGACCGCGCCTGGACCATCACCCGTGCCAACGACCGCTACTGCGACATGCTGGGGCGCACGCGCGCCGATGTGCTCGGTACCCGTCTTCAGGACCTGCCCGATGCCTGGATGACCGATCTGGGCACCGCCCGACACGCAAGCCCCCGCCAGGTCACCCGCTGCGTACTGCGTCCCGACGGTCAACCGGTGTGGGTGCAGTTGCAGGTCACCCGGCTGCTGCACGAGCAGGACGAACTGGCCGGCATGCTGTGCATGTGCATCGACGTCACCGCACGCGTCCAGGCCCAGGCCGAGCTGCTGGCCCTGAACGAGAGCCTGGAAGAGCGCGTGGCCAGTGCATTGGCCGAACGCGAAGCGACCCTGGCCGAATTGCACGAGACCCGCAAGATGGAGATGGTCGGTCAATTGACCGGCGGCATCGCCCACGACTTCAACAACATGCTCACGCCCATCATCGCTTCCCTGGAACTGCTGCGCCTGCGTCATGACGATCCGCGCAGCGCCCGGCTGGCCGACGGCGCGCTGCAAGCCGCCGACCGTGCCCGCACCCTGGTCGGTCGCCTGTTGAGTTTCGCCCAGCGCCAGACGCTCAAGCCCCAGCCGGTTTCCCTGGCCGCGCTCATCGGCGACATGCGCGAGCTGATCGGACGCTCTCTGGGGCCGACCATCGAGATCGGCCTGGCCATCGATGCCTGCCTGCCGTCGGTGACCGTCGATCCGCATCAGCTGGAACTGGCCATCCTGAACCTGGTGGTCAACGCACGGGATGCCATGCCCCAGGGTGGCCGGCTGACCCTCAGCGCAGGCCTGGAGGCCCGTAGGGCAGAAGGTACGCCGAGTGTCTGGCTGCGGGTGGCCGATACGGGAATCGGCATGAGCGATGAAGTGCTCGCCCGCTGCATGGAGCCGTTCTACTCCACCAAGACCGTCGGCAAGAGCACGGGCCTGGGTCTGCCGATGGTACAGGGCCTGGCCTTGCAGTCGCAGGGCGACTTCAGCATCCGCTCCACGCTAGGGCAGGGCACCGAGGTCATCATCTGGTTGCCGGCCAGCCACACCGAGTGCGCCACGGCCTGCGAGCCCTCGAGCGAGACGCCCATGGCCCGACAGGCGATCCGGGTGCTGCTGGTCGATGACGAAGACATCGTGCGACATGCCACCGGCCTGCAGCTGCGCACCTTGGGGTACGACGTCACCGATGTCGCCAGTGCGGCCGGCGCCCGTGCGCTGATCGAGCAAGGGTTGGAGGTGGACGTGCTGGTCACCGACCACATCATGCCGGACATGACCGGTGCGCGCCTGGCCTGCCTGCTGCGTCGCCAGCGGCCTGAACTGCCGGTGCTGATCATCACCGGCTACGCCAACCTGTCACCCGATGAACTGCAGGACTTCGCCATCCTGCGCAAGCCGTTCCGCCGGGCGGAGCTGGCGCAGAGCCTGGCGCGTCTGACCAGCGCCCTGTCGGTCACGTCCTAGGCATCGAGCCGATCCAGGGCTTTCTCCAGCATCCCGCAGACCTGTTCGGCCGAATACGGCTTGGCGATGAACGGGAAGCCCTGTACGCCGCGCTCGGCGATGACGTCGCTGTAGCCCGAGGTCAGGATCACCGGTATCCGGGGGTAGCGCTGGCGGATCGCCGTGGCCAGCGCCAAGCCATTCATGCCTGGCATCATCACATCCGAAAAGACCACGCTCACGTCGGTGGCGTGATCGGCCAGCCGCTCGAGGGCCGCCTCGCCATTGCGTGCCCAACTGACCTGATAGCCATGGTCCTGGAGAATCTGCTCGGCGAAGCTGCCGATGTCCACATTGTCCTCGACGACCAGTACATGAGGGCGCGTGGCGTGTCTGGCGGCCGGCTGGACGGCCTCATGGGGCACCTGCGCCGGGGGCTCGGGCTGCGCGACCTGGGGCAGGTACACGGTGAACGTCGTGTGCTGGCCAGGCTCGCTGAACACCTGCACTTCGCCGCCCGACTGTTTGGCGAAGCCGAAGACCTGTGACAGGCCAAGGCCGGTGCCCTGACCGGAGGCCTTGGTGGTGAAGAAGGGGTCGAAGATGCGCTCGAGCAGCTCGGGGGCGATGCCGGTGCCGGTGTCGATCACCGAAATGGCCGCAAAGTGACCCGGCAGAGAGGGTTGCCCTTGTACGCTGGGAATGGCCTGGTCGGGGTGCAGGCACAAGCGCAGTACCCCTTCGCCGCCCATGGCGTCGCGGGCGTTGAGCACCAGGTTGACGATGGCGGTCTCCAGCTGCGCCAGGTCGGCATGGATGTGACAGGGAGTCTCGGGCAGCTCCAGTTCGACGTGCAGGCGCGCGCCGGTGGCGGTGTCGAGCATGTCGGCGATCGCTGCCAGGCGCGGTGCCGCGGCGAAGGTCTCCGGCACCAGCGCCTGGCGCCGCGCGAACGCCAGCAGTTGGCCGGTCAGCTTGGCGCCACGGTCGACCGAGTCGGCCATGGTCTTGATGTAGCGTGTACGCCGGACCTCGTCGAGGTCCGGCCGCTGGAGAAAGTGGATCGACGAGCGAATGATGGTCAACAGGTTGTTGAAGTCGTGCGCGACCCCGCCGGTCAACTGGCCGATGGCTTCGAGCTTCTGCGACTGGCGCAGGGCGGCCTCGGCATGTTGCAGCTGCGCGGTGCGCTCGCCGACGCGCTGTTCGAGGGTGGCGTTGAGGGTGGCCAGGGCCGTGGCCGCCGCGCGGGCTTCGGCGAAGGACTGGACGCGCTGGATGTGCGCCCAGCAGCGCTCGGTGACTTCGCGGATCAGCGCCTGTTCGTAGACGCTCCAGCGCCGCGGCAGGCGGTCGTTGACGGCCATCAGCGCGATCAGTCGACCGTCCTTGAACAGCGGCATGCACACCGAGGCGCAGACGCCGATCTGCTGGTAGGAGGCGTAGTCCGCAGGCGGCAATTCATCGGGCGCATTGATGATCAGTGGCGCGCCCGCCTGCAGACGGCTCATCGCCAGGCTGCCGAAGTGCGACAGGTAGTAGCGACCTACCAAGCGCGGTGCATCGTCCGCGACCCAGTCGCCATCGATGCTGAAACTGTCCTGGTCGGGATCCACCATGCCATAGCCACAGCTGGACAGGTTCAGGTGCTCACCGAGCATGCGTGTGGTAATGGCCATGATCAGGGCCGGGTCCGTGGCGCTGGCGACGGCGCGGCCCAAGGTGTCGAGAAAATGCAGGCGCTGGTTGGCAAGCACCGTGGCGGTCGTCTCGGTGACGGTGTCGAGCAGGCCGACCACCTGACCTTCGTGGTCACGGATAGGACTGTAACAAAACGTGAAATACGCACGTTCGGGGCTGCCGCTGCGGTCGATGGTCAGCGGGAAATCCTCGATGTAGAAGGCTTCGCCTTGCAGGGTACGCCGCGCCATGTCGCCAATGTCGTTCCAGGCCTCTTCCCACACCAGGCTGAAAGGCCGGCCAAGGGCAGAAGGCTTGTCGCCGAGAATGGTGGCGAAGGCATCGTTGTGGAACGTCAGCAGGTCCGGGCCCCACAGCACGGCCTGGGGGAAGCGGGAGGCCAGGCAGAGCGCCAGGGTGGTCTTGAGCGTGTCGGGCCATTGCTCGAGTGGCCCGAGCGGTGACTCGGTCCACACGTGATTCGCGATGCGGTCTGCCATGAAACCGCCGCCTTCCAGCCATCGTGCCCTGTACATCGTGATTCCCGTTCGTTCAATCATCTGCTGACCAGGCCATAGGGTGCACCGAGAGACCGGCGCAAGGCGAGTGATTTTCGTCGGAGACAGGGGCGTCGGTCGCGCGGTCGCCTGCTCTAGTCCAGGTATCGGCAGCGGTCTGCTGAGCGTGTCCACGCCTGTGCGCGACCCGTTGTCGCAGGCGGGTCCTGCGCTGGGCCACCGGGGCCACGGGCGTTGCTCGCGCCTTGCGACGTTCCTGCCGGTGGTCTGTCGACGTGTCCTGTGTTTTCATGCCACCCCCTCGGGAGGCCACGGATGTGGTGAATCGTACCCAGGGCAACGCACGCTCATCGTTGTCGAGCGGCTCTGCAGGCCGTGCATCAGACGTCGTCCACCGTCCCGCTTCCTGGGGGCGAACGTCCTGCCACGCCGTCGGTCGGAGTGTTAGCGCAAGCATAAAGCGTTGCCGTCGCATCAAGGAGTTGCCTATTAATGAATAAGAAGAACGAACCCGCTGAACTTGCCAAAGTCAACCCGCCGGTCTTCTGGATATCGGCGATCCTGCTACTGGTTCTCGTGCTCTACGCCAGTCTGTTCCATACCCACGCGCAGGACCTGTTCGCCACGATCCAAGGCTGGATCATCACCAACGTCAGCTGGTTCTACATTCTCGCCGTCGCCGTGATCCTGGGCACCGTGGTGTTCCTGGCCCTCAGTCGCTATGGCGACATCAAGCTCGGCCCCGACCACAGTACCCCCGACTACAGCAGCACCACCTGGTTCGCCATGCTGTTCTCGGCCGGCATGGGCATCGGCCTGATGTTCTTCGGTGTCGCCGAGCCGGTCATGCACTTCGCCAAGCCGCCCTTCGGCGATGGCGGGACGGTGCAGGCAGCCGGTGAAGCCATGCGCATCACCTTCTTCCACTGGGGGCTGCACGCCTGGGCGATCTACGCCATCGTGGCGTTGATCCTGGGTTACTTCAGCTACCGGCACGGACTGCCGCTGACCTTGCGTTCAGCGCTCTATCCACTGATCGGCGAGCGCATCTACGGGCCGATCGGCCATGCCGTGGACATCTTCGCGATCATCGGCACGGTGCTGGGGGTGGCTACGTCGCTGGGCTTCGGTGTCGCGCAGATCAACACGGGTCTCAACGCCCTGTTCGGCATACCGGTGTCGACGCCGATCCAGATCGTGCTGATCATCGGGACCACGTTCCTGGCGACCTTGTCGGTGGTGTCCGGTCTGGACAAGGGCGTGCGCCGGCTGTCCGAGCTGAACCTGGGCCTGGCGGTGCTGCTGATGCTGATGGTGATCGTGCTCGGCCCGACCGTGCTGATCCTGCAGACCTTCGTGCAGAACACCGGTGGTTACCTGAGCGAGATCGTCAGCCGTACCCTGAACCTCTACGCCTACCAGCCCACTGACTGGATCGGCGGCTGGACCCTGTTCTACTGGGGCTGGTGGCTGGCCTGGTCACCGTTCGTGGGGCTGTTCATCGCGCGGATTTCCCGTGGTCGCACCATTCGCGAATTCGTGACGGGCGTGCTGCTGGTACCGAGCGGTTTCACCTTGTTGTGGATGACCGTGTTCGGCAATACCGCCATCCACATGATCCTTGACCAAGGCCTGACGGACCTGGCCATGGCCGTGGACAAGGACACCTCGCTGGCGCTGTTCGCCTTCCTCGAGCATTTCCCATTCGCGTCGGCCATCAGTACCCTGGCCATCGTCATGGTCGTGGTGTTCTTCGTAACCTCGGCGGACTCCGGCGCCATGGTGGTGGACATGATCGCGTCCAATGGCCAGGACAAGACGCCGGTACGCCAGCGGATCTTCTGGGCCTCGAGCATGGGCCTGGTGGCCATCGCGCTGCTGCTGGCCGACGGCCTGAAGGCGTTGCAGGCCGCCACCATCGCCAGTGCCTTGCCGTTCACCATCGCGCTGCTGTTCAGCATGCGGGGCCTGCTCAAGGCGCTCAAGCTCGACGCCACCAAGCGGGGCCTGCGTCACCAGGCCCTGGCCATCTCGCCGACGGCCTCGCGCAATGCCGGCAACTGGCAGCGCCGCCTGCGCACTTTGGCGATGTTCCCGCGCCGGTCGCACGTGCAGCGCTTCATCGCCGACGTGGGTCGCCCGGCCTGTGAATCGGTCGCCGAGGAATGGCGCCGTCAGGGGTACGAGTGCAGCGTGGACGAGGGCGAGGAGGGCAGCGTGATCCTCAAGGTCGGCCCGACCGACGACCCGTTCATCTATGAAATCCGGCCCCATGCCTACGCCATGCCGAGCTTCGTGATGAGCGACACGCCCAATGAAGAGCGCAAGTACTTCCGTGCCGAAGTGCACCTGCGTGAAGGCGGTCAGGACCATGATGTGATGGGGTGGTCGAAGGACGAAGTGATCGGCGACATCCTCGACCACTTCGAACGGCACATGCATTACCTGCACCTGGTCGGGTGAGAGCATCCCGGCGAGTCGCCTGTACGGGGCTTGCCGGGAGAGTGTGAACACCTGCTCGGTGAATGTGGAGGGCCGCACGGAGGATTGCCCTGCGGCACTTCACCGAAGCATCGTGATGTCGGGCTCTATGGCCCCTGCAGGGCCAATCGCGGCACTGGGGCCGCTCCTACACCCGTAGCCCCACCGCGGGGTTGCAGGCTATCGCGGTCACCTGTGAGCGGCCCCTGCCGGGGCGCCGCACCGGCCGCGATTGGGCCCGCAGGGCCCACAAAGTCCTTGAGTTATTTGCTTTAAAGTCAACAACATACTTTATGTTCTATGGACGCTGGCTTGCCAGCGATGGGGCCTGGGCATTCACCTCCGAGCCGACAGGCCAGTGTTTGGCCTGTCGGTCCTGGGTCGGGGCTACTACCGCCATCGCGGGCAAGCCGGTACTGCGGTCAACCGTCGGTCAATCCAGATCCGCCGCCGAGTGCCGCTCCGGCACCTGGCCGTCTTCCTCACCCCACACCCGGTTCACCCGCGTCCCCCGCTTGACCGCTGGACGCTCGGCGATGGTCTTGGCCCAGTGCTGCAGGTTCGGGTAATCCTGCACCGACAGGAAGGTCGCAGCCCCATACAGGTTGCCCAGCACCAGTTGCCCGTACCAGGGCCAGACCGCGATGTCGGCGATGCTGTAGTCGTCACCGCCCAGGTAGGCGCTTTCGGCCAGCCGCCGCTCCAGCACGTCCAGCTGACGCTTGGCCTCCATGCTGAAGCGGTCGATGGCGTACTGGATCTTCTGCGGTGCATAGACATAGAAGTGCCCGAAGCCACCCCCCAGATAAGGCGCCGAGCCCATCTGCCAGAACAGCCAGTTCAGGGTTTCGGTGCGTGCGGCAGGTTCGCGGGGCAGCAAGGCGCCGAACTTCTCCGCCAGGTACAGCAGGATCGAGCCGGACTCGAACACCCGCACCGGCGGTTCGACGCTGCGGTCGAGCAAGGCTGGAATCTTGGAATTGGGGTTCACGCCGACGAAACCACTGGAGAATTGATCGCCCTCGCCGATACGAATGAGCCAGGCATCGTACTCGGCCTCTGCATGTCCCAGGGCGAGCAGCTCTTCCAGGGCGATGGTGACCTTCACGCCATTGGGGGTGGCCAGCGAATACAACTGCAAGGGGTGCTTGCCGGTCGGCAACGCCTTGTCGTGGGTCGGGCCTGCCACGGCGCGGTTGGTGCTGGCGAACTTGCCATCGGGCGAGGAGGGCGCTTTCCAGACGCGTGGGGGAACGTAGTCGGTGTCGCTCATGCAATCGGTCTCCTGTGATCGAAAAAGGTCGCGTGAAACGGTGGACCGCACAGGTATGACATGGGTTCGTGCGCAGCGGCAAACCGTTGTGCCGTAGGTTAAGATGGCCCGATGCAATTATTTAACCGCGTACACAACTAATTCGTGGCGCGGTGGTCACTGTCAGCACGTTGGCCCATGCCCATTGGCAGGGACCACCCCCATCATTCAGGAGCGCACCATGGCAGTACTGCACGACAGCACGTTGCACACCCTCAAGCAGCACCAGGCGCAACTGTTGAACGACTGGATCGCCGACCTCGACACCCGCGGTGCGACGCGCAACCTGCGGGAACACGACGTCCGCCAGCAAACCACCGAGTTTCTGCAACTGCTGCTCGATGGCCTGAGCGGTGACGCCGATGTCGGCTCCGTCCATTGGGAGCAGACGCGGCGCTTCCTCGACAAGCTTTCGGCGTCGCGCGCGCAGCAAGGGCATGACTCGCACCAGGCCGCCTCGTTCATCTTCGCCCTGAAGGGCCCGCTGTTCGGCCTGCTGCAGCAAGCCCTGCGCGATCAGCCCAACGAGCTGGCCAGCCAGCTGCTCAGCGTGTCGGAGTTGCTCGACAGCCTTGGCCTGCACACCCTGCGGACCTACCAGAAGTCCCGCGAGGGTGTGATCAAGCGCCAGCAGGAAGAGCTGCTCGAACTGTCGACGCCGGTCGTCAAGCTGTGGGACGGCGTGCTTGCCCTGCCGCTGATCGGCACCCTCGACTCGCAGCGCAGCCAGACCGTGATGGAGTCGCTGCTCCAGCGCATCGTCGACACCGGTGCGGAAATCGCCATCATCGACATCACCGGCGTGCCCACGGTCGATACCTTGGTCGCCCAGCACTTGCTCAAGACCGTCACGGCCATCCGCCTGATGGGCGCCGATGCGATCATCAGTGGCGTGCGGCCGCAGATCGCCCAGACCATCGTGCACCTGGGTCTGGACCTCGGTGCCCTGACCACCAAGGCCAGCCTGGCCGATGCTCTGAAGCTGGCGCTCAGCCGCCTGGGCGTCGACATCGGCAAGCGAGCGTAACGGCATGGAGCGCATCCCGATCTTGCAGATGGGCGAGTTCCTGCTGGTGACCATCCAGGTTGACATGTACGACCAGCTGGCATTGCGCCTGCAGGACGACCTGAGCGAGCGCATCAGTGCAACCGGCGCCCGGGGCGTGCTGATCGACATCTCCGCCCTGGACATGGTCGATTCGTTCATCGGCCGAATGATTGCCAACCTCTCTGCGCTGGCCCGCATCATGGACGCCGAGACCATGGTGGTGGGCATGCAGCCTGCGGTGGCCATCACCCTGGTCGAACTGGGCCTGACCTTGCCGGGCGTGAGCACGGCATTGAACGTCGAGCGCGGCATGGCGCAGCTGCGCCTGCGGGTGAACGCGCGATGAGGGTGCGCGACAGCGGAACGCTGCCGGTGCGCCTCGAGCAGGACGTGGTATTGGCCCGGCAACTGGTGCGCAAGCTGGCCAGCGAGGCCGGCATGCGCCTGGTCGACCTGACCAAGCTGGTGACGGCGGTCAGTGAGCTGGCCCGCAACACGGTCGTCTACGGCGGTGGTGGCGACATGGACTGGAGCGTGCTGGAGGATGGCGTGCAGGTAGGGGTGCGCCTGTTGTTCCGCGACGAAGGCCCCGGCATTCCCGACCTCAAGCTGGCCATGACCGACGGCTGGACCTCGGGCAGCGGCATGGGCCTGGGTCTGACCGGCGCACGTCGCCTGGTCGATGAGTTCGAACTGGACACCACGCCCGGCGAGGGCACTCGGATCACGATCACCCGATGGACATGATCATTTCGGCTTCACTGACCCAGGTGCTGGTGATCGACGACGACAGCCAGGTCGGTCATGCCCGGCGCAGCGTCCAGCGCCTGGCCGAGCAGCAGGGGTTCGACGAGACGGACGCCGGACGCGCCGCGCTGGTCGTCACCGAACTGGCCACCAACCTGCTCAAGCATGCAGGGCAAGGTGTGCTGCACGTGCGCACGCTGCCCGGACCTTCAGGCAGCGGCCTCGAGTTATTGGCCATCGACCGTGGCCAAGGGTTCGACGCCGCCGTGTGCATGACCGATGGCTACTCCACCTGTGGCACCCAAGGCCTGGGCCTGGGCAGCATTTCGCGCCTGACACAGGTGTGCGACCACTACAGCGACGCCCGTGGCACCGTGGTGCTGGCGCGTCTGTACCCTCGGGCCGGCGCCTGTGTCGATCTGCGTTTCGGCGTCAGCCAGCATTCGCTGCACGATGACCCGGCGTGTGGCGATACCTGGGCGCTGGCATTGACCGAACAGGGCATCGCCGCGCTGGTCATCGATGGCCTGGGCCACGGCGAGGATGCCGAACAGGCGGCGCGCGCGGGTGCCGACGTGTTCGAGGCCGCGCCGTTCGCCGACCTTCAGGTCGCGATCGGTGCGATGCACCAGGCCATGACCGGTACCCGTGGCGGCGCCGTGGCCCTGGCCCGCTACGAGCGGGCCCAGCGGCGCTTCAGCTTCGCCGGTATCGGCAACATCAGCGCCAGCCTGATCGAGGGCACCCGTAGCCAAGGGCTGGCCTCGCACCCCGGGATCGTCGGCGGGCACTACCGCAAGGTGCATGTGTTCGATTACGCTGAGCCCAGCGCGCGCTGGCTGATCCTGCACAGCGATGGTTTGCAGTCGCGCTGGAACCTCAACGACTACCCTGGCCTGGTGCATTGCCATCCGGCCGTGATCGCTGCCGTGTTGCACCGCGACTTCTGCCGAGGACGCGATGACGTGACGGTACTGATCATCGACCTGGAGAGCCCCCATGGCTGAGCCCTGCGCGAACGCCACCGAACAGGCCGCGCTGAACCAGCGCCTGCTGGCCGAGAACGAGGCCCTGCGCGCCGAGCTCGACGAGACCAACCAGGGCGTACTGGCGCTCTATGCCGAGCTGGATACCCAGGCCGAGCAGCTGCGCCAGGCCTCGGACCTCAAGAGCCGCTTCCTGTCCTACATGAGCCACGAGTTTCGCACGCCCCTGGGCTCGATCCTGAGCATCACCAGCCTGCTGGCCGACGAACTCGACGGGCCGTTGAGCGCCGAGCAGCACAAGCAGGTGGCCTTCATCAGCAACGCCTCGCGCGAGCTGAGCGACATGGTCGACGACCTGCTCGACCTGGCCAAGATCGAGGCGGGGCGCATCACCATCTCGCCCGCCTGGTTCGACATGTTCGATCTGTTCGCCGCCTTGCGCGGGATGTTCCGGCCGATCGTCGACACCAAGGCGGTCGACCTGATCTTCGAGGAGCCCGTGGGCTTGCCCCGGCTGTACACCGACGACAAGAAGCTGGCGCAGATCCTGCGCAACTTCATTTCCAATGCGGTGAAATTCACCGTGCGCGGGGAAGTGCGCATCTCGGCCCAACTCGAGGGCGCCGACAAAGTGCGCTTCGCCGTCAGCGATACCGGCATCGGCATTGCCCAAGAGCTGCATGGCACCCTGTTCGAGGACTTCGCCCAGGTCGATTCGCCCTTGCAGAAGAAACTGCGCGGTACCGGCCTGGGGCTGTCGCTGTGCAAGCAGTTCGCCGCCCTGCTCGGGGGCAGTGTCAGGGTCGAAAGTGTGCCCGGCGTCGGCTCGACCTTCTCGGTGATCATCCCGTTGGCGCTGGCCCAGGAGAGCGACGATGGTCTCTGACGTTCGCCTGCTGATCGTCGACGACAACGCCGCTACCCGTTACGCCTTGCGTCGTCGACTGGACCAGCACGGCTACCAGATCCTCGAGGCGGCCACCGGCACCGAGGGCCTGGCGCTGCTCGACAGCCAGCCGATCGATGCCTTGATCCTGGACGTCAACTTGCCGGACATGAGCGGTTTCGACATCGTGCGCCGCCTGCGCGCCGACAGCCGGACCGCGCTGCTGCCCGTGATCCATGTGTCGGCCGCCTCGATCATGACCGGCGACATCATCACCGGCCTGAACGCTGGCGCCGACGCCTACCTGGTGCACCCGGTGGACACGGACGTGCTGCTGGCGACCTTGCGCACGCTGTTGCGGGTGCGTGATACCGAACGCGCACTGCGTGAAAGCGAAGCGCGCTTTCGGGAGATCTTCACCCACGTCTCGGCACCGATCGCTGTGCTCGACGCCGACTTCAAGGTGCACGAGTGCAACGAAGCCTTCGCCGAGATGATCCAGGACAACCACGGCCATGAACGCCTCGAGGCCTGCTTCGCTCCAGGCCAGGCTGCCGTGCTGGACGACTTCCGCGCGCACCTGGTGCAAGGCACGCGCTGGAAGGGCACCCTGGTGATGAACGTGCAGGGCGAACGGCGTGATGCCGAATGGCAGCTGTCGCCCTACCGTGAGCAGGGCCTGAGCCTGGCGTTCATCGAAGACGTCACCGAACACCGCCACCGCGAACGCTCGCACTTGGCCCGGCTCGACGACGCCACCACCCAGTTGGCCCACGAAGTGGCCGAGCGTGCGCGGACCGAGGCGCAGTTGCTGCAACTGCAGAAGATGGATGGCCTTGGGCGCCTGACCGGGGGGATCGCCCATGACTTCAACAATTTGCTCACCGGCATCATCACCAGCCTGGAGTTGATCCGCAAACGTCTGGCCGATGGCCGCAGCGAGCGGGTGCCGATGTACACCGAGGCCGCCTTGAACTCGGCCATGAGCGCCGCGGCCCTGACCCATCGCCTGCTGGCCTTCGCCCGTCAGCAACCGCTCGACACCCGGCCGGTGGACGTCAACGAGCACGTGCAGTCGCTCGAAGAACTGCTGGGGCGCACCATTGGCGAACGGGTCGAACTCAGGTTGCAACTGAGCACACAGCCGGTGGTGGCCCTGGTCGACCCGGTGCAGTTGGAAAGCGCGGTGCTCAATCTGGTCATCAACGCACGCGATGCCTTGCCCCGGGGTGGGCAGATCTGGGTCGAGACCGCGACCACCCGGGCGCTGGGCGATCCGAACCTGGTGGATGGCACCTACGTCACGGTGACCGTGCGCGATGATGGCACCGGGATCGATCCTGGGGTGCTGGACAAGGTCTTCGACCCGTTCTTCACCACCAAGCCCTTGGGGCAGGGCACCGGCCTGGGCTTGTCGACCATCTACGGCTTCGCCCGCCAGTCCGGCGGCCATGTGGCCATCCGCAGTACCATCGGGCGCGGCACCGAGGTGATGCTGATGCTGCCGGCCAGTGCGCAACCGGCGGCCGACGTGCGCGCCGAGCCGTTGCCCGATCATCACGGTGCGGGCGAGCACGTGCTGATCGTCGAGGACATGGCCTCGGTGCGGCTGTCGGTGGCCGAAGTGCTGCGCGACGCCGGCTACCGCTGCACCTTGGCCGAGAGCGCGGCCCAGGCCTTGATGCACCTGGAGGCCGACGACAGCATCGACCTGCTGCTCACCGACGTCGGGTTGCCGGTGCTGAGCGGCCGCGAACTGGCCGACCGCGCCCGGGCCTTGCAGCCGACGTTGCCGGTGTTGTTCATGACCGGGTACGCCGAAACCGCCCTGGACCGTCAGGCGTTCCTGGGCGAGGGCATGGACATGCTGATCAAGCCGTTCCAGATCGGAGAGTTGCTGGAGAAGGTGGGGCAGGGTGTGGTGCGGGCGGGGTGAGGGTGCGCAGGGGCAGCGCGGTCGCGTTCGTCATGTCCGCCGCTGCCGAGGCGGGATGAACGACGCCCGATCCGCACCGGGGTGTCCTACAACCACGCCGGGCTGTTGAAGTTATCCAGCCGCGCATCGTCCTCGGCACAATCCAGCGCCTGCACGGGCATCTGTCGCAGGATCCGCTGCAAGCTCCGCTCGCCCTGGGCCCAGGCCTGCTCCAGGCGAGGCAGCACCGTGCGCGGCAACACGCTGAACATCGGTTGCCAGTAGCCGCCCTGGCGCACCATGGCAGGCTGGTCATGGGCCACCGCCAGGCCCACCATGGCGTCGATCAGCTGGCGGTCCAGGCGAGGCGTGTCGCAGGCCAGCAGCACGGTCCAGGCGTGACGCGTGGCGCCCAGCCCGGCGATCACACCAGCCAGCGGACCCGGAAAGTCCGCCTCGGCATCGGCCACGCATCGATCGGCATAGGCGGCATACTGCGCTGCGTTGCGGTTGCAGGAAATCACCAGGTCGTCGGTCAGCGGGCGCACCACGCGATGCAGGTGCGCCACCAGCGGCTCACCCTGCCACTCCACCAGCCCCTTGTCGCGACCGCCCATGCGCTGCCCGCGCCCTCCGGCGAGGATCAGCACTGAGTAGGGGGGCAGGGCGGTGGACATGGGCGGGTTTCCTGGCACGGACTGCGCAAACCCTCCCATGTCAGGCGTGGCTTGTCCAGATCAGCGTTCAGCCTCCGGCGTCGCAGGGGCCGTGCGGCGGCGTCGCGCCAGGCGCGTCACCACCACGAAGAACACCGGCACGAAGACCACGGCGAGCGTGGCGCTGAGCATGCCGCCGATCACCCCGGTACCGATCGCCTGCTGGCTGGCCGAGCCGGCGCCCCCGGCGATGGCCAGGGGCACCACGCCGAGGATGAAGGCCAGCGAGGTCATCACGATCGGCCGCAGGCGCAGACGGGCCGCCTGGAGCGCGGCATCGACCGGGTCATGGCCCTGGTCGAGCAGGTGCTTGGCGAATTCGATGATCAGGATGGCGTTCTTCGCCGACAGGCCGATCAAGGTGATCAACCCGACCTTGAAGAACACGTCGTTGGGCATTCCACGCAGGCTCACCGCCAGCATGGCGCCGAGAATGCCCAGGGGCACCACCAGCAGCACCGCCGTCGGGATCGACCAGCTTTCGTACAGCGCCGCCAGGCACAGGAACACCACCAGCAGCGACAGGGCCATCAGCAGCGGCGCCTGATTGCCGGACAGCCGCTCCTGCAACGACAGCCCCGTCCATTCCAGGCCCACCCCGGTCGGGAGCGTGGCCACCAGGCGCTCGATCTCGGCCATGGCCTGCCCCGAACTCACCCCGGCCACCGGCTCGCCGGAGATCGAGACGGCCGGATAGCCGTTGTAGCGGGTCAGCTGCACCGGGCCGCTGACCCAGCGCGCCTGCACGAAGGCTGCCAGGGGCACCATCTTGCCGCTGGCATTGCGCACGTGGATCTTCAGCAGGTCCTCGACCTGACTGCGCTGGTCGCCTTCGGCCTGCACCACCACCCGTTGCATGCGCCCCTGGTTGGGGAAGTCGTTGACGTAGGTCGAGCCCACTGCCGTGTCGAGCACGGTGCCGATGTCGCTGAAGGCGATGCCCAGTGCATTGGCCTGACGGCGATCGATCTGCAGTTCGACCTGCGGGCTTTCGGCCAGCGATGCTTCGCGCACGTTGGTCAGCAGGGCGCTGTCCCCAGCCTGGGCCAGCAGGCTGTCGCGCGCCTGCATCAATTGTTGGTAACCCAGGCCACCCCGGTCCTGCAGGCGGAACTCGAAACCGCCCGACTCACCCAGGCCATCGATCGGCGGCGGCAGCACCGAGAACGCGATCGCATCCTTCAACTGGCTGAACGCCTGGTTGGCACGGTCGGCGATGGCCTGGGCACCGTCGTCCACGCCGCGTTCGGCCCAGTCCTTGAGGGTGGTGAACGCCAGCGCGGCGTTCTGGCCGCTGCCCGAGAAGCTGAACCCCAGGATCAGCGTGGTGTTGCCCACGCCCGGCTCGCCAGCGTTGTGCGTCTCGATCTGCGCAGCCACCTGTTCGGTGCGCATCCGGCTGGCGCCTGGCGGCAGCTGGATGTCGGTGATGGTGTAGCCCTGGTCCTCGGTGGGCAGGAACGCGCTGGGCAACTGGCTGAAGCCATACCCCAATACCCCGAGCAGCACCAGGTACACCAGCAGGTAGCGGCCCGTGCGCGCCAGGGCCTGGCCGACCCAGCGCTGGTAACCGCCGCTCAGGCGCTCGAAGCCGCGGTTGAAGGCGCCGAACAGGCCGCGGCGATGGCCATGGCCGCCGGCAGGGATCGGCTTGAGCAGGGTCGCGCACAGGGCCGGCGTGAGGCTCAGGGCGAGGAACGCCGAGAACAGGATCGACACCGCCATGGACACCGAGAACTGCTGGTAGATGATCCCCACCGAGCCCTTCATGAAGGCCATCGGCAGGAACACCGCCACCAGCACCAGGGTGATGCCGATGATCGCGCCGCTGATCTGGCCCATGGCCTTGCGCGTCGCCTCCCGCGGGCCGAGGCCTTCCTCGGCCATGATGCGCTCGACGTTCTCCACCACCACGATGGCATCGTCGACCAGGATGCCGATGGCCAGCACCATGCCGAACAGCGTCAGCACGTTGACCGAGAACCCCAGCGCCAGCATCAGGGCGAAGGTACCGGCCAGGGCCACGGGTACGACCAAGGTGGGGATGAGCGTGTAGCGCAGGTTCTGCAGGAACAGGTACATCACCGCGAACACCAGCACCATGGCCTCGAACAGGGTCATGATCACCTGCTTGATCGAGGCCTTGACGAAGGGCGACGTGTCGTAGGGGATGTCGTACTTCACGCCCGCCGGAAACTGGCGCGACAGCTGCTCCAGCGTCTCGCGCACCCGGGTCGCGGTCTCCATGGCGTTGGCGCCGGGCGACAGCTGCACGGCGAAGGCGCTGGAGGGCTTGCCGTTCAGGCGTGTGCCGTACTGGTATTCCTGCGCGCCGATCTCGACACGGGCGACATCGCCCAGGGTCACCACGGACCCGTCGGGGTTGGCCCGCAGCACGATCGCGGCGAACTCGGCCGGGTCGCTCAATTGCCCTTTGACGATGACGTTGGCGGTGATTTCCTGGGTCGGCCGACCTGGCAGGTCGCCGATGCTGCCGGGCGCCACCTGGGCATTCTGCGCAGTGATGGCGTCGACCACGTCGGTGGGCGTCAGGCCCAGGCCGACCAGCTTGCGCGGGTCGATCCAGACCCGCATGGCCCGCTCCGAGCCGTACAGCTGCGCCTTGCCGACGCCTTCGAGACGACGCACTTCGTTCATCACGTTGCGTGCCAGGTAGTCGCTCAGGGCGATCTCGTCCAGGCGGCCGTCCGCGGAGGTCAAGGTCGCCAGCAGCAGGAAACCGGTGGAGACCTTCTCCACCTGCAGGCCTTGCTGGGTCACCGGCCGTGGCAGGCGTGACTCCACCACCTTCAGGCGGTTCTGCACGTCGACCTGGGCCAGGTCGGGGTTGGTGCCCGGCGCGAAGCTGACCTTGATGGTCGCGCTGCCCAGGCTGCTCTGCGATTCGAAGTACAGCAGGTGGTCGGCGCCGTTGAGCTCCTGTTCGATCAGGCTGACCACGCTCTCGTCCAGGGTCGCCGCCGAGGCGCCTGGATAGACGGCATAGATCTCGATCTGCGGCGGCGCCACGTCGGGGTACTGGGCCACGGGCAACTGCGGCAGGGCCAGGGCACCGGCCAGCAGGATGAACAGCGCGACCACCCAGGCGAATACCGGGCGGTCGATGAAGAAATGCGGCATGTTCAGGTCCTCATGGCGCGGTGGCGGCGGACGCCGATGACGTCGGCTCGCTGGCGATCTGCACGCGATCGCCGGACTTGACGTGTTGCAGGCCTTCGACCACCACGCGTTCGCCGGCCTTCAGGCCCTCGAGCACCACCCAGCGGTCGCCCTGGGCGCTGCCCAGCACCAGCGTCCGTTCGCTGACGTGATCGTTGCCGTCCACGACCAGCACCTTCGGTACCCCAGCGCTGTCGCGCAGGATCGCACGCTGGGCCACGCTCAGGCCCTGGGGCTGGACCGCCTGGGCCAGGCGAACACGCACGTAGCCGCCTGGCAACAGGTCCAGGTCGGGGTTGGGGAACACGCTGCGCAAGGTCACCTGCTGGGTACTGGGGTCAACCTGCAGGTCGGTGAACAGCAGCGTGCCGCTGTGCGGGTAGACGCTGCCGTCGGGCTGTACCAGCGTGACCGTGGCCACCGCATCGTTCGCCTGGCGCAGTTCGCCATCCCGCAGCGCCTGGCGCAGGGCAGTCAGCTCGCCGAGCGACTGGGTGACATCGGCATGGATCGGATCGAGCTGCTGAATGGTCGCCAGCGGCGTCGTCTCGCCCTGGCCGACCAGGGCGCCCTCGGTGACCTGGGCACGCCCGATGCGCCCGGCGATCGGGGCGGTGACGGTGGCATAGCCCAGGTTCAGCCGCGCCCGCTCTGACGCCGCCTTGGCCTCGGCCACCGCGGCATCGGCCTGCATCAGGGTGGCACGGGCATTGTCGTACTCCTGCCGGCTGATCGCTTCGACCTCGCTCAGCTCGGCGTAACGCCGCGCCTGCAGACGCGCCTGGTAGCGCGTGGCCTCGGCGCGCTTCACGGCAGCCTGGGCGCTGTCGAGGTCGGCCTTGAACGGCGCCGGGTCGATGCGGAACAGCACATCGCCTGCCTTGACGTCACTGCCCTCGCGGTACACCTGCTCGAGCACCACGCCGGCCACCCGTGCCCGCACCTCGGCGACCCGGGGCGCGCGCAGACGCCCGTTGAGTTCGCTGCTGATGGCCAGCGGCTGGGTGTGAAGGGTTTCGACGCGTACCTCGGCAGGCGTCGGCGGCGTCGGCTCGGCGGCGTCGTCGCAACCGGTCAGCCACAGCAGGGCCGACAGGGCCACGGCGCAGGCGCGCAAGGTGCAAGGCAAGGGCAACATAGAAAGGGTCCGAAAAAGGGTCATGCCAATCGCCGCGCAACGCGGCGCGAAGGGTTGCAGGCAGTAGCGCGTTGGTCACCCCGCGCCGCCTGCCCGTGCAACGTTGCCATGCTACGTCACTGAGCCCGCCCAGGCCTGTGAACCTCTGTAGGTCATGTGTGAAAAAGTGTGAAGAAATGTCCGGCACAGCGGTAGGATTCTTTATCCTGCCTGCCTTCGACGCCATGTGATCGCCCCCATGTCCACTCTGCTTCTGGTCGAAGACGACAGCGCGCTGTCCGAACTGATCGCCCGTTACCTGCACCGCAACGGCTTCCAGGTCCGCTGCCTGGCCCGCGGCGACCAGGTGCTGGACGACGTACGCCGTGACCCGCCCGATCTGGTCATTCTCGACCTCATGCTGCCAGGGCTCGACGGTCTGCAGGTGTGTCGCCAGCTGCGCCAGGCCTCGCAGAGCCTGCCGATCCTCATGCTGACCGCCCAGGACGACAGCCATGACCAGGTGCTGGGGCTCGAGCTGGGCGCCGACGACTACGTGACCAAGCCGTGCGAGCCACGGGTCCTGCTGGCGCGCGTGCGCACCTTGTTGCGCCGCAGCAGCCTTCACGAGCTTCGTCAGGACCCGACGCGCATCGTCATCGGCGGTCTGTGCCTGGACCTGACCGAGCGCCACGTGACCTGGGGCGGTGTCGCGGTGGAGCTGTCACGGGGCGAGTTCGACCTGTTGGTGGTGCTGGCCCGGCATGCCGGTGAAGTGCTCAGCCGCGACCGCATTCTCCAGCAGCTGCGCGGCATCGAGTTCAACGGCACCGACCGCTCGGTGGACGTGGCGATTTCCAAATTGCGCCGTCGTTTCGATGACAATGCCGAGGAAGCGCGCAAGATCAAGACGGTGTGGGGCAAGGGTTATCTGTTCAGCCGTAGCGAGTGGGAGTGCTGATCGACCATGCTCAAGCTGCTGGTACGGCTGTACCTGTTGATCATCATCGCCTATGCCGGGGCCCTGTTGTTGGTGCCCAAGGCGATCTACGGCACGTTCCAGGCGCGCTTCATGGCCTACAACCTGGAGCAGGCCAAGGGCGTGCAGGCGCTGGTGGTCCGCCAGTTCCAACAGGTGCCCGGAGCCCGCTGGGGCGCGGTCGAGCAGCAGCTGGCCGAGGATTTCGCGCCGTTGCAGTTGCAGGTGCTGCGGCGCGATCAGGCGGCGCTTTCGGCAGCCGAGCGCGCGCGGCTGGACCAGGGCCTGTTCACGGTCCGCGTCGGCGAGTGGGGCTATTACGAAACCATCCTGGCGCCCTTGAACGAGACGTGGCTGGTCCGCCTGCATTCACCGCCCGATCCGCTGGACATCAATGTGTTGTCCTGGGGTGTCACGGTGCTGATCGGCGCGGCACTGCTGGGTTGCCTGCTGATCTGGGTCTGGCCGCACTGGCGCGACCTGGAACGGCTGAAGAACACTGCCCGGCGCCTGGGGCGGGGGGAGCTGGCGGCGCGTACCGGGATCGGCGGGCATTCCAACATCGGTGAACTGGCCAGCGTGTTCGACACCATGGCCAGCGACCTGGAACGCCACCTGAACCACCAGCGTGAACTGCTCGATGCGGTGTCCCACGAGCTGCGCACGCCCTTGGCGCGGCTGGACTTCGGCCTGGTGCTGCTGTTCGACGAGGTGCCCGCCGGCAGCCGCAAGCGCCTGCTGGAGATGGTCGGGCATGTGCGCGAGCTGGATGCGTTGGTGCTGGAGCTGCTGTCCTACAGCCGCCTGCACGACGCCGAGCAGGCACGCGAACAGGTGGAGGTCGACCTGCCGGCGTTGCTCGACAGCGTGCTCGGGGCGTTTGCCGAAGAACTGGACAACCGAGACGTGCAGTGGGACGTGCGCCTGGGGGACGACCTGCGCCCCTTCGTGCTCGACCCTCGGCTGACCGCCCGTGCCGTGCAGAACCTGGTGCGCAATGCCATGCGCTACTGCGACCGTTACCTGTGCGTCAGTCTGGTGCTGGAGGCCGATGGCACCTGTTGCCTGACGGTGGAAGACGATGGCATCGGGGTGCCGGTGCAGGAGTGCGAGCGGATCTTCCAGCCGTTCTACCGGCTTGACCGCAGCCGCGATCGCGCCACCGGCGGCTTTGGCCTGGGCCTGGCGATCAGCCGACGGGCGATCGAAAGCCAGGGCGGGACCCTGGACGTCATGCCCTCGGCGCTCGGCGGCGCGTGTTTCCGTATCCGTCTGCCAGCCGCCACGGCGGGCGTCCCACGCTGAGTCGACCGTGCACAGGGTGTTGACGGACGGGCGTGGCGCAGGCTAACGTCCGACGCCATGAACACCTTCACGCCGTGCCACGCACTCGCCCTGATTATTACCGCCATCATCGGATTGGCGGGCTAGCGCGTACGTGCACCGAACCCGCCCTGGAGGCGGGTTCTTCGACCGACTCCCGGGCCCATGAAACGACCAGGAGTCATCGATGACCTGCTTCGGCACCCCGCCTTCCGTTCCCGATCCCGTCCGCCAGCTGCTGTCGGAGCAGGTCCGCCGCATTCTCGCCGCCCCGGTCTACGACATCGCCCTCGAAACACCGCTGCAGGCTGCTTCGGCGCTGTCGGCGCGTCTGGGCAACCAGGTGCTGCTCAAGCGCGAAGACCTGCAACCGACGTTCTCCTTCAAGATCCGCGGCGCCTACACGCGGCTGGCACGGCTGACGGCTGAGCAACGTGCACGGGGGGTGATCACCGCGTCCGCCGGCAACCATGCCCAGGGGGTGGCGCTGGCAGCCCGGCACCTGGGCATGCAGGCCTGCATCGTCATGCCGACCACCACCCCCGAACTGAAGATCGAAGGCGTGCGCTCGCGGGGCGGGCAGGTGATCCTGCACGGCGACAGTTTCCCTCAGGCCCTGGCCCATGCGCTGGCCCTGGCCCGGCAGCAGGGCGCGACCTTCGTGCCGCCGTTCGACGATCCAGACGTGATCGCCGGGCAGGGCACCGTGGCCATGGAGATTCTGCGTCAGCAGCCCGGTGCGCTGGATGCGATCTTCGTGCCGGTCGGCGGTGGCGGGCTGATCGCCGGGATCGCCGCCTACGTCAAGTACCTGCGTCCGGAGATCAAGGTCATCGGCGTGGAGCCGCACGATGCCAACTGCCTGCAGGCAGCCCTGGCAGCCGGTGAACGGGTGATCCTGCCGCAGGTCGGCACGTTCGCCGACGGTGTCGCGGTGGCCCAGGTCGGCGCGCATTGCTTCGACCTGTGCCGGCATTTCGTCGACGAGGTCATCACCGTCGGCAGCGACGAGCTGTGCGCGGCGATCAAGGACATCTACGATGACACCCGTTCGATCACCGAGCCGTCCGGCGCGCTCGCGGTGGCCGGGATCAAGCGCTACGTGGCCCGCGAAGGGGTCCGGGGGCAGACCTTGGTGGCCATCGATTCGGGCGCCAACATCAACTTCGATCGGCTGCGCCACGTGGCCGAACGGGCCGAGCTGGGCGAGCAGCGCGAGGCGGTCATCGCCGTCACCGTACCCGAGCGGCCCGGCAGCTTCCGCGCGTTCTGCCAGGCGCTGGGCAATCGTCAGGTCACCGAATTCAACTACCGCTACCACCCTGGCAAGGACGCGCGCCTGTTCGTCGGTGTCCAGACGCATCCGCAGCACGATCCGCGCGAGCGCCTGATCGAGGCCCTGCGTGGCGAGGGTTATGAAGTCGTGGACCTGACCGACAACGAACTGGCCAAGCTGCATGTACGCCATACCGTCGGCGGGCATGCCGCGCCCGGTGCGTCCGAACGCGTGCTGCGCTTCGAGTTTCCCGAGCGGCCCGGGGCGTTGCTGGGGTTCCTGGAGCGCCTTGGCCGACGCTGGAACATCAGCCTGTTCCACTACCGCAACCACGGCGCGGCGCAGGCCCGGGTGTTCGTGGCGCTGGAGGTGCCGGAGGATGAGCAGGTAGGCCTGCCGGCAGCCCTGGCAGACATGGGGTACGACTACTGGGATGAGACGGAGAATCCGGCGTACCGGTTGTTTCTGGGGTAGGAGTCGGTATGCGGAGGAGCATCGAGAGGGCGGTTTCCAGGGATTCTTCGATCCACATCGTGTGAGCGCCATTGATCGCAGCGCTGATCTGACAGATGAAATTGACGGGTTTCATGGGCCCTACGGGCCCAATCGCGGCCGGTCCGGCGCCCCGGCTGGGGCCCACAGGTGACCGCGATAGTCTGCAACCCTGCGGTGGGGCTACGGGTGTAGGAGCGGCCCCAGTGCCGCGATGGGCCGCAAAGCGGCCCTAAAATCGGTGAGCAGTAAAGCCCCAGACCCTGCTAACTATCGCCATGTTCTCTGCGCGACAGCGCGGCGCCAAGGCGACAGGCGGGCTCCCACCCAGATCGCTGCAACCTGTCAGATCAGTGTCGGCATGGCTGCGCAAGCAACCTGCGGGAGCGGGCTTGCCCGCGATGCAGGCGACGCCTGACACGGCTTTATCGCTGGCAAGCCAGCTCCCACCCAGATCGCTGCAACCTGTCAGTTCAGCGTCGGCATGGCTGCGCAAGCAGCTTGTGGCAGTCCGCCCGCCGCCCTGGCGCCGCGCTGTCGCGCAGAGAACATGACGATAGCTGACAGGATCCGAAGCTTTATTGCTCATCGATTTTAGGGCCGCTTTGCGGCCCATCGCGGCCGGTCCGGCGCCCCGGCAGGGGCCGCTCCTTGTATCTCGACTTTTGCCTCCTTGCAGGCCAAAGTTCTCGACTGATCATCGAGGGAAGGCCATGAAGCAGAGCCGCTCCTTGGGCATCGAGCCCGCATTGTAGATATGCTCGG
>Ga0308168_1000144_pt1 | contig 113634 bp, 110 predicted proteins | sample PhyCR2_FD_202133 | JGI IMG/M metagenome (GOLD analysis project Ga0308168, IMG submission 202133) | Phyllosphere microbial communities from UC Gill Tract Community Farm, Albany, California, United States - DLSLRC.R2 | ecosystem: Host-associated > Plants > Phyllosphere > Unclassified | place...
TATGCTGCACAAAGCCACTGACCGCCGGGAACAGACCGAGCACGATCAGCATTAATGACACGACAAAGCCGACATAGCGGCTGGCCACGCCAGTTAACTGGATCACGCCGTTATTCTGCCCGAAGCACGAGTTGGGGAAGGTATTAAACAATGCCGAAACAAACGAGTTAAGGCCGTTGGCCAACACGCCGCCTTTCAGACGCTTCATATACAGCGGGCCGCTGACGGGTTGCTCGGAGACATCAGAAGTGGCGGTGATATCACCGATGGTTTCCAGCGAGGTCACCATAAACACCAGCATCAGTGGGATCAGTAAGTTCCAGTCGATGCCTAACCCATAATAAAACGGAGTAGGAATGGCGATCAGCGCGGTATTTGCCGGGGCCGTGTTTTCCGGCAGCATGCCCATTGCCCAGGCCAGCAGATAACCGACTGCCATCGCAATCACCAGCGATGCAACGCGCAGATAAGCGTTACGCTGGCGATTCAGCAGAATAATCACCGCCAGCACAGCACCTGCCAGCAACAGATTTTTCGGCGCGCCAAAGGTGTGATCGTTCATCGCGGCAAACCCCCCACCGATGGAGGTCAGACCGACCTGGATCAACGACAGGCCGATAATCATCACGACAATACCGGAAACCAGCGGAGTAATAACACGACGTGCCAGATGCAGTACGCGTGACAGTGCCATCTCTGTACAAGATGCCAGCATCAGCGTGCCGAACAGGGCTGCCATCATCGTTGGGACGTCAGTGCCGCCGTTTTTCAACGCCAGACCACCCATAATCAGTGGTGTAACAAAGTTGAAGCTGGTGCCCTGAATCGACAACAGACCGGAACCCACCGGTCCCCAGGTTTTGATTTGCAGGATGGATGCCACGCCGGAAGCAAAGAGGGACATACTGATAATATGCTGCGTATCCTGCGCAGGCAGGCCAAGTGCCTGGCAAATCAGCAGTGCCGGAGTAATCACGGCAACAAACATCGCCAGCAGATGCTGACAGGCTGCAAACAGGGTTTGCGGTAACGGGGGACGATCTTCAAGGCGGTAAATCAGTTCGCTTTTGCCGGTAGCAACAGGGCTACGGTCGGCGGCAGCATCTTGGGTTTCAACGGACATCTTCAGGCTTCCCGGGGCAATAAAGTGGCGATTTTAATCTTCTTTTGCGTAAAAGCAATCGTTTGCCAACGTGGCGAACAGGAATCTAAAACATTCATGATCAGGCGTTGGTATAGCGTTCGGTTTCCGGTAGCCAGCGTTCAATCAGGGCGACTGCCTGCTCCGGATAGTGCTGATGAATATGCCGTGCCACGCGCTGAACTTCAGGGATCATTGCCTGGTCACGTAGCAGGTCGGCCACTTTAAACTCGGCATTACCGGTTTGCCGCGTCCCGAGTAGCTCACCGGGGCCGCGAATTTCGAGATCGCACTGGGCTATGACAAACCCATCGTTGCTGTCGCGTAATACCTGTAAGCGCTTTTGAGCGGTTTTGCTTAATGGTGCTTTGTACAGCAGAACACAATGAGAGGCGACAGCACCACGCCCTACGCGCCCGCGTAACTGGTGAAGCTGTGCGAGACCCAGGCGTTCAGGGTTTTCAATAATCATCAGGCTGGCATTGGGAACGTCCACCCCAACCTCAATCACGGTAGTCGCAATCAGCAGGTGGATCTCACCCTGTTTAAACGCCAGCATGACGGCCTGTTTGTCCTGGGACTTCATACGGCCATGCACCAGCCCGATGTTCAGCTCAGGTAAGGCCAGCTTCAGTTCTTCCCAGGTGGCCTCGGCCGCCTGCGCTTCCAGCAACTCGGATTCTTCAATCAGCGTACAGACCCAGTAGGCCTGGCGACCTTCGCTGCCGCAGGCGCCTTTCACTCGCGCTATGATATCGGCGCGGCGCGTGTCCGGGATGGCGACCGTTGTCACCGGCGTTCTGCCTGGTGGCAGTTCGTCAATGGTGGAGGTATCCAGATCGGCATAGGCGGTCATTGCCAGGGTTCGGGGGATGGGGGTGGCTGTCATGATCAACTGATGCGGATGGAAGCCCTGCTCCTCACCTTTTTCCCACAGCGCCAGACGCTGGTGGACGCCAAAGCGATGTTGTTCATCGATAATCACCAGCGCAAGGCCGTTAAACTGTACCTGTTCCTGGAAGATAGCGTGGGTACCGACAACCATTGACACCTGACCGCTGGCAATGGCTTCCTGTTGCGCGATGCGCGCCTTACCTTTCTGCTTTCCTGCCAGCCAACCCACTTCCAGCCCCAGCGGCGCAAACCACTGGCGGAAATTATTCGCGTGCTGTTCGGCTAATAGCTCGGTCGGTGCCATCAGCGCCACCTGCTTGCCATAAGCAATCACATTCAACGCAGCCAGTGCGGCGACCAGCGTTTTACCTGAGCCAACATCACCCTGTACCAGGCGCATCATCGGATAATCGTGGGCAAGGTCAGTTTCGATCTCGCGTACCACGCGTGCCTGTGCGTGGGTGGGTTTGAAGGGCAGCGCCGCCAGCAGTTTTTCACTCAGATTGTGGCGGGCCTCCATCGGCAGCGCATGATAGCGCTGCGCCCCGGCACGCACCGCCAGCATGCTGAGGTTATGCGCCAGCAGTTCTTCCATAATCAGACGTCGCTGCGCCGGATGGGTGCCGCTGTCGAGATCAGCCAACGCCATATCTGGCGGCGGGCGGTGCAGGGTTCGTAACGCATGGGGCAGGCTGATTAACCCCTGGCTCAGTTCTGGCGGCAGCAGCTCAGCGATCGCACAGGTGTCCAGCAGGGTTAATGCCTGATCGGTCAGGTTGCGTAGCGTGGCCTGGCGTATACCTTCGGTGGTGGAGTAAACCGGTGTCAGCGTTTCCTGAAGTTCAGTGACGTTGTGATCGCCCTGCACCTTATATTCGGGATGGATGATTTCGGCACCGCGTTGACCCCGTTTGATCTCACCGTAAGCGGTGACGCGCCGCCCGGTCGCGAGGCTGTTTTTCATTCCTGCATTGAAGTTAAAAAAGCGCAGGGTAAGCACACCGCTGCCATCGCTGATCTGACAGGTCAGCATTCGGCGGCGGCCAAATGAGATATCGGTATGCAGGACTTCACCTTCGACCGTGGCATAAATCCCCGGCAGCAGGTCGTTAATCGCATACAGTTGGGTACGATCTTCATAGCGCATTGGCAGGTGTAACAGCAAATCCTGCACGGTCAGCAGGCCCAGTTTGGCCAGTTTCGCCGCCTGGCTGGCACCCACGCCTGATAGGGTGTTAAGCGGCACTGCATCCAGCAGGCGGCCCTGCATTATTTACGCGCCCGGGACTGCATTGTGGCCCACCATTCCGGGTCGGCAACGACTTCACCCCGATCGTTGATTTCCGGGTAGGGCAGCCCTTTATGCTTTGCCACGCGGGCCAGCACCGGGTAGCCACCTTCAAACAGCAGGCGCTGTTGTTCACTGTAGTCCAGCGTGCTCTCTGCGCGCAGATACATCCCGGCGTTTTGCCGCTGACGCTGGGCTTCATAGAGGATCAATGCCGAGGCCACGGACACATTCAGTGATTGCACCATCCCAATCATCGGAATGATGATGTCCTGATCGGCGAGATCGAGTGCTTCCTGGGTGATGCCTGTTTTTTCCTGCCCCATCAGAATACAGGTCGGGCGGGTGTAGTCGATTTCACGAAAATCGACGGCTTTATCGGAAATATTGGTCGCCAGAATTTGCATGTTCTGGTCTTTCAGGTGTGTGACTGCGTCGGCGATTGTGCGGTGGGTTTTAACCTGCACCCAGCTATTGCTGCCCGCAGCGGAAGAAACCATGGTGCGCATACGGCTCCCTGGCCACACCGCGTGAACTTCATGTACGCCAACAGCATCAGCAGTACGGATCACCGCCGAAACGTTATGAGGTTTATGCACCTGCTCCATACACACTGTCAGATCGTGCTGACGGGCGGCAAGCATTGCGCGGATGCGGGCATAACGTTGAGCATTCATGCGAAGTAGACTCCCTAAAAATAAGTCATTCCGTCAGACCGGCGATCGGGGAGCAGGAAAAGACGGAGATTTGCTCCGTCATTCCCTTAGTTGCGATTGCGGTGCACCTTGATCACATCCGGCATCACGCGGATTTTACGCATGATATTCGCCAGATGAACACGATCGCGCGCCGTCAGACGGATAAAGGCGCTGTACACACGACCATCCTTCTCTTCGGTGTTCAGGCTCTGAATATTGGAAGCGGCGGTATTGATCGCCGCAGTCAGATTGGCCAGTGCGCCCTGGTGGTTAAACATATCCACTTTAATTTCAGCCACAAACTCCTGCTCGGTGACCTTGTCCCACTCGACCGCCATGTATTTTTCAGGCTCTTTCTGGTAGCCACGGATATTACGGCAGGATTCATGGTGCACGACCAAACCTTTGCCGGGACTGACGTGAGCAACAATCGGGTCGCCGGGGATCGGACGGCAGCACTTGGCAAACGTGATCAATACGCCATCAGCCCCTTTGATCGGCAGCTTGCTACGCGTACCGCTGGTTGTTGATGTGCTGGTGGCTTGAGCATTCTGGTCGCTTTGTTGCAGGTTTTTCGCCACGACCACACTCATTGCGTTACCCAGACCGATTTCAGCCAGCAGGTCGTCAAGGGACGCCATCTTCATGCGCTCCAGCTCATGCTGGACGTTAGCTTCAGGGATCTCTGCCAGTTTACGGCTGCCACCCAGCGCATGATTAAGCAGACGACGGCCGAGGCTGACGGAGTCATCACGCTTAAGATTTTTCAGCAACTGACGGATTTTGGCGCGTGCTTTGGAGCTGACGACAAAGTTCAGCCAGGCGGCGTTCGGACGGGCGCCTGGTGCAGTAATGATTTCCACGGTCTGGCCGCTGGTCAGGGACTGCGACAGGGGATAAGGCTGGCGGTCAACGCGTGCACCGACGCAGGCATGGCCAATGTCGGTGTGAACGGCGTAGGCAAAGTCCACCGGTGTGGCACCTGCGGGCAATTCGACAATACGCCCTTCTGGGGTGAAAACGTAAATCTCATCCGGGAATAGATCGGATTTCACGCTCTCAATAAATTCAAAGGAGCTACCGGCACTTTGTTGCAGTTCCAGCAGGCTCTGCAACCAACGCTGTGCGCGGATTTGTGCGGTGGTGCTGCTTTCGCCCTGTTCTTTATAAGCCCAGTGCGCCGCTACCCCCATCTCTGCCATCTGATCCATATCTTCAGTACGGATCTGCACTTCAACCGGGACGCCGTGAGGACCGATCATTGAGGTGTGAAGGGATTGATAGCCGTTGGCTTTAGGAATGGCAATGTAGTCTTTTACCCGGCCTGGGCGCGGTTTATATAAACTGTGCATCTGGCCCAGCACGCGGTAGCAGGTATCCACATCACGCACGATCACCCGGAAAGCGTAGATATCCATAATCGAATGGAACCGTTGTTCTTTCAGGTGCATTTTGCAGTAGATGGAATAGAGATGCTTCTCGCGACCGCTGACGCGGCGGGTAATTCCCGCTTCTTCGAGGCGGCCGTCAATTTCAGAGAGGATTTTCTGAATCATCTCTTTACGGTTGCCACGCGCGGCTTTCACCACCTCTTTAATCACGCGATAGCGGTTCGGATACAGGGCTTCGAAGCCCAGTTCTTCCAGCTCGGTTTTCAGGTGGTGTATACCCAGGCGGTGTGCCAGTGGGCTATAAATCTCGAGTGTTTCTTGCGCAATACGGCGTTTTTTATCCGGACGCAGCGCACCCAGGGTGCGCATATTATGCGTGCGGTCGGCCAGCTTGATCAAAATGACGCGAATATCTTGCACCATCGCCATGATCATCTTGCGGAAGTTTTCAGCCTGCGCTTCTTTTTTGTCGCGGAACTTCAGTTTATCAAGCTTAGAAACCCCTTCAACCAGTTCAGCAACCGTCTGACCGAACAGCTGTTCCATATCCTGGTAAGTGGCGGGGGTGTCTTCGATAACATCGTGCAGAAGTGCGGCCATCAGTGTTTCATGGTCGAGCTTCATTTCAGCCAGGATGCAGGCCACGGCGACCGGGTGGGTGATATAAGGCTCACCGCTGGAGCGTGTCTGTCCCTCGTGAGCATCACGTGCGACAAGATAAGCTTGCTTGAGGCGCTTAATTTGCTCCTCAGGCAAGTATTTTTCAATCAGCTGATTGAGGCTTTCAAACAGATACAAGGCGGGCCTTCAAAGCGAATTAACGACGACCTTCAGCGATAGCGGTAACAGCCTGCAATTCAGCGGCTTCCTGCTCTTGCTGCTCCTGGCGATCGCGTACGTCGAGGATCTGATTCGTGATCAGGCCTTCTTCGATTTCGCGCAGCGCGATAACGGTAGATTTGTCGTTCTCTTCAGGAACCAGTGGGTCTTTACCACCAATCTGCATCTGACGTGCGCGACGTGCTGCTACCAGAACCAGGTCAAAACGGTTACCAATTTTTTCTACTGCGTCCTGTACGGTTACGCGTGCCATAAGTGTGATACTCCACGGGTGGTGACGAAATGACTGGGCATCATACTGAGTTGTCCTCAGTCTGCCAATAGTTTGCTGATTAAAGCATCATGACGGGCTTTTTGACGAGCCATGCGCAAACGCTCTGCGCGAATAATATTTTTCAGGTCGGACAGCGCCAGGTCGAAATCATCATTCACAATCAGATAGTCGTACTCTGCGTAATGACTCATTTCTGCAACGGCCTGCGCCATACGTTTAGCGATCACTTCTTCGCTGTCCTGGCCGCGCCCTCGCAGGCGGCGGTCCAGTTCGTCCTTCGACGGTGGCAGCACAAAAATGCTACGTGCGGACGGCATTTTCTCACGAATCTGTTTTGCACCCTGCCAGTCGATATCAAGAAACACATCAACGCCGGTCGACAGCACCTGCTCAATCGCCTTACGCGAGGTTCCGTAATAATTACCGAACACTTCAGCATGTTCGAGAAACGCATCTTCACTGATCATGGAGCGGAACTCGTCGTGATTGACGAAGTAGTAATGCTCTCCATGATTTTCACCGGGCCGGACGCCACGCGTGGTGTGTGAGATAGAGACCTGGGTATCGTACAGCGGTTGCGTTTTTAACAGTGCCTGAATCAGGCTGGATTTACCCGCGCCGCTGGGGGCGGAAATAATAAAAAGTGTGCCTTGAGCCATGATTATTCTTGATATGCCAATAAAGCGGAGTCTACTTCCTGCACAGTATACACAGGTGCAGCCTGTCATGCAGCGTTTAGGGTGTGTTAACCCGTTTTTTCTAAAAAACAGACAGCATCCCGCAAATTATTGCCAGCTGATGTGGGCTGAAAGCGGAAGTTCTGAAGCCGTTTCCCAGATGACCATTTCCCTCCTCGCTATACGTCCGTAGCTGCGTTGTACTGCTGTCCTTACCAACAGGAAAGCAGGAGGAAAGGATGCATTACGTCATAGGGCTGGTGTGGATGTTCAGTTCTGCGGCCATTGCCGGATGCCCGGTCTGGACGCCTGCACGTGCAGAGGCGGAGATCAGCGCACTGGGTGCGCAGTTAACGCAGTGGGATGACGCTTATTACCGGCAGGGAAAAAGTCAGATAAGTGATGCTGATTACGATGCGTTGCAGGGCAAAATGGAGCAGTGGCAGCGCTGTTTTCATCCTGCCAGTGACCGTCGGCCGCAGTTGAGCACCGATGGACACGTGCTGCACCCTGTTGCCCACGTTGGCGTCAGGAAGCTGGCGGGAAAAGCGGCGGTGGCGAAATGGATGGAGAATAAGCAGGACCTGGTGGTACAGCCAAAAGTGGATGGTGTGGCGGTCACGCTGGTTTATCGGGACGGTATTCTGGCGAAAATGATCAGCAGGGGGGATGGGATTACCGGCGAAGACTGGACGGCCAGCGCCAGGGCGATCGGGGCTATTCCCGGCGTTATACCGCTTTCCTCCGGGCAACAGGTTTTTCAGGGGGAGCTGTATCTGATGATGAACGATCACCACCAGGCTGCTGATGGGGGAAAAAATGCCCGCGCCATCGTGGCTGGAGCAATGAGAGCCAAAAACCCGGGCGGCGTGCTGCGCAACATCGGGCTGTTTGTCTGGGCCTGGCCGGACGGACCCAAAACGCTGGCACAACGGCTGTCCGGGCTGCGTAACGCTGGCTTCCCTGATATCAGCGACTGGACACGCAGGGTGAAGGATGCGGAAGAGGTGGAGGCGTGGCGTGAGCGCTGGTTTCATCAGGCACTGCCGTTCGTCACCGATGGGGTTGTTGTACACGCCATTCCCGATCTGAAAGGCAATAGCTGGATGCCAGATGCCGGAGACTGGGCGGTGGCATGGAAATATCCCCCGCCGCAGGTGTCCGGCGAAGTGCAGTCAGTATCATTTTCCGTAGGTCGCACGGGAAAAATCAGTGTGGTGTTAACGCTTCAGCCGGTACAACTGGATGATAAACGTATCACCCGGGTGAGCGTGGGGTCAGTGGCCCGCTGGCGGCAACGTGACGTCATCGCAGGCGATCAGGTTCGTATCAGCCTGGCCGGACAGGGGATCCCGCGACTGGATAGCGTACTCTGGCGCGTTGCGCAGCGCGACCCGCCCCGCCCGCCTGATAGCTCCCTGTTCCATGCACTGAGCTGTTTTCATCCCACACCGGATTGCCGTCAGCAGTTTCTGGCAAGGCTGGAGTGGTTAAGCGGAAAATCAGTACTTAACCTGACGGGGATGGGGCGACAGCGCTGGCAGCAGTTAATGCAGTCAGGAAGCCTGAGTCACCTGTTTTCATGGCTGACGTTGTCAGAGGAGCAGCTACAGGCTATTGCGGGAATCGGCAAGGCAAAAGCGCAGGCTTTCAGGCAACAGTTTCGTTTAAGCCGTCAGCTTCCTTTTAAACGTTGGGTCAGGGCACTGGGCGTGCCCATACCCGCCCGGGCAATGCATTCGATCTTAGACGATAGCTGGGCCCCTTTACTGTCACGCAGCGTGCAGGAGTGGCAGCAGCAGCCTGGCGTGGGTCCCGGACGGGCGGAGAAAATTTATGCTTATCTGCATCATCAGGAAGTGGAATGGCTAATCAAATGGCTGGAAGCATCAGCCAGCCCGTAACTAGTGGTCACCGTGGGGGTAATTGAATACCGGTAGCCCCAGTTTGAAACGCAGTGCTAAAAGACGCGCGCTAAACCCGGCGAATAACGTGATGATAATAACGGTTTCGGTTGCCATCGTCGTATTCAGCAGAAGGATATAGACCCAGCCGGAGGCGAAGGCGATCCCGGCGTAAAGCTCCTTCTGAAAAACCAGAGGAATGCGATTACAGAACATATCGCGAAGTACGCCGCCAAAGACCCCGGTGACGACCGCGCTGATAGCCGCAATGATCCCGGCATGTCCCATATCCAGTGCAACCTGAGCCCCAATGATGGAAAATACCACCAGACCTAATGCATCCAGCACCAGAAAAACTTTGCGCAGGTGCGGCATCAACGGGGCAGCCAGCGTGGTTATCACGGCGGCAGCGGCCACAATGATAATGTATTCGGGGTGCCTGACCCAGCCAAGCGGATAATGGCCCAGCAGCATGTCGCGTACCGATCCCCCACCAATTGCAGTAACAGATGCGATGATGATAACGCCAAACATATCCATCTTACGGCGGCCAGCGGCCAGCGCCCCGGTCATGGACTCTGCGGTGATACCGATGATGTAAAGTACAGTGAGTAGCATAGCCTTCTCCTCAAAACCTGGCGGCAATGCTAAGGGGTTCAGGCCCAAACGGCGACTGAAATTTTCGCAGGGGGGATTTTGATGACAAATTTTCTTCAAAAGGTATTCGTACGTGTCTTCTTAACGTGATGGTTCTTTCTGTGAATTTTAATTGCGTAAATAAATGATAAGTGTTTTTGAAATCGTTTATTAGTCAATATTAATTTAAAATTATCGTAATTTTATGAGTTGTGATGATTGGCGACTCTTTTTTAGGGTTTTTTCATTCTTTTATAGCCCCATGCAAGTGTCATGTTTGTTTATTTAACGCAAATGCTTGCCATGACGTATATCTCGCAATTAAGATAATTTTCGTATTCGATCTTTAATAGTTCGTTTATTGATTCGGGATGAAAACCCACATGGAGGATGTATGTACAACAGATACACAGTGGCTATCTCTGACGACCACCCGCATATCATTAATTCAATAAAAATGCTTTTAGCAAATAGCGATCGCTTTTCCATAACCAGTGAGACGGTTTGTGGAAAGAGTTTGCTTGCGGTTTTGGCTTCTGCACCAACGGATATCGTCATTACTGATTTTTCATTGAGCTCCGATCGTTCAGCAATGGATGGTTTTACCAAGCTTCGCGCGTTACAGGGGCGCTTTCCTGATGTGAAAGTGATTCTTTTGACATCACAAAATAATACGGCAATTCTCAGAGGTGCCTGTGATTATGGTGTTAAGTCAATTATTAGCAAAGCTGACCCGGTGGAAGAAACTTTACAGGCGTGTCAACATATTACTACTCAGTCTGGATATTATTTTTCATCCTCTTTAAGATACATTAAGAACTACCTGGTAAAAGGTCAGGAGAAAGGAAGTCCACTTACCCCAAAAGAGTTAGAGGTAATTAGGCTGTTTTCTTCCGGATATACCTTGTCTGAAATTGCACAGCGACAGAACAGAACGATAAGCACCATTTCCACGCAAAAATATAATGCAATGCGACGGCTGGGTGTTTCATCAAACATTGAGTTGATTCGTTATGCTTATGCGCAGGGTTTAATTTAAGTTCTGAAGGACTAACAGGGCTCGCTGAAGTCATTAATATCTGCACAACAGCGTGTTATGTTGATACTGGCTAATAAGACGTGACATAAGGGGCTTCCCTGTTTGCTCGTTTTTTTGCCCGCCCGCACAGCTTGTGGGTGACATCGTTCCTCGACATGCCGTTATCATGCTGAATTTCTTAAGTATAAATACGTAAAACTGGAAAAGTGAGCCTAAGTCGGGGGAATCGCAGGTTTGCTGCGTTCCAACCGACTTAGCTGCAACCGGAATTTTCAGAGAAGGCGTTCGTTAAGCCTGATCGCTTACAGCCTTTCCCAGGCTTTCTTCAGACCGGTCTCTTCATCGGGGTCGGCACCCTGTACTGGCGGGGTTTCTTCCTCTTCCGCCTCACTTTCAGTCTCACTGTCAAATGACGGCATGGTTTCCTCGATCATCTGCTCATCGAATGCGGGATTCAGTGCAGGAGACAGCGGAGAACTCATCAGGCTGTCTGGCATCGCAATATGGGGAACCGGTGCATCCTCCACGAACTGTGCCGCATCTTCTTTCACTGTTCTGCTCAGACCCACAATCATCAGTCCGCACAGGGCAAAAAAGGCGTACAGGGTATTGCCGCCCAGCGGTTCCATCAGCAGCCCCACCACTAACGGTCCGATACTGGCTCCCACGCCAAAGGCCATCAGCAGACACGCGGCCAGTGATACACGTCGTTCCGGTTCAACCAGGTCATTGGCCAGTGCTACCGCCAGCGGGTAGAGTGAAAATTGCAGCATACTGACAACGAAGCCGAGCACCAGCAGCAGCGAAAAACTGATCTGCGGCAGGATCGCCAGCGGCAGCGCGGCAACAATCAGCACAATGGCATTCAGGCGCATCAACAGGGTTCGGTTATAGCGGTCAGACAGCCAGCTGAGCGGGAACTGCGCCACCAGCCCGGCAAAAATAGCGATAGCCATAAAGAGACCGGTTTGCCCGGTTGTGAGCTGTTGCTGGCTGGCGTATACGGGCGCAAGGCCGTAAAAAGAGCCGACCAGCATTCCAATGGCCAGCGTGGTAGCCAGCACCTTCGGGATAGCGCCAACGAAATAACGCAGCTCCATCGGGGCGGGAGAAAGCTGACGGGCGTGCGTACGTGTAGTCAGCGCAATAGGCACCAGGCAGAGTGAAAAGCAGAGTGCGATCAGCAGTAATGTACTCAGGCCAAGGTCGGTTTGCAGCATCAGCACCACCTGCCCGAGTGACATGCCAAGATAGGTCGCTACCATATAGCAGCCAAAGACTTTGCCGCGCTGTTCCGATTCAGACTGATCGTTGAGCCAGCTTTCCAGCACCATATACTGGCACATCATACACAGGCCGATAATCAACCGCAGGCCGACCCAGACCGGGATAAACCCGGTTAACCCGTGGCACAGCACCGCGGCGGTAATGATGCCGGCACAGGAGACATAGGTGCGAATGTGGCCGACGCGGGCAATCAGAAAGTGGCCGACTTTGCCACCGATGACCAGGCCAATGTAGTTGGCAGCAATAATCGCCCCGATCAACCCTCCGGACACATGGGCCGAGGTCAGTCGTAGCGATACGTAGGTGGTCAGCAGCCCGGAGCCGAGCAGCATTAACAGCGTCGTGGTATAAAGCGGGAAAAACACGCCTAACGTCTTATTCACTCTGCCCCCCTGGGGAAATATTGAGCCGGTCCGTTGAGCGCCGCACGCCCTTAACACATGAAGATTGTGCCTTGTGATACTAGCAGTTTCAGACGTGAGGGCAAATCAGGTGGGCAAAGAGAGTGCCAGTAGCGCGGCGGCTACTGGCCGGGATCAGTTCTTTTTCACAAACTCAGACTTCAGCTTCATGGGACCAAAGCCATCGATTTTGCAGTCGATGTTATGGTCGCCTTCCACCAGGCGAATACTCTTCACTTTCGTGCCCATCTTCAGCGGCGTGGAACTGCCTTTGACCTTGAGGTCTTTAATCACCGTGACGCTGTCGCCATCGGCCAGCAGATTACCGTTGGCATCTTTCACCATCAGCATATCCTCGGTGGCTGCATCTGCGCCGTCAGCCCAGACATGTCCGCACTCGGGGCAGTTCAGCATTGCGCCATCCTGCCAGCTGTATTCTGAGTGACATTTTGGGCAGGGAGGTAAAGTTTCCATTATCATCCTCAAGTAAATCCATAATAAAGTAAGGGAATAGTTTACCCTGTCAGCGACTTTCTTCCTACCGCTGTTTGCCCGCAGCGATGATACCTAAAAGGTATCGCCTGGTTTGAAATTCAGCGCATCACTCAACCATGAAAGAATACGATTTCATTTTATGGAGGGGTTATGAAAACAAGACAGCTGGGTCAGGATCTGAGCGTAAGTGCTATCGGCTACGGTGCGATGGGGCTGAGTGAATTTTACGGTGAAACAGACGACAGTCAGTCTCTGGCACTGCTCGGCCAACTGGCGAATGCGGGCGTGAACTTCATTGATAGTGCAAATTTATACGGGCGGGGTCATAACGAGCGGCTTATCGGCCATTTTTTAGCCCAGCTTGATCCTCATACGCGCAGTCAGTTTAAAGTGGCCACTAAATGTGGCATCGACCGCGATCCTGATGCTGCCTATGCGCGAAAAATAAATAATCACCCGGATTATATTGTTCGCTGCTGCCATGAATCTTTACAGCGTCTGGGCGTGGAAAAAATAGACCTTTTCTATCTTCACCGCGTGGATAAAGAGGCAGACATTGAAGAGAGTATGCACTGTTTGTCCCGCCTGGTGCAGGAAGGGAAAATTGGTCATATCGGGCTGTGCGAAGTCTCTGCTGCCACCCTGCAAAAAGCGCACGCCGTGTTTCCAGTGACGGCGCTGCAAACCGAATACTCGCTGTGGACGCGCGATATTGAAGAGAGCATTTTGCCGATGGTGAAGTCGCTGGGGATTGGGTTAGTGCCCTATTCGCCGCTGGGCCGGGGTTTTCTGACGGGTAAATATCTGAAGAACGCGGACTTCCCGGAAGGGGACTTCCGACGGAACAACGCGCGTTTTCAGCAGGATAATATCGATCATAATCTTAAGCTGTTAGACGCTATTGCACCGCTCACGCAAAAGTACCACTGCACGTCGGGGCAGATTGCGCTGGCATGGTTACTGGCGCAGTATGATAAAACGGTGCCTGTCCCCGGAACCAAGAATGTAAATTATCTGGCAGAGAATGCTGCCGCTGCCGATCTGGTACTGGAAGCGTCAGATGTCGTGGCGCTGAATAATATTCACAGAACGATTTCGATTAAAGGTAGCCGTTATTCCGAAGAAGGGATGAAAGGCGTTAATGCTTAACCATCTAATGAGCCAGTAAAAAAAACCGCCAACTATCCGGCGGTTTTTTTTTGAGTATTTGTTCTGTGCGCATGTTAACGCGTTACGCTGAGCGCGACACCTTCCCCCCCGCCGATACATAGCGCAGCGATACCTTTATGAAGGTCTTCACGAATTAAGCCATGAATTAACGTGACCAGAATACGGCAGCCGGACGCACCAATGGCATGTCCCAGAGCGATCGCGCCACCGTGTGGGTTAATACGCTCTGAGGGGACGCCACAAGCGTGTGCTACAGCCAATGCCTGGGCAGCAAAAGCCTCATTTGACTCCAGAATATCGACCTCCTGAGGTGACCACTTCATGCTCTTGATATTCATTTCAATAGCTTTAATCGGTGCAGCCCCCATCAGTTCGGGCTCAATACCGGCATTTGAGAAGGCACCGAGTGAGGCGAGAACAGCCATTCCCCGTTTTTCTGCAGTTTCCCGACGACAAAGCAGCACTGCAGCTGCACCATCATTCAGAGACGAAGCGTTACCCGCTGTCACTGTTCCCTCTTTTTTAAATACGGTTTTTAAGCCAGACAGCTTTTCAATGCTGGTATGACGAGGACATTCATCCTGAATCACACTCCGTGGTTCGCCTTTCCTGGTCACCCATTTTACGGGAACAATTTCTTCAAAGAACAGTCCTGCTTCCTGAGCTTTTAACGCCTTGCGGTGAGAGCTCAGGGCGAACTCATCTTGCATTGAACGGGAAATATTATAGTCAGCAGCGACATTCTCAGCGGTCACGCCCATATGGTAATGATGGAACGCATCCCACAGACCGTCAGCAATCAGACTGTCCTGTAGCGCACCGTCACCCAGCCGAATGCCCTGCCTGGAGCCTGACAGGATATGTGGGGCATTCGACATGCTTTCCTGGCCCCCGGCAATCACAAACTCGGCCTCCCCACAGATGAGTGCCTGCATGCCAAGGTGTACGGCTTTCAATCCTGAACCACACACTTTGTTAATTGTTAGCGCAGCGACCGCGACAGGAAGGCCGGCATTTAATGCTGACTGCCTGGCGGGATTCTGGCCGCAACCAGCAGTCAGAACCTGACCCATAATGACCTGGTCCACATCCTCTGCGGGTAATTTACTGTCGGCCAGCAGCGCTTGAATCACTACGCTACCCAACGACGTGGCCGAATGTTCGGCCAAACCGCCCATAAATGCGCCTGTTGCCGTTCTTTTCGCCGAAACAACCACAATCTCATTCATTTATTTCTCCACTCTTCTGAGAAGAGAAGCGTGCAGTTGCTGCGCGATAGGCCGTCAAGCCATTCATACAGGCAGGAACACCGGCATATACCGCCATCTGGATGACTATCTCAAGCAACTCTTGCGGTGTGACACCGACATTCAGTGCGCCACGCATGTGCAACTCAAGCTGAGGCTGCGCATTACCGGATGTTATCAGCGAGGCCACCGTTAACATTTCGCGTGTTTTGAGGTCCAGACCGGGGCGCCCAACGATGGCCCCAAAAGCATAATCGGTAATCAGATTTGGCAGGTCTGCATCCAGTTCTGCCAGCCGGGATGTCACCGAATCGGCGAGCCCGTCTTCGAGGCGGTCCATAATTTCACGGCCATAGCGGGTCAGTTCAGCATCGTGTTTCATGCAATATTCTCCATCATTTTTTTCGTAACAAGCTTGTCGGACGGAATGAACACAACGAGGAGGAAGGAAAGAGCGATAGCCACGCCTGCGGTCACAAAAAGTGCCGGAAGTGACAGGGCAGAAACCATCCAGGCACCAACAGAGGCCCCGATACCGATTGCGGCGTTAAAGAAAGAGACATAAATTGCTGAGGCAGGAAACGCTTCTTCTCCAGCCACACGGAGTACCCATGTCTGGAAACCAACAAAGATGCCTGAAACGGCAATTCCCCATAGCATGACCGCGGCCAGTACCAAAGGTCGGGACAATGACTGAGCCTCAAGACCCAGCGCGACCAGTACGATACCAATCAGCAGAACGGAGAGAGAGACGGTCATTTTAAGGTATTTATCGATCAGCATACCGGTGAGGAAGTTTCCGGCCAGACCAGCGATGCCGTAAATGAATAACACGACCGGTATGAAAGCTGCGGAGAGTGCTGGCTGGGTTTGCAGCCAGGGTTCAATAAAGGTGAAGGCAGCAAAGTGCGCGGTAATAGCCAGCAACGTCGCGGAGTAGATTTTCCACAATGTGGAGGAGCGTAAAACATTTTTCAGTGCGCCCAGACCAATCGTACTTTTGACGCTGATATTCGGGACAACCCACATCATGCCAACAAAGGCAACCATGCTCAGAATTGACATCAGCCAGAAGGCCTGACGCCAACCGAAGTTCAGACCAATATAGTTTGAGAGAGGCACGCCAAACACGCTGGCGGCCGAAACACCGCCAAACACAATAGAAGTGGCTACTCCGAGGTACTTAGTTGGAACCATGGCCACCGCCGTGGCTCCAATCATCGCCCAGAAGGCGCCATGGGCCAGTGCGCCGACGACACGAGCCGCCAGCAATACCTCATAAGAGCCCACTGTTGCAGACCATACGTTCGAAATGAACAGGACGACGGTGAGTGACAGGAGGAGGATCTTTTTAGGGAAATTACCCAAAAATACCGAGGCAAAGAGTGCACTCAATGCGCCAATCCAGGCATAGAGTGATACGGTCATACCAATCTCAGATTCAGAGGCATGAAGCCCGTTGGCGATAGGCGTGAGTAGACCTACCGGTGCCAGCTCTGTCGTTACAATGGTAAAAGTGGATAAAGCCAGAATAAATAATGCCACCCATGTCCTGATGGACATCGTTGACTCTTTTATATCAGAGACCATGATAATTTCCTTGTTAATGTTTAAATGTTGCGCCAGCCTTTCAGTGCTGCATAATCCATTAGCCTGATGTTCTTCCCTACGCAAACAGGATGTCCTGTTGCTTCCAGCATCGGTATGTCGGAGATATCATCACCATAGGCATAGCAATCTTCAGCCCGAATATCGTTCTCATCGCAGAAGGAAAGTAATGCCTCTTTTTTTCCGCATCCAATTGTTTGTGGCGTGCCAATCTTCCCTGTTAGCACACCCTCTTCATTGATTATTAAGGGGGCGCAAATAATATTTTTAACACCTAAATAATCGGCAATAGGCTGCAGAACAGGCAACATCGATCCGGAAACAAAAACTGGTGTTATTCCATTTTTCTGATGAAAACGTAGCTCAGAAATCGTCTCGCTAATAAATATATTTTTATTAAGGCACTGTTGGAACCATTCCTGACCAGACTTCTTCAGCGCATCGAGAGGGACATGAGTAAATTGCTGGTAATAATCCTTATTTAACAGCTCTCTTCGTTTTCCACTTTGAATGTCTTGCTTAAGCCTGGAGGTATATTCACTATATTGAGTTAAAAGTCCTTTTTCTTTACACCAGTATTCATAAAAACTAAACATGCTTTTAAAATTTATGATGGTTTCATCAACATCAAAGAAAGCAGCGACTTCATTCACACTGACTCCTTGTAATTTTTTCTTCTGCTTTTTATGGGAAATTGAGGGTCATTGCCGCAAATGCCGGCATCACTCCAACGTGAAGGTAAAATTTCATTGATAACTACAGATATTTTATCCAGTGGTGCCCCACTGGTTTGGTGAACGGCGAGTGTGACGGCTTCCATCATATTTTGTACCTGTGCTTCATTACTCATTTTCCAGGTTGAAATCTGAATAAAAGGCATTGTTTTTTTCCTTACGGGGTTGTTGTAAATTCATCAAATGAGCGAAATTTAAGTTTTAGTTGAGCGTGTATATCACCGCCCAGTCCATAAAGACCGATAGCGCCGCCATAACTTTGTTGAGTACTCATATAAAGCACCACGACATTAATAATACGATTGCTGTGGTGGTGACGTTTTGGAAATGGATTAGGCAACTCTGCCCAGAAACTGGCGTAGCCCGATTCATCGGTAATAAATACATTCGGTATGCCTAGTGGACCAGGTCTGCTGGTATTTTCCGGGTCCAGGTCGCGCTCGCGCAGACTCATTATGGTATACAGACTGTTCGGTACCAGATGATGGAACACAAACTCGAACCGGGCACTTTTCCTGTCGCCAGCGACACGGACAACCAGTTCTCCTCTGGCAGCCAGCCAGTGACGTAATGTGACTGGAGAGATTTTCCGCCTGCCATCGCTGTCGCGGTAATCAGAGATATGTCCCTGATGCAGCGGAAGACTATCACGCTGCTCTGAGTTGGCCTTTGGTCGCTGGTCAGGTGCGAATAACATATTGTAGTTATTTAAAGGGATCGGTAAAGGCAGTGTGAATAACACAATCTCTTCAAGTTCTTGAGGCGTTACTTTTTCCAGAAAGCGCACTATCGTGTAGGGTGCGACCTGGCCAAAAGCGGGTAGCGGGCTCTGTGGTGACACGAGGGCGCGACCCCATCGAACACCGTGTTGACCGGGTATCATACCCTCTACAACAAAGTTACCCTGACTATCCATCACCTCCGCAGGGGGGTAAAGCGGCCCCTGCGTGGTGGCAGCCAGTTCATACTTCCGGCTGTTTTCAGGCATGGATAGCCTCTACCGGAGTCTGCTGTGCAGCAATGAAGGCGTTTTGTGTCGCTGTCATTGCCAGTTCACTCTCTTTGCTGCTGATCACCTCGGAAGGATAAACAGTAAATGATACATCCATCGTCGCGCATGGCGTCTCGTGTTGAGTGACACGAATTTGCGCTTTAAAACGCGCGCGGCGATCATTAATATCCTGATCCAGAATTTCGTAATGCATCACTGCGGGCAGCGGAAAAAGGAAATTGCTGAAATTAATAGCCATGCCGTTTATCACGTAATAGCGGTTTTTATTGCCGCTAAAGAAGAACTCTTCTGTTACGGCAATAAAGGTTTGCCTGCATGCTTCCACTAAAAGCATGCCCTGAATATGTTGCCCGGTTTGATGGTCAGCCATCAGTTCGCAGCGCTCATCAATCAATAAGGGAAGCGCGTATAACTTATCGTTATGTTCTACTTTTTCAGCAGCACCAATCAGCACATTGTGTTTTATTTTTTTATGTGCGTAACAGTTCTTCTTTGCCTCTGCCAGTTTTTCTAATGAGATGATGTTTAATTTGTTATCATGTATCTCATTACGCTTCTGGTTTTTGATGACTTTTCTTGCAAAGTCATCTCTGACCCCCTGGCCAACAATGATTTCATGTTCAGTATCGATTATTTTTGCCGGTATTTGTGTAAGCAGTTCCAGTTGTGAAATGGTTAAAACGTTTTTACCATTTGTAAATTCACTGAATTTATCACCGACAACAAAAATTTTCTTAATTTTCATATAATCTCACTTTCAACAAGAAAAGGCGCTGTAGATACGAGTGTAAAGACCTTCATTACCTCCGGTAATGTAATTATCACCGGCTTGTTGGATAATGTTCTGATAACGAGCGTTTGTGAATGCGTCTTTATACTCATCTTTGTCACCATTAAATGATGAGATAAACATAACGCCGGGCAGACCACTAATGAGAGAGTGAAAAGCCTCAAAGCTGGAGATCTTATCTCTGTTGTCGCGAACAACATTAAAAATGGTCTCTTCACGCCAGTGGCGATATTGCGCATAATTATCAGCAGGAACTTCAACGTGACGAAGTTGAATATATTTAGTGTCAGGTAGCGACTTATCAGTTTCGATAGGGGCTTCTACGTATTTCACCAACTCGCGGCGAATATCACCTGAAAGAAGCGATGCCATATTATGGAAGGCTGCCTCAAGCTCACCTTCTACCCACGGGATCTCTTTTATATCGTTAAATGAACGAAGTTCAAGAAGTTCATGGATATCATTTTCTTCAGAGAAAAAATATTTTTTCTCTGAGGTGGATTTTAGTCCGGTAATTGAAGAAGGGGTTACGTTGTTTTTGAGTGGAAAGCGGGAAATCAAAACGTATTTAGCAGACATGATATTTATCCTTAGTAGGTGAATTTCGGGAATAAAAATATCATCTGGATTTTTTATGAGAATTGTTAATTTTGTAATACGATTTAGGTATCACAAGAAGGTTTTATCTGTAACATATTGATTAATTTACAAAGACTTCATGGTGAGATAATATGTTAACCATTAAATCGATGCCAAAAAACTGAATAATGCCCCAACAGCTGCGGAGAATTTGTGGACAGCATTAATAGTAAGTTACCCAGCATAAAGCAGTTGCAATGCTTTCTTGTGGTTGCTCAGGAGCTTAACTTCAGACGGGCCGCTGAACGGCTGCGAATGACTCAGCCACCGTTAACCCGGCAGATTAAATCCCTGGAAGATGCGCTGGGGTGTGAGCTGTTTACCCGTAATACTCATGAAGTTCGCCTGACAGAAGCCGGCGCCCTGCTGGTGGATAAAGCAACGCACCTGATTAATGAATTCACCAAATTCGTTCGTGAAATGAATAAAGAGCCATCCCATCTTCGAATTGGTCTGACCCGCACGCTCAGTTTCGATAACATTCCTTCGGTGAATGACAAAATAAAAAAACTGATGTGCGCCGAAGAGATCGAGATACAGAATCAGACATCCAGTCAGCTTCTGCAGTCCCTCTCTAAGGGGCAGATGGATATGGTCATCATCGGTGAAAAGAGTTTGCACAGCGATCAGGATTTTAGTTTTCACTGGATCTACCGCGAACCACTCCTGCTGGCAATGCCGTCCTCTCACCCGGCCAGTTTAAAAGAGAAGGTGGCGCTGGCTGACATTGCTGATCTGCCGCTGTTCTGGTTCCCCCGCCATGCTAACCCCGTCTATTACGATAAATGTGAGGCTTATTTTCAGCGCCTGCCGTTGGCGCTCAGGCGCATAAAAGAGCCGGACGACTCTCTTGTACTGCTTGCCAGCATTGCACGGGGTAAAGGAATGACGCTGATGCCGCAGTCGATGTGTACGTTTAATCAGCAGGGATTATGTTATCGCGCGCTGGACGACGATGCACAGTCGTCGCTGAATATTGATGTTTACGTGGCAACGCGGAAGCATGAACGACGGCAGCCGGTCATTAACGGCGTTGAGGCTCTGACAGAGAAAAATAGTGAAAAAAAAGCCCTGTAAACAGGGCTTTTTAGTGCCATGAGAAGAGTGTTATTCGATGTTCTGAATCTGTTCTCTCATCTGCTCAATCAGCACTTTCAGCTCTATCGCTGAGGCGGTGATTTCAGCATTAATGGATTTAGACCCCAGGGTGTTCGACTCACGGTTGAACTCCTGCATCATAAAGTCGAGACGGCGGCCGACCGCTTCTTTCTTCTTCAGGATGTTGTAGGTCTCTTTCACGTGCGCTTCCAGGCGGTCCAGCTCCTCTGCCACGTCGACCCGCTGTGCCAGCATCACCAGTTCCTGTTCCAGGCGGTTATTTTCCAGCTGCACCTGCGCCTCTTCCAGACGCGTAAGCAGACGTTCACGCTGCCATTTCAGCACGTCTGGCATGTGCGTGCGCACTTTAATCACTTCGGCGCTGACCCCCTCCAGGCGCTGTTCAATCAGCGTCTTCAGGGCGGCACCTTCGCTTTCCCGGGCGATAATAAATTCGTCGATAGCGGCATCCAGTGCGGTCAGCAACTGGGCAGAAATGGTGTCCAGATCCTGTTCTTCAGCCGACATGACGCCTGGCCAGCGCAGAATATCGACGGGATTGATCTCACCCTCATCGCTCTGCATTTTCACCCAGTTGGCCGCCTGCACCAGCTGGATGGCCAGCTTTTCGTTCAGGACCAGCGAGCTCTGAGCGCTTGGATCTGCGTCGAACCGCAGATTGACTTCGATTTTGCCGCGCGTCAGGCGATTGCGGATGCGTTCACGGATCACCGGTTCCAGACCCCGGAACTGTTCTGGCAGGCGGATGTAGGTTTCGAGATAGCGTTGGTTGACGGAACGCAGCTCCCAGGCTGCGCTGCCCCATTCGCCTTTGGTCTCGCGCCGGGCGTAGGCGGTCATACTGCGGATCATTTTGCGTACCGTTTTAAAGAAAAGTAGCTGCGATTATAGCGGTGCTGACGGCGGCTTAACAGGAATTCGGTCAAAAGGCGGTGTTTTGGCTGACGTTTTGTGGTCAGCAGCTTAAGATGCTGAACGTCAGTACAACCATACCTTCAGGAGTAAACATGACCTCGCGTGCCCTCACTTTTTCTTTAGTACTACTGGCGCTGTCAGGCTGTACCGTGACAGATCGGCCGTCCCCTCCCGCTGTGCAGCCGGTCTGCGCGGTAGGTGACGCCATGAGCCAGACCACGCTCTATTTCGGTCTTAATCGTCCCCAGGGAACCGCGATCACCGAAGGGGAATGGCAGGCATTCATCGATAATGAGGTTACCCCGCGCTTTAAACAGGGCCTGACCGTGTTCGCGGCGAAAGGACAATGGCAGGGAGATGACGGCAAGCTGGCGCGAGAAAACAGTAAGGCGTTGTTACTGATTCATCCAGTTAATCAGGCGAGCGAACAGGGAATCGAAGCATTGCGTGCGCGCTATAAGCAGCGTTTTGCCCAGGATTCGGTGATGCGGGTGGATGCCCCGGTGTGCGTGGCATTCTGAGGTGTTTGCCCGTCAAGAGACCCGGCGCGACGGCGCCGGGTTCAGTGATTACAGTACCAGCCCGGCGAAAGCTGCAGACAGCAGGCTGACCAGCGTGGATCCGTAAATCAGCTTCAGGCCATAGCGTGAGACGACATTCCCCTGCTGCTCATTCAGCCCTTTGATCGCCCCGGCAACGATGCCGATGGAGGCAAAGTTGGCGAAGGAAACCAGGAACACCGACAGAATACCCAGACCACGCGGTGTCAGTTCCGCGGCGATTTTCTTCAGCTCAATCATCGCAACAAACTCGTTGGTGACCAGCTTGGTCGCCATAATACTGGCCGCAGACAGCGCGTCCGCGGTCGGGATGCCAATCAGCCAGGCAAACGGCCAGAACACATAACCCAGGATCTGCTGGAAACTGATGCCAAATACGGCCAGGAACACCGCATTGACGGCGGAAATCAGGGCGATAAAGCCAATCAGCATCGCCAGGATAATCATCGCTACTTTGAAGCCTGCCAGGATGTATTCACCGAGCATTTCAAAGAAGCTCTGGTCTTCATGCAGCTTTTCCAGGCGGATTTCCGGCTCATCACCCACCGGCGTCGGGTTGATGATCGACAGGATGATAAAGGTACTGAACATGTTGAGGATCAGCGCGGCCACGACGTAGCGTGGCTCGATCATCGACATATAGGCACCGACAATTGACAGCGAGACGGTGGACATCGCCGCTGCGGCCATCGAATAGAGGCGGCGCGGAGAAATATCGGCCAGGATGCCTTTGTAGGCAATAAAGTTTTCTGACTGCCCGAGGATCAGGGTACTGACGGCGTTAAATGACTCCAGCTTGCCCATGCCGTTGATTTTCGACAGCACGGTACCGACGATTCTGATCAGCACTGGCAGAATTTTGACATGCTGCAGGATGCCGATAAGCGCGGAGATAAACACGATCGGGCAGAGCACGCCGAGGAAGATAAAGGCCATTCCCTGTGCCGCCATGCCGCCAAAGACAAAGTCGGTGCCCTTCGCCGCGTACTTAAGCAGCACTTCAAAGAAACCGGAAAATGCGGTAACAATGGTCAGTCCGGCAGAGGCGTGCAGGAAGAACCAGGCCAGAGCGCCTTCAATTACCACCAGCTGCAGCAGTACGCGCGGGCGAATTTTTTTACGGTCATTACTGAACAGTAAAGCCAGGCCGAAGATAATGGCCAGCGCCAGAATAAAATGGAAAACAGAAGTCATACACAGGTCCGGCATGAGGAATTATCGAAGAGGAGCATTTAGCCATATTTCGGTATGCTTTACACCCTGTAGCAGGCTATCTTGCTGTTTTAACGTTTAAACAGACGGCATTCGCATAACAACCTGCTCAGATGGCCACCTGTGATAGGCAATCCGCGGCGAAATCCGTATAATGCGCAGCCAATTATGTTTAGCTAGCCGGAGAGAAATTATGCGTCCATCAGGTCGTAGCGCACAACAGGTGCGTCCCGTCACCCTGACCCGTCATTACACCAAACACGCAGAAGGCTCTGTGCTGGTTGAATTCGGTGATACCAAAGTCCTGTGCACCGCCACCATCGAAGAAGGTGTACCACGCTTTCTGAAAGGCCAGGGCCAGGGGTGGGTCACTGCGGAATACGGTATGCTGCCCCGAGCCACTCACAGCCGTAACGCGCGTGAAGCGGCCAAAGGGAAGCAGGGCGGACGTACCCTGGAGATCCAGCGTCTGATTGCCCGTTCACTGCGTGCTGCCATCGATCTTAAAGCCCTGGGGGAGTTCACCATCACCCTCGACTGCGACGTGCTGCAGGCCGACGGCGGTACCCGCACAGCCTCCATTACCGGTGCCTGTGTGGCGCTGACCGACGCGCTGAACCACCTGGTCTCTATCGGCAAACTGAAAGCCAACCCGATGAAAGGCATGGTAGCCGCTATCTCTGTGGGTATCGTTAAGGGTGAAGCACTCTGCGATCTCGAGTATGTGGAAGATGCTGCTGCAGAAACCGATATGAATGTGGTGATGACTGAAGATGGCCGCATGATAGAGGTACAGGGTACGGCAGAGGGTGAGCCGTTCAGCCACGACGAGTTGCTGAAACTGCTGGCGCTGGCGCGGGGCGGTATTGATACGCTGGTTGCAGCGCAAAAAGCGGCGCTGGCCAACTGATTATATCAGGCGACGATGAAGTCGCCTTTTTTACGCCATTATTTTGAGGAAGATGACATGAAAGCCTGGCAGCGCCAATTTATCGAATTCGCCATCAACAAGCAGGTGCTGAAGTTTGGTGAGTTCACGCTGAAATCAGGGCGTAAAAGCCCTTATTTCTTTAACGCCGGACTGTTCAATACCGGGCGTGACCTCGCCCTGCTGGGGCGTTTCTATGCCCAGGCGCTGGTGGATTCAGGTATTGATTTCGATCTGGTCTTTGGTCCGGCTTACAAAGGCATTCCGATTGCCACAACCACCGTGGTGGCGCTGGCCGATCACCACGATCGTGATGTGCCTTACTGCTTCAACCGCAAAGAAGCCAAAACCCATGGCGAGGGCGGCACGCTGGTGGGCAGCCCACTGCAGGGTAAGATTATGCTGGTGGACGATGTGATTACGGCGGGAACGGCGATCCGGGAATCAATGGAAATTATCGCGGCCCATCAGGCGACGCTGGCCGGCGTGCTGATTTCTCTCGATCGTCAGGAGCGGGGACAGGGGGATATTTCTGCGATTCAGGAAGTGGAACGGGACTACGGCTGCAAAGTGATTTCGATCATTACGCTTAAAGAGCTGATTGCTTACCTCGAAGAAAAGCCCGAAATGGCCGATCATCTCGTGGCGGTACGTGCTTATCGCAGCGAATTTGGCATTTAAGAAGCATTCCCGATGATGCGGGCGGGCCGGAAAATAAGCCCGCCATAACGTAGGGGCTGATCCTTTTCTCCGGACTGCCCTTTGACGATTGATGCGTAATGTCAGACGAGCTGAGCGGCCAGTAGCGGCCAGCGCACATCGAAATCAACGGTAGGGCGATAACGAAACTCTGAACGAACAAAGCGTGACAGCAGCCCTTCGCAGAAGGCCAGTAGCTGACTGGCCAGCAGGGTTTCATCCGTAATGAACCCTTCACCTTCGCGCATTTTCTTTTCACGCATCACCTGGCGTAGCTGAACTTCGATGCGCTCAAAAAGCTGGTTGATACGTCCCTGCAGGCGATCCTGTTCGAACATCAGCGCATGCCCGGTCAAAATGCGTGTTAAACCCGGATTACGCTCACCAAAGCCCAGAATTAACTGAGTGATCATACGTAAGCGCGGCAGCGTCTCTTTTTCGTCTTTCAGAATCAGATTGATGCGCGTAATCAGGCTATCTTCGATAAACTCGATAAGGCTGTCAAACATCTTGGTTTTACTGGGAAAATGCCGGTAAAGCGCCGCTTCAGAAACCCCAACACTGGCCGCCAGTTTGGCCGTAGTAATTCGCTGACTTCCATCGCTGGATTCCAGCATTTGTGCCAGCGCCTGCAGGATTTCTTCACGGCGATTCCGTTTCGCACTCTTTTTTTCAACCATGTCTTAAAAGACCCCTGAAAACATCACCATAAACGGGCAAAGGCCCACTCAACGTCCGTGAGCACGAGGTTCACGGACGTAAAATGCAGTTTATCGTCATTGTGAGAGCAGTGGAGAGCTACTGGCGACCAGAATGGCCGAAACCACCTTCGCCGCGTACGCTGGAATCAAAGTCGTTGACCAGATTGAACTCTGCCTGGACGACGGGCACGAAAACCATTTGTGCAATACGTTCGCCCGGTTCGATAGTAAAGGAGTCCTGCCCACGGTTCCAGACGGAAACCATCAGCTGGCCCTGATAATCGGAGTCGATCAGGCCCACCAGGTTACCAAGCACAACGCCATGTTTATGGCCCAATCCCGAACGTGGCAGGATAACGGCAGCGAGCTGTGGGTCAGCAATATGAATCGCTAAACCCGTTGGTACCAACGTGGTCACGCCGGGCTCGAGGACGAAAGCTTCATCCAGGCAGGCGCGCAGATCGAGCCCGGCCGATCCCGATGTGGCATAGGTCGGTAAGGGAAAAGCTGTACCGACACGCGCATCAAGGATTTTAACGTCGATTTTTTTCATCATAAAGGCTGACAATCTCGTCTAATAACTGTTGGCCAAGGAGTGACTTATCGCACAGCGGTAAGACCTTATCTCCCTTTTGCCAAAAAAGGTGGAGAGCATTGGTATCACTATTGAAACCCTGCCCGGTTTTGGAAACATCGTTAGCGCAGATCACGTCCAGGTTTTTACGTGTCCGTTTTTCTTGCGCGTATTCTTCCACATTCTGGGTTTCAGCGGCAAATCCTACCACATAGGGCCTGCCCTGCTGCATTGCGGCTACACCGGCCACAATATCCGGATTTTTTATCATTCGCAGAGTGATTTCATCCCCCTGCTTTTTGATTTTTTCTTCCGCCACAGCCGCCGCCCGGTAGTCTGCAACCGCAGCACAGCCAATAAAAATGTGCTGGTTCCTGGCCTGTGCCATCACCGCCTGCTCCATCTCCAGCGCCGTGATCACATCAATGCGATCAACACCTGAGGGTGTCGTTAACCCTACCGGGCCGGCGATAAGCGTCACTTTTGCGCCGCGCTTTGCAGCGGCGGCAGCAAGGGAAAACCCCATTTTTCCACTGCTGTGGTTACTGATAAAACGCACCGGGTCGAGGGCTTCCCGGGTCGGGCCAGCGGTGATCATAATATTGAGATGTTGCAGATCGTTGATCGGGGCCGCCCAGCCTACGGCCAGGTCCACTATCGCCAGCGGATCAAGCATTCGCCCCGGCCCGATATCGCCGCAGGCCTGGCTCCCGCTGTCCGGGCCCCAGATCAACATGCCACGCTGTGCCAGCAGGTTGATATTGTGCTGTGTTGGCAGGGCGCGATACATCTGCTGATTCATTGCCGGGACAATGGCCACAGGCGCCGGTGTTGCGAGGCAGACGGTGGTCAACAGGTCGTTGGCCATACCGGCGGCGACGCGCGCAATCAGGTCGGCGGTTGCCGGGGCGAGTATGATCAGATCAGCCCATTTCCCCAGTTCGATATGACCCATTGCGGCTTCGGCCGCCGGGTCGAGCAAATCGTCGGATACCGGATAACCCGATACCGCCTGCAGACTGAGCGGGGTAATAAAGGCTTTTGCTGCATCGGTCATCACGACCCGAACATCCGCACCGCGGTCGCGCAGACGGCGTACCAGTTCCGGTGTTTTATAGGCCGCAATGCCGCCGCTGACGCCAAGGACAATACGCTTTCCGGTTAATCCCATCATTTTGCTGTTCGCCTTCTGTTAAGCCCGCCCGGTGCCGTAGCGCCGTCATCCCCGTATTTTATCACACTCCTACGTTGGGGTGAGTACTGCACAATATTTGCGAGCCAGCACGTAAAGCTGGCACGTTCTGATAGGAAACTACTGTATATAATGACATGCTTTTTCTCATTCAGGAAGGAGAAGAAAAAATGAACGAGCATTGGCTGGGTCTCCCCCCGCGAGAAAAATTGTCAGAATGCGGCGCACAAGCGTTAAGTGATGTTGAGCTACTCGCTATTTTCCTGCGCATTGGTTCTCGCGGGGTCCATGTGATGGCACTGGCGGAGCAGTTACTGGATAAGTTTGGTTCACTCCATCGACTGCTGACCGCGCCGCCTGAGGATTTAAAAGCGATCTACGGGATGGGCACCGCAAAGTATGCACAGCTGAATGCGGTGGCGGAACTGGCGCGGCGCTGCTTTACCTGTCGGGAAGCGCTGGAAAATCGCGTGGTCAGCAGTACGGGACAGATGCTGGATTACTTCAACAGTTCGCTGGCGCATCGGGAACGGGAAATCTTTCAGGTGGTTTTTTTTGATAATCAGCATCGGATTATTCATACCAGCGAAATGTTCAGCGGCACTTTCAACAGCGTAGAGGTGCATCCGCGTGAGATTGTACGTGAAGCGCTAAAACGGAATGCAGCGGCGCTCATTCTGGCGCATAATCATCCGTCTGGACTGGCTGAACCCAGCCGTGCCGATCGCCATATTACGCAACAAATCGTGCGTGCCTGTTCCCTGATGAATATTCGGGTACTTGACCATATTGTGATTGGCCGGGGTGAATATGTCTCTTTTGCGGAGCGAAGTTGGCTATAACGGATTGGGTGCTATTTAACCATGTTGCGGTTTAATTTCACTTTTTTACCGTCTGAACAGTGCAATTCCCGTACAAAAGAGACAATAGTACGCGATCCTGAGGGATCTTTATCTGTTCGGGACTTGAGCACTCGCGCTACAGGGCGTATACTACGCCACCTTTGAGAATCTCGGGTTTGGCGTTGAGCCTACTCAGCGGGTTCACATAGAACTCGCCTGGATGGGCTATAAGCCTGACGAGGCGGCCAGAACCTTATTTTTAAAGCTCGAGCTGATTTGATTTTTGGAGAATAGACATGTCACGAGTCTGCCAAGTAACTGGCAAGCGTCCGGTAACGGGTAACAACCGTTCCCACGCAATGAACGCGACGAAACGCCGTTTCCTGCCGAACCTGCACTCTCATCGTTTTTGGATTGAGAGCGAAAAGCGCTTCGTTACACTGCGCGTATCTGCCAATGGCATGCGTGTAATTGATAAAAAGGGTATTGATACGGTCTTGGCCGATCTCCGTGCCCGCGGTGAGAAGTACTAAGGTAAGGAACTGAAACATGGCTAAAGGTATTCGTGAGAAGATCAAGCTGGTTTCTTCTGCTGGTACAGGTCACTTCTATACCACCACGAAGAACAAGCGTACTAAGCCGGAGAAACTGGAACTGAAGAAATTCGATCCAGTTGTCCGCCAGCACGTGATCTATAAAGAAGCTAAGATTAAGTAATTAATCTGAGTGGATAAAAAAAACCCGGCCCCGGCCGGGTTTTTTTGTTTTCAGCTTTTCTTATAGAATACGTGGTTAAAGCGAAGCGCTGACAGCGCGAGACGGAGACAGGGCAATGCCAGAGTTACCAGAGGTTGAAACCAGTCGACGCGGCATTGAGCCGCATCTGGTCGGGGCGACGATTTTACATGCTGTGGTGCGTAATTCCCGCCTGCGCTGGCCGGTATCTCAGGAAATCCATGCCCTGAGCGATCAGCCCGTACTGAGCGTGCAGCGTCGGGCTAAATACCTGCTGCTGGAACTGCCAACGGGATGGATCATCATTCACCTGGGGATGTCGGGCAGCCTGCGAGTGTTACCGGAAGATCTTCCTGCGGCAAAGCACGATCATGTTGATCTGGTGATGAGTAATGGCAAGGTGCTGCGCTATACCGATCCCCGCCGTTTCGGTGCCTGGCTGTGGGCGCCCGACCTTGCTGCCAGTTCCGTATTGTCGCATCTTGGGCCAGAACCACTCAGTGAAGGGTTCTGTGCGCAGTATCTGTTTGAAAAATCGCGGGGTAAGCGCACGCCCGTGAAACCCTGGCTGATGGATAACAAAGTGGTGGTCGGCGTCGGAAATATTTATGCCAGTGAATCACTGTTTGTCGCAGGGATCCTGCCCGATCGGCCTGCCATGGCGCTGACCGAATCAGATTGCGGGCTGCTGGTCGCCACCATCAAAGCGGTACTGCTGCGCTCTATTGAACAGGGCGGCACAACGCTGCGCGATTTTTTACAAAGCGACGGTAAGCCGGGATATTTTGCGCAGGAATTGCAGGTATATGGCCGTGCGGGTGAACCTTGCCGCCAGTGCGGGATGCCGATAGAAAGCAGTAAACACGCGCAGCGCAGCACCTTTTTCTGTCGGCACTGCCAGAAGTAAACCGCGTTTTATCCGAGCTTTTCTTTCAGCGCCTTGTAAACCGGGGCTGGCAGGAATGCCTGAACTTCTCCGCCATGGCGGGCCACCTCTTTCATCAGGGATGATGAAATAAAGGAATAAGCTTCAGAGGGCATCAGGAATACGCTTTCAAGCGTAGGCAGTAAGTGGCGGTTCATATGCGCCAGCTGGAGCTCGTATTCAAAGTCGGAAACTGCCCTCAGGCCACGCACCAGTACGTTGGCCTGTTGCGCTTTCGCAAAGTTAGCCATCAGGTCACTGAAGCCTACGACCTCTACATTGGGCAGATGTGCCACCACCTCACAGGCCAGGGCGACACGCTCGTCTAACGAGAACAGCGGTTTCTTGCTCGGACTGGCTGCGACAGCCAGAACGATATGATCAAACATCAACGCGGCGCGCGTAACGATATCGAGATGGCCATTGGTCATCGGGTCAAAGGTACCGGGGTAGATGGCTTTGGTGCTCATAGTCTGCCGCTCCTGGATGCGTGATTCAGAGCCCAGAGGGCCGTGTATTTATTGAAAGTATACTGCGCGTTGACCACGGCCAGTAGCCAGCCCTGTTTGCCATCCAGAAATCCTGCCCGCAGCACCAGCGTTTTCAGGAACGCCCCAGCGGTATGGCCAAAAATAGCGGCGATACCACAGCGCTTTCCCTGCTGATGACGCTGCTTTGCCCAGGCTTCTGCGTAGGCAAACTGTTTCCACTGAAAGGCGGAGAAGTCACGGCAGGTCAGGTGCAGCAGATCGCCGCTTAACGGAGTGGCTTTCACCGGACCCGTTTCCAGTGATTCATGCACCTGATGATTGTTGTACTGATATTGCCGGGGATAGAGGCGTGTGACGCGATCAGGATACCAGCCGCTGTGGCGCATAAAACGCCCAAGAAAAAGGTTACGTCGTGCAATGCTGTAGATTTTTTCCGACGGCGGCTGGCACAGTATGACTTCAATGGCCTGCTTTAACTCGGGTGTGACGCGCTCGTCGCTGTCGATCATCAAAATCATCGGGTGAGTGGCATAACTCTGCGCCAGCTGGCGCTGTTTACCATACCCGTGCCACTGGTCTGAGTGAAAAACCTGTGCGCCGTGACGCAGGGCAATGTCCGGCGTACCATCGCTACTGCCGGAGTCGAGCAGGACTATCTCATCCGCCCAGTTCACCGACGCCAGGCATTCGGGCAGCACGTCAGCTGCATCTTTCGCTATCATCACGACCGATATTTTCTGGCGTACGCTCATTTAATGATTCCGCTGTGGCAGGTGAGGTTCAAGTAAATGCAGCAGGCGCTGAAGTGCGCCCTGATTTTGATGCAGTACGTCTACGGCATGGCGGCCGTAATAGAGGCGATAGTCTTCATCCGTCAGCAATGTACCGATCTCTTTGTCCAGCGAGTCGGCGTCGGTTACGGTGATCAGACCATCGGCCTGTTGCAGGCGGGCACAGATATCTTTGAAGTTAAAGATATGTGGTCCCATCAGCACCGGAATGGCATGGGCAGCGGGCTCCAGCGGATTGTGGCCGCCGCGTTCGACGAGGCTACCACCAACGAAGGCCAGATCAGCAATACCATACAGCAGCATCAGCTCGCCCATGGTATCGCCAATCACGACCTGAGTACTGCCAGACGGGATCTCGCCGCTGCTTCGAAGGGTATAGCTGAACCCGGCTTTCTGGGTCAGCGTTCGTGCCACATCAAAACGTTCCGGATGGCGGGGCACCAGAATCAGCAGCAGGTTAGGGAACCGGACCAGCAGCTTGCGGTGGGCATCCAGAATAATACTCTCTTCGCCTTCATGCGTACTGGTGGCAATCCATACCGGACGGCGCGGCGCCCACTGGCGACGAAGTGTGATGGCTCGTGCCGCCAGCTCTGGTGTGACGGAGATATCGAATTTCAGGCTGCCGGTGACGGCCAGCTGCGAGCGTTTTACTCCCAGGCTGATAAACCGCTCACCATCCTCCTGGTTCTGTGCGGCAATCAGAGTGATGCGCTGCAACAGACGTTTCATGAATTTGCCAATTTTCGCATAGCCCTTCGCCGAGCGCTCTGACAAACGGGCATTGGCAATCACCAGCGGGATTTTGCGCGTATGCAACTGGGTGATCATATTCGGCCACAGTTCGGTCTCCATGATGATCACCAGGCGAGGGCGCACGGTATCGAAGAAACGATTCATGGCTCCCGGCAGATCGTAGGGCAGGTAAACGTGGTGGACATCTTTTCCAAAGGCGGAGCTGGCACGTTCTGACCCTGTCGGAGTCATGGTGGTAACCACGATGGGCAGATGAGGATAACGATGACGCAGTGCGCGAACCAGGGGGATCGCGGCCAGTGTTTCGCCCACAGATACGGAGTGCAGTAGAATACCGTCTGGTTTCACTTTCCCCGCACAAAAACCATAACGTTCCGCCCAGCGTTTTCGGTAGGCGGGTGCCTTCCTGCCGCGCAGCCAGAGACGCAGCCAGATAAGAGGCTGAATGAGATAGAGCAGAGCGGTATAAATGGTAATCATCACATTGTTTTTCAGGTGAACAGAGACTTACGTCCAGAGATGGCCGAAAAAAGAGAAATAATGGGGCATGTTAGCAGATAAGTCTGGCTCTCTCACGCTACTTCATAGCCATCCCGGTGGGTTTACTGAATGTACAACGCGATTAAGGAGTGCTTATCCGTTCAGGTCTGCGCTGGCGCAGATTTTCGCCAGCGGCGCAGGCGGCTCATCCAGAGCAATAAATGATACTTTTGCTGCAAACCCCGTGCATTACGTTGCATTCGGAGGGGCATCTCAGCCGCCCAAAAATCTGCAATCATCGCTTGTCTGGCGGCTTCATCGGGCTCACGACGTATGGCGTGACAGACAGTAAGTGCTTCCCGGGTGATCTGTGCATAAAATGAGCGGTGAATGTTAACATAGCGACTATATTGCTGATTGATCTCCTCCAGTTTTTGGCAAATCCTCAGGTAATGTCGTTGGTACTCAACATTTGACAGACCTGTTCTTGGGCGATGGCTGATGGATTGTTCGTGTGACAGATAGCTGTAAAGGGGACGCTCGTTATACCTGACCCGGCGTGCATTCAGCATAAACTCAGTGGTCCACAGGATATCCTGATGATGAAGCCCGGGTATAAAGGTCAGGTCACGCTGCCGGATGAGAGAGGTACGGTATATACCCAGCCACACGACGTGCAGATAGCGATGCGTTTTCAGCGCCCGATTTAACCAGGTGGCACCACTGAGGACCGGTGTGGAACGTAGCCGGCTGGCAGGAATGAGCACCTGTTCCTTGCTCCCGGGAGTACTGGTTCGCCAGGCATTACACTGCGCGGCATCCAAATCGTCGGCGGTGGCCATGGCCACTAACGTGCTGTACATCTCTGGTTCAAGGATATCGTCCGCATCGGGGAAAGTGACATATTTTCCCCTGATGTACTTCATCCCGGTGTTACGCGCCCGCGAAACACCACCATTCTCCTGATGGATAACCCTGATATGAGAAGCCCTGCTGGCATACTCATCTGCTTTGACTGCTGAACCATCCGTCGACCCATCATCCACAATAATGATTTCCAGATCGCGAAAGGTCTGTGTTAGCAGGGAGGTCATAAAAGGGGCAAATAATGCACCTGCGTTATAGAGAGGAACAACAACACTAAGCAGTGGTGCAGTCGGCATGACAGATTCCTTTCATCCAAAAAATAACAATCCATTGAAATTCAATAAGTTAATTAATTTTAAATGATTTGCTGGATTTTTATTAACTTTAAGTGTGCAATTCATACCCTAAGAGTGTCAGAGCATGACAGGACGTCACCGCGTTACAGGCATGACTTTGCCATCCCTCAGGAAAAGTGAGCTGTAAAGGTGGTTTTGATCAGGACATGGAGTGTTATCAGGCGAGTCTCGTTCAGCAGGACGGAACTCCAGTAGACATAAGCAGACTGTTTGTTAGCAGGTTGGTAATGAAGAATATTTTAATTATACGCCGTGACAATATTGGCGATTTGGTGTGTACCACCCCGTTGATTGAGGGGGCAAAAACCGCCTTTCCGGATGCTAACATCTACCTTTTGATTAATACCGTCAGCCACGATGTGGTAAAAAATAACCCTTTTATTAAGCATACCTTTGTTTATCGTAAAGCTAAACATGCTTCCGGTAAGGCAGCAAAAGTGGGTGTTTATCTCGACCGCTTCAAAATGTTCCTGCAATTAAGACGTATTCATTTCGATGCTGCTATTCTGGCTAACCCGGTCCCTTGCAGATATAGTTTACGATTGGCAAGAATGGCGGGTGTTAAGCACATCATCGGTGCCGATACTGGCAATAAAACGATAAGTGTACCTTTTAGCCGTGCTGACTTTTCAGGCGACCATCAGGTAGAACATACCTTCAGTTATTTGTCAGCGATTAGCGATGCCCGGATAGCCATTCCTGGCGTCCGCATCTGGTTGACAGATGAGGAGCGCAATTCTGCCAGACAGCGAATTAACCAGCTGCAACCTCATCAGAAAGTAGGACTGGCAGTCCATATCAGCAGTCGAAGTGAAAAAAGGCGCTGGCCCCTTGAACGGTATGTCGCGATTATTCAGCACTATCTTCAGGAACAGAGTGGCAGCGTGCTGATTTTCTGGTCACCGCAAGGTACGCTGGCTCCCGATGATGTTGGCGACCAGCATCGTGCAGAGCAGGTACTGGCCGCTTGCCAAAGCCCACGTGTTTCACTGTATCCAACGGCTTCAGTGCGTGAGCTGGTGGCTGCTTTTGAACAATGTGAACAGATATTGTGTAGCGATGGTGGGCAGATGCATCTTGCGGCGGCCGTAAATAAAAAGCAGGTCGTACTGTTTGGCGATACCGATATAAAATCCTGGCACCCATGGTCTGGAAGTTACCAGATCCTGCAGACGCCATCCGGGGACTGTATTGATGTCAGCGTTGAAGACGTCAGAAACGGGTTTGCCAGGTTGAACGCGATGAACTAATCCTTTAGCGAAAGATATTGCTGGCATATGTGCTGAAGTTCGTAGTGCATAAGCCGGTGTTGATCGATCTCGGGTGGTGTCTGCCAGACCAGGGCCATCTTCTCTGCCAGTGATTTGCTCGAGAGTTTGGCCAGCGCGTGCTCCATCCCGACTCGTTCAAGTATTTCGGCGGGGCCGCCCGGGCAACGTGTGCTGACAACTGGCGTCCCGCAGATCAATGCCTCAACCAGTACGTTACCAAAACCCTCGCTATCGGAGCTGAGAACCAGCATTTTCGCATTTTTAATCAGTGGAAAGGGATTGGACTGAAAACCCGCGAATATCACTCGGTCCGTTATATTAAGCTTGTCAGCAAGCAGTTTGATGTCATTGATGAGCTGCTTATCCCCTGTACCAGCAAGAACCAGCTTGGCCTGGATGCCGGACTTAGCATAGGCTTTTAACAGACGGTCGTGACGCTTATTCGGATGAAAACGTCCAACATGAATGAGGTACGGTTCACTTTCAGCTAAATAAGGTTCTGCGGCCTGTGTGAGGATATCTGAGAAATCAAAAGGATTATTGATAACCTTCTGTAAACGAGGTGAAACTGACAGGTTCTGAATTAAATCTTCTGCCACTGCAGAGGAAACACAAACAACATTCCTTCCATGATAAATCTGTCCCATTTTACGCTTTTTCAGCCAGCGGTTTATCCCGGTTCGGTGACCAAGATAGGTCGTTGAAAGCATACCGTGAATACAGAACCACAGTTTTTCCACGGCCAGCGTTTTACAGCGTGCAACAATCCGATCGGTTTTGTGCAGGTGTGAAAACACCAAATCATAGCTTCCGTGCTGTTTTTCACGGGTTTTAATCGCCTCGTCCAGTACAGATGCCCGGCGGCTTAACTCTGTCAGCTTACGCCAGGGGCTACGGCTGGTGCTTTCAACGACCTGATAATCGATGCCCTCAGGGAGAGCGTAGTTACAGACATTACGTAACGAAAACAGGCTAACCTGGTGGCCCATTTTCGTCATACCTTCGCATAGTGTCAGCACCACTTTTTCGGCTCCGCCACCCGGTAGTCCATCGATAATCATTAAGATACGCATCGGTTAATCCAGAATCTGTTGGTAGAGTGAGACCAGCTGCTCGGACAAGCGCTGAGGCGAAGAGTCTTTTACACGCTCTCGGGCATAAAATGCCATCTTACTGCCACTAGCGTGTAACGGGAGAGCCATGATTGCATCGCGTAGCGCAGGAATATCCAGGGCGTCACAAACATAGCCGTTTTCCCCAGCCTGGATGTATTCACTGCCCCCACACGTAGTGGAGGTTATCACTGGTAAACCACAGGACATGGCCTCCAGAATGACGTTAGGGAATGGATCGTAAAGGGTTGGCAGTATCAGTCCGTCAGCAGCTTGATACCAAGTGAGTGTATCGGTTTGCATACCAGTGAAAATTACGCGTTCGCTACAACCTAGTTCAGCAGCCAGAGCACGGTAATGTTTTTCTGCCTTATCTTTACCGACGACAACAAGGTATCTGTTGGTACCAGAAATAGCACGGATAGCCGCAGCCAGCCCTTTCCGTTCAAAACCAGAGCCGACAAAGATCAAAATGCTGGCGTTGACAGGTAACGATAGCTTATTCCGCAATACAAGACGTTCTGACTCATCCACAGGTATAAATTGAGCGCTATTGATGGCGTTATAGATGACATGAATTTTATCGTGGCTGACGCCAAAACGATCAATGATCTCTTGCTTGACCATATGAGCATTGCAGATCACTGCCTTCAATTCAGGTGCCTGGTACATGGCACGTTCGGCCTCAATGACATAGCGATGGTAACGATCGCGCATGAGCAATTTCTGCCGCCAGGAGGGAAGCTGACGGGCCCGCAGTTCAAGCCAACGCTGATGAACACCATCCCCGGCTCGATAGATATCGCACCCTGCAATTCGCTCGTGGCTTTGCACAATGTCAAAATTTTCTTTTTCCCAGATCGCTCTCGCGGCAACAGCAAAACCGCGTTCACGACTGATACGCCCCCATTTTACCGGGTTGCAAAGGTGTAAATTCCAGTTGGTCTGGCGTTCCCCTTGCCACTGGCGAGTGATGACATTCAGATCTATTGCTTGCTGATCCAACGCTTCCAGCGCGCGAGAAATAAAACGTTCAGCTCCCCCGTCTGGACGATATTTCTGACGAACAATCGCCAGTTTGATTGGCTTCATGCTAATAATCTCCTGGCAGAATCCACCACCGTTTCTACAGGGATCGCATCCAGATAACGTTCGGATGTTTTCGTATCAACACTATCGGGGTCAGGAAGTGGGGCAAAGTCACCCGCCCAAATGACCTCACCTTTTACCTGCCAGGGTCGCCAGAACACCAGTTTAGACGGCCCAAACAATGCAATACAGGGGGTTTGTAAAGCTGCGGCCATATGCATGGGGACAGAATCGACACCAATAAAAAGACTGGCATGATCGATCAGTGCTGCCAGCTGATTGAGCGTCAGTTGTCCTGCCAGAGAAACAATATTATCTTGCGATGAGAGACGGGAAGCGATGTTTTCAACCATTGCCAGTTCTTTTTTATCAGGGCCGGAGGTCAGCACGATAACATGCCCCTCCTCACGTAACGCCTCCAGCACAGCGGCAAACTTACTTTCACTCCAACACTTAAAGAACCACCGAGATGTAGGCTGTACCACAATATATTTCGTCACACCACTTAGCCGTCTGACAACCTGTTGATGGTCACTGTCTGAGTAATACATACCAACGGTACAGTCGAGGGTTGCAAGCTGAAGTGGAGCGAGTAAGGACAGGTTTTGCTCCACGGTATGCAACATCGAGTGGTTTTCTGTAGAAACTAAGTCCGTATGACAGAATCGCCATAATACTCCACGGCGTTTAGGAATATCAAAACCCAACCGTGCAGGGGCATTCGTAAAGCGACTGATGATCGCACTGCGCCACTGATCAGCAAGATTAAGGACAATATCATAATGCTGCTTTCTCAGTTGCTTCAGTAGAGACCACTCCTGAGCGAGTTGGTAACGTAAACCCTGCTTTTTCCAGTTTCGATCGATAGCATAAATCTGGTTGATATCAGGGTGGCAGGCAAGAATAGCCCGCGTCTCTTCATACATGAGCACATCAATTTTAGCCTCCGGAAAGGCCGCTTTCAGCGAGCGTATGACCGGGGTGGTGAGAAGCATATCGCCATGATGACGAAACTTAATCACCAGAATCCGCTGAACCTGGTGGGGAGAAAACGGCAGATCTGGACGTTTCATGCTCTATCGCTGTTCAGTAAAACCAGTCGATGATTCTAAAGCAGACATAGGGACGTGGCTAGCCTCGAGTCAGGATGACCGGAAGGATGATGGCCAGGCCCGTAGTGACCACCACTTTCGATACCGAAGGCGACAATTTTTTGGCTAAATCACGATGGGTCCCAACTGGTAACTTGCGTTTGTTGTCACAATTTCATCAGTTCTGCAAAAAATATAATTTCAAACTTATCCGGCTGACTGATCATGAGATGGCTGTGGCTGCCGAATATCTTGAGTTTGCTCTGGATATTTTTGATTTACCAGCGCCAGACGAAACGGCTTCATTTCAGGAGCTCCATTGCTGCAGTGATCGCGGCTTTGGTGGGGATCACATCAACATAACGGCCATCCATTTTGTATCCACATCATCCGGGGAGGGCAGTGTGCCATACTCTCCTGTCCAGATAGTTAGGGGCTATATGGTCAGTTTGCCTGGGCCGAAAAGGGCCACGTACGGCGTGTTTAGCGCAGCGGCCATGTGCATCAGCACAGAGTCACCGCCGAGAAAAAAGCATGCATGATTAATCAGCGCTGCGAGCTGGCGTAAGGTGAGCTGGCTCGTCAGCGCAATCACCCGTGCTTTCGGGCAACTTACCATGTCCGTCAACGGTGACCCGCTTTGTAGGGCAGAAGCGCCCATTCCTGCTTTATATGCACTCTAGCACCCAGCTTCTTCCACTGTCGGTCGATGGTCATCAGTTGGGCGATACAGGGGGGGCAGAGGGCATCTCTCTGGATTCCTGCTATAGCAGCACATCTTCTTCTGCCTCTGGCCAGTTTTGCTCTGCTTCTCCCGTATGGGTTCGCAACTGCCCTATTGCATGCAAAGTCATTTGCTCTGAGCAAAGGGGCTGCGTAACATAAGGCCAAAAGCATAATTCAGGTTCTATATCCATGGTCAAACCAGCATTCATTATTACCATCGATACGGAGGGTGATAACCTGTGGGAAAACCACAACCTCATTTCGACCAAAAACACCCATTATCTCCCGCGATTTCAGGCGCTGTGTGAAAAGTATGCCTTCAAGCCGGTGTATCTGACTAACTATGAGATGGCAGTGGATGATGACTATGTTGCGTTTGCGCGGGATGTTATTGCGCGTGGAACCGGCGAGGTTGGGATGCATCTGCACGCGTGGAACAGCCCGCCGCTTGATCCGCTGACGGATGATGACTGGCGTTATAAACCGTACCTGATTGAATACCCAGCCGGGCTGATCCGCAGTAAGGTTGAGTTTATGACCCGCTTGCTGGAAGACACGTTTCAGACGAAAATGCTGAGTCATCGTGCCGGGCGCTGGGCCTTTAATGAATATTATGCAGCCCTGTTGATCGAGTTCGGCTACGTGGTTGATTGTTCTGTGACGCCAAAAGTTAACTGGCAGTTTTCCCCGGGTAATCCAGAAGGGAAAGGGGGGACAAACTATCGCGATTTCCCTTCACACGCCTACTTCATGGATGAAAAAAATATTGCGCGAGCTGGAACGTCATCACTGTTAGAAGTCCCAATGACTATCCAGTACAAACATTCTGGCTTAATGAATTCATTGAAGAGTGGGTATGACCGTTTGCGGGGTAAGCGACGTTCACCCTCCGTAAACTGGCTGCGACCTTCAGGCGGCAATGTTGAGAGCATGAAACGGGTTGTGCGGCAGTCGCTGGATGAGGGACATGATTACGTTGAATTCATGCTGCACTCTTCTGAGTTTATGCCGGGCGGAAGCCCCACATTTGCAACAGAGCAACATATTGAACGTTTGTACCAGGATCTGGAACAGCTCTTTAGCTGGCTCTCTGAACGTACGGTGGGAAAAACACTGGCAGAGTACTATCAGGCTAAAACAAGCAAGGCGTAGTTTTGTGATAAAGCAGCAGAGTGCCGGTGAGTCCGGCACACAAGTCGTTTGGCCAACATTTTCACGTAATAAATTGCGGGATTATGAGGGCAACTGCAACACGCTCCCGGGCCCGCTTACTGCGGTTCTGCGGCATAGCTGAACCGTCGAAACTCCCAAAGAACAGTGCTATCATACGCAACATATGTATGATCATTTGCTGACTTAATGACCTTGCTTTGCCGTGAAAGCATACAGCGTCGATGCCGTTCCAGCGTATGCGTCTGGAAGTGTTTTTATAAGACAAATTGAGTGGTTGCAATGAAGGAATCTAAATTTAAGTGGATAAACCGGGTGTTAAAGTTTTATACTTTTTTTTTCCGTAGTTTGAAAAATAATAAGCCCCTGAATTCAGACAGTGAGTTTCAACGCATTGCAATTTATTCCACCACGGCGCTGGGCGATCTGATGTTCAATACCCCGGCCATTTATGCCTTAAAACAACGTTACCCGCAGGCTGCATTTGTGCTGGTTTCCAGCGAAAAAAATCACCCGTTAGTGGATAGCAGTCCGTGGTTCGTCGAGGTCCTCTACTGGGATAATAAAATAAGAAATGCACATCGCCTGATAAAGTCATTACGTTCTTTTCGGCCGCAGTTGACCGTTATTCTGCACTCTTATATGCCCTATGATGTATTTTGCGCCGTTCTTTCAGGCAGCGAATATATTATGCGCGATCAGTATCGTGTAGACAGTCCACTTATGAACCGCTGGCTCAATCTGTATTCGATGCCTTATAACGGACATTTGATCCAGCGTAAGCTTGATTTGCTCACCGCCCTGGGATGTCGTAATGACGATCCCCGCATGCATATTCCAGTCACATATCGTGCGGCAGAAAAGCAGGGAAATAACATTCGCATCGGTTTTCAGATGGGTGCCTCTGAAGCTAAACGCTGTTGGCCGGTCGCTCGCTTTGCCGAGTTAGCAACGCTTTTATTTCAGCATGAGAACTATCAGATCACATTGATTGGTGGACCTAAAGACAGAGCATTAGTTGATGAGTTCGAGCGGCTGGTCGGCGCAGAGATGTTTTCGCGAGTTGACAATCAGGTGGGAAAAACCTCCCTGGCCGAATTACTCACGCTAATCGATGGATTTGATGTATTAGTGACAGGGGATACCGGGCCACTGCATCTGGCTATTGCGCTGCAAACCGCGACCGTGAGTCTTTATGCTGATGCGGAGCCTAAACATACGGGACCTTATCAGGATTTGGCGCGACATATTAGTATGAAAATGACTCGTACCCTGCCTGACAGCAGGCAACCGCTGGAACAAATTAGCGCAGAGGTGGTGAAGGAAAATGTTTCCCTCTTAGCCTTAGCAAAACAATAGACACACCGAAAGGCATCGGTGTGTCGTCGGTTACCGTCGTCCTGGCTGCGCCATTACCAGAGCGAGTGGGAACCAGAAAAGTACCCAAGGGGTACCCGGGTTACCAATAACAAACATGCCCTGAGTTGTATAGAACAGCAGGGAAAACAGCAACATAGATGCCTCCAGCGCACGGTGTGCTTTAAAGTGCTGCCATGCCATATAAGCGCCATAAACGATGACCATCAGCAAGAGTACCCCCCCGACAACCCCGCCTTTCAGCAGCGTGGCGAGATAGAGGCTGTGGGTAGTGTGGACCCTTTGCCCTATCTCGTTCACAAAGTTAATTTCCTGACCAAAACCCCATCCAAACCAGGGTTTTTGCTGCACATAGCTCAGTGCATCTTCCCAGATACCAAACCGGATAAAACTTTGTGAGTAGCTGCTTTCAATTCTGTGTAAGAGAACGTTATAACCATTGCTGAATATGATGGCCAGGATGATGGCCATTAAGAGCAGAGCAATAATTAACCAGTCTTTACGGTGCAGGCGTTTAATCAGTAAAAGTAGCGGGGCCAGAGCGACAATCAGTGAGAACAAGGGGCCACGGCTCTGCGTAAGCAGTATAGCGAAAAAAAGCAGGGCGATCGGCAGATAGAGCCATTTCTTGCCGGTCTCACGCAGCAGGATAAGACCGCAAAAGATACCGATACCGTAATAGCCTGCCATGTCGATAACATTCTCAGGTGCAAATGGAAATCCATTTTGCAGACGATTATATAACAATGTTTTTTTATTAATATAAATTAACGTCAATATGCAAAGTATCACCACAGAAGCAAACATCAGTGCTAACATAATGTTCTTTTTATCATGCTGGGTGATGATATAAAAAATAAGAATGAAGAAGATAATATAAAAACTGTGAGTCAGGTCGGAAACGACAGTGCCTGCATTGGCACTCCAGAGTCCACTGATGGAAAAATAAAAGAGAAATATAGAAGTGAGGACCAATCCAGTTATCAGGTGTTTATTTTTAAATATATCGCGACGAAATTCACCGGCTGAAATTAAATAAATTACGCTAAGTATTAAAGCCATGTGAAAGATATTGTTAACTTCTTTTAATCCGCCTAAGAATGGCATTAGTAAAAGGAAAGCAGAAAAGAAAAAAAACATGCTTTTCACAATGAGGTTGTTTTTATTTGATGTCATCGGGCTTTACCTTTTTAAAAATACTACTGTCTAACGCACTATATGGGGAAAGATTTAATACTTCAACGAAGAGTTCTTTTAAGACATTGCTGGAAAGTCTGAAAGATGGCTCTATTAATCCCAAAAATTGTTGCTCAAGACCGCAGGGAGATATGTCATTTTCATTTTCATAAAAGCGGGGTTTGTGAAAGTTATTCATATCCAGGCCAGCAATAATTATGCGGTTAAACCCCATATACTGAATAATCTGTAATGCCCAGTACGCCACCGTACCGGCATCAAACACACCTTTGCGTATATCTTTAAAAAAGGCAATGTTACGGTCGGCTTCGCTGAAGCTGACACTTTGTTCATGTTGATAGGTCTGGTGTATTTCTTCAGTCAGTACCCTGGGCTGGAAGTTCTTATAGCACGCATCTTCAACGATAGCGACCTGACATCGAAGGGAAGAATACCCAATATAGTCAATGAGTTGAACAATACAACGAAGTGTGGTGAACAGAATGATTTCTGGATCTCTGACCATGTCTTCAACCATGCTTAAGCGCTGGTCAATAAAGGTCATGTCTACAATCACGAAGAACTTGAAATTGGTTTTATCGCGCATAAACCATGAGCCATTCATGCCCATAGCAGGTATATGCTGCAGGGGGGTGAAATCGGTGTCATTCACAGAAGGGCCAGATGCTATCAGCAACAGATCGCCTGCGTATTGATGATGTAAATCGTTGAGGTTAACGAGTTTCACCGACTGTCCACGCAGGCTCAGACTGCTGATGTGCCCTTCACTGGCACGTGTGATTTTGACATAGGGCCACAGATTTTCGTTATGGCGAAAACGGCGCGAATGGCTGTACCGGTAAAGTTGTTTAAAAAGCGTTCCCATATCTGGTGCTATAACCTCACGTCGTATGACGACTTTCTGCAGTGAATTGCCGGTGATTCCAGAAAAAACCATCCATTATTACAGACAGCTAACCCCTGTATTGCTATGAAAGCAGCGTGGCAAGTTTTTGTTGCACACTTTGCGCGGTAATGTGCGCCATATCGTTTGATCCCATCGGGCGTAACACAAACTGATTCTTCCCATATCCTCCAATCAACCCCGGGTCGGTAGGGCCGTAGAGCGTAATATTCGGTCGGTCGAGCGCGGCGGTTAAGTGGCTCAAACCGGTATCTACCGACACGACGGCCCTTGCACCAGCTAGCGTGCGTGCCACCTGCTCCAGCGTGAGCCTGGGCAGCACCTCAACAAAGTCGAAGCCATCAGCCAACCGCACTGCCCGCTGATGCTCATGCTCCGCCCCCCAGGGCAATTTAATCTTTAAACCTGAAGGCTGCATTAACCCAATCAGCTCGCGCCAGTGATCTTCCGGCCAGTGCTTATTGTCGCGCGTGGTAGCGTGAAGAAACACCAGATAGCGGTCTGCATCAGCAGGTAACGCCTGCGTAAAATGCTGTGCGATGGCGTAATCGCCGGTGGTAGCGGGCAGCTCATATCCCAGACTTTTAGCAAAAAGCTCGCGGGTACGTTGTACGGCATGCTGCTGTTTACTGACTTCATGGCGTTTGTCATACCACCAGCTGGCGAAGGGCTCACGTGCGCTGCGGCTGTCCTGACCGTGTTTCTCACCTTTTGCCAGCCGGGTTACCAGGGCCGCACTTTTCATCAGTCCCTGGGCGTCGATAACGGCATCGTACTCGCGAGATTGCAGCGCACGTTTGAAGACGACGCGTTCTTCCCGCACCTGGCTACCAAACCAGTGTTTACGCCAGCGACGGATAGCCACCGGTAATACCCGGTCGACGGCAGGATGCCAGGAAGGGATCTGGGCAAAACCCTCTTCCACGACCCAGTCAAACCGGATCTCAGGGATGGCGTGCATGGCATCCGTCAGGGCAGGTAATGCGTGAAGGACATCCCCCATTGAAGATGTTTTAATGATCAGAACCCGCATTCAGACTCCAGGCCGTGGGCAAAGCGTTGCCAGTTCGTGCAGGACACGCTCTGGCGTAATATCGATCAGGCTCTGGTGATAACCTTCGTCGGCCTCTCCTTTACGAACCTTGTGGTAACCCGTAATCAGACGGATCACGCGGGCTTTCGCTGACAACGGTGGGGTGAAGTCCGGGCTGCTGGGCCCATACAGTGCAATCAGTGGCCGATCGAGCGCGGCGGCGATGTGCATCAGCCCGGAGTCATTGCTGACGACGGCATCGCACGCCGCCAGCAGAATAACAGCCTGCTCCAGCTGCGTTTCTCCTGCCAGGTTACGGCAGTACTGGCGGGCATCTTCTGCCAGTGCAGCCTGGATCTGCTGTCCGGTTTCATGGTCTTTGGCCGAGCCGAACAGCACCACCTGATAGCCTTGATCGATCAGGCTCTGTGCCAGCGTGGCGTAGTGATAGTGTGGCCAGCGTTTGGCCGGACCAAATTCAGCGCCCGGACAAAACCCGACCATCGGCCGCCCGGAGGCGAGATCGAAGGTGTGAGCTGTGGTCTGTTTTTCCGCTTCATTAACGGTTAACTGCGGCCACAGCAGAGGTTGCGGCAGGTCACTGGCGCTATGGATACGCGCTTTGTCGTACCCGAGCGCAACATAGCGCTGCACCATCAGCGGGAAAGCGGTTTTATCCAGCCGTCGCAGGTCGTTTAACAACCCGTAACGCATTTCCCCGCGCCAGCCGGTGCGACGGGGGATGTTGGCAAAAAACGGCACCAGCGCAGACTTAAACGAGTTAGGCAGAACATAGGCACGATCGTAGCCGTTAACCTTGAGCGCTTTACCCAGGCGGCGGCGCTCGGCAACCTGCAACACACCGTGCCCCAGCGGCATGGCCAGGGCTTCGTTCACTTCCGGCATCCGTGACAGAAGTGGGCGGCACCACGCAGGTGCCATCACGTCAATCACGGCATCAGGATGTTCGGCCTTCAGGGTGCGATAGAGACTTTGTGACATCATCATATCGCCGACCCACGACGGGCCGATAACCAGAATTTTCATTCCCGGACGGTGCCTCTTACGCGTTACGGTTTAGCCAGGCCATGTAGTCAGCCACGCCCTCAGCAACAGTTTTGAACGGTTTGTCATACCCGGCGGCGCGCAGTTTGGTCTGGTCTGCCAGCGTGAATGCCTGGTAGCGGCCTTTAAGTTTTTCCGGGAAAGGAATGTACTCAATTTCACCGCTCTGGTGGTACTTCAGGGCGGCATCGGCCACTTCCTGGAATGATTCGGCGCGGCCGGTGCCACAGTTAAAGATGCCCGATACGGCATTTTCCCAGAACCACAGGTTCACTGATGCGACGTCTTCAACATAGATAAAGTCACGTTTGAAACCATCGCTGCCTTCGAAGAGTTTCGGATTTTCGCCATTGTTCAACTGGGTATTGAGGTGGAATGCCACGCTCGCCATGCTGCCTTTGTGCCCTTCACGTGGACCGTAGACGTTGAAGTAGCGGAAACCACACACCTGTGACTGCGCGTCCGGCAGGATATTACGTACATAGTGGTCAAACAGCATTTTGGAGTAGCCATAAACGTTGAGAGGCGCTTCAAACTGACGCTCTTCAATAAAGTCGCTGTTGCGGCCGCCGTAAGTCGCGGCGGAAGAGGCGTACAGGAAGGGGATCTGATGTTCCAGGCACCAGTGAAGCAGCTCTTTGGAATACTGATAGTTGTTATCCATCATGTATTTCCCGTCCCACTCGGTGGTGGACGAGCACGCCCCTTCATGGAATACGGCTTCCACATCACCAAAATCTTCATCCGCCAGGATAGAGATGAGGAAGTCTTCTTTATCCATGTAGTCGGCAATATTCAGATCGGCCAGATTGGCGAACTTGGTGCCGTCTTTCAGATTGTCCACCACCAGAATGTCGGTGTGACCCTTATCATTCAGCGCCTTAATGATATTGCTACCGATAAATCCAGCACCGCCAGTGACGATAATCATGAGCTTCAACCCTAAAATGTGGGGTGGAACAGGAGGTTCCACACGCTAATGATTCATATCATAACATCTCATCGCAAAGTCGACAGCCAGAGGAGTCTGCAACGGGGGGAAATGAAGTTTGCTTTCCGTGAGTTATGCTGCAAAAAACAGATTATTCCGCGTATATCATCATCCCTGTGCTTCAATTTTAGTTATCTGTTTTGAGAAAACATTGATTTGGAGAATAAGGTGACTCAGGAATTCTATCAGCAGCTTTCGACCCAACTGATCGGCGCAGAGCAGGAGGGGTTATTTAAAAGGGAACGACACATTGCGCTGGCTCAGCAGGCTACCCTCGTCCTGGCAGATGGCAGTGAGTTACTGAACTTCTGCGCCAATAATTATCTGGGACTGGCGAACCATCCAGCAGTGATTGCTGCGGCGAAAGCCGGCATGGACAGCCACGGATTCGGCATGGCCTCAGTACGCTTTATCTGCGGAACCCAGGACATCCATCGTCAGCTGGAGCAGGCGTTAGCGACGTTTCTCGGCATGGAGGAAGCCATCCTCTACTCTTCATGCTTTGATGCCAATGGCGGCTTATTTGAAACCTTACTGGGGCCAGAAGATGCGGTCATCTCTGATGCGCTGAATCATGCCTCGATTATCGACGGCATCCGGCTGTGTAAAGCCCGCCGTTATCGCTATGCCAATAATGATATGGCTGAACTGGAGGCCTGTCTTCAGCAGGCCAGGGCCGACGGCGCACGTCATATTTTGATTGCCACTGATGGCGTGTTCTCCATGGACGGGGTGATTGCTAATCTGACGGGCATTTGCGATCTCGCTGACCAGTATGGGGCGCTGGTGATGGTCGATGATTCCCACGCCGTCGGCTTTGTGGGAACGCAGGGGCGCGGCAGTCATGAGCACTGTGGCGTGATGGGGCGGATAGATATTATCACCGGCACGCTGGGTAAAGCGCTTGGCGGCGCTTCAGGCGGCTATACGGCAGCGAAAAAAGAGGTGGTGGAGTGGCTGAGGCAGCGCTCGCGACCTTACCTTTTCTCGAACTCGCTGGCACCCGCCATTGTGACCGCCTCCCTTGAGGTCCTGAAGATGCTGGCAGACGGGCAGGGCTTACGTCAGCGGCTTTGGGATAACGTGGGCTATTTCCGTGAAAGAATGAGCGCGGCCGGGTTTACGCTTGCCGGGGCCGACCACGCAATTATCCCGGTCATGCTGGGCGATGCCCGGCTGGCACAGACCTTTGCGGCCCGGCTGCAGCAGGAGGGGATTTTTGTTACCGGCTTCTGTTATCCGGTGGTGCCGAAAGGACAGGCACGGATACGGACGCAGATCTCGGCGGCGCATACCCAGGCCCAGTTAGAACAGGCGGTCGACGCTTTTTGCCGGGTGGGTATAGAACTGGGCGTTATTACGGGTGGGGAGGCCTTATGAAAGCGCTGTCAAAACGCTATGCCCGTCCCGGGATCTGGATGACGCATGATGCTCCGGTACCTGAACCGGGTCATAACGATCTGCTGATCAAGATCCGTAAAACGGCGATCTGCGGCACCGACGTGCATATTTATAACTGGGATGAATGGTCGCAGAAGACCATTCCGGTACCGATGATCACCGGCCATGAATATGTCGGGGAAGTGGTGGCTGTCGGTCAGGAAGTCGCTGGCTTTCAGCCCGGCGACCGCGTGTCGGGTGAAGGTCACATTACCTGTGGGCACTGCCGCAACTGCCGGGGCGGCCGTACGCATCTGTGCCGCAATGCCATTGGCGTTGGCGTTAACCGTCAGGGCTGTTTTGCCGAATATCTGGTGATCCCGGCGGTGAACGCCTTCAAAATCCCCGATAATATTTCCGATGAGCTGGCCGCGATCTTCGACCCCTTTGGAAATGCCGTTCACACCGCATTGTCCTTTGACCTGGTAGGGGAAGATGTTCTGATCACCGGCGCGGGCCCGATTGGTATTATGGCGGCGGCTATCTGCCGTCACGTGGGGGCGCGCCATGTGGTGATCACCGACGTCAATGAGTATCGCCTGGGACTGGCGCGACAGATGGGGGTGACGCGGGCGGTCAACATCAGCGAAGAGAGTCTGCCGCAGGTGATGCGTGCGCTGGAGATGACGGAAGGGTTCGATGTCGGGCTGGAAATGTCCGGCGTCCCTGATGCGTTTCGCTCCATGCTGGATGTGATGAACCATGGCGGGCGCATTGCGATGCTGGGTATTCCTCCGGCATCAATGTCAATTGACTGGAATCAGGTTATCTTCAAGGGGCTGTTTATCAAAGGTATCTATGGCCGTGAGATGTTTGAAACCTGGTACAAGATGGCGGCACTGCTGCAATCGGGACTGGATCTGTCGCCGGTGATCACCCACCGCTATGGTATAGATGATTTTCAGCGAGGATTTGACGATATGCGCACCGGGCAATCGGGGAAAGTGATCCTCGACTGGAACTGAACTGCAGGGGCGGCCAGAAAAACGGCGGCCCCAGCCTCCCTATTTTCCAAACAGGTTTTTCTTCAGACCCTGCACCAGCGGGCTGTTGCTGATGCTCTCACCTACGACTTCCAGGGCACGTGTTGCCGGCACCGGCGGCACGGTCACTTTGCACACCTCGCTGCCGTGGAACGGATTACGTGGTTTGACGGGCTGGGGCTGACTCTCCGGTGGGAGGGGCTTGTTGTTAATGCGCTGTGGTTCGTTGAGAAGCTGGCTCGGACGCACCAGCGTGATATCTGCCGGCAGCGTGGGGAGCATTTGTTGCAGCACCCTGACTGTGGCCGGATGCGGGTGACCGATGGCAATTGCAGAACCATCCCGCTGTGCCAGACGTACCGCGCGGGTAAACTGTTTGCGAATGTCCGCTTCGTTCTGTGTGTCGTCCAGGAAGACCCGACGTTTGATCACTTTCACGCTGGTGCCCGCGGCGGCACGGGTAGACTGGCTGTTGCCAATGGTCATACTGTCGAGGAAATAAAAATTGTAGTGATCCAATACCCGCATCACTTTCTGCATCCCCGGCAGGCTGGAAGTCATCGCGCTGCCCATGTGATTATTCAGGCCGACGGCAAACGGCACGGCTGCAGCAGCATCATGAATAATGCGTGCGATCTCTTCTGCGGACATGTCAGGGCGTAGCGTATCCTTTTCCAGCGGCTGCTTGCTCAGTGGTGCCATCGGCAGATGGATGAGCACTTCATGCCCGCGCTGGTGGGCTTTAGTCGCCATTTCACGCGCGTGGGGGGCATTAGGCAGCACGGCCACGGAGAGGGCGGCAGGCATCTGCAGCACCTGATTTTCCTGGACTGGACGGTAGCCAAAATCATCAATGACGATCGAAAGCTTACCGGCAAAGACCGGGCTGGATAAAAGCAGCCCTACCAGCAGCCCGCTGAGTTTTCGATGTTGGAACAACACTTATCTTCCTAACCACGGTTGTGGATTGACGGCCCGTCCCTGGCGACGGATTTCAAAATAGAGCGAAGGCGTGCCGCGACCACCGCTGGTTCCGACCAGCGCAATCGGCTGCCCGGCACGCACCTGGGTGCCTACGCTCACCAGCGCACTCTGGTTGTAGCCATACAGACTCATATCACCCTTACCGTGTTCAACCACCACGACCAGCCCGTAGCCCTGCAGCCAGTCAGCCATCAGGACGCGTCCATCGGCAATGGCTTTCACTTCGGTGCCTTCTGGCGCATCAATCACCAACCCCTTCCAGCGCAGCTCACCCTGAAGCTCTTCACCGAACCGGTGTTCGATCGTGCCCCGTACCGGCCATATTGCCTGACCGGATGGTTTACCCAGGCCACCGGTACGTGACATCAGGGAGCGCTCACTGTCGGTGGGTTTATAGGTGCTGCCTTTGCGCTTCGCCTGAGCTTCACGCTCACGCACTTTTTCTGCCTCACGCGCTTCCCGCTCGGCACGCGCTTTGGCTTCCCGCTCTGCTTTGGCAATTTTGTCGCGCAGGCGGCTTTCGTTCTGACGCAACTCGACCAGCTGCGCCTGATCTTTTTCCAGCGAAGACTCCAGTGTGGTCAACGTTTTCTTACGCGCCTGGCGTGCGCCTTCCAGCTTCTGCTGCTGACTCTCCTGCTGGGTCAGCAGTGATTTTTGCTGTGCCTGTTTATCGAGCAGGCTGGCTTTCTGCGCTGACAGATCGCTACGGGTCTGCTTCAGGTCCTCTATCGACTTCTGTCGGGCATCGTTCAGATAGCCAAAATAGGCCAGCATCCGCTCGCTACGCTGGCTCTCTTCGCCGCTAAGGATAAGCTGCAATCCACTGTGCTGCCCCTGGCGGAATGCCGCATCTAACTGCTGCGCCAGAATATCTTCCTGCTGTTTCTGCTGCTGCTGGAGTTTATTGATAGACGCGGTCAGGTTGGCGATGTCTTTATTGATCGCGCTGAGGCTGCCCTGAGTATCACGCAGCTGTCGACTGGCTTGCGCAATGATTTTTTCCTGGCTCTGCAGCTGATCGAGAAGCTGACTGCGCTGCTGCTTTTGCCGCTGAACACTCTTCTCTTTTGCGGCAATATCCTGCTGAAGGGTCTGTAACTGGGATTTGTTATCTTCTGCAGCTGACGCAGAAAAAGAGAACAACAATGCGCCGGTGCAAAGTGCACTGACGGCCAGGGCGGACAAGCTTGCACGTAATGGCGGAACAACGGCCGTTGGATTACGCGGGGTCCATGAATGTAACACTGTCGCTTTTTCCCTCATATCTGTGGATTATTCCACGATGAACAGCAGCTTACCAGCCATCTCTGGATGGTTTTCTATTTCTGTCAGTAACAGTCGTGCACTTTACCCGCCGGGGGCAATCAGGCGAAAGAGCCCTCGGCGACAGAGCAACGCGAGACGCGAAAAGGCGACAATGCGCAACAATTGACCGCTTAACTTCGCCGCAGTCCCTTCACAGGATAGCGGTTTTCACTTAAGGCAACTTTTTTTTGTAATCTGTCGCAGAAAACATAACTCTGAAGGGCTTCTCGACTGTACATGACACTCCTGGCAGGTATACTCAGAAGCCTTGTTTTTAGCTTATTAACCCTTTCGGGAGTTGTTACCCCTCATGCAAGATATTATGCAGTTCGCAGGCAATCACACCATTTTAGGTCTGGCGTGGGTTGTTTTGCTGGTACTGGTGATCGTGACCACCGTTAAGGGCATGTTCTCCAAAGTAAAAGTGATTAGCCGGGGTGAAGCCACCCGCTTAATTAACAAAGAAGATGCCGTGGTAGTGGACGTGCGTGGGCGCGATGATTACCGCAAGGGCCATATTTCTAACGCGATGAACGTGCTGGCAGCAGATATTAAAAAAGGCAGCTTCGGCGAGCTTGAAAAACATAAAGCGCAGCCACTGATCGTCGTGTGTGCAACCGGAACATCCGCCTCTGATTCAGCGACCAAGCTGAATGCAGCAGGCTTCGAGCGGGTTTACGTGCTGAAAGATGGCGTCTCCGGCTGGAGTGGTGACAACCTGCCGCTGGTTCGCGGTAAATAAATTACGGGAGTTCTGGCATGGCAAACGTTGAGATCTACACCAAAGCGACCTGTCCTTTCTGTCACCGTGCGAAAGCATTGCTGAGTCAGAAGGGCGTGAATTTCAAGGAAATCCCTATTGATGGGGATGTTTCCCTGCGTGAAGAGATGATAAAACGTAGCGGCCGGACAACCGTTCCGCAGATTTTTATTGATGCACAGCACATCGGCGGTTGTGACGACCTGTTTGCACTTGAAGGTCGTGATGGCCTTAGCCCGTTGTTAAACTAGGGAAGGCTGCGCATTCTGGCGCATATTGCCTGACGATTGCTGCAGCAGAGTAACGGATTATTAACCTATAGGATTACGTACCATGTCAGAACAGAACAATACCGAGATGTCTTTCCAGATCCAGCGTATCTACACCAAAGATGTCTCTTTCGAAGCGCCAAACGCGCCACAGGTTTTCCAGAAAGAGTGGGAGCCGGAAGTCAAACTGGATCTGGACACCGCGTCAAGCCAGCTGGCTGACGATGTGTATGAAGTTGTATTGCGTGTGACCGTCACCGCTACCGTGGGTGAAGACTCTGCGTTCCTGTGTGAAGTACAGCAGGCCGGTATTTTCTCTATCGGCGGAATCGAAGGGACGCAGATGGCCCATTGCCTGGGTGCCTACTGCCCGAACATTTTGTTCCCGTATGCGCGTGAGTGCATTACCAGCCTGGTCTCCCGTGGTACCTTCCCGCAGCTGAACCTTGCTCCGGTCAACTTTGACGCGCTGTTTATGAACTACCTGCAGCAGTCAGAAGGTGCAGCGCCTCAGCAGGATGCTTAATGGATAGCCCTCATGCATCCATGAGCGTCATCGGTGCCGGCTCGTACGGCACCGCTTTGGCGATTACGCTGGCTCGTAACGGCCACAATGTGGTGCTATGGGGGCACAACCCCCGGCATCAGGCGCAGTTACAGGCCGACCGTTGTAATACCGCTTTCCTCCCCGATGTTCCTTTCCCGGATACCCTTCATCTTGAAACCGACCTTGCGACAGCGATAGCGGCCAGCCGGGATTTACTGGTGGTGGTGCCAAGCCATGTGTTTGGTGACGTGCTGCAGCAGATCAAACCTTACCTGCGCGCGGAGTCGCGTCTGGTCTGGGCAACGAAAGGTCTGGAGAAAGAGACGGGGCGACTGCTGCAGGATGTGGCCCGTGAGATCCTGGGCGAGACTATTCCGCTGGCGGTAATCTCTGGCCCGACCTTCGCCAAAGAGCTGGCAGCCGGTCTGCCGACGGCCATTGCTCTGGCGGCTACGGATACGGTGTTCGCTGATGACCTGCAGCAGCTCTTGCACTGTGGCAAAAGCTTCCGGGTCTACAATAATCCTGACTTTATCGGCGTGCAGCTGGGCGGCGCGGTGAAAAACGTCATCGCTATCGGCGCAGGTATGTCAGATGGTATTGGCTTTGGGGCCAATGCGCGCACCGCGTTAATCACCCGGGGCCTGGCAGAAATGAGCCGGCTGGGCGCGGCGCTGGGTGCCGATCCGACCACCTTTATGGGCATGGCGGGGCTGGGCGATCTGGTGCTGACCTGCACCGATAATCAGTCGCGTAACCGTCGTTTTGGCATGATGCTGGGGCAGGGTGCCGATGTGGAAGGTGCCCAGAACACCATCGGTCAGGTGGTGGAAGGCTACCGCAATACCAAAGAAGTGAAGGCACTGGCCGCGCGGTTTGGCGTAGAAATGCCAATTACCGAGCAGATTTATCAGGTGCTCTATTGCGGAAAAAATGCACGCGAGGCAGCATTGAGTCTGCTCGGGCGCACAAGGAAGGACGAAAACAGCGGAAGCTGAACCGGATCGACAGTGTTGGAGCCTGTGGCGTCTGACCGGACGCCATTTTTAATGGGGAGAGAGTCATGCCGTGTGTAGAGCCTGAAATTATCTGGGATAGCATTAAAACGGAGGCACGTGCGCTGGCCGACTGTGAACCCATGCTGGCCAGCTTTTACCACGCCACTCTGCTCAAACATGATGACCTGGGGAGCGCCCTCAGCTACATGCTGGCAAACAAGCTGGCGAATCCGATCATGCCCGCCATTGCCATCCGTGAAGTGATCCAGGATGCCTACCGTCAGGATCCCTCGATGATCGTCTCTGCTGCCTGTGATATCCAGGCGGTACGCCAGCGAGATCCGGCTGTCGACAAATACTCCACGCCGTTGCTCTACCTGAAAGGCTTCCACGCATTGCAGGCTTATCGTATCGGCCACTGGCTGTGGAACGAGGGGCGTCGTGCGCTGGCCGTCTATTTGCAAAACGAGATTTCCGTTTCGTTTGCCGTCGATATTCATCCGGCAGCCAAAATCGGCCGCGGGATTATGCTCGATCATGCTACCGGTATTGTGGTGGGTGAAACCGCCGTCATTGAAGATGATGTTTCCATCCTGCAGTCCGTCACCCTTGGCGGTACGGGAAAAACCAGCGGTGACCGTCATCCGAAGATCCGTGAAGGGGTGATGATTGGTGCGGGTGCGAAGATCCTCGGCAATATTGAAGTCGGACGCGGGGCGAAGATCGGGGCGGGTTCCGTGGTTTTACAGCCCGTGCCACCACATACCACTGCAGCTGGCGTACCGGCGCGCATTGTAGGCAAACCGGGCAGCGATAAACCGTCCATGGATATGGACCAGCATTTTAATGGCATGGTGCCAGGATTCGAATTCGGCGACGGCATCTGATTAAGCCTGGTTTACTTGCCATTTTGTGTCCGGGCAGTGCTCGTCATCCTCACGTACTGTATGCACGCTACGGTGACTGCGCGCTGGCCGAACGCAAACTGGCTGCGACACCGACGGCCCTTGATAGAGGTGTAAAATCTGTCCTCACGCTCCGCTACTCCTTAATTAACGCCCCTGCGTAACCCATCTGCCGCCACGCTTCATACACCACCACTGAAACGGCATTAGAGAGATTCATGCTGCGGCTGTCCGGCATCATCGGGATGCGGATTTTTTGCTGTGCGGGCAGTGCGTCAAGAATACTGGCGGGCAGGCCGCGCGTTTCCGGGCCAAACAGCAGGTAATCACCCGCCTGATAGCTGACAGCGCTGTGGGCCGGTGTCCCTTTAGTCGTCAGGGCAAACACTCGCTGGGGAGCTTCTGCCGCGGCAAACGCCGCATAGCTGTCATGATGAGCGATGGCGGTGAACTCATGATAATCCAGTCCGGCACGACGCAGCCGCTTGTCATCCCAGGCAAAGCCGAGCGGCCCGATGAGGTGTAGCTTAAAGCCGGTATTGGCGCACAGGCGAATGATGTTGCCGGTGTTAGGGGGGATCTCGGGTTCGAATAAAACGATATTTAGCATGTTACGGCCCTCAGGAACGAGGGCCGAAGGATAGCAAATTATTCACGTTGAGTGGTATACAGCGGCAGCCAAATCGTCAGACGCAGCCCACCCAGCGGGCTGTCGTCGGCTTTGACCCAGCCGCGGTGCTGCTGAATAGCATTATCAACAATCGCCAAGCCCAGACCTGTTCCGCCGGACTCCCGATCGCGGGCTTCATCGGTACGGTAGAACGGGCGGAAAATCTGCTCGCGATCTTCAGCGCTGACTCCCGGGCCATCATCATCAACGTGGATGGTGATGCCCTGTTTATCCACAGCAAAACTGACAGAAATCTTACTGTGAGAATAACGCAGTGCATTACGTACGATATTTTCCAGGGCGCTTTCCAGCGCGCTGGGGTTGCCGTACAGCGGCCACGGGCCAGGCGGGTAAGGGACCTCAAGGGTTTTCCCTACCTGCTCGGCTTCAAAGCGCGCATCTTCCAGTACCCCTGACCACAGGTGGTTGGCCTTAATCGCTTCGCTGATCAGTGCATTGGTATGCTGCGTGCGGGATAAGACCAGCAGATCGTTAATCATACCGTCCAGCCGCTGTGCCTCCATTTCAATACGCCCCAGCTCTTTGCCTTCACCGTGGCGGCGGCGCATCAGCGCAGTCGCCAGCTGCAGGCGGGTGAGTGGGGTACGTAGCTCATGCGAAATATCAGAAAGCAGCCGCTGCTGGGCATTCATCATGCGTTCCAGCGCGCTGACCATCTGATTAAAACTGGCACCGGCAGCCTGGAACTCCTGCGGGCCTGATTCCAGTTCAGGTCGCTGACGCAGATTCCCTGCCGCAACATCATCGGCTGCATGTTTCAGCTTACGCGCCGGTTTTGCCAGGCTCCACGCGAGCCAGAGCAAAAGCGGTGAGCTGATCAACATAGTGACCATCAGCAGCAGCAGCGGGCGGTCAAACAGCAGATTGATAAAATCGAGCTGCGAACTGCCTGCCGGACGGATCAGATACAGCTGGTAATTATCTTCCCCATCACGAATGGAAAAAGGCCCTGCCATCTCTACCCGGCCATATTTCTTCTTCTGCGGGTGATCGGCATTATCGGCCTGGCCGATAAAGTTTCGGATCACCTGCATTTCGTTATGCTGTGCGCCAATCACGCGCCCCTCGCTGGTCACCAGCAACAGGCGTTGACCGGGCGGGGCCCATTTATCGATGGCGCGGAACAGCCTGCGCCACCACATTAAATCATTGGGCGGGTCCTGACTCAGCTCCGCCTCAACGTGCTGTTCAATCATGGTCCCCTGACGCTGCTCGTTATCCAGCAGCGGCGTCATCTGACGGGAGTCAAGTTTGGGCAGCATTAACACCAGCATCAGTACCAGCGCCAGGGTTAGCCAGAAAATGGCAAAGATGCGGGTGGTCAGGCTGGATATCATGTTGCAGACACCATCAGGTATCCCCGGCCGCGCAGTGTTTTAAACCACGGATGACCGTCTCTGCGCTCCGGCAACTTACGCCGTAGGTTGGAGATGTGCATATCAATGGCGCGGTCAAACGGGGTCAGACGTTTGCCCAGCACTTCCTGGCTCAGATGTTCACGCGACACCACCTGCCCCAGATGCTGTGCCAGCAGATAGAGCAGCGTAAACTCGGTGCCGGTTAAATCCAGCGTGACATTGTCGAAGCTGGCTTCCTGACGACCCGGGTTCAGCCGCAGTAAGTCCACCTCCAGCGTTGGCGAGCTATTGTCATGTTGTTGTTGCTGCTGTTCGCTCCAGTTTGACCGGCGCAAAATGGCACGAATACGTGCAACCAGTTCGCGGTCGTTAAAGGGTTTCGGCAGGTAGTCATCTGCCCCCAGTTCCAGACCCAGCACACGGTCCAGTTCACTGCCACGCGCGGTTAACATAATGACCGGCGTTTGGTGTTGTTGACGCAGTTCCTTCAGGGTATCAATGCCGTTTTTCTTCGGCATCATCACATCCAGTAATAAGAGATCGACAGAGCTGTCCAGTAGCGCCAGTGCCTGCTCGCCGTCACCGGCAACCAGCACGTTGAATCCTTCCATTTCAAGCAATTCTTTAAGCAGCGAAGTCAATTCGCGGTCATCGTCAACCAACAGGATTTTATTCATTTTTTATTGCCCTCCGCAGGCAAAATACCGTGAACGAATGCGCTCAATCCATGACTTTACGTAGTTTTACACCCCCTGACGCATGTTTGCAGCAGGCACCGTAGACTCATTCTCGTTGAATCGAAATACGGAAACAAACCTGGGAGTAAACGATGCGTAAAGTTACCGCCGTCGTTGTCGTTCCGGCGCTGATGTTCACTCTCTCCGCCGCATGGGCTGATAACGTCGCGACGACTGATGAGATGCATCAGGATGACGCAGCAAACCATACGCTGAGACAGGTTACACAAAGCCATATGTTTGATGGCATTAACCTGACAGAACAGCAGCGACAGCAGCTACGCGATCTGATGCAGCAGGCACGGCACGATCGTTCTCCTATAAGTATTAACGATTTAGAGCGACTGCACGAACTGATTATTGCAGATAAATTTGACCAGACGGCCTATCAGGCTCAGGCAGAGAAAATGGCACAGGCGGAAGTGGCTCGGCAGGTAGAGATTGCCCGGGTTCGCAACCAGATGTATCACCTGTTAACGCCTCAGCAGCAGGACGTCCTGGAAAAGAAACACCAGCAGCGCTTTAATGAAATGCGCAGGCTAACGAATATGCAGCAGTTTTCTCCGCTGCAGGCAGCAAGTAGTACCGGCAGTACCCAGTAACATAGTATCCCTGTTTTTCCTTGCCATAGACACATCCCTGTCTTCCCCCGCCATGATGGCGGGGTTTTTTTTGCCTGAAACCCAGTATACTGAGCATTCGTTATTATGGAGTTTTCCATGAATGCAAACTATGCCCGTCTGGTTAATTCGGCGGCACTGGCGGCCACGACGCTGGCTTCACTCCTGCTGATTATCAAAATATTTGCCTGGTGGTACACGGGGTCGGTCAGCGTTCTGGCTGCGCTGGTGGATTCCCTTGTGGATATTGCGGCATCGCTGACCAACCTGCTGGTGGTACGCTATGCATTACAGCCTGCCGATGCGGAGCACACCTTTGGCCATGGTAAAGCCGAATCTCTTGCGGCGCTGGCACAGAGTATGTTTATCTCTGGTTCTGCACTGTTTCTCTTCCTTACCGGATTGCAGCACCTGGCCTCTCCCGAACCCATGAAAGCCCCGTTGGTTGGTATGGTGGTTACCCTGATTGCCCTGATATCGACGCTGGTGTTGGTGACATTCCAGCGCTGGGTGGTTCGCCACACGCGCAGCCAGGCTATCCGTGCGGATATGTTGCATTATCAGTCTGATGTGGTGATGAATGGCGCTATTCTGCTGGCACTGGCCTTAAGCTGGTACGGTTATCATCGTGCTGATGCGCTGTTTGCGTTAGGGATTGGGGTATGGATTTTATACAGTGCATTGCGTATGGGATATGACGCGGTTCAGGCCCTGCTTGACCGCGCTCTGCCTGCCGATGAACATCAGGCGATTATGGATATCGTGGCCGGCTGGCCCGGTGTGCGGGGCGCACATGATATTCGTACCCGCCAGTCAGGCCCGACACGTTTTATTCAGCTGCATCTGGAAATGGACGACGAGCTTCCTTTACACCAGGCTCACCAGTTAGCGGAACAGGTTGAACAGGCATTACTGCACCGTTTTCCCGGTTCTGATGTCATTATCCATCAGGATCCCTGTTCGGTGGTGCCCGAAGGCCGAAAAGGCAATTTTGATCAGGAAAGCGTTTCTAAATGAAATGGTTAGCGATTACACTGGTTAAAACGTGACGTAACGCAAAAAAAATAGCCGAAAGTTGCCTGACCTGAATCAATTCAGCTTTCAGGGTTTGATATACTATTGCCAATAATTGAGTCGGTTATCTCGTTCGCCTACGTCGACCCGCTCCGGCGTCCAGAATTCATCATTTGCATCATCAAGTTCAGAGGTTGTCATGATCAAAAAAATCGGTGTACTGACAAGCGGCGGCGACGCCCCAGGTATGAATGCTGCGATCCGGGGTGTTGTTCGCGCCGCGCTCAGTGAAGGGCTGGAAGTGTGTGGCATTTATGACGGCTACCTGGGCCTGTATGAAGATCGCATGGTTAACCTCGACCGCTACAGCGTGTCGGATATGATTAATCGCGGAGGAACCTTCCTGGGCTCTGCGCGTTTCCCTGAATTCCGTAACGACGATGTGCGCACCGTTGCCATCGAGAATATGAAAAAGCGCGGTATTGATGCGCTGGTGGTCATTGGCGGAGACGGCTCTTACATGGGGGCCAAGCGTCTGACCGAGATGGGCTTCCCGTGCATCGGTCTGCCGGGCACTATCGATAACGACGTGGCGGGCACTGACTACACCATCGGCTACTTTACCGCGCTGGAAACCGTGGTAGAAGCGATTGACCGCCTGCGTGATACCTCCTCTTCACATCAGCGTATTTCCATTGTTGAAGTGATGGGGCGCTACTGTGGTGACCTGACGCTGGCGGCGGCCATTGCGGGCGGCTGTGAATTTATCGTGCTGCCTGAAATCCCTTACACGCGCGAAGAGCTGGTCAGTGAGATTAAAGCGGGTATCGCTAAAGGTAAGAAGCACGCTATCGTGGCCATCACCGAACACATCTGTGATATCGACGACCTGGCAAAGTATATTGAAGAAGAAACTAAACGCGAAACGCGTGCCACGGTGCTGGGACACATCCAGCGCGGCGGAGCGCCAGTGGCTTACGATCGTATTCTGGCTTCCCGCATGGGTGCCTACTCGATTGAGTTACTGTTGCAGGGCTACGGCGGTCGTTGCGTGGGGATTCAGAACGAGAAGATGGTGCACCATGACATCATCGACGCGATTGAAAATATGAAGCGTCCGTTTAAAGGTGACTGGCTGGATACCGCTAAGAAACTTTATTGATGAAAAACAGGGCGCTGCCGGCCAGCGCCTTTCTTATGCAATGCATTATTCCATATAGTTATTACAGCTAATTTTTAATTCTTTAATTCAAGGATTACTTTGTGTCACGCTCCCTGACAGATAACATCTTTGGGAGTAGGTGCAATGAAGAAGTGGAGTGTGGGCATTACCCTGTTACTGGCCTCGACCAGCGTACTGGCGAAGGATATTCAGTTGCTGAATGTCTCTTACGATCCAACCCGTGAGTTGTACGAACAGTACAATAAAGCCTTCAGTGCACATTACAAACAGGAAACGGGTGACAACGTGGTGATCCGCCAGTCACATGGTGGTTCTGGCAAGCAGGCCACCTCCGTTATCAACGGCATCAAAGCCGATGTGGTGACACTGGCGCTGGCCTCGGATGTTGATGCGATTGCCGAACGCGGCCGTATCGATAAAAACTGGATCAAACGTCTGCCGGACAACTCCGCACCTTATACCTCCACCATTGTGTTCCTTGTACGTAAAGGCAATCCGAAAAAAATTCACGACTGGCAGGATCTGATCAAACCAGGCGTATCGGTGATTACTCCGAACCCGAAAACCTCCGGCGGTGCCCGCTGGAACTATCTGGCTGCCTGGGGCTGGGCGCTGGATCAGAATCATGGCGATCAGGCTAAAGCCCAGGAGTATGTGAAGGCGCTGTTTAAAAACGTCGAAGTACAGGATTCAGGCGCACGCGGGGCGACGAATACCTTTGTCGAGCGCGGCATCGGTGATGTCCTGATTGCGTGGGAAAATGAAGCGTATCTGGCGGTGAACAAACTGGGTAAAGATAAGTTCGATATCATTACCCCAAGTGAATCCATCCTGGCGGAACCGACGGTTTCTGTGGTTGATAAAGTCGTGGATGACCGCGATACCCGTAAAGTGGCGGATGAATACCTGAAGTATCTTTATTCTCCGGAAGGTCAGGACATCGCCGCACAGAATTACTATCGTCCCCGCGATGCCGCGGTAGCGAAGAAATACGCCAGCGCGTTCCAGCCGGTGAAACTGTTTACTATTGATAATAAGTTTGGAGGCTGGGCTCAGGCACAGAAAACTCACTTCGCCGAAGGCGGAACTTATGATCAGGTAATGAAGCGCTAATTTGCTTTATGTGCGATATTTTACAAGGGCCGACTATTGTCGGCCCTTTTTATTTGTCCCAGTGTTAATAGAATTAAGAGCTTGCTGATTTTCTTTGCTTTAAATAAATGTTGCACCACGGGATAATTTCGCATGATATTTTTCACGTCTTAGACTACATTGTGAGCAACCAAGGTACAGAGGTTCAGAAAAAATGCTGGGACGAAGGCGGGTTGTTATCACGCTGGTCGCTATAGTGGTAGTAGTAACCGTCGGTTTTGCTTGTATCGCACTGAAATTTAACAGTAATGCAGACCAGTTGTGGAACATTGTTAGCCAGCAATGTGTGCCCGGTCAGGAAAATAAAAATAACCCTTCCCCCTGTCGCCTGGTCAATATTTCAGACGGGTATGTCGTACTCAAAGACAGGAATGGAGCATTACAATTTTTGCTGATGCCGGTGGCGAAAATTACCGGCGTGGAGAGTGAAAAATTGCTCAACCCCGCCACGCCTAATTACCTGTCAGAAGCCTGGCGGGCGCGTCACTTTATGGAAGAGAAGCACGGCGCCATAATGGACGATCGGGTATTTTCTCTGGCGGTTAATTCGCGCTGGGGTCGTTCTCAGAATCAGTTGCACATTCATATCTCCTGTCTGCGGCCGGATATCCGTGAGCAGTTGGACAAGCTGGATCACCGTCTGACCGCAAAATGGCAAAGCCTGCAGTTGGGCAGTCATGAATATGAGGTCAGAACGATGACGCGCGATGAGTTTAAACGGACCAGCCCGTTTATCCGTATTGCCAATGAGTTGCCCGGTGCTCGCGATGATATGGGGAGTTACGGTATCGCCATTGCCGTGTTAGCGGACGGCAGACGTGTGTTGATGGTGGTGAAACACAATTTGCTGTTGCTAAACCGGGCCTCTGCCGAGGAGTTGCAGGACCACAGCTGTGCATTAGTGAAATAATCCCGCCAGCCTTTTGCCGGGTCGACCTTCTGTCCGGTCGACCCGCCTCCTCAGAGGCTATTGTACACGCTGGTTTTGTTCCGGTTCCGGATCATTCTTGTACTGAGCGGTCGCAATCCAGGCCGCGCAGAACAGCGTCAGGCGCGCAAAGAAATAGAAAAACGCCATCAGACCCAGTACCGATCCGAACGCAGCGCCGGAGGGCGAAGACGCCAGCTTTGGCAGCGTCAGGGTCATAATAAATTTAATCACCTCAAATCCTATCGCCGCCAGCAGCGTACCGCGAAACAGGGCTTTTTTGCGCGGCTTATGGCGCGGCAGTATCCAGAAAATCCACAAAAACAGCAGGTAGTTGGCGAAGATCGAGATCGATAACGCAATCAGCGTCATGGCCGGACGCAGCCACTCAATGCCTTCCAGCCCCAGCGCACGCACGATAGCGGCCTGTGCCGCCCCGGCAATCGACGTCAGCGACAGCGTGATAATCAATGCCAGCACCAGCCCGGTCAGAGAGATAAAGTCCCGCGAGTATTTAAACCAGATTTTTTCCTCATCCTGTGGCGCTCGCTCCCAGACATCCCGTGACTGAGCGCGTATCGCTTCGCGCAGATTTCCCATCCAGCTAATCCCGGAATAAAGCGCCACCAGCAGGCCGGTCAGACCGACGGTAGTACGCTGCTGAATAGCCGTATTTACCGTGCTTTTCAGCGTGGCCGCCAGCGAGGGATCGCTGATATTACTGACGATCGTGTTGATCAGTTTTGCCAGCAGGTCAGGATTCGAGGCCAGCACAAAACCGACACCGGCAAAGGACACCATCAGGATCGGGATCAGTGAGAGAAAAGAGAAGTAGGTGATAGCGGCCCCGAACTGACTGCCGAGACGATCGTTAAAGCGTTCACCGGCGCGAATAAAGTGTGCCACCGCAGGGATGGCCCGGAACCACTCGACCAGTTTCGATACGCGAGACAGGGATTTATCGACCGTATGATTACCGGTTTTTAGTGAGATAAGCGGTTTTTCTGCCGGCTTCTCTGTGGGCTGGGTTGTACGCTGTTGATTGTCTGCCATGAATCCTTCGTTATCCTTATAAAAAAACTGACTGCCGCTCATTATAGTCTGCTGGTCAGGTGACGTAATGCGTGAGCGTCTGACTGAGCCATTCAATAAATACCCGTACCCGGCGTGCCAGGTTCCGGCGATGCGGGTAGAGCAGGGCGACGGGCATCGGGCGGGCGGGAAACTGGGGCAGGATTTCGACCAGTTTTTTTTCTTTCAGGGCCTGTAAAACACCCGCCCGGGGTACCTGAATAATACCCAACCCGGCGATACAGGCAGCCCGGTAGGTTTCTGTGCTGTTAACGGTCATCGTACCGCCGGTCTTGATCAACCGGGTGGTTTTCCCGTCATCATATTCAAACCCGCCCGGTGGCCCGCCGAGATGCTGGCTGTAATGAACCATGGCATGTTGAGACAGTGCTTCCAGGGTATCAGGCGTGCCAAAGCGCGCCAGATAGTCCGGGCTGGCGCAGTTAATCAGCGGCAGATAACCAATCTGACGGGCGATTAAACCGGAATCCTCCAGCGCACCAACGCGCACCACACAGTCAAAGCCTTCGCGGATCACATCCACACGACGGTCGCTGCTGCTGAGTTCCAGCTCAATGCCCGGATACTGTTGCAGAAAGTCCGGGAGTAGCGGGAGCAGATAGTTACTGGCCAGACTGACCGGCATATCCACTCGCAGCCGTCCGCTGAGGGTGGCAGGATCGTGCTGAAACAGGGCATCCATCTCATCCAGCGTGGCCAGCACGTCGCGGCAGCGTTCGATATAAATCTGCCCGTCCTGAGTGAGCTGCACGCGGCGCGTGGTCCGGTGCAGTAAACGTGAGCCGAGGCTATTTTCCAGGGCCTGGATCTGGCGCGACAGGCTGCCTTTAGGCAGACCGAGACTTTCTGCCGCTTTGGTAAAACTCTGCATTTCTGCCACCCGGACAAACACCTGCATTGCGTGAATTTTATCCATTGCTGTGCTCATTGTTGTAATAAATGGAACAGTGAAGCGTATATGAAGACATTTATAGAACAGATGAGAGGTAATATCCTCATTTTTGTCCACAGCCTTCATCGGGAGTACAAAATGAGCCAGAAAATAGCACTGATTACCGGCGGAAGCCGGGGTTTAGGCCGAAATGCCGCCTTAAAACTCGCAGAGAAGGGCGTTGATGTGATTTTGACATATCGCAGTCAGAAGCAGGCGGCAGAATCCGTTGTCGCCCGGATTCAGGCGCTGGGAGGCCGTGCCGTGGCGCTTGCGCTGGACGCAGGCGACAGTCAGGGTTTCAGCGTCTTTGTTACCGAAGTCACGCATCAGCTGGAAAAAATCTGGCAGCGTGAAACATTTGATTATTTATTCAACAATGCCGGTGCGGCACTGTATGCGCCCTTTATGGACACCACCGAGGCGCAATTTGACCAGTTGGTGAACATTCATTTTAAAGGGCCCTTTTTCCTGACGCAGGCCCTGCTGCCGCTGATGGCGGATGGCGGACGCATCCTCAATGTGTCCAGCGGTCTGGCGCGTTTCAGCCTGCCGGGTTCCAGCGCCTATGCCGCCGTAAAAGGGGCGATGGAGGTACTGACGCGCTATCAGGCGAAAGAGCTGGGCGCACGTGGTATCACCGTTAACATCCTCGCACCGGGGGCAATTGAGACGGATTTTGGTGACGGGCGAGTACGGGATGATGCGGCAATGAACGCCTTTGTGGCATCACAGACTGCGCTGGGTCGGGTCGGGTTGCCTGATGATATCGGTGATGCGGTTGCGGCGTTGTTCAGCGAGGGGTGCCGCTGGGTGAACGGACAGCGCATCGAGGCATCGGGAGGGATGTTTCTGTAAAAGTGGGCGGACTGAAAAGGTCCGCCCTGTTGATGCCGGGCTATATCCGGATTGTACCGTCGATCACCGTGACGGTCTGACCGCCAATCCACACGCCATCTGCGGCCCAGGTCACGCTCAGGCGGCCCGCCCGCTGCATGGCCGTCCCCTGACGCACGCGGTAATCCAGCTCCACGCCGCGTGCCTGCAGGTAGCGGGCCAGGCAGGCATTGGCACTGCCGGTCACCGGATCTTCGGCCAGGCTGCCCTGCTCAATCAGCAGGCCACGCACTTCATACTGTTCACTCCCGCCGGCTAACGGGCCAAAGGGCATCACCCCGTCGACACCGGCCTGCTGTACCAGTCGGGCAAACGCCACCACGTCTGGCTTAATCGCCAGCACGGCATCAGCAGACGTCATCGGCACCAGCAGCCAGCGAATACCCATATCGGCAATCATCACCGGAAGCTGCGCTTCCAGATCGCTGCTGTTCAGAGCCTTAGTGATCGACGCGTCGCTGAACGGGGTAAGGATGGCTTCCGGGGCGGCGAAGGCCAGCGTGCCGTCGTCACTGATGCTGACACGCACCAGCCCCAGCCCACACTCCTGCACAATCTGGCCGGGGGTTTTCAGCGCGATCCCGGCTTCGAGCAGCGCGTGAGCGGTGCCCAGCGTGGGGTGGCCGGCAAAAGGGAATTCGGTATCCGGCGTGAAAATACGCACCCGATAGTCGGCAGCAGGGTCGGTCGGCGGCAGCACAAACGTTGTTTCCGACAGATGAGTCCAGCGGGCGATCGACTGCATCTGATCGTCGCTCAGGCCGCTGGCATCCATGATCACCGCCAGCGGGTTGCCGTTGTAGGGGGTGGAGGTAAATACATCAACCTGTTTAAAAGGGCGTAATGGCGTCATAGCGCTTCCTGTCAGTGTGAACGTTCCTGGCTGAACGACCGGATGAAGGTTGTCAGCCCCAGCTATTATGGGTATTAATAAACCACAGTGGTTTAAAAAAGTGATGTTTTTATGCTGAAAATATTGGGTCGTGCGTCATCTATTAATGTCAGAAAAGTGCTGTGGCTCTGCGATGAGCTGGCGATCCCCTTCCGGCGTGAGGAGTGGGGCGACGGTTTTAAGTCGCCGCAGGACGCTGAATTTAAGGCAATGAATCCGAATGCGCTGATCCCGGTTATCCAGGACGGCGACTTTATCCTGTGGGAATCGAACACCATTATTCGCTACCTGGCCAATGCGTACGGTGGGGAAGCGCTGTACCCCACGACACCTCAGCGGCGTGCGCGCGTCGACCAGTGGATTGACTGGCAGGCCACAGAGCTGAACACGGCCTGGCGCTACGCATTTATGTCACTGGTACGCCACTCCCCGGCTCACCAGGACCCGCGCCTGCTCGCTGCCGCCACTAAAGGCTGGACGTACACCATGGGCATCCTTAACCAGCAGCTTGAGCGCACCGGCGCGTATGTGGCTGGGGAGTCATTCTCACTGGCGGATATTCCCATTGGCCTGTCGGTGAACCGCTGGTTTGAAACGCCGCTCGACCACGCGGATTTTCCCGCCGTACGCGCTTACTATGAACGTCTGACCGGACGCAAAGGGTATGCGACCTGGGGTCGCAACGGTACCCCTTAGCCCCGCATGGAATGACCCTTTGTGGGCATCCCGCCCTTACATTCCGGCGGCAATCCCGCTCATTTCGCAGGCCACCGCTCCGGTACGCTTCAGTGCCCAGGTATAGCGCTCGTCAAACGGGTAACAGCAGGAGAGCCGCAGCGCGTGGTTGCAGCGTTCGGACAGCGTATAGAGGGCGCCGGGCGTCAGGCAGATCTTCTCCTGCAGCAGGCGATGGAACAGTTCCAGAGTATCAACGTTGCCCGGCAGTTCGACCCAGAAGACAAAGCCGCCGCTGGGCCGGGTAGCGCGTGTCCCCTGCGGGAAATGGCGGGCAATAATACCGCGCGCCTCTTCGAGCTGCGCGGCGTAACGACGGCGCAGCGAGCGCAGATGATGGTCATAGCCGCCCGATTCAAGAAAATGCCCCAGCGCTTCCGACAGCAGCCGCGACTCTGCCAGAGAAGAGACGGCCTTCAGCCGTGCCAGCTGCTGGCTGAAGCGCCCGGCGGCAATCCAGCCGAGATGGAAGTCAGGCGCGACGGTTTTGGTGAAGCTGGTGCAGTACATTACCCAGCCGTCTTCATCAAAGGCTTTCACTGCCGGGGTCAGCGGCCAGCAAAACTGCAGCTCACTGTACAGGCCATCCTCCAGCAGCGGCACCTGATAATGGTTTACCAGGCGCGCCAGCCGCTTTTTCCCTTCCAGCGTCATGCTGCTGCCCAGGGGGTTCTGCGCATTCGGCATGGCAATCAGCGCCTGGATGCGCTTCTCCTGTAGCAGCAGCTCAAGCGCATCCAGCGACAGCCCGAACTGCGGATCGGTCGGGATCTCCACCACTTTCAGGCCCAGGCTGGCCAGCAGGGGGAACAGGTAAAAATAAGTGGGTGTCTCCACGCCGACGCAGTCGCCGGGCCGGGTGACGGCGCGCAGGCCCAGTTGAAGGGCCTCCATACAGCCGTGCGTGAGGGTGACATCTTCAGCGCTGAGGCTCATGCCCAACGCCATCGATCGGCGGGCAATTTCACGCCGCAGGCGCAGGCTGCCCGGTGGCAGAGCGTAGCGGCCAATCAGATCGGGCTCACGTCGCATCAGCGAGGCGATAATCCGGCTGATTTTCGCCGTCGGGAAGAAGTCTCCGCTCTGCGGGCAGGCCAGGGAGATATTGGTGTACTCACTGTGGTTCTGGGCGGCGAACACCGTATCAATCAGATCGAGCTTTTCGCTACTGGGGGAGCGGACGCCGGTGGGCTGAAATGCCTGCCGCGTCAGTGACGGCAGCGTATCGCGCACATAATAACCAGACTGAGGGCGGGCTTCGATCAGGCCGCGATCTTCAAGAATACCGTAGGCGGTCAGGACGGTATTCACGCTGACCTGATGGCTGCTGGCACAGCGGCGGATCGCCGGAAGACGACTGCCGGGCATAAAGGTCCCCTGATGGATGGCCTCTGCCAGCGTTTCTGCCAGCTGATGATAGAGCGTAGCCTGCGGTTCAATGGTGGACACAATATCCTCCTTAACTCATGGGTACAGTTATCGTTTTTTCATTATTGTACTCATTACAATAACTCGTTTCTGCATCTGTTACCATTGAGGAGGGCTGATTACACTGAGGGCCTCACTTGAAATGCAGGACAAAAATCATGCTTGATCCCTCTTTTATCAGCTATGTGACCGTGATGTCGATTACCCCTGGCCCGAACAATCTGATGCTGGCGACCTCCGGGGTAAATTTTGGTATCCGCCGCACGCTGCCGATGGTCAGCGGCATTCTGATCGGGTGTGGCTTACAGACGGTGCTGGCGGGGGTCATGCTTGAACTGCTACTGCAGTGGATGGGGGCGATGCGTCTTCCGCTGACCCTGCTGGGCTGTACCTATCTGCTGTGGCTGTCGTGGAAGATCTTCCGTTCCGGTGCGCCGGAGCTGCGTGAGAAAGCGCGACCAATGACGATGATCGGCGGCGCACTCTTCCAGGCGGTGAATCCGAAAGCCTGGCTGATGGCGATAAACGTCGCACTGATGTACACGGTGAACAGCACAATCCTCACGGTGATGCTGAGCTTTATGGTGCTGAATCTGCCCTGCATCCTGATCTGGGCAATGATGGGCGATCGGCTGGGGAAACATTTACAGGTGGCGTGGAAACTCCAGCTGTTCAACACGCTGATGGCGCTATCACTGCTGGCTACGACGCTGTGGATGCTGGTGGAAGCGTTTCAGGTGGCATAAAACGCAGGGCCGATCGCAACGTGCAATCGGCCCTGGCGCTTTATTTACCGACCACGGAATCCACTACAACGACGGGTTCGTCATTGGCAGCCGGGTTCATTGGCGCATAGTCCAGCTGCAGTATCCGGCTGGTTTCAGCCAGCTCGCGCTCGGTGGCCGCGACATTACCGTTTAGTCGCTGGCCGTAAAACGGAATGATCGCCTTCAGCTTGCTCTGCCATTCCGGGGACTGCATCTGCTGCCTGAAAACCTTGCTCATCAGATCGAGCATAATTGGCGCGGCGGTTGAGGCGCCGGGTGAGGCACCCAGCAGGGCAGAGATGGTGCCGTCCTGCGAGGTGACCACTTCGGTACCCAGCTTCAGTACGCCGCCTTTATTCGCATCCTTCTGAATAATCTGCACGCGCTGTCCGGCTTTCACCCGCCGCCAGTCCGCTTTTTGGGCTTCCGGGAAGTATTCACGCACGGCGTTCATGCGGTCATCCTCATTCAGCATCACCTGGCCCACCAGATACTTCACCAGATCGAAGTTATCGAGACCCACACGGACCATCGGCATCAGATTCGACGGCGTGATGGATCCGAACATATCCCACAGCGAGCCCTGCTTAAGGAACTTGGTTGAGAAGGTAGCAAACGGCCCGAACAGCAGCACCTGTTTGCCGTCCAGCGTGCGGGAATCCAGGTGCGGCACTGACATCGGCGGCGCGCCGACGGACGCTTTACCGTACACCTTCGCGTGGTGACGCTGTACCACCTCTGGATTATCGGTAACAAGGAATTCGCCGCCGACCGGGAACCCCGCGTAGTTTTTCGCCTCGGGGATGCCGGATGCCTGCAACAGCGTCAGCGCTGCTCCGCCGGCACCGATAAACACGTATTTCGCCCTGATCACGGTTTTCTCATCGTGATTTTTCAGGTCGGTTACGGTAATGCTCCAGCTGCCGTCGTCGTTGCGCCTGATGGCCCGTACTTCGTGTCGGGTCTGGCGCTCAAAATTTGGGCTCTTTTCGAGGGAGGCGACCAGTTGGCGGGTGATTTCACCGAAATTGACATCGGTGCCGGTTGGAATGCGTGTTGCCGCCACTTTCTGCGTGGTGTCACGCCCTTCCATTACCAGCGGCACCCACTCTCTGACCTGCGCAGGGTCTTCTGAAAACTCCATGCCGCGGAACAGGGTGCTTTGCTGCAGGGCGGTAAAACGTTTCTTCAGGAAGTTAACGTTATCCTCGCCCCAGACGAAGCTCATATGCGCCACGCTGGTGACAAAGCTGCGCGGATTGCGCAGGACATTACGCTGTACCTGGTGGGCCCAGAAGCGGCGGGAAATCTGAAATGCTTCGTTGATTTCGACCGCTTTCTTAATATCGACAGAGCCGTCGGCATTTTCCGGGGTGTAGTTCAGCTCCATCAGGGCTGAGTGGCCCGTACCGGCGTTGTTCCAGCCGTTTGAACTCTCTTCTGCCACCCCATCCAGACGTTCTACCATGCCGATACGCCAGTCTGGCTCAAGCTCTTGCAGGTAGGTACCGAGGGTGGCGCTCATCACGCCACCGCCAATCAGTAATACATCGACGTGCTTCTCTACTGCCATTTTGCGCATGAGACAACATCTCCGTGTGATAAAGGAAATCAACATGTTAAGTAGAGAGGCAGGGCTGAATTGTTGTTCCCCGTCTGACTGCTTTGCCCTGATAAGGATTGCTGACAGTCAAAAAACCACACCAACCGAATGTGTTTAATTGCTGTTCAAAAGCGTCGGAAAATATAGCATTGTTACGGGGTAATTAAAAAAGTGTTTAAAGATTAAAAATGAGAATGATAGGTCTTATAAAATAAGTAACATTTATACGGGCCGTTGAACGGCCCATGATGGCAGGGGACAAAACATCGGAATGTGTTGGATAACTGACTGAACTGCCTAGTATTAATCTCGCGGAGCGCTGTCGGGTAACTTACGCAGGCCAATGGCCAGTCGGTTGTAAGCATTCATCAGACCAATGGCAATGCTCAGGTCAGTCACTTCTGCATCGCTAAATTCTGCTTGCACCTGAGCAAAAACCTCATCAGGCGCATTGGTCTGTGCAATCAGCGTTAGCGATTCGGCCCAGGCAAGTGCGGCCTGTTCACGGAGGCTGAACCACTGACCGGCTTCACGCCAGACCTGAGTCAGCACAATTTTGTCCCACGGCAGGCCGGCTTTGTGTAACGCTTTGGTATGCATATCGATACAGTATGCACAGCCATTAATCTGTGAGACGCGCAGAAAGGCTAACTCGACGATGTCATGCGGCAGACCGCTCTTTGCCACAACGCTGCCGACGCCTGCCAGTGCTTTCATGCCTGCCGGTGAAGCTGAGTAAAAGTCGATACGTTCGCTCATGGTCTTATCCTTTTATCGGGGTTGGACTTTATTTTCCTTCGTTTTATGGGCTGTCGAAAGTGCCAGGAATTCACAAAAACATTGGTCCATCTGTTTCCGGTATTCTGCTGCGGCGAGATACCGGTCGCTCGCTGAGCGAACAGATACGCGAGGAAATAACCCGGGCGATTGACGAAGGTCGTCTGAAACCCGGTGCGCGGGTGCCTTCCTGCCGGGATCTGGCCGCCCAGCTTGGCGTGGCACGCGGCACGGTACGGGTGGCCTACGACATGCTGGTGGACAGCCAGTTGCTGGTGGCAAAAGGGGCTGCGGGGACCTGGGTCAGCGATGTTCAGCGGCCGCGGGGTGCTACCCAACCGCCGGATACGGCCGTAGTGGCACCGCTTGCCGCCATTGTTCACGCGTTCGATCATCCCCCGCTGACCTTCCAGATGGGAGTGCCTGCCAGCGATGCTTTTCCGGCAAAAGTCTGGTCGCGGATTCTGACGCGTCACGCCCGGGAAATGGTCAGTAAACCCGTTGGCTATCCCGATCCGCGCGGGAGCCTGGCGCTACGTCAGCAACTGGTCAGCTATCTGTCGATGGCGCGCGGTATTCGTTGCCAGGCTTCGCAGGTGATCCTCACTAACGGCTATGCGGGGGCGCTGGGACTGATTTGTCTGGCACTGGGTTTACACGGGCAGCGGGTATGGATGGAAGACCCGGGTTATCTGTTGGCCCGTAACGCCCTGACGCTGGCGGGTGTGGAAACGGTTCCCGTCCCGGTCGATGAACAGGGGCTGTGTGTGGAGCAGGGGATACACCTTGCGAAAGAGGCGGCCGGCGTACTGGTGACGCCCGGTCAGCAGGCACCATTGGGGATGACGCTGTCGCTGGATCGGCGTGCCGCTCTGCTGGCGTGGGCAAAACGGCAGGGCAGCTGGATCATTGAGGATGACTATCTCGGCGAACTGCAGCTGGAGGGGCGGGCGGCACCGGCGCTGGCGGCGCTGGATAGCGGGCGCGTCCTGCATATTGGTACTTTCAGTAAAACCCTCAGTCCCTCCCTGCGTCTGGGGTATCTGGTGGTGCCGGCAGACAGGGCGGCACATTTTGGTGAAGCGGCCGCGCTGCTGGCGCCGGCCTCATCCTTCGTGCTGCAAAACGCGGTGGCTGAATTTCTTCACGAAGGCCATTTCATGCGTCATCTGCGCCGTATGAAACGGCTTTATAACGAGCGGCTGCTGGAATTGCTGGCAGCGCTTAAACCCTTTTTTCCGCAGGCCACCCGTGCCGCACTGGCTGTGATCATCATACTGCCGGAAGGCTGCCAGGATACGCGTATCGCCCATGAAGCGCTGGCGTATGATATGGCACCGACACCGCTTTCAGTGTGGTATCAGGATGGCGTTCGTCGGGGGTTGGTACTGAGTGTGACAACGTTGCCACGGGAAGGGTTTACCGGAAGTGCGCAGCGCCTGAAAGCCTTAGTTGATGCGTTTGGTTGAATCCTGCCCCGTGAGGGGCAGGAGGCGATCATCAGGCTTTTTTCGCTGCGGCAGCAGCTTTAACGATCACGGCGAAAGCATCCGCTTTCAGTGATGCGCCGCCCACCAGGGCACCGTCGATATCCGGCTGAGCAAACAGCTCTGCAGCATTCTTGTCGTTCACTGAACCGCCGTACTGGATGATAACCTGAGCAGCTACCGTCGCGTCTTTCCTGGCAATGTGGTCACGGATAAATTTATGCACGGCCTGAGCCTGAGCCGGGGTGGCTGATTTGCCGGTACCGATGGCCCAAACCGGTTCATACGCCACGACAACACCGTTGAAGGCATCAGCACCTTGGGTGTTCAGCACGGCGTCGATCTGGCGAGCGCACACTTCTTCCGTTTTACCCGCTTCGTTTTCCGCTTCGGTTTCACCGATGCACAGCACCGGGATCAGACCCGCTGCTTTCAGCACGGCAAATTTCTTCGCGATCAGCTCATCGCTTTCAGCGTGGTAAGTACGGCGCTCAGAGTGACCAATGATGATGTACTGTGCACCCAGATCTTTCAGCATGTCAGCAGAGACTTCACCGGTGAATGCGCCAGACAGGTTGACGTCGACATTCTGCGCACCCAGTGCGATATGGCTACCGGAAATGGCATGTTTCGCCTGATCCAGATACATCACAGGCGGAGCAATCGCCACACCACAACCATCAACACCGCTCAACTCGGTACGCAGACCGGCGATCAGTTCGTTGACCATGTGTTTGTTGCCGTTCAGTTTCCAGTTACCCATAACTAATGGATGTCGCATTGTATCCTCCACGCTTAGAGAGTATTAAAGCTGCCAGCAGGCAGCATTGTCTGCCAGACAGTATAGAGATCAAACACCGGAAAGGCTTTGCTTTTCGTCATCCTTTGGGTCTGTCATCTCAGGGGTTACTTAACGCCAGTTTCAACGGTTCCACAGCAAATGTTAATCCTTTATCGCCGTTATCGGCCACGATGTAACGCAGCGCCCCTTCGGTTTGCTGATAAAAGCGCGACCCTTTACCTTTGGCCAGCAGTTCCTCGGCCCGTTTCATGCTCTGTTCGTCACTGAGCATCGGTTCAAAGAAGCGGATAAGTGCGGCGATATAGGCTACCGCTTTGTCGCGTGACGGTTTCTGTTCGGGGCCAGGGATCGGGAGCCAGGTAATCTGCAAGGTTTTGATTTTACCTGTTCCCTGTTCCAGCGCGGTCGATGAATAAAGATTTTCGTTGATCTTGCTGGCAGCACGCGTCAGATTGCTTTTATCATCACGACTGTCAATGGCGCGATATTCACTTAATGGTAACGTTGTATTGGCAGCATTATACTTTTCGCGAAACTGACCGATAGTCATATCAAAGGTCGGGGCGCCTGCCTGCAGATAGGGCGCGGCAGGAAGATGCTCGGTACGGTTCTGTGGATCGGGACTGGCGTGTGCCGCAGGGAATATCATGGCGGATAGCAGTGCCATCCCTGCCCAAATCGCGTTCTTCATATCAATGGCCCTAACCTGTAAACTCAGCCCAAGATTAAAACGGACAATGACCCGCAAAGTCAAAGGGCACCCGGACTCTGAGATAAAAATAATGACGTTACAGCAATGGTGTTTCTCTTTTCGTGGCCGTCTGGGTCGGCGGGATTTTTGGATCTGGCAGGCGGCCTGGATTTTAATGCTGGTGCTGCTGTTCACTCTGGCGGGCAACGGCTGGCTGGATACCCAGACGGCAGCCTTCTGTGTCGTGGCCCTGCTGTGGCCTGCGAGTGCGGTGCTGGTTAAGCGGCTGCATGACCGCAACAAAGGCGGCCAGTGGGCGCTGTTGTTTATTCTGGCCTGGATGCTGATGGCGGGACACTGGACGATGCTGCCCGGTGATCTGCAGTGGGTGGTGGGGCGTTTTATTCCCACGCTGATCCTGGTGAGTATGCTGGTCGAACTGGGAGGATTTACCGGAACGGTGGGGGATAACCGCTTTGGTAAAGCGACGCAGCCGGTTGTTTTCCTGCGTCGCCGGGCCTCTGACTACCAGTAATGTTCGCTGGTCATATGCCCGGGTTTGCGTTTCAGATGCTTACGCATTCCCCGGGTCTCCTTTAGCACCTGCTGCGTATCACGTACCATCTGCGGGTTACCGCACAGCATGACATGACTGCTATCCGCATCCATCGTTAAGCCGGTGGCGGCTTCCAGCTCACCACTTTCAATCAGCGCGGGGATCCTGCCGGTGAGCGATCCGGGACTCTCTTCGCGGCTGACGACGGTCTGGATCTGCAATTTCCCGCTGTAGCGCTGCTGCAATGCCTGCATCAGCGGCAGGTAGCTCAGATCCTGTGCGTAACGCGCGGCATGAAGCAGAACGATATTGTTAAAGCGTTCCAGCCCTTTCCCTTCCTGCAGAATGGACAGATACGGGCCAATGGCAGTGCCGGTTGCCAGCATCCACAGGGTTTCACACTGTGGAACCTCATCGATGACAAAGAAACCCTGCGCATCCTGAGTGATCATCACCTCGTCGCCGGGTTTCAGTGCGTGCAGTCTCGGGCTGAGTTTCCCTTCCGGTACGGTGACCAGATAGAACTCCAGATTCTCATCGCTGGGCGCGTTCACAAAGGAATAGGCGCGCACGACACGTTCACCGTCAATTTCCAGTGCCAGCTTGGCATATTGCCCGGCAGTAAAGGGATCGACGGGTGCCGTCACCGTCAGACTGAATAGCGCGTCGGTCCAGTCGGTAACCTGTTTAACACGGGCATTGACCCATACGGCCATAACAAACTCCTTTCTTCGCTTACAACAGTATTCGCGTCTCTGGGGCTATCTTCCCCACCCACCGGCCTTTTTTCCAGTCTGGCGGGCCGGTCAGAGCTCATATCGACAAAGTATGCGCACTATTTAAACGTAGCGTAAAAATTGTTTTACAGCTGCGCCCGTAATTAGTGACAGTAACGTATAGGTTATTTCACGGTCGCCCCTCGCTTTGCCACACAATCCTGATATTTTCATCTCCATAATGCTGGCCTGGCTGGCAAATCCTCTTAACGATGCGAAATTCTTCGCACTTTATACTGATGTGAACCGATGAAAAAGATTGAGAATGGCCACCTGCTGGTGATGCTGATTGCCCTGCTGGCGGTGGGTCAGATGGCCCAGACTATTTATGTTCCGGCAATATCGGCAATCGCGGAAGTTTTTCATGTCCGCGATGGGGCGGTACAGCGCGTGATGGCCGCCTATCTGATGACCTATGGCGCATCGCAGCTGTTTTATGGCCCGCTGTCGGACAGCATCGGCCGTCGCCCGGTGATCCTGATGGGGATGGCGGTATTTATCATTGGATCGCTGACCGCACTGTTTGCGATCAGCCTGAACGGTCTGGTGCTGGGAGCCGCGATCCAGGGGATGGGAACCGGCGTCGCTGGCGTAATGGCCCGTACCATGCCCCGTGACCTGTATGCCGGCAGTGCGCTGCGCCATGCCAACAGCCTGCTCAATATGGGCATACTGATCAGCCCGCTGATTGCCCCCCTCATTGGGGCAGGGCTGACGCATCTGTTTGGCTGGCAGGCCTGTTTCGCCTTTTTACTGCTGCTGTGCCTGGCCGTTACAGCAGCGATGCTACGCTGGCTGCCTGAAACCCGGCCAGCGGGCCAACAGAAACGGCCGTTCTTTTCCCGCTATCGTCCCCTGCTGGCCGACAGCAGTTTTATCCGTTATCTGGTGATCCTCATAGGGGCACTGGCTGGCATTGCGGTATTTGAGGCCAGCTGCGGCGTGCTGATGGGGGGCGTGCTCGGCTACAGCAGCCTGGCGGTCAGCGTGCTGTTTATTCTGCCTCTGCCTGCGGCTTTCTTCGGTGCCTGGTTTGCCGGGCGCAGTGAGAAACCTTTTAACACCGTGATGTGGTACGCAGTGAACAGTTGCCTGCTGGCGGGTGTCATGATGTGGATCCCTGGCTGGCTTGGGGTCATGAACCTGTGGACGCTGATAGTGCCTGCCTCGCTGTTTTTCTTTGGGGCTGGCATGCTGTTTCCGCTGGCGACCACGGGCGCAATGGAGCCTTGGCCCTATATGGCGGGCACCGCCGGGGCCCTGGTGGGGGGCTTACAGAATCTGGGTTCCGGGCTGATTGCCTGGCTGTCAGCCCTCCTGCCGCAAACCGGGCAGTTCAGCCTCGGGATGCTGATGTTTGCCACCGCGCTGCTGATCCTGCTGTGCTGGCTACCGCTCTCGAAGCGACCGCAGGCACACGCGGTATAAATCGGGCATCCCCTGCCGGGTTGTCATTCGATCTGGCAGGCAATGCCTTTTTTCTGCCCGTCCTGCCACGGACGGTTATAAAATATACTGATGCAGGCTCGGGTCTTTCAGATCAAGGTAGTGAATGGACTGAATACGGCGAATAGTGCGTGATTTTCCCCGGATCAGCAGCGTTTCAGTCGTGGCCATATTGCCCTGGCGGGTGATGCCCTTTAACAGATCGCCACTGGTGATGCCGGTGGCAGAGAAGACGACGTTGTCGTTACGCGCCATCTGCTCCAGCGTCAGGACCTGGCCCGCCTCAATCCCCATTGCCCGGCAGCGCGCCAGCTCTTCTTCACCCAGACGACGATTGTCCGGTGTATCCCCTTTCACTTCGTGGCGCGCCAGCAGGCGGGCCTGCATATCACCATCCAGTGTCCGGATCACCGCCGCTGACACCACACCTTCTGGTGCTCCGCCGGTGCCGTACATTACGTCCACTTCGCTGTCCGGCATGCAGGTGAGGATCGAGGCGGCCACATCGCCGTCCGGGAAGGTGAAGACGCGCACGCCAAGCTGTTGCAGGCTGGCAATCACCGCATCGTGGCGCGGCTTCGCCAGCAGCGTCACCGTCAGCGCCGTCAGGGGCTTGTTGAGGGCAGCGGCGACCCGGACCAGGTTCTCTTCCAGCGGCAGGTTGAGGTCGATAATGCCTTTGGCTCCCGGCCCCACCACCAGTTTTTCCATGTACATATCCGGGGCATTGAGGAAGGTGCCTTTGTCACCCACCGCCATCACCGCCAGCGCATTGGCCTGGCCCAGCGCCGTCATGCGGGTTCCTTCGATGGGATCGACCGCAATATCGACGGCATCGCCGTTACCCGTGCCGACTTTCTCACCGATATACAGCATCGGTGCTTCATCAATTTCCCCTTCGCCAATCACGATCTGACCGTCAATATCCACTTTGTTAAGCATAATGCGCATAGCGTGAACGGCCGCGCCGTCTGCGGCATTTTTATCGCCGCGCCCCAGCCACTTATAGCCAGCCAGTGCCGCCGCTTCGGTTACGCGGGAAAATTCAATCGCCAGTTCTCGTTTCATGACATGCCTCGGGAAAGTAATGAGGCGGGAAGTTTATCACAGCGAGCGGAGGGGGGAAGGGAGATACCCGTGGTCAGGCGACCACGGGTTGGGGCGTTTACTTGTCGTCAGCCTCTTCCCATGCCTGCGCACGGGCAACCGCTTTCTTCCAGCCAGCGTACAGCACATTACGCTGGGTGGTTTCGATGCTTGGGCGGAATTCACGCTCGATCACCGACTTGGCACGGACTTCATCCAGATCTTTCCAGAAGCCCACCGCCAGGCCCGCCAGGTAGGCGGAACCCAGCGCGGTGACTTCACGAACTTCAGGACGCTCAACGCGTGCGCCCAGGATGTCCGACTGGAACTGCATCAGGAAGTTGTTGGCCACGGCCCCGCCGTCCACGCGCAGCGACTGCAGGCGGGTGTTGGCGTCGTTCTGCATTGCTTCCAGCACGTCACGCGTCTGATAGGCGATGGACTCCAGGGTGGCGCGGATAATGTGGTTGGCATTGGCACCACGGGTCAGGCCGAAGATAGCGCCACGGGCATACGGATCCCAGTAGGGAGCGCCCAGACCGGTGAACGCCGGCACCATATAGACACCGTTGGTGTCTTTCACTTTGGTGGCGAAGTATTCCGAATCTGTAGAGTCGTTGATCAGCTTCATCTCGTCACGCAGCCACTGAATCGATGCGCCGCCGATAAACACCGCACCTTCCAGTGCATAGTTCACTTCACCACGCGGGCCGCAGGCAATGGTGGTCAGCAGGCCGTGTGTGGAGGTGACGGCTTCGGTACCGGTGTTCATCAACATAAAGCAGCCAGTGCCGTAGGTGTTCTTCGCCATACCCGGCTGGACGCAGAGCTGGCCATACAGGGCCGCCTGCTGGTCACCGGCAATACCTGCGATTGGAATACGTGTGCCGCCTTTACCACCAATGTTGGTCTGGCCATACACCTCAGAAGACGACTTCACTTCAGGCAACATTTCACGCGGGATATCGAGGATCTCCAGCATGCGCTGATCCCACTCGAGTTTATGAATGTTAAACATCATGGTGCGTGAGGCGTTGGTGTAATCGGTAATGTGAACCCGTCCCTGCGTCATCTTCCACACCAGCCAGGAGTCGACGGTACCGAACAGCAGCTCACCACGGCGTGCGCGTTCACGGGAGCCTTCCACGTGATCGAGGATCCATTTCACTTTGGTACCGGAGAAGTACGGGTTAATCACCAGCCCGGTTGTGTGGCGGATATACTCTTCCAGGCCTTCTCTTTTCAGTTTGGCGCAGTAGTCAGCGGTGCGCGGATCCTGCCAGACAATGGCGTTATAAATCGGCTTACCGGTCTCTTTATCCCAGACAATGGTGGTTTCACGCTGGTTGGTGATACCAATGGCGGCAATCTCGTCAGAGTTGATATCCGCATGGGCCAGCACTTCGACCAGGGTGGAGCTTTGCGACGCCCAGATATCCATCGGGTCATGCTCAACCCAGCCAGCTTTCGGATAAATTTGCTGGAACTCACGCTGCGACACCGCGACGATATTGGAGTCATGATCCAGAATCACGGCGCGGGAGCTGGTGGTTCCCTGGTCGAGAGCGACGATATATTTTTTTTCTACGGTCATAATCAATTCCTGATAATAAACAGTGAGCAGGAGTTACGCTTTACGCTGTGCGGCACGCGGTGCTGATTTTTCCTGTTTCTCCACAACCTTGCCGGGAAGGTTGTTGGCAATCAGGACACGGTAGCCAAAGGCGCCGAGGCTTGCACCGACCAGCGGGCCAAAAATCGGAACAAGGAAGTAAGGAATATCGCGGGCCCCGGTGAAGGCAACATTACCCCAGCCAGCCAGCCAGGCGAATAGTTTTGGTCCGAAATCACGCGCCGGGTTAAGGGCGAAGCCGGTCAGTGGACCCATTGCGGCACCGATAATCGCGATCAGGAAACCGATCAGCAGCGGGGCCATCGGGCCACGCGGCAGGCCGTTACCGTCATCGGTCAGCGCCATAATCAGCGCCATCATGATCGCGGTGATCACCATTTCTACAAGGAAGGCCTGGCCTACGCCGATATGGGGGTTAGGGTAGGTGGAGAAGATACCTGCAAGGTCGAGGCTTTCCACGCTGCCGCGCACCATATGATGTGTCTGTTCGTAGTCGAGGAAAAGGTTATGGTACAGGCCATAAACCAGCGCAGCGGAGCAGAATGCGCCAGCAACCTGAGCGATGGCGTAAGGCAACACCTTACGGCCTTCGAAGTTGGCGAACAGCCAGAGGGCAACGCTGACGGCGGGATTGAGGTGCGCCCCGGAAATACCGGCGGTGAGATACACGGCCATTGCTACGGCAAGACCCCAGACGATGCTGATTTCCCACAGGCCGAAGCTGGCTCCGGCGACTTTCATGGCGGCGACACAGCCAGCACCAAAAAAGATGATCGTGGCAGTGCCGAGAAACTCAGCGATGCACTGCCCTTTAAGCGTGCTTGTAGCATGACTCATGATGAAATTCCTGAAGGCGAGGTTAATTGTCAACGGTCTTAGTTTTGTTTCATCCGTGAACCAGCCCAATCTTATGTAGGGCTGATGTGAATTTATCGTTAACGAGCATAAACGAGAAATAGCGAACTCAATATTTGTGTTCTGTGTCATAAAAATGAGCGTTTTCGCGTCTTTTGGCCTTCCGAAAACCCCCAGATGCGCGTTTAATCGCGTATGAAATGTTCAATTTTTTAACCCACGCCTTACAATCCGCCCTCACGGGTGTTGCGTAAACCAGGTATAGGCTGAAAATTGTTACAGACTGCGCCCTGTAAAGGTTCGTTGCTGGACTTGAGCTGTCGCTCTACTTACAATCGAAGCATCGTTGTTATCCGCGGAATGCCGGTTCATTCCTCACCCCTGCGGCTAGCATCATCAACGCGCTGCGATTAGGAGAGGTTACAGACATGTCATTTGAAGTATTCGAGAAACTGGAAGCAAAAGTGCAGCAGGCGATTGATACCATCACGCTGTTGCAGATGGAAATCGAAGAGCTTAAAGAACAAAACGGTCATCTGAACCAGCAGGTTCAGCAGGCCGCCGGCAGCAGCGATGCGCTGGTGCGTGAAAATCAGCAGTTGAAGGAAGAACAGCATGTCTGGCAGGAGCGTCTGCGGGCTTTGCTGGGAAAAATGGAAGAGGTGTAATGCTGCGCCTGGCGTAAAAAGCAGGAAGCAGGCAGAAAACGGGTGCCGAAGGCACCCCTTTTTTGGTGTTCGTTTTTATTCGATGTCGAGCGGATCTTCCGAGAGGATCATCCCGGTGTTATCGGCATAAAGATGGTCGCCGGAAAAGAAGGTCACACCGCCAAAGTTCACCCGCACGTCGCTCTCGCCAATGCCTTCACCCGCGGCACCCGCAGGAATGGCGGCGATGGCCTGGATACCGATGTCCAGCTCTTCCAGATCGTCAACCTGACGCACAGAACCATACACCACAATGCCTTCCCACTCGTTTTGCAGCGCGATCCTGGCCAGCGCAGCATCCACCAGCGCACGGCGTACCGAACCGCCACCGTCCACCAGTAACACGCGGCCACGACCGTTCTCCTCCAGCAAATCATAGAGCAGCCCGTTGTCCTCGAAACATTTTACCGTGGTGATTTGCCCGCCAAACGAGGTGCGCCCACCAAAGTTTGAGAAAAGCGGTTCAACGACATTCACATCTTCATGATAGATGTCGCACAGTTCTGACGTATCGTATTTCATAGGGGTTTCGTCTGTTTGCCACAGGGGAGGTAAGTATATCGCTTAAAGGGGGCTGTTGGCAAAATCATCAATTGTTAAAAGTTGCGATGGGTCAAGCACATCGCGTTTAACTGAGCAGCAGTCCTGCCGCGAAAAGCACATTGATTAACAGCGCCAATTTAACGGTTTTTTCCAGCATTGGACGCATAGCCAGCGCGCTGGTTTCACGCAAAATATAACGCCCCTGCTGCCAGAGAAGCGGCGTTGCCAGCAGGAACAGCCAGCCCGGCAGACGCAGCCCGGCAACGCTGCTGTAGATCGCGAAGCAGGCCAGAGCGGTCAGCAACAACCCGGCATGGTAATGCCGTGCACGCCGCGCGCCCAGACGTACGGCCAGGGTGAACTTACCATTCTCCCGGTCACTGTCGATATCACGCAAATTATTCACGTTAAGCACTGCTGTCGCCAGCAAACCACAGCCAGTGGCGGGAAGCAGCAGCAGCATATCGAGCTGGTGGGTCTGCAGGTAGTTGCTGCCAGTGACGCCGAGCCAGCCAAAGAAGATCATTACTGACAGGTCTCCCAGCCCAAGATAACCGTAGGGCTTTTTCCCCACGGTATAGGCGATGGCAGCGACCATTGCCAGCACGCCCATCACTACAAATCCAACAATGTCGGCGGGTGACTGGCATGCCCGCAGGATCAGCAGCAGGCCACTGGCGGTGGTCACTGCGACGGTCAGTAGCAGGGCGATACGCATCTGTGCCTGACTGATCGCCCCTTTCTGCATTCCGCGCAACGGACCAATACGCTGAGGGGTATCGCTACCTTTCAACGCATCACCGTAGTCATTGGCCAGGTTAGAAAGGATCTGCAGCAGAATGGTGGTCAGCAATGCCAGCAGGGCAATGGCGGGATCAAAATGCCCCTGATGCCAGGCCAGCGCACTCCCGGTAATAATGGAAGCACAGGCCAGTGGCAGCGTGCGCAGACGCAAACTTTCCAGCCAGGCCCGGGGCATTGAGAGTGAGGAAACCCGTTGGCTATGTTCCATGACAGATAGCGCCTCCGATCGGCTTCAGGTGGCGTGTGGCCGGTGCCAGCACGATATCTGCATTATGGTAGGGTGCTTTCCTGCAGCAGGTGTTAATCCTGGTCAAGGATAGTGCGAGCGCATAAAAAAAGGAGGCCGTAGCCTCCTTTTTATCGTGGGTAGCGATTTACAGAATGAAGCGACTGAGGTCTTCGTCTGCGACCAGTTCATCCAGATGTTTGCTCACGTAATCGGCGTCGATCGTGAACGACTGACCGTTAAGATCGCTGGCGTCGTAGGAAATCTCCTCCATCAGGCGCTCCAGCACCGTGTGCAGGCGGCGTGCGCCGATGTTCTCAGCGGTCTCGTTCACCTGCCAGGCGGCGGCGGCAATTTTACTGATGCCATCAGGAGTGAAGTTGATCTCCACGCCTTCGGTGTTCATCAGTGCTTTGTATTGCACGGTGATGGATGCGCTTGGTTCCGTCAGGATGCGTTCGAAATCGTGAGTGGTCAGTGCCTGTAGTTCAACGCGAATGGGCAAACGACCCTGCAATTCCGGGATCAGGTCTGACGGGCTGGCGACCTGGAATGCACCCGATGCGATAAACAGAATATGGTCCGTTTTCACCATGCCGTGCTTGGTTGAGACGGTACAGCCTTCGACCAGCGGCAGCAGGTCGCGCTGAACACCTTCGCGTGAGACGTCCGGGCCGGAGGACTCACCGCGCTTACACACTTTATCGATCTCGTCGATAAACACGATGCCGTGCTGTTCAACCGCATCGATAGCGTCCTGCTTCAGCTCTTCCGGATTGACCAGTTTGGCCGCTTCTTCTTCAATCAGCAGCTTCATCGCTTCTTTGATTTTCAGCTTGCGCGGTTTCTGCTTCTGCCCGCCGAGGTTCTGGAACATTGACTGCAGCTGGCTGGTCATCTCTTCCATACCCGGAGGGGCCATGATTTCGACACCATTGGCCGATACCGCTGCCAGATCGATTTCGATCTCTTTGTCATCCAGATCGCCTTCGCGCAGCTTCTTGCGGAACGACTGACGGGCGGCAGAGGGCTCCGCTGCCGTTTCGTTCTGACCCCAGTTATTTTTGGCCGGTGGGATCAGCACGTCGAGAATACGTTCTTCTGCCATCTCTTCGGCACGGTAACGGTTTTTCTCAATCGCCTGCGAACGCACCATTTTCAGCGCAGAGTCGGTCAGATCGCGGATAATGGAATCCACCTCTTTTCCAACATAGCCCACTTCGGTGAACTTCGTGGCTTCCACTTTGATAAACGGCGCGTTGGCCAGCTTTGCCAGGCGGCGGGCAATTTCTGTTTTACCGACACCGGTCGGGCCGATCATCAGAATGTTTTTTGGCGTCACTTCGTGGCGCAGCTCCTCGTCGAGCTGCATGCGGCGCCAGCGGTTGCGCAGGGCGATAGCAACGGCGCGCTTGGCACCATCCTGACCGATGATAAATCTGTTCAGTTCGCTGACAATCTCGCGCGGAGTCATAGCAGACATAAATTAGGATCCTTACGCTTTAGACGGTAGTGATTCGATGGTGAGATTGTGGTTGGTATAGATGCAGATATCGCCTGCAATACCCAGTGCCTTCTCTACAATATCCTGCGCGCCGATATCGGTGTTTTCCAGTAGCGCACGGGCGGCTGCCTGAGCGTATGGGCCACCCGAACCGATGGCAATTAAGTCGTTTTCAGGCTGGATGACGTCACCGTTACCAGTAATGATCAGCGAGGCATTTTCGTCCGCCACGGCCAGCAGGGCTTCCAGTTTGCGCAGCATACGGTCTGTACGCCAGTCTTTTGCCAGCTCTACAGCCGCTTTGACCAGGTGCCCCTGGTGCATTTCCAGCTTGCGTTCAAAAAGTTCAAACAGGGTGAAGGCATCTGCGGTACCGCCAGCAAAACCAGCAATGACTTTGTCATTGTAGAGACGACGCACTTTTTTGACGTTGCCCTTCATCACGGTATTGCCGAGGGTAGCCTGGCCATCACCGCCAATTACTACCTGGCCGTTGCGTCGTACACTTACTATTGTTGTCACGGGCAGACCCCTTATTGCAGTCGGAAGATGACCCCGCACGTTTTGTGCGGGGCACTGATGCAATCAGATATGGGGCAGGTTTGAGGGGTTTCAACCCCCGATGGAAAGAGGAATACAATTTGAGTGGCCAGACCCACGCAGTCGTTTCAACGTTGTGTCTGCTGCGCTACGGCTGTTATAAGGACCAATAACCACACGATTCCAGCCGCCGCCGGTGGTAATGCGGCTTTCAAAGCCTTCGAAGGCTAACTGGGCGCGGATGGACTCGGCCTGATCGGTTCCTTTGAAGGAACCACACTGCACCATCCAGCGCTGGGCGCTCTCTTTTTCCACTTCCTTCGGCTTGGTTTCAACCTTAGGTTTGGTTTCCACTTTTGGCGGTATAGCCACTTCCTGTTTCGTCTGACGAACCGGTTCGCGGGTTACCGAGGTCACGGGCGCCGTATGCTGCGTTTGTGTCTGAGCCGGTGGCTGTGTGCGTTGCGTCTGCTGCGGCATCCGCGACTGCTGCTGAAGCTGCTGGCTTTGCTGTTGCTGGCGCTGGATGGTCTGCTGGCGCTGTGCCGGCGTCTGCTCATTCCATGGCACTTCATTAAGCTGCGTTGGCTGCTGACGCATATCCGCCTGCATCTGATCAAGAAGCTGACGCTGCTCATCGGTTAACTGTGTCTGCGAATGTGCTTCACCGCCAGAGGTGGGTTCGGTTGGAGAAGGGACGCCAAGCTGGCGATTTTCCAGCTCTTTAATATAACGCCAGCGCTCTTCGGGTTTTGGCGGAAGACCGTTACCGGTGGCTTTGTGATCCGGAATGACCGGGGTCTCTTCTTTTTTATGATGTGCGATAAACCACAGCCCACCAATAAAGGTGACCAGAACGGCAACCGCCAGCACTATCATGATTTTTGATACACCCGATGATCCACTGCTGCGCTTCTTGCTGCGACTGTTGGTCTTTTTGCTGCGCGTCCCTGTCGAACGCCCGCGGCCTACATAATCTTTTTGTGCCACTATCGTTCCGCTAATAATCGATGAAGGTAAGTCCGGGCTGTAAGCGTGACGATAAGTGCCCGATGAGTGCCCGTCATGTTACTGAAGGGCCGGAAGTTTGACCAGCGGCGATATGACTAAGAATCCACTGATTTATCCACAGGAGCGCCTGCGGGTTGTTCTGACCGGCCCGTCAGTACTCATCACGTAGCGAGGGAGCCGTGCTGCCACGGATTTTCAGCTCAAAATCCAGCAGACGTGAACCGTTACTCACCATCCGGCCCTGGAGCTGCTCCAGCAAGAGTAGCATTGCTTCACGACCGATGTTGAAACGCGGTTGAGCCACCGTGGTTAATTGTGGATCGCTGTAGCGGGACAGTTCGATATCATCAAAACCGATAATGGACAGATCTTTAGGTACCCGCAAACCCATATTCTTTGCCTGCGACATGGCACCCAGCGCGATGATATCGCTGTGGCAGAATAAGGCATCGGGTGGCCTGGGAAGCGTCATCAGGTGCTTCATCGCCTGGGAACCGGCATCGAAGGTGAAGTCACCCCGCACAATATAGGTTGGGTCGACGGTCATCCCGTGGCGGCGCAGCGCCTGAATGTACCCCTGGAGGCGATACTGGCATAACGGCATCTCTTCCGGGCCTGAAATGCAGGCAATGCGTCGATGGCCGAGTTTTTGCAGATGATTAACCGCTTCAAAGGCGGCGGTCAGGTTATCAATATGAACCGTTGGCAGCTCCAGCTCCGGCGAGAACTCATTCGCCATCACCATGGGCGGCAGATTGCGTTGTTCTTCCACACCGGTTTCAAACGGTACATTGGAACCCAGCAGTACCATGCCATCGATCTGACGGGTCAGCATCAGGTTCAGGAATGATTTCTCCTGCTGATTCTGGTGTGCGCAATCGCCGATAAGTACCAGATAACCTTCCGCCGCAGCCACCACTTCAATGCCGCGAATGATTTCACTGAAAAAGGGATCGCAGATGTCCGGCACAATCACCAGCACGGTACGTGATTCGCTGCGCCGGGCGCTGCGCGTCATGGAATGCGGGGAGTAGCCAACGGCAATCACCGCCTGTTCAACTTTGTAGCGCGTGGCGGCAGAGACCTTTTCAGGATTCATCAGGGCGCGGGAGACCGTTGCCGTTGATACGCCTGCTTTCTCAGCCACGTCCTTCATGGTCGCTACGGTTGACTCTTGATTGTGCTCCAATGCTTTTCTCCTCACGCCAGTCTGCGCTGACCTGAACAACGAATGACAATTTTTATCCGGTACCAGAGGTTATCGCGTCCGCTGCGAATAACCCCAACCCCCGCATTCTTAACAGATAAGCGGGGGGCCTGTTACTTAATTTGCATAAAAATTGTGACTTGTGCGACTTTTTTCGATCCAATGCGCATCTTTGCCATGCAAACGATTACGCCTTAACTTTCCGTGGGGTCGATATCCAGCGTCCATTTCACTTTTCGCGCCTGGGGCAGGGTGGTGACCAGCGGCAGGCTGGACTTGATGAGCCGTTGCAGAACGGCGCGTGAAGGATGCTGCAGCAGGAGCTGCCAGCGGTATCGTCCGCTGCGTTTCGCCTGCAGCGCAGGGACCGGGCCCATCACCCAGAAGGATTCACTGTTTAACGGGCTGGCTTCCAGCAGATTACGCAGCTGCTGCAGGAAGAGACTGGCCTGCTGGTTATCGTGGTCTTCTGCACGGAACAGGGCATGACTGGTGAACGGCGGCAGGAAGACGCTGTTGCGTTCACTGAGCGCCTGGTGGGCGAACGCGTCGTACCCCTGATGCAGCAGGGTTTGCAGCAGCGGATGGTCCGGGTGGTGGGTCTGCAAAAGTACTTCCCCCTGTTTACCGGCACGTCCGGCGCGGCCGGCAACCTGTACGTAGAGTTGGGCGAACCGCTCTGCGGAGCGGAAATCGGCAGAAAACAGCGCGCCGTCGACGTCCAGCAGCGACACCAGGGTCACGTCCGGGAAGTGATGCCCTTTTGCCAGCATCTGAGTACCGACCAGGATACGCGCTCCGCCGCGATGCACTTCCGCCAGTTGCTGCTCCAGTGCGCCTTTACGGCTGGTGGTATCCCGGTCAATACGCGTGAGGGGCACGCCGGGAAACAGTTCACCCAGGTTGTGTTCCAGCTGTTCGGTGCCCAGCCCGACGGGCACCAGATGGGTAGAACCACACTGCGGGCACTGATGCGGCACCGGACGCTGGCTGTCGCAGTGGTGGCAGCGCAGCTGACGCTGGTTCTGATGCAGCGTGTAGTAACGGTCGCAGCGCTGGCATTCGGCAATCCAGCCGCATTCATGGCACAGCAGCGTGGGGGAGTAACCGCGACGGTTAAGGAATAACAACACCTGATTATCCGCTTTCAGATGCTGGCCAATTTTCTTGATCAGCATCGGAGACAGGCCACCCTGCAGCTTCACGCCTTTCAGGTCGACCAGCAGTTGGGTCGCTTTGGTGGCGTTCCCGGCGCGTTTGCTGAGATTGAGCTGATGATATTTCCCGGACTGGACATTGTGCAGCGTTTCCAGCGCCGGAGTCGCTGACCCCATGACAATCGGGATATCTTCCTGCCGGGCGCGAAACACCGCCAGATCGCGGGCGTGATAGCGCCAGCCTTCCTGCTGCTTATAGGAGCTGTCGTGCTCCTCATCGATAATAATGGCACCCAGGCGGGCAAAGGGGGTAAACAGCGCAGAGCGGGTACCAATAACAATCGCCGTCTCACCGCTGCGGGCGCGCAGCCACACAGCCAGACGCTCACTGTCGTTTAAGCCGGAGTGCAGCACATCAACCGGGGCGCTGAAGCGCTCGCGAAAGCGGGCGATGGTCTGGGGGGTCAGGCCAATTTCCGGCACCAGCACCAGCGCCTGCCGGCCGTTAGCCAGAATATTCTCCAGCATACTGAGGTAAACTTCCGTTTTGCCCGAACCGGTGATCCCCGCCAGCAGCCACGCTGAAAAGTGGTCGTCTGCACTGCGGATTGCCCCGACGGCGGTGGCCTGCTCGGTATTCAGCCGCAAGCGTTCACCCTGAATGGTGACACTCTCGCGCCAGTCCTGCCGGGCACGGGGCTGCGGGCGAAGCGCGCACAGCCCCTTCGCCCGCAGCGCCTGGAGGGTAGCCTCGGTAATATCGTGCTGGCTGACTTCATGGCGGTACAGTCCGCGGTTGCGCAGCGCGGCCAGCGCCTGTTGTTGCTTCGGGGCTCGTTTCAGGCTTTCCGGTGCGGTCGCCTTACCCTCGTCAGTGATCAGCCACTGCCAGAGAGGGGCCTCTTCCGCCGCCTTACCCTGGCGCAGCAGCACCGGCATGGCATGGAACAGTACCTCACCCAGCGGATAGTGATAGTAGTCAGCGGCCCAGAGCAGAATACGCCAGAGAGAAGCAGGGTAGAGCGATTCACTGTCCAGCACCTCATGGACACTTTTTAACTGATCGAGCGGAAAATCACTGTGTTCAACGATCCCGACCACCACCCCGATGGCTTTACGTTTGCCAAAAGGCACGCTGACGCGTCCGCCCACCACCGCATGGTTGAGATGGGGCGGTAACAGGTAGTCAAAGTTGCGGGCAAGCGGAACGGGTAAAGCGACCTGAACAACGGGCATGGATTCATCCGGGTGAAAAATTAAGCCAGTTAGTGTACACTGAGTCGTGCTGAATGTGCGGATCCGATTGCGGTGTGTGGTTAATTTCTGTATAGTTCGCCGCCGTTGGTATGGCATTTTGATATCAGCATAAACTTAATATTAATCTTCGTGTGGTGCCGGTGCAGGAATTATCCTGGCGCGGGAGAGCGACACGGCCTTAACTGAGGTTTTCCCATGAAAAAAGGTATTCACCCAAATTACACCGAAGTTACTGCTAAATGTTCTTGCGGTAACGAAATCAAAACCCGCTCTACCGTGGGTCGCGACCTGAACCTGGACGTGTGTGGCAACTGCCACCCGTTCTATACCGGTAAGCAGCGTGATGTTGCAAGCGGTGGTCGTGTGGATCGCTTCAACAAGCGTTTCAGCATCCCAGGCGCTAAATAAGCACCCTGTAAGATGTCAGAAAAAACCCAGCTTCGGCTGGGTTTTTTTATGCCTGCAATTCAGGGTACGGTGGCGTGCCTGAGCACATTACCCCCGTCGCTGACCCCGAGTTACGCTATTTTTACGCCTTGTCACCGGCTGGCAGGTGAACTGTATCGGCAGCTTACTCAGCGTTATCAGGATCGCCGTCAGGCGGAACCGGTGCGGGTAAAAGGCAGAGGGTGATATCGGGCGCTACCTGCCTGCGAACAGGTCAGTGCGTGAGCGTTTCAAGTGGCGGGCGATGGGCAGGGCAATGCTGCCGGTGAGGATCGGGTCTGAGAACGCATCGTAACGGAAATGGGGAAGAGAGGGACAGCGCAGGCGATCGTGACCCTCTGGCCGTCTGGTCAGGCCGGGCACCCGTGACTGAATCAGGTGCCCGACCGGATAACCGAATTGTTGACCGCCTAGTATTCCCAGGTATCAGGATCGACGCCCATTTCGCGCATGATCGCTTTCGCTTCTTCGGGAATTTCGTCACTGCGTTCTTTACGCAGATCGACATCATCCGGCAGAGGCTGGCCGGTAAATGCATGCAGAAATGCTTCGCACAGCAGTTCGCTGTTGGTGGCATGACGCAAGTTATTAACCTGGCGGCGTGTGCGCTCATCGGTCAAAATTTTCAGTACTTTCAACGGAATGGATACCGTGATTTTTTTAACCTGCTCGCTCTTCTTACCGTGTTCAGCGTAAGGGCTGATATATTCGCCGTTCCACTCAGCCATGGGCTACCTTAATTATATTTAAATTAGAAATACCGAAATCCGGCTAATTATGCCCGAAGTTCGTGTCCACCGCACCGGGATGGCACAACGTTCTCTGGGGTATATCGACATAATTCTAACGGTTATTCGCGCATTGCTCAATCTATACGCAAAGACATTTAGATGTCCAGATGTATTGACGTCTATATCTACCCGCTTTACTCTATCTGTCTTCACTTATACTCCAGCAGGAACTTGTGCACCATGACGCGTAAACAGGCAACCATCGCAGTCCGTAGCGGTTTGAATGATGACGAGCAATATGGCTGCGTTGTCCCCCCCATTCATCTGTCCAGCACCTATAACTTCACCGATTTTAATGAGCCCCGTGCACATGACTACTCACGCCGTGGCAACCCGACGCGTGATGTGGTGCAACGCGCGCTGGCAGAGCTGGAAGGGGGGGCCGGTGCGGTGATGACCAGCACCGGGATGTCGGCTATTCACCTGGTGTGCACCGTGTTTCTGCAGCCTGGGGACCTGCTGGTGGCCCCGCACGACTGCTATGGCGGCAGCTACCGCCTGTTCGACAGCCTGAGCAAACGTGGAGCGTATCGCGTTAAATTCGTCGATCAGGGCGATGAGGCGGCATTACAGGCTGCACTGGCTGAAAAACCGAAGCTGGTACTGATTGAAAGTCCAAGTAACCCGCTGCTGCGCGTGGTGGACATTGCCGCGATCTGTCAGGCCGCTGCAGAAGCAGGCGCCGTGAGCGTGGTGGACAATACCTTCCTCAGCCCGGCCCTGCAGAACCCGCTGGCGCTGGGCGCGGACCTGGTGATCCATTCCTGTACCAAATACCTTAACGGACACTCTGACGTGGTGGCTGGGGCGGTCGTGGCGAAGGATCCGCAGCACGTGACGGATCTGGCCTGGTGGGCGAATAATATTGGTGTCACCGGCGGCGCGTTTGACAGCTATCTGCTGCTGCGGGGGATGCGCACCCTGGCCCCGCGTATGGCGGCGGCACAGCGCAATGCGCTGGCGATTGTTGATTATCTGAAACAACAACCGCTGGTGAAAAAGTTGTATCATCCTTCGTTGCCAGAAAATGCCGGCCATCAGTTTGCGGCACGTCAGCAAAAAGGCTTTGGCGCCATGCTAAGTTTTGAGCTCGACGGTGACGAAGCGACGCTGCGCCGTTTCCTGAAAGCGCTGGAATTATTTACCCTGGCGGAGTCGCTGGGCGGTGTTGAAAGCCTGATTTCCCACACGGCCACCATGACACATGCGGGCATGTCTGCTGAAGCGCGGGCGGCGGCAGGGATTTCGGAAACGCTGCTGCGTATTTCGGTGGGAATTGAAGATCACGAAGATTTAATCGCCGATCTGGACAATGCGTTCCGGATCGCGGCCAAGAGGTAAGCATGAGTTATTCAGCAGTGGCAGGGGCAGACAGTTCGCGGCAGTTACATAAATTTGGTGGCAGCAGTCTGGCCGATGCCAAATGCTACCAGCGCGTAGCCGGGATCATGGCCGAGTACAGTCAGCCGGGCGATCTGATGGTCGTATCGGCTGCCGGCAGCACGACGAATCAGCTGATCAGCTGGCTCAAACTGAGCCAGAGCGATCGTCTCTCTGCCCATCAGGTGCAGCAGGCGCTTCGTCGTTATCAGAGTGAACTGATCGGTGCGCTGTTACCGCCCGCTGTGGCCGAGCCGCTGATTGCTGAATTTATACGCGATCTTGAGAAACTGGCAGCCCTCCTGGATAACGCCATCACTGATGCCGTGTATGCGCAGGTGGTCGGTCACGGTGAGATCTGGTCGGCTCGCCTGATGTCCGCTGTGCTGAATCTGCGTGATATTGAGGCGAGCTTCCTCGATGCCCGCGATTTTTTACGCGCTGAGCGTGCCGCACAGCCGCAGGTGGATGAAGCGAAATCGCTGCCGCTGTTACAGCAACTGATGGCAGAGCGCCCGGGGCAGCGTCTGGTGGTGACCGGGTTTATCTGCGCCAATGATGCCGGTGAAACCGTACTGTTAGGACGCAACGGTAGTGACTACTCGGCGACGCAGATCGGTGCACTGGCCGGGGTGACGCGAGTGACTATCTGGAGCGACGTGGCAGGTGTATACAGTGCCGATCCCCGTAAAGTGAAGGATGCCTGTCTGCTGCCGCTGCTGCGCCTGGATGAAGCCAGCGAGCTGGCACGTCTGGCGGCACCGGTACTGCACTCCCGCACGCTGCAGCCGGTTTCCGGCAGCGATATTGATTTACAGCTGCGCTGCAGTTATCAGCCCGGAGAGGGTTCAACACGCATCGAGCGCGTGCTGGCCTCAGGCACCGGCGCGCGGATTGTGACCAGCCATGATGACGTGTGCCTGATAGAGTTCCAGGTGCCCGCACAGCACGACTTTGCCACGCTGCGTAAGGAGATCGACCAACTGCTGACCCGGGCCCAGGTACGCCCGCTGGCAACCGGTGTTCACCCGGACCGTAATCTCCTCCAGCTTTGCTACACCTCGGAAGTGGTTAACAGCGCCTTAACCCTGCTGCAGGATGCGGCGTTGCCCGGCCGCCTGCAGCTGCGTGAAGGGATGGCGATGGTGGCGATGGTCGGGGCGGGCGTTTGCCGTAATCCGCTGCACAGCCATCGTTTCTGGCAGCAGATGAAAGACCAGCCGGTGGAGTTTATCTGCCAGTCTCAGGAGGGCATCAGCCTGGTAGCGGTGCTGCGCGTCGGGCCAACCGAACATCTGATCCGGGGCCTGCACCAGACGCTGTTCCGGGCGGAAAAACAGGTCGGCCTGGTGCTGTTTGGCAAAGGCAACATTGGCTCCCGCTGGCTGGAACTGTTTGCCCGCGAGCAGGAAACCCTGTCGGCACGTACCGGCTTTGAATTTGTTCTGGCAGGCGTGGTGGACAGCCGTCGCAGCCTGCTCAGCTATGAGGGGCTGGATGCCAGCCATGCGCTGGCTTTCTTTGAAGATGAGGCCATAGAACAGGATCAGGAATCGCTGTTCCTGTGGATGCGGGCTCACCCGTTTGACGATCTGGTGGTGCTGGATGTGACCGCCAGTGAAACGCTGGCCGCACAGTACCTGGATTTTGCCAGCTACGGTTTCCATGTGATCGGGGCGAATAAAGTCGCGGGCGCGGCCAGCAGTGACAGCTATCGCCAGATCCGTGATGCGTTCGCCAAAACCGGACGTCACTGGCTGTACAATGCCACCGTCGGGGCCGGACTGCCGGTGAACCACACGGTGCGCGATCTGCGGGAAAGCGGCGACAGCATCCTCTCCATCAGCGGTATCTTCTCCGGTACGCTGTCGTGGCTGTTCCTGCAGTTTGACGGTACGGTTCCGTTTACCGAGCTGGTGGACCAGGCGTGGCAGCAGGGGCTGACGGAGCCAGATCCGCGTGCCGATCTGTCCGGCCAGGACGTGATGCGTAAGCTGGTGATCCTCGCCCGCGAGGCGGGCTACGATATTGAACCTGGTCAGGTGCGCGTGGAATCGCTGGTGCCGGCCAGCTATCAGTCCGGATCGGTTGATGACTTCTTTGAAAACGCCGATGAACTGAACGATCAGATGGTTCAGCGTTTTGAAGCTGCTCAGGAGCTGGGCCTGGTCCTGCGTTATGTGGCGCGTTTTGACGCGAACGGCAAAGCGCGCGTTGGTGTGGAGGCCGTGCGGGACGATCACCCGCTGGCTGCCCTGCTGCCGTGCGACAACGTGTTTGCCATTGAAAGCCGCTGGTATCGTGATAATCCGCTGGTGATCCGTGGGCCGGGAGCCGGCCGCGACGTCACGGCCGGGGCGATCCAGTCCGATCTTAACCGCCTGGCACAGCTGCTGTAGTTTTTCTCTGGGGTCGACCGAAATAAAAGGGCGGCCCCAGAGGTTCATTTCCTCATTCTTCCTTCCCTGCATGAATTTTCCTCATCTTCGTTGAGAATTTGTCACGTCAGGTCATCATTTAACTGTTGACTGATTAACCAATTTGCGTCATTTTGAATGTCTGGACGTCTAAACGGATAGACGTTAAGACAGAGATTTATCCTGAGCAGCGATCGATGAGGTAAACGGGTATGAGTTTTTTCCACGCAAATCAGCGCGAAGCACTGAACCAGAGTCTTGCCGAAATCAGCGGGCAAATTAACGTCTCCTTTGAGTTCTTTCCGCCGCGCACCAGCGAAATGGAAGACACCCTGTGGAGCTCTATCGATCGCCTCAGCAGCCTGAAGCCAAAATTTGTCTCGGTCACTTATGGGGCTAACTCCGGCGAACGTGACCGGACCCACAGCATTATCAAAGGGATCAAAGACCGTACCGGCCTGGAAGCGGCCCCTCACCTGACCTGCATTGACGCGACCCGCGATGAGCTGCGTAACATTGCCCGTGACTACTGGGACAACGGTATTCGCCATATTGTCGCCCTGCGCGGGGACCTGCCGCCGGGCGGGGGCAAGCCGGAAATGTACGGTGCCGATCTGGTCGCGCTGCTGAAAGACGTGGGGGATTTTGATATCTCGGTGGCCGCTTATCCGGAAGTGCACCCGGAGGCGAAGAGCGCTCAGGCGGATCTGATCAATCTGAAGCGTAAAATTGATGCGGGGGCTAACCGGGCTATCACCCAGTTCTTCTTCGACGTGGAGAGCTATCTGCGCTTTCGTGACCGTTGCGTCTCTACCGGCATTGATGTTGAAATCGTTCCGGGCATTCTGCCGGTGTCGAATTTCAGGCAGTTACAGCGCTTCGCCACGATGACTAACGTCCGCGTGCCGGGCTGGATGACCAGTATGTTTGAAGGGCTGGATAACGACCCGGAAACCCGCAAAATGGTCGGTGCTAACGTGGCGATGGATATGGTAAAAATTCTCAGCCGCGAAGGGGTGAAAGATTTTCACTTCTACACGCTGAACCGCGCGGAGATGAGTTATGCCATCTGCCACACGCTGGGCGTCCGCCCGGGTCTGGCCGTCGCCTCATAACCGCGACAGAAAAAAGGACGCCTGAGCGTCCTTTTTTGTTGTCAGGGGCAGGCCGAAAAAGAATCTCCGCCCCTACAGGTTGTGAGGGCGATCATTTTTCCTATCGCCCCTGCTGTCGGCTTAACCCGTGTTACGCATTCCCGCCGCCACGCCGGCGATGGTCACCATCAGTGCCTGCTCAACGCGGGCATCCGGCTCTGCGCCCGCCGCTTCCTGCTGACGAGAACGGTGTAACAGCTCCGCCTGCAGAACGTTCAGCGGGTCAGTGTAGACGTTACGCAGGGCAATCGACTCGGCAATCCACGGCTGGTCGGCCATCAGGTGCGAATCGTTAGCAATGGTCAGCACGGCTTTAATATCGGAGTCCAGCTGATCGCGCAGCTGTTTGCCCAGTGACCACAGCGATTTATCCACCAGACGCTGATCGTAGTATTCCGCCAGCCACAGGTCAGCCTTCGAGAACACCATCTCCAGCATCCCCAGACGAGTCGAGAAGAACGGCCAGTCGCGGCACATGGTTTCCAGCGTTTCCTGATGACCCTCTTCCATCGCTTTCTGCAGCGCGGCACCGGCACCCAGCCAGGCGGGCAGCATCAGGCGGTTCTGCGTCCAGGCGAAAATCCACGGAATGGCACGCAGCGACTCAACACCGCCGGTCGGGCGACGTTTCGCCGGACGTGAGCCCAGCGGCAGCTTGGCCAGCTCCAGCTCCGGGGTGGCAGAACGGAAGTAAGGCACAAAGTCTTCGTGTTCACGCACGTAGCCCCGGTACATTTTGCAGGACACATCAGACAGCTGGTCCATGATGCTGTTCCACTCGGGCTTCGGCTCCGGCGGTGGCAGCAGGTTAGCTTCGAGGATCGCCCCGGTATACAGCGACAGGCTGCTGATAGTGACTTCCGGCAGACCGTATTTAAAACGGATCATCTCACCCTGTTCGGTCACGCGCAGGCCGCCTTTCAGGCTGCCCGGGGGTTGCGACAGAAGCGCTGCATGGGCCGGCGCACCGCCGCGGCCGATGGAGCCGCCGCGTCCGTGGAACAGCGTCAGGGTAATACCGGCTTTCTCGCAGGTTTTGATCAGCGCATCCTGAGCCTGATATTGTGCCCAGCTTGCAGCCATCACCCCTGCATCCTTGGCGGAGTCGGAATAGCCGATCATCACCATTTGCTTGCCCTGAATCAGGCCGCGATACCAGTCGATATTCAGCAGCTGGCTCATGACATCATTGGCGTTGTTCAGATCCTCAAGGGTTTCAAACAGCGGGGCCACCGGCATCGCGTAAGAAATACCCGCCTCTTTTAGCAGCAGATGAACAGCCAGCACGTCTGACGGCGTTTTCGCCATGGAGATAACGTAGGCAGCAATCGAACCCTGCGGTGCATCCGCCGCTACGCGACAGGTATCCAGCACCTCTTTCGTATCAGCACTTGGTTCCCACTGGCGTGGCATCAGCGGACGTTTGGAGCTCAGTTCGCGGATCAGGAAAGCCTGCTTGTCAGCTTCTGACCAGCTCTCGTAATCGCCCAGGCCGAGATAGCGGGTGATTTCAGCAATGGCTTCAGTATGGCGGGTACTTTCCTGGCGGAGGTCAATACGCACCAGCGGTACGCCAAAGCACTTCACGCGGCGCAGGGTGTCGAGCAACTGACCGTTGGCAATAATCCCCATACCACAGGCCTGCAGTGACTGGTAGCAGGTGTACAGCGGTTCCCACAGCTGATCGTTGGAGATCAGCAGGTTGTCCGGGCGCGGCAGGCGCTCGCCCTTCAGGCGGCGTTCCAGATAAGCCTGGGTGCTCATCAGCTGGCCACGCAGGTTTTTCATGATCTCGCGGTAAGGCTCCAGCGCGTCCGGGTTACCGCACAGCTCACGCACTTCCGGCGTGCATTCTGACATCGACAGCTCAGAGACCAGTACGGCGATATCGCGCAGGAACAGGTCGGTGGCTTTCCAGCGACTAAGCTGCAGGACATGGCGGGTGATATCGGCCGTCACATTCGGGTTGCCATCGCGGTCACCGCCCATCCAGGAGGTAAACTTGACCGGCACAAAATCAACCGGCAGGGTGTAACCAAAGGCGGCTTCGACCTGCTCATTCAGCTCACGCAGGAACTGCGGTACGCCTTCCCACAGGCTGTTTTCCACCACCGCAAAGCCCCACTTGGCCTCATCCACGGGCGTGGGACGATATTTACGAATTTCATCGGTATGCCAGGCCTGGGCCACCAGCTGGCGCAGACGGCGCATGATCTTGCCATGGTCATAGTCAGACAGGTCATTGTGATCCAGTTGCTGCAGGCAGCTGTTCACTTCGACCAGTTTATGGATCAGGGTACGGCGGGTGATTTCAGTCGGGTGGGCGGTCAGAACAAGTTCCAGCGACAGGGATTCAATCGCTTCGCGAACGGCGGCTTCGGTCAGGTCTGGCTGCTGCTTCAGGCGCTCAAAGGTACCGGCCAGCAGTTCAGGGTGATTCGCACCTTCGCCTTTTGGCGAAATGGTGTGGTACTGCTCAGCTACGTTGGTCAGGTTGAGGAACTGACTGAATGCACGGGCTACCGGCAGCAGTTCATCATTGGACAAATTTTGCAGCGTGGTCAGCAGTTCCTGACGGTGGGCATCATTTCCCGCACGTGATGACTTCGAGAGCTTACGGATGGTTTCTACCCGGTCCAGGATGTTCTCTCCCAGTGCATCCTTAATAGTATCCCCGAGCAGTTTGCCGAGCATACTGACATTACTTCGCATTGCGGAATATTGTTCGTTCATATGATCCCTGACACCCTTCTTGTATTTGTAACTATCTTTCACCCCAGTGGGCATAACGTTGTCTTTTATCTAGCCACGTTCGCAACCATTCGTCAATTGACTTAAATACAGCGCATCGTGACGCTAAATAGCCGAAATTTATGAAATTTAATTACAGCAGAACGAGATAAGTTATTCTTATCATCCGGAATAATTGAAATCAGGGGCAACACGCTGTTTTTGCAGCAAATTGTCCCTTTAGTACGTCATTCTTACCCTGGAAATGCAGGGGGCGGACACTTTTACCCCCGTCACATCGTGATGGGGACTGACGGGCCTGCCATCCCCCTGCAACCCGAAGTATTTTGATTAAACCGGGTTAATGATGACAAAAATGATGCACCACCTGGGCGATCAGCTCGCGGGTCGGTTTAATGAACGCCGTATCTATAAATTCGTCCGGCTGATGCGCCTGATCGATCGATCCCGGGCCTAACACCAGCGTCGGGCAGATCTGCTGGATGAACGGTGCCTCGGTGCAGTAGTTCACCACCTCTGTTTCTGTCCCCAGCAGTTTTTCCACCACCTGAACCAGCTGATGCTCACGCGGACACTCGTAGCCCGGGATCGGCGGGTGCAGCTCACCCACGGTCAGACGGCCCGGCCAGCGCGCACTGACGGGAGCCAGCGCCTCATTCAGCAGACCGTCAAGATCGCTCAACGTCAGGCCCGGCAGTGGGCGGATATCCATATGCAGTTCACAGCAGGCGCAGATCCTGTTGGCCGCGTCGCCGCCGCTGATATGGCCAAAGTTCATCGTTGGGTAGGGGATGGCAAAGCCATCGTGGTGATAGCGTGTTTTCAGCGTATTGCGCAGTTCCATCAACTGGGTGATCGACTCATGCATCAGTTCAATAGCATTGACGCCGCGGCCCGGATCGCTCGAGTGGCCTGATTGACCCTGAATACGGATCACATTAGAAATATGGCCTTTGTGCGCACGCACGGGTTTCAGGGAGGTGGGCTCGCCGATAATGGCACAGTCCGGACGCAGGCTGGTGGTTTCAGAGAAGAACTTCGCGCCCGCCATGGTGGTTTCTTCATCGGCGGTGGCGAGAATATAAAGCGGTTTTTTCAGCGCTGACACGTCAATATCACGCAGGGTCTCTAAGATGAAGGCGAAGAAGCCTTTCATGTCGGCCGTGCCGAGACCGTAGAGCTTATTGTCGTGCTCACTCAGGGTAAAGGGATCGCGCGTCCAGCGGCCATCGTCGAATGGCACGGTGTCGGTATGCCCGGCCAGCAGCAGGCCGCCTGCACCCTGACCACTCTTTGCCAGCATATTGAATTTATTGCGCGTGCCGGGTACCGGCTGGACTTCCACGCTGAAGCCGATATCGCGGAACCAGCCCGCCAGTAAATTGATTAAAGTTTCATTGCTCTGGTCGAGCGCACTGTCGGTGGCGCTGATTGATGGCGTTGCAATCAGTTGGCGGTAAATCTCAATAAAAGGGGGTAATTTTGTCTTCACTGTTGACAGTCCTTGGGTTAGGATAGTATCAATATTCATGCACTAATAGTGAATAAAAATACAATATCGGCGGCCAGATGGAAACCGAAAATTCTATCTATCACAGAGAGCGAGTTGAGTTGATGACCCATCCGTTAATTATCAAGTTAGGCGGTGTGCTGCTGGACAGCGAAGAGGCGCTGGAGCGTCTGTTTACTGCTCTGGCCAGCTACCGTACCACGCATCAGCGCCCGTTGCTGATCGTTCACGGTGGCGGCTGCCTGGTCGATGAACTGATGAGCAAGCTGTCGCTGCCGGTGAAGAAGAAAAACGGATTGCGTGTCACACCCGCCGACCAGATTGACATTATCACCGGGGCCCTGGCGGGTACAGCGAACAAAACCCTGCTGGCCTGGTCAAAAAAACATGGCATTGATGCCGTTGGTCTGTGCCTGGGCGACGGCGGCAGCGTTGATGTGGCGCAGTTTGACGATGAACTGGGCCATGTGGGGCTGGCCACGCCGGGTTCTCCCCACCTGATCAATACGCTGCTGGGTGCGGGCTACCTGCCGGTGGTCAGCTCGATTGGCATCACTGCCGATGGCCTGCTGATGAACGTTAACGCCGACCAGGCCGCGACGGCGCTGGCTGCCACGCTGGGGGCGGACCTGATCCTGCTTTCTGATGTCAGCGGTATTCTGGATGCTGACAGGCAGCGTATTGCAGAGATAACGGCAGAGAAGGCCGAACAGCTGATCGCCGATGGGGTGATCACTGACGGTATGATCGTCAAAGTGAATGCCGCACTGGAAGCCGCCCGTACGCTGGGCCGCCCGGTAGATATCGCCAGCTGGCGCCATGCGGAACAGCTGCCAACCTTATTTAACGGCGTGTCCATCGGCACCCGTATCCTCGCTTAATTAGTAACGTATTCATTTAAGGAAGAGACAATGCAAGACAAAAGCATCAAGAAAATCGTACTGGCTTACTCTGGCGGTCTGGATACTTCGGCCATCATTCCATGGCTGAAAGAGAACTACGGCGGCTGTGAAGTGGTGGCATTCGTGGCGGATATCGGCCAGGAGCGCGGCGATCTGGAAGGCGTGGAGCAGAAAGCGCTGCAGTCGGGCGCGTCTGAGTGCCATGTGGTGGATCTGCGTGAAGAGTTCATCAGCGAGTACGTTTATCCTGTGCTGCAGACCGGTGCCCTGTACGAAGGGACTTACCTGCTGGGCACCTCAATGGCGCGCCCGATTATTGCTAAAGCGCAGGTTGAGCTGGCGCTGAAAGTGGGCGCGGATGCCCTGTGCCACGGTGCAACCGGTAAAGGTAACGACCAGGTGCGTTTTGAAACCACTTACACCGCGCTGGCCCCACAGTTGAAAGTCGTCGCGCCATGGCGTGAGTGGAACCTGCGTTCCCGTGAAGCCCTGCTGGATTACCTGAAAGAGCGTAATATTCCGACCACCGCGTCGCTGGAAAAAATCTACAGCCGTGATGAAAACGCCTGGCATATTTCTACCGAAGGCGGCGTGCTGGAAAGCCCGTGGAATGCCCCGAACAAAGACTGCTGGGTATGGACCGTGGATCCACTGGAAGCCCCGGATCAGCCTGAGCAGGTGACCGTAACCGTTGAGAAAGGGTGCGTCGTTGCGGTGAACGGCGAAGCGTTAAGCCCGTTTGGCTGCCTGGACAAACTGAACGCCATCGGTGCCCGTCACGGCGTCGGTCGTATCGATATCGTGGAAAACCGTCTGGTGGGTATCAAGTCCCGCGGCTGCTACGAAACCCCTGGCGGCACCATCATGGTGAATGCGCTGCGTGCGGTTGAGCAGTTGGTTCTGGATCGCGACAGCTTCAAATGGCGTGAGCAGCTTGGCCTGGAAATGTCCTATGTGGTTTACGATGGCCGCTGGTTCGCACCGCTGCGTAAATCCATTCAGGCTTCTGCGGCGGCACTGGCAGAAGAAGTGAACGGCGAAGTGGTGCTGCAGCTGTACAAAGGTCAGGTAACAGCCATCCAGAAGAAATCGGCTAACAGCCTTTACTCTGAAGAGTTTGCCACCTTCGGTGAAGACGAAGTGTACGATCACCGTCATGCAGGCGGCTTTATCCGTCTGTTCTCTCTGTCTTCACGCATTCGCGCGCTGAACGAGAAGAAGTAATCTTTTCCGGGCGAGGCCACTCGCCCCTACAGGCATTCGTAGGGGCGGCACCTGTGCCGCCCTTATTACATTATTTGAATGGAGTACTGAGCATGGCACTTTGGGGTGGACGGTTTACGCAGGCAGCAGATCAGCGTTTCAAGTTATTCAATGACTCACTGCGCTTCGACTATCGTCTGGCAGAGCAGGACATCACTGGTTCCGTTGCCTGGTCCAAAGCGCTGGTGACGGTCAATGTGTTAACCGCAGACGAGCAGCAGCAGTTGGAAGTTGCGCTGAATGCGCTGCTGGAAGACGTGCGCGCGAACCCACAGCAAATTCTGGAAAGCGACGCCGAAGATATTCACAGCTGGGTGGAAGGGAAGCTGATCGACAAAGTCGGTTCGCTGGGTAAAAAACTCCATACTGGCCGTAGCCGTAATGACCAGGTCGCGACCGACCTGAAACTGTGGTGTAAAGCGCAGGTCAGCGAACTGTTGACTGCCACACGTCAGTTCCAGCAGGCACTGATCGCCACTGCAGAAGCCAACCAGGACGCGGTCATGCCGGGTTACACGCACCTGCAGCGCGCGCAGCCGGTGACGTTTGCCCACTGGTGTCTGGCCTATGTTGAGATGTTGGCGCGTGATGAAAGCCGTCTGCAGGATACGCTGAAACGACTGGACGTCAGCCCGCTGGGCTGCGGTGCCCTGGCCGGAACCGCGTATGAGATCGACCGCGAACAGCTGGCTGGATGGTTAGGCTTTGCCTCCGCCACCCGTAACAGTCTGGATACCGTATCCGACCGCGACCACGTGCTGGAACTGCTGTCAGATGCTTCTATCGGCATGGTACACCTGTCGCGTTTTGCCGAAGATCTGATCTTCTTCAACACGGGTGAGGCGGGCTTTGTTGAGCTGTCTGATAAAGTGACGTCGGGCTCCTCGCTGATGCCACAGAAGAAAAACCCGGACGCGCTGGAATTGATCCGTGGCAAGGTTGGCCGCGTGCAGGGGGCACTGACCGCCATGAGCATGACGCTGAAAGGTCTGCCGCTGGCATACAATAAAGATATGCAGGAGGACAAAGAAGGGCTGTTCGACGCGCTCGATACCTGGTCTGACTGCCTGCATATGGCGGCGCTGGTTCTGGACGGAATTCAGGTGAAACGTCCGCGTTGTCAGGAGGCCGCCGAACAGGGTTATGCGAACTCGACCGAACTGGCGGATTACCTGGTCGCCAAAGGCGTGCCGTTCCGCGAAGCGCATCATATTGTCGGTGAAACCGTGGTAGAAGCGATTAAGCAGGGTGTAGCGCTGGAAGCACTGGCGCTGTCTGACCTGCAGAAGTTCAGCAGCGTGATTGCAGAAGATGTCTATCCCTTCCTGTCGCTGCAGTCCTGCCTGGACAAACGTAACGCTAAAGGCGGCGTTTCTCCGCATCAGGTAGCAAATGCGATCACTGAAGCGAAACAGCGCCTGGGATAACGGGCGCCAGGCTGACCTTCTTATCGGGGTCAGCCTGCCGGCGTGAAAGGGACGACCAGAAGAAGGCCGCCCCTGTCTGTTATGCCGCGAAGAACTGCTCTAAATCATCACTGCCGCCGATATGGCGACCGCCAATGAACACCTGAGGTACGGTAGCCCGGCCGGTGACGGCACGCAGGCTCACGGTGGTGGCGTCCTGACCCAGGACGATTTCTTCAAACGCGATCCCTCGGTCTAACAGCATCTGCTTGGCTTTGGCACAGAACGGGCAGCCCGGCTTGCTGAACAGGGAAACGGACTCCTGCACTTTAAATTCCGGGGCCACATAGCGCAGCATGGTATCCGCATCGGACACTTCAAACGGGTCGCCGGGCTTATTCGGTTCAACAAACATCTTCTCTACCACGCCGTTACGCACCAGCATGGAATAACGCCATGAGCGGGGACCAAAGCCGAGGTCGGCTTTTTCCACCAGCATCTCCATACCCCGGGTGAAATCACCGTTGCCATCGGGAATAAAGGTGATGTTGCCGGCACGCTGATCGGCTTTCCAGGCGTTCATCACAAAGGTGTCATTGACTGACACGCACAGGATGCTGTCCACGCCATGTTGCCCAAATACGTCTGCCAGTTCGTTATAGCGCGGCAGATGGCTGGATGAACAGGTGGGGGTAAAGGCTCCCGGCAGAGAAAAAACGATCACCGTTTTGTCTTTGAACAGCTCATCAGTGGTGACATCGACCCAACTGTCGCCCTGACGCGTGTGAAAAGTGACCTGCGGGATAGACTTACCTTCCTGACTTGCAAACATAAAAAGACCTCAACGTTATAAAATTAGGTGTGCTCCCTTTCTGCACCGGCACATTATCTTTATTGATGCTTGATAGGGATAATCGTTGGTTGCTATGCTATCTATCGTCACGAACTATCGTGAATGAGAGGATAAAATGAATATACGTGATCTGGAGTATCTGGTTTCGCTGGCAGAACATCGCCATTTTCGTCGTGCAGCCGATGCCTGCCATGTGAGTCAGCCGACGTTAAGCGGCCAGATTCGTAAGCTGGAGGATGAGCTGGGCGTGATGCTACTGGAGCGCACCAGTCGTAAAGTACTGTTTACCCAGGCCGGTCTGCTGCTGGTGGACCAGGCCCGTACCGTGCTGCGTGAAGTGAAAGTACTGAAGGAGATGGCCAGTCAGCAGGGCGAGGCGATGTCAGGGCCGATGCATATTGGTCTGATCCCGACCGTTGGCCCGTACCTGCTGCCGCAGATTATTCCCACGCTGCATAAAACTTTCCCGAAGCTGGAAATGTATCTGCACGAAGCGCAGACCCAGCAGCTGCTGGCGCAGCTCGACAGCGGTAAGCTGGATTGTGCCATTCTGGCGCTGGTGAAAGAGTCAGAAGCCTTTATTGAAGTGCCCCTGTTTGATGAGCCAATGAAACTGGCGATCTATGCCGATCACCCATGGCATGACCGCGATCGCGTACCGATGTCGGATCTTTCCGGTGAAAAGCTTTTGATGCTGGAAGACGGTCACTGTCTGCGCGACCAGGCGATGGGCTTCTGCTTCCAGGCCGGAGCTGATGAAGACACACACTTCCGCGCGACCAGTCTGGAAACGCTACGCAATATGGTGGCTGCGGGCAGCGGCATTACGCTGTTGCCTTCGCTGGCGGTACCGAAAGAGCGGGTGCGCGACGGGGTGTGTTACCTGGACTGCTATAAGCCGGTACCACAGCGCACCATCGCGTTAGTGTATCGCCCGGGTTCCCCTCTGCGCGGCCGCTATGAGCAGCTGGCAGAGGAGATCCGCGAGCATATGCAGGCGGTCATGAATGGCGGTGCGTTAAAACAGGCGGTTCAGGCCGTTTAACGCGGCAACCCGGTAGGCTTCCGCCATCGTCGGGTAGTTAAAGGTGGTATTCACGAAGTACTCAATCGTGTTGCCACCGTTTTTCTGTTCCATAATCGCCTGACCGATGTGGATGATCTCCGCAGCACGTTCACCGAAGCAGTGAATGCCGAGGATCTCTTTGGTCTCGCGGTGGAACAGGATCTTCAGACTCCCGACATTCATCCCGACAATCTGCGCACGTGCCAGGTGTTTGAACTGTGCCCGACCCACTTCGTAGGGCACTTTCATCGCCGTTAACTGCTGTTCGGTTTTCCCGACGGAGCTGATTTCCGGGATGGTGTAGATACCGGTCGGAATGTCTTCAATCAGGTGCGCGGTCGCTTCGCCTTTGATCATCGCCTGCGCGGCAATGCGCCCCTGATCGTAGGCAGCAGACGCCAGACTTGGATAACCAATCACATCCCCCACTGCGTAAATATGCGGCTGTGCCGTCTGGTACATACTGTTCACTTTCAACAGACCGCGACCATCCGCTTCCAGCCCGACATTGTCCAGTGACAGTGAATCGGTGTTTCCGGTGCGTCCGTTAGCGTACAACAGGCAGTCTGCCTTGAGTTTCTTGCCGGACTTGAGATGCATAATCACGCCATCTGCCACCCCTTCAATTTTCTCAAACTCCTCATTATGGCGAATCACCACGCCATTATTCCAGAAGTGATAAGAGAGCGAGTCTGACATTTCCTGATCGAGGAAGGCCAGCAGACGGTCGCGGGTATTAATCAGATCGACTTTGACCGACAGGCCACGGAAAATCGACGCGTACTCACAACCGATCACACCGGCACCATAGATAATCACATGATCCGGTTCATGGTGCAGGTTAAGGATAGAGTCGCTGTCATAGATGCGTGGGTGGCTAAAATCGACATCCGGTGGATGGTAAGGGCGTGAACCACAGGCAATCACAAACTTTCCGGCGGTCAGTCGTTCGACCGTGCCATCATGGCTTTCGATTTCGATGGTGTTGGCATCGACAAAACGGGCGTCACCCTGGAACAGTTCACAGTGATTACGCTCGTAGAAGCCCTGACGCATCCGGGTTTGCTGGCTGATGACGTTTTCAGTGTGGTTCAGAATATCAGCAAAAGAAGAGCGCAAAAGACGCGTGTGGTCGCTATACAGGGGGTTCTGATTGAATTCGATAATGCGGCTGACGGCATGGCGCAGCGCTTTAGAAGGGATCGTCCCCCAGTGTGTACATCCGCCACCGATATTGTGATAGCGCTCGATAACGGCAATTCGTGCGCCCTGTTTCACCAGGCCCATCGCGGCACCTTCACCGCCAGGGCCGGAGCCAATCACGATGGCGTCGTAATCATAAGACTGTTGCATACCAATACGTCCTATTTTTTATACAATTTTACAACGAGATTCTAACATCTCGCGCCTCAGTTCCCAATTCTAACCGTGCTTTTTGCCATCAATTGCCAAATGAATGAGTTAACAGGCGGTCACAAAGTTTGGCCCACTGTACGCTGAAATTTTTGCTATAGTGCCCACTTGCAGGCTAAACAGGCAGAAAAATGGGCGTCAGAGCGCAGCAAAAAGAACGTACACGACGTTCATTAATCGAAGCGGCATTTAGTCAACTAAGCGCCGAACGTAGTTTTGCCAGCCTCAGTTTGCGTGAAGTCGCCAGGGAGGCGGGTATTGCTCCAACGTCATTCTATCGTCACTTTCGTGATGTAGATGAATTGGGGCTAACGATGGTGGATGAAAGTGGCCTGATGCTGCGACAGCTTATGCGTCAGGCTCGTCAGCGTATTGCCAAAGGTGGCAGCGTTATCCGGACATCGGTTTCTACCTTTATGGAGTTTATTGGCGACAATCCTAACGCCTTTCGCCTGTTACTCCGTGAGCGTTCCGGAACCTCATCCGCGTTCCGTGCTGCTGTAGCGCGTGAGATTCAGCACTTTATCGCCGAACTGGCTGATTATCTGGAAATTGAAAATCGCATGCCGCGCAGCTTCACCGAGGCGCAGGCTGAAGCGATGGTGATTATCGTGTTTAACGCCGGTGCGGAAGCGCTGGATATTGATGCCGATCAGCGGCGTCAGCTGGAAGAACGACTGGTGCTGCAGCTGCGGATGATCTCGAAGGGGGCCTATTACTGGTACCGCCGTGAGCAGGAAAAGCTGGCAGTAACGCTGGAATCCAAAGACTAGCAGGGGGTGACATGAATTTAGCAACGGGCCGGGACAAAGGAACACTGCTACTGACCTTTATTACCGGACTTTCCATTAATGGTTCTTTTTCGGCACTGTTCAGTTCTCTGGTGCCATTTTCAGTCTTCCCGTTGATCGCGCTCGGTCTGGCTGCCTGGTGCCTGCATCAGCGCTACCTGAATCGCGCCATGCCTGAAGGAATGCCGTCGCTGGCTGCCGGCTTTTTCCTGCTGGGGATTCTGGTGTACAGCGCCATCGTCCGGGCAGAATACCCGGACATTGGCTCTAACTTTGTACCGACCATCCTGATGGTGGTGGTGGTGTTCTGGATTGCCATGAAGTGGCGCGCGCGCAAAAATAGTCAGCAATAACGGGCGACCCGCATCGCCCGGGCCAGTTTAGCGGCGGGTCAGTAGTACGCCGCACTCCATGTGATGGGTATACGGGAACTGGTCAAACAGCGCGAGGCGAGCGATCTCATGGGTGTCAGACAGCGTGGCGAGGTTCTCGCACAGCGTCGTCGGATTACAGGAGATATACAGAATGCGCGGATACGCCTGCACCATCTTCACCGTTTCTTCATCCAGGCCGCTGCGCGGCGGGTCGACAAAAATGGTTTCGCATTCATAGCTGCTCAGATCGATACCTTCCAGCCTTCTGAAGCTTCTGTCTCCGTTCATTGCCTGAGTAAACTCTTCTGCCGCCATGCGGATAATCTGTACGTTATCGATCTGGTTTACCGCGATATTGTACTGAGCAGAGGCGACTGACGGTTTGGCGATTTCCGTTGCCAGCACGCGGCGGAAGTTACGCGCCAGTGCCAGTGAGAAGTTGCCGTTGCCGCAGTACAACTCCAGCAGGTCGCCGCGAGAATCGCGCGTGGCATCCAGCGCCCATTCCAGCATCTTCACATTCATTGCCGCATTGGGCTGCGTAAAGCTGTTTTCTACCTGGCGATAGATCATCTCACGGCCGTCCACCATCAGACGCTCATCAACGAAATCCTGGTCCAGACAGATTTTGGTTTTAGTGGCGCGGCCGATCAGATGCAGATCGAACCCTTCCGCACGCAGCGCATCACGCAGTAGCGTGGCCGCCTGCTGCCACTCTTCATCCAGCTTACGGTGATAGAGCAGTGAAACCACCATCTGGCCGCTGACCGTCGATAAATAGTCTATCTGGAACAGTTTAAAGCGCAGCGCACGCTGGTCGCGCACGGCCGCGATCATACGGGGCATCAGGCGGTTAATCAGTTCACTGGCCGCCGGGAAGCTGTCGACCCGGATGCGGTTGTGCGTCTCCTGATCGAAAATAATATGGTACAGGTCGTCGCCATCATGCCAGATACGGAATTCTGCACGCATCCGATAGTGGCTGACCGGAGAACGGAAGACTTCGACTTCGGGCGCGTTAAATGCGGACATCATGGACGTCAGTCGTGTCACTTTCTCAGTGAGCTGGTCATCATACTGTTCAACAGGCAGTTGTTCGGGTGTCATGGTGATTCCTGGGTATTTGGCGGATATAGCCGGGCGATTGTAGGGAATCTTTATCTCATGTCCAGCGTTGTCCACTCTTCATTCATTATGGATGTCTGGATATCTGGACTTCTAATATATTTGTACATAAAATGCGGCCTCCGGCCTCCCCACGAGTTAAAAGGGAATCCAGTGCAAATCTGGAGCTGACGCGCAGCGGTATAGAATGTCGTGACAATAGCGTAATGCAGACACTGTCTTTTGACGGGAAGTCATTGCCACTTAAGGATTCTGAGCCCGAAGACCTGCCGGATGAACGTCGCATTTTTTACGATCATCGCGTGCTATCGATCGTATGCCTGCGGCATCCTGCACATCTTTTGGATGCTTGATGATGATAACAACTAAAAACTCGCTGCTGGCGTTTAGCGCTACGGCGATTTCCCTCTGGGCGCAAAACGGCTTTGCACAGGAGAGTAATGAAGAAACGCAGGTTGTGACTGCGAATCGTTTTGAACAGCCAGTCTCTTCTGTATTGGCCCCTACCACGGTGGTTACGAAAGAGCAGATCGACCGCTGGCAGTCAAAAACGCTGACGGATGTGATGCGTCGCCTGCCGGGTGTCGATATTGCTCAAAATGGTGGAATGGGCCAGCAAAGCTCACTGTTTATTCGTGGCACTAACTCCAGCCATGTTCTGGTCTTAATTGATGGTGTGCGCCTTAATCAGGCGGGGATCAGCGGTGCTTCCGATCTCAGCCAGATCCCAATTTCACTGGTTCAGCGGATTGAATATGTACGTGGAGCACGTTCAGCAGTCTATGGTTCTGATGCCATTGGAGGGGTACTCAACATCATTACCACGCGCACTAAGGATGGTACGACGCTTGCGGCAGGGGTTGGTTCCAACGGCTATCAGTCTTACGACGGTTCCACTCAGCAGATGCTGGGCCAGAATACTCGGGTGACGCTTGCAGGTAACTATACCTACACCAAAGGCTATGATGTTGTTGCTAATTACCCTGATGCACTTGGCAACACTGCACAACCCGATCGTGATGGGTTTATGAGCAAGAACATCTATGGCGCGATTGAACATCAGATCAATGATGATTTTAGTGCCTTTGTTAGGGGTTATGGCTTTGATAACCGCACTGCCTATGACGGTAGCCCGACCTATGTTCAACCCGATACCTATGTTGATACCCGCCAGCTGTATAGCCAGACCTGGGATGGTGGACTCCGCTTCAATAATGGTCTCTATTCTTCCAATCTGACCGCCAGCTACAGCCACACGAAAGATTATAATTACAGTCCTGATATGGGACGCTATGCATCTTCTGCCACTCTTGATGACTCCCAGCAGTATAATTTGCAGTGGGCCAATAATGTGGCCGTGGGACAGGGCAGTGTGGGTGGCGGCGTTGACTGGCAGAAGCAGTCCATTGAGCCAGGGACTGCTTATGTAAATGACCGTCGTGACGTGACCAATACGGGTTTGTATGCCACCGGGCAGCAGATGTTTGGTCCAGTCACGCTGGACGGTGCCGTTCGTGGCGATGATCACTCCGTTTACGGCTGGCATAACACCTGGCAGTCCAGCGCGGCCTGGGAGTTCATTGAGGGTTATCGTTTCATCGCCAGTTACGGGACGGCATTTAAGGCACCCAATCTCGGTCAGCTGTACGGTTCTTTTGGCGGCAATAGCAATCTTGATCCTGAAGAGAGCAAGCAGTGGGAAGGGGGCTTCGAAGGCTTAACGGGCCCTGTGACCTGGCATGTATCCGGATATCGCAACGATATCGACAGCCTTATTGATTACAGTAGTGCCAACGGCGGTTATTACAATATCAATAAAGCGACCATCAAAGGTGTGGAAGCAACGGCTTCATTTGATATCGGTCCGGTATCTCACCAGATTTCCTATGATTACGTTGATCCGCGTAATGCTGAAACCAATGAGATTTTGCTGCGTCGGGCTAAACAGCAGGTGAAGTATCAGCTCGACTGGACGGTGTATAATTTCGACTGGTCAGTGAGTTATCAATACCTGGGTGAACGCTACGACCGTCAATACGCAACCAATCCAAATGGTGATCTGGCCAAATTGGGGGGGGTCAGCCTGTGGGATCTCGCGGTGTCGTATCCAGTCACATCCCATCTCACCGTTCGTGGTAGAATTGCCAACCTGTTCGATAAAGAATACGAGACAGTGTATGGCTATGAAACCCCTGGACGGGAATACTACCTCAGCGGCAGCTACACCTTCTAAACCGCGTCCCACCGTGCTGGTTTTTGATTCCGGCGTCGGTGGGCTTTCAGTCTATGATGAGATCCGCAAATTGCTGCCGGATCTCCATTATCTCTACGCGTTCGATAATGTCGCTTTCCCTTATGGCGAAAAGTCGGAAGCGTTTATCGTCGAGCGTGTGGTCGCTATCGTTGAAGCGGTGACCCGCCGTTATCCCCTGGCTCTGGTGGTGATCGCCTGTAACTCAGCGAGTACCGTCACGCTGCCCGCTTTACGCGAGCGCTTTGCATTTCCTGTTGTCGGTGTGGTTCCTGCTATAAAACCGGCAGCGCGCCTGACTCGTAATGGGGTTGTTGGCCTGCTGGCGACCCGGGGGACGGTGAAACGTCCTTATACGCATGAGCTGGTGGCGCGTTTTGGCAGTGAATGTAAGACCGAGATGCTGGGATCGGCGGAGTTGGTAGAGCTGGCGGAAGCCAAACTGCATGGCCAGCCTGTTTCTATCGATGACGTGAAGCGCATCCTGCAGCCGTGGCTGCGTATGCAGGAACCACCGGATACCGTCGTCCTGGGCTGCACGCATTTCCCTCTTATTAGTGAAGAGCTACAGCAGGTACTCCCTGAAGGTACCCGTTTAATCGATTCTGGTGCGGCAATTGCGCGTCGAACGGTGTGGTTACTGGAAAATGAGTCGCCAGACGCTTTTTCGCCGGATGAGAACATGGCGTTCTGTATGGATATTAGTGAGCAGGCGGTACAATTAATGCCCGTTTTACAACGATATGGCTTCACAAAGCTCGAAAAACTGTCGCTTTAGCCGGGTTTCGGGTAAAAAAGCACCACTCAGTAACTTTTTTGCAATTTACCCTTGTCAGCTGCCAGAAAATCCCTATACTGCGCCTCCACTGACACGGAACAACGGCTTACAGGCCACCGGGTCAGCAGCGTCAGGTAACTGATAGCGCCGGAAAAAACTTCTCAAAAAGAAGTTGACTCCGAAGGAGGAAAGCGTAATATACGCCACCTCGCGGCAGGAAGCTCCGGCACTGTTCGCAACGCTCTTTAACAATTTATCAGACAATCTGTGTGGGCACTCGCAGGATTGATATCAGTCACCTCCGGGTGACAAAAAATATCAAGTCTTAAGAGTGAACACAT
>Ga0308168_1000146_pt1 | contig 113072 bp, 95 predicted proteins | sample PhyCR2_FD_202133 | JGI IMG/M metagenome (GOLD analysis project Ga0308168, IMG submission 202133) | Phyllosphere microbial communities from UC Gill Tract Community Farm, Albany, California, United States - DLSLRC.R2 | ecosystem: Host-associated > Plants > Phyllosphere > Unclassified | place...
GAGGCCGGGGCGATCCAGGAACAGGTGCTGTGCGCGACGGCGTGCTCGCCGGATGAGCTGGGGGCGATCAAGAAGCAGCTTGAAGGATTGCGGGCGAAGCTGGGGTAATAGGGGCTGGTCGTTTTCCACGACATGTCACGGCTACTGTTCACTGACGCGCAATGAGCACGTCGCCCCCGCGCAGGCGGGGCCCCAAGTTCTGCCAGCGTCGTCGATAGGCGTGCAAACTTGGACCCCCGCCTGCGCGGGGGTGACGGTTATTGGCCGCACCTAGCCGGCCGCATCCTTGCCCGCCTGCCGGCATCCCGGATCCACCTGCTGCTGCGCCGCGCTTTGCCCCAGCAGCAGCTTCCTGAAATCCGCCTCCGCCATCGGCTTGCCGATCAAATAACCCTGCAGCACGTCGCAGCCGGTCGAGCAGATCGCGCTGCGCTGGCCCTCGGTCTCGATGCCTTCGCAGATCACCGCCAGCTTGAGCGACTTGGCAAACGCGATCACGCCGTTGACGATGTCCAGGCAGCGCCGATCCTGCTCGATTTCCTGCACGAAGGAACGGTCGATCTTGATCGTCGTGATCGGGAACTGGCGCAGGTAGGACAGGTTCGAATAGCCGGTGCCGAAGTCGTCGAGCGCGATGCGGAAGCCTTCCAGCTTGAGCATGTGCAGCACCTGAGCCGCCTTGTCGATGTCCTGCATCAGCATGCTTTCCGTGACTTCCAGCTTGATGCACTCGGGGTGCAGCCCGTAGCGTTCGACCACCTCCTTCATCATGGCCGGCAGGCTCTCGTCGGTCAGCTGGCGCGGCGACACGTTCACCGCCATTTGCAGGCGGAAGCCCAGGTCTTCCCACTCGCGCGCCTGGCGGCAGGCTTCCTCGCACACCCAGGCGCCGACCAGGTTGATGGCCGGCGAATCCTCGAGCATGGCCAGGAAGGTCTGCGGACTGAGGATGCCCAGGCGCGGATGGTTCCAGCGCAGCAGCGCCTCGGCCCCGACCACGGCGCCGTTGACCGCGTTGATCTGCGGCTGGTAGTACAGCACGAACTGGCCCAGATCGAGCGCGTTGAAGACTTCCTGGCGCAGTTGCAGGCGCTGCTTGAGCAGGCGCGTGCCGGTTTCCGAGAACACGCTGCAAGTGTGGCGGCCGTTGGCCTTGGCTTCGTACATCGCAGCGTCGGCGTTGTTCAGCAGCTCGTCGGGCGTGACCTCGTCGCCGCTGCCGATCGCCACGCCGATGCTGGCGCCGACCATCACCTGGTGGCCGCCCACCACGATCGGCTTGGCGAGGCGCCGCAGCACGCTGTCCGCCAGCATGCGGGCGGCGCCGGCGTCGGTCGATTCCAGCACGATCACGAATTCGTCGCCGCTGATGCGGGTGACGGTGGTGCCGGCCTCGGAAAACGTCGACAGGCGACGGCCGATTTCCTGCAAGGCGCTATCACCGGCCTGGTGGCCGTAGGCGTCGTTGACTTCCTTGAAGCGGTCCAGGTCGATGAACAGCGCGCCGACCTTGGCGCCGTTGTCCACCGAGCGCGTGAGCGCGGCGTCGAGCGCGCGCATGCAGCTGAAGCGGTTGTGCAGGCCGGTCAGGCTGTCGTGCGTGGCCAGGTGGATCAGCTTGGCCTCGGCTTCCTTGCGCATCGTGACGTCGGCAAAGAACACGCTCAGGCCTTCCTGGGTCGGGTAGGCGCGCGCCTCGAGCCAGATGCCGAGCGGGGCGTAGTAGCTTTCGACCGATGTGAACTCGCGCGAGGCCGCCGCGCGCCGGTAAGCCAGGTGGAAGTCGCTACCGACCGCTTCCGGGAATTCGTCCCAGATGTGCTTGCCGATCAGGTCGTGCGCACGGCGCTCCAGCCAGGCCGCGCCGCGCGCGTTGATGTAGGTAAAGCGCCATTCGCGGTCGAGCGAGAAGCAGCCGTCGGCGATGCTCTCCAGCACGGTGCTGAGGCGCTGGCGGGCCTGCTCGGCGGCGCGCTGGCCTTCGATGGCGTCGGTCACGTCCTGCAGGAAGCCGGCGAAATGCATCAGCCGCCCGAGCTCGTCGTGCAGCGGAAAGATGTGCATGCGCACCCACATCATGGTGCCGTCCTTGCGGTAGTTGCGCAGGGTGGTGGTGCACGAACGCTGGTCGGCAATGCAGGCACGCAGCTGGTCGAGGCCGGGCTGGTGGCGGTCCTCGCCCTGCAGGAAACGGCAGTTGCGGCCGACGACCTCGTCGTAGGCGTAGCCCGAATACGCTTCGAAGGCGGGATTGGCGTAGACGATGGGGTTGTCCGGCTGGTGCGGGTCGGTGACCAGGATGCCGTTGCTGCTGGCGACGATCATTCTCTGGTAAAACCAGGCGGGGTGACTTCCCAGGGGCGCAGGAATGGGCATGATCGACCTAGACATTGCGGGACGGTTCCAGTGTAATCCGGCACGGCCCGGCGCGTAGCACGACAGGCAGGCTGGTCAAGAAGGTGATAACGCTATCAATGCAGGCCGAGACCCGCCATTTTCGCAGCCAGGTTGATGCGGTCGCGATCGATCTGGTCGCCGTTGGTGCGGCTCGAGAGCGCGGCTTTTTCCTTGCGGCCAAGGAAGTAGGCGATACGCTCGGCGTTGGCGCCGGACGGATGCGGGATGCCATGCAGGATGCGCGCCTCATCGAGCATGCCCCGCGCCGCCAGCCACGACAGCGCCTGGCCGACCTTCGGCCCGAGCGGCACGTAGACCGCATCCGGCAACGACGCCGCCTCGTGCGCGAAGTAATCGAGCATCTGGCCCTGCAGCAGGGGCGTGGCGATCATGTTCGGACTGGCGCCGTTGTAGTTCTTGCCATTCACGAAGACCGCATGGCGCAGCACCGCGGTGACGTGCATCAGGCGCGCGTCGGCGTGCCACAGCGTGGCGCAGCTGGCGATGCCGAGCCAGCGCTGCAGGCCGACGTGGTCGAGCAGTGCGACCAGGTTGGGCCGGATCGCGCCGCTGAAGGCGCCGGTGTACTTGGCCGCGCGCAGCACGTCCGCCAGCGGCGTCCCCGCCATCAGCTGGCGCCGCGCTTCGCGCACCGCGTTTTTCCATTGTGCAAAACCGGGCGTGATGCCGACCACCACCACGCGTGCCTGGGCATTCACGTAATCGAAGGGCGTGTAATGGGCGGACAGCAGGTCCGCGCGCGCTACCTCGAAGGCGGCTGGAATCTGGAGCGGGTCGGCGATGGTGTCGACGTCGGTGCCAAGGATGGGGTCGATGAAGTTTGTAATACATGCTGGTGCCATGGTGCCTCGACGCTTGCGTGGTGAAAAGAGGAGTAAGGATTGTGTCTTGCACGGAACTATCCTACTGGTATTAGGAGCAGTCTTAAGCTGGTTAGGAATATTCTTAATCACAAGCCTGATCACAAGCGTGACGCGGCCATCGGTGCAGCCCGTGCTAGGATCACCATCAATTCATTTTGAGAATAGGATAAACGTGCACACCGACATCACGCGGGCGCCGTTCGGGACCTTGCCCGACGGTGCGCAAGTCAGTCAATTTACGCTCACGAACGCTGCGGGCATGATCGTCAAGATCCTGGATTTCGGCGGGATCATCACCCAGATCCACGTGCCGGACCGTGCCGGCCAGTTCGCCGACGTGGCGCTCGGTTTCGACACCCTCGAACCCTACCTGAAGGACAGCCCGTATTTCGGCGCGCTGATCGGCCGCTACGGCAACCGCATCGCCAAGGGCCGCTTCACGCTGGACGGCAAGACCTATCAGCTGCCGGTCAACAACGGGGAAAACCACCTGCACGGCGGCGAACCCGGTTTCGACAAGGTGCTGTGGCAGGCCGCCGTCGAGGACGGTTCGCTGGTGCTGCGCCACCGCAGCGCCGATGGCGAGCAGGGCTATCCGGGCAACCTGGAGGCGACGGTGCGCTACAGCCTGAGCGACGACAACGACATCGTCGTGCGCTTCCAGGCCACGACCGACCAGCCGACGCCGGTGAACCTGACCCAGCACAGCTATTTCAACCTGCATGGCGCTGCCGGCGCAGGTGGCGACATCCTCGACCACGTGCTGACCATCGACGCCGACCGCTTCGTGCCGATCGATACCGGCGCCATCCCGCTGGGCGAGCTGTCCCCGGTGACCGGCACCCCGTTCGACTTCCGCAAGCCGCGCGCGATCGGCGAACGCATCGAGCAGCCGGACAAGCAGCTGCGCCACGGCATCGGCTACGACCACTGCTGGGTGCTGAACCGCACCCCGGGTAGCAAGGCGCTGCAACGCGCCGCCCACGTGCTCGAACCGGCATCGGGGCGGGTACTGGAATTGTGGACCCAGGAACCGGGCGTGCAGTTCTACAGCGGCAATTTCCTGGACAGTTCGCTGACGGGCAAGGGCGGCCGCCAGTACGAGTTCCGCAGCGGCCTGTGCCTGGAACCCGAGCATTTTCCGGATTCGCCCAACCAGCCGGACTATCCGAGCACGATCCTGCGGCCAGGGGAGATCTATGCGACCGAGTCGCGCTTCAGGTTCGCGGTGCAGAAGTAAAGGCGGCGTTCATGCCGCGGCGGACGAACGGCTGTCCGCGGCGAACCGCGCCAGGATGTCCGCGGCGGGCATCGGCTTGCCCAGCAAGAAACCTTGCACGTAATCGCAGCCGGCCGCACGCAGCCACTCGAGCTGGGCCTGGTCTTCCACGCCTTCGGCCAGCACGGTCAGGCCGAAGCCCCGTCCCAGCGAAATGATGGCCCGGGCGATGGTCTCGCCTTGCTGCGGCAGCAGCTGGACGAAGCTGCGGTCGATCTTCAGCTGGTTGATCGGAAACGATTGCAGGTAGGACAGCGACGAATAACCGGTGCCGAAGTCGTCGATCGACAGGCGGATGCCGGCCGCACGGATTTGTTGCATGAATTCGATTGCCGCATCAACGTTTTCCATGAGCAAGCTTTCGGTCAATTCCAGTTCCAGGATGGCGGCCGGCAGGGCGCTGTCGGCCAGCGCCCGCGTCACGTCGTCGATGAAGGCCGGCTCGCGCAGCTGGCGCGCCGACACATTGACCGCCAGGCTCAGTGCGGGCATGCCGGCGCGCAGCCAGCCCGCCACGTCGTGGCAGGCGCGCCGCAGCACCCAGCGGCCGAGCTCGACGATCATGCCGGTCTCCTCGGCAATCGGAATGAATTCGGCCGGCGACACGAAACCATGTTCCGGATGCGGCCAGCGCACCAGCGCCTCGACCCCGATGACCTGGCGGCCGCTGCAATCGAACTGCGGCTGGTAGTACACGCACAAGGCTTCCGCTTCCAGCGCCTTGCGCAGTTCGCGTTCGAGCCGTGCGCGCCGCTGGGTCGCAAGCGTCATCTCGGGACGGAAATCCACGACGCGGTTGCGTCCACCGTTCTTGGCGGCGTACAGCGCCGTGTCCGCACTGCTGACCAGCTCAGTCGAACTGGCGACATCGTCGGGATACACGCACATGCCGATACTGGCGCTGGCGCAGACTTCCCCCTGCTCGAGCGGGAAGGGCACGCGCAGCGATGCCGCGACCGCCTCGGCCACTTCCAGCGCCACGCCGCGCCGGGCCAGCGGCGCCAGGATGATCGCGAACTCGTCGCCGCCGATACGGCCGACGACACCGGCGTCGCCGACCGCATCGCGCAGCGCCGCCGCCACCTTGCGCAGCAACTCGTCGCCGGCCGAATGGCCGAGGGTGTCGTTCACGACCTTGAAATTGTCGAGGTCGAGCAGCAGCAGCGCCAGGCGGGCCTCGGGCAGGGCCAGTTCATGCTCGAGCCGCAGATAGGTGGCGCGCCGGTTCGGCAGCGCGGTCACCGGATCGGTGTAGGCCAGGTAGTCGAGTTCGCGCTCCGCGCGCGCCACGCGCGCACGCGTGCGGCGCACGATCGGCATCACGATGGCGAGCGCGCCGGCGATCGTCAGCGCCAGGAACACGGCGTAGCGCAGCAGTCCCACGCGCAGGCTCGTCATCTTCATGGTCAGCTCGACCTTGCCGATTTTCCGGCCGCGGTAATCGACCGGCGCCTGGACGCTGATGGTCCCCGCCAGGTCCTGCACGGTCTGCGCCTGTCCGCGCGGGACATAGCTGACGAAGTGTTGGCCGCCGCTGTCGTAGACCGTGGCCGACATCAGGTCGGTCGCGAAGTGCAGCGGACGCAGCATGTCGGCCGCGGCCTCGCGGTCGCCGAACATCAGCGATGCCGTGACGTTGTCGGCGATGATGCCGGCCTGCACCCGGGCCTCGTTGGTCAAGGCATTGCGCAGCGAGACGAACTGGTAGGCCAGCAGGACCACGCTGGCGATCACCAGGCCGGCGATGGCGGCCACGATCTGGCCGGCGCCGACCGTCGACGATATCGATGCGCGGTCGCCCGGCCGGCTGCGTGCCGGGCCGCGCCTCTGCTTGAAGATCTTCATATGACGTTGCGGGCCAGCCGCAGCAGGCGCGAGCTGAACTTGATGCCGACCCGGGCCGCCTCGCGCGTGTCGACGTCGAAGCGGATGTGCTGCGATTCCTCGACCAGGGCAACGGCCCCCGCATAGGGGGCGGACGGCGTGCCGTCGACCACGTACAAGGCGTTGCCCGCCTCTTTCGGCGCGCTGCGCGGTGCGCGCGCGGCGGTGACGACGACGATGTCGCACGATTTGCCGGCACTGGCACTGGCACTGGCACCGGCGCCGGCGCCGGCGCCGGCATCGACCGTGGCCCAGGTGCGCCCGTTGACGTCGCGGCCGTCGAGCTGGCGCAGGCTGTCCCACAGCGAATGCTGGGGGCTGGCGCACACCGTCAATGCCCGGGCCGGGGCGGCCGGGGCCGGCCAAGTGGTGAACATGGCGATATTCAGGATGTAGGCCGCCTTGAGCTGGTCGTCCTGTCGCTGGGCCAGGCAATACGGCGCGGCAAGCAGGAGGTGCAGCGCCGGCAGCGCGGCGCACAAGCGCAGGTAGGGAGCCATCATCTCAGAACCGGTATTCCAGCTTGCCGACGACGCTGCGGCCGTCGCGCACGATGGCTTCCTGCACGAAGGCGGGGCCGGCCGGATCGGCATAGGCGTGGTCGAAGGCATTGTAGAGCGCGACCGACCATTCCCAGCCGCGGTCGGCGCCGGCCGAGCCGAGGACCAGGTTGGCGCTGCAATAGCCGCCCACCCGCGCATGCTCGGTCAGTCGCTGCGATGCGCATTGCCATTCGCCGGCCAGGCGTGCATCCAGCGCCGCCCAGGGCAGGCTGGCGCCGGCCTTGAACAGCCGCTGCGGCGAGTTGACCAGTGCATGGCCCTGGTCGTCGGCAGCCTGCTGCCAGCTGGCGTTGGCACGCACGCGCACGCCGTTGGCGTAGGTATGCTCGGCCGCCAGCTCGGCGCCGTGCGCGGTCGCGCGCTGGGTATTGGTGAACTGCAGCAGCCCGGTCGATGTGTCGAGTGCCTGCGTGATCAGGCCGTGCATCTGGTAGTGGAACAGCGACAGCGACACCTTGCCGTAGGCATCCGGCCGGTGCTCCCAGATCAGTTCCTGGGTGTGGATGTCTTCCGGGCGCAGGTCCGGATTGGCTTCCTGGCCGCCAGGCGTCGAAATCGCGTAATACTGCTCGTAGGCGTTCGGCGCCCGGAATGCCGTGCCGTAGATGAGCTTGAGCGTGTCCGCCGGTGTCAGCGTCTGGATCAGCGCGAGGCGCGGGCTGAACCTGGCGCCGATCTCGCTGTTGCGGTCGTAGCGCAGGCCGGCGTTGACGATCGTCTTCTGCCCGATCCGCCATTCGTCCTCGACAAAGGCGGCATTGCGGTTGCCGCGGCGGCGGTCGTCCAGCCATGACATGCCCGGCGCGACGTCGTAGTTGAACTGGTCGCGGCGGCGGTTGTGCTGCAATTCGACGCCGGCCAGCAGCCTGTGGCCGCGCAGCCCGCGGTAAGTCATGTGCACGTTGGTGCCGTACCACGCGCCATGGGCGCCGTCGACGTTCAGGTACGCGTTGCCATCGGCGCCCGGATACAGGCCCAGGCCGAGGTAGTCCGCGCGACCCCAGAACAGGCTGGCCGCGACGCTCAGGTCGGCCGTGACGGCGGACTCGTAGGCCAAATTGGCGAATGCCCTGGTGTCGCGGGTCGAGCCGGGCGCGTCGAAGACCGCACCGAACGACGCGGTGGGCACGCCCTTGGTGCGTGCCACGTAGCCGGCACTGAAGGTGAACGCGCCGCGGTGCAGCTTGGCGAACAGGTTGCGCGCGCGGTCCCAGTCCAGCCCATGGGCGATGCCGTTGCCCGTGTCGGGATGGTCGAATTCGGGGAAGTACAGGTCGCCGCCGCGGCGCGCATAGCTGCTGGCGGACAGCACCAGGTCGCTGCCGTCCTGGCCATGGGCACCGACACTGACGCGCGAGCGCCGCTCGCCCAGGCTGCCGAAGGTTTGCGCAACGCGCACCCCGCCGAGCGCGCTGCCTGACTTGGTGATCACGTTGATGACCCCGAACAGCGCGTTCGAGCCATACACCGCCGCGCCGGGTCCCGGCACGTACTCGATCCGTTCGACCAGGGCCATGTCGAGCAGGGCGTCGGTACCGATCGCTGCCTGGTCGTACAGGTTGTCGTTGCTGCGCACGCCATCGACCAGCAGCAGGAAACGGCTGTCGTAGTCGCCCGGACGCAGGAAGCCGCGCGCGCCGAGGTAGGCGTAGTTGCGGTCGCTCGACACGTACAGGCCGGGAATCGATGCCAGCGCCTCGCCCAGCGTGCGCCAGCCGTATTCGCGGATTTCCTGCGAGGTCAGCACGGTGACGGCCGACGGCGCCTCGTTCAGCGATTGCTCGAAACGCGAGGCCGAGGTCACGGTCTGCACTCGCATGAGCTGTTCCAGGGACAAGTCCGCAAGCGCAGCCGCACTCGTGTCGTCCTGGCCCGCGCGCGCCAGCGAGCACAACAGGGCGGTAGCAGTGAACACGAACCAACTGAGAGAGGCACTGCGGAATACTGGAATCATGGGCGCTGCGTAGGGAAAATCAGGAGGATGAGTATCAGCTAGACTTACATGTTGCATTGTCACATGGAAATTGTAATTACAGTAGGGTAGCTTGCCGTAATGACGTGAGTGCGCAACATTTGGTGAGAATCCTCGGTGATGCGCGTGGAAATTTTCGCGAGATACCGTTTGCCGCGCGATACCGAAAGCGGTATCGATATAGTCAAAAAATTGATTGGAAAGTTATCCCACAGGTAATTAGACTCTCTCCACCGCTGAGATGGAGAAAAAATAATGTCGGAGACAAAGAGAAAGCTGCGGTCCGCAGCATGGTTCGGCACCCAGGACAAGAACGGCTTCATGTACCGCAGCTGGATGAAGAACCAGGGCATCCCCGACCATGAATTCCAGGGCAAGCCGATCATCGGCATCTGCAATACCTGGTCCGAACTCACCCCCTGCAATGCCCATTTCCGCAAGCTGGCCGAACACGTCAAGCGCGGCATCCTGGAAGCCGGCGGCTTCCCGGTCGAGTTCCCGGTGTTTTCGAACGGCGAATCCAACCTGCGCCCGACCGCCATGCTGACCCGTAACCTGGCCAGCATGGACGTCGAAGAATCCATCCGCGGCAACCCGATGGATGGCGTGGTGCTGCTGGTCGGCTGCGACAAGACCACGCCCGCGCTCCTGATGGGCGCGGCCAGCGTCGACATTCCCGCCATCGTCGTCACCGGCGGACCGATGCTCAACGGTAAACTGAACGGCAAGGACATCGGTTCCGGCACTGCCGTCTGGCAACTGCACGAGCAGGCCAAGGCCGGCCAGATCACGATGCACGACTTCCTCGCCGCCGAAGCCGGCCACTCGCGCTCGGCCGGCACCTGCAACACCATGGGCACGGCGTCGACCATGGCCTGCATGGCCGAAGCGCTCGGCACCTCGCTGCCGCACAATGCCGCCATCCCGGCAGTCGATGCGCGCCGCTATGTGCTGGCCCACATGTCCGGCATGCGCATCGTCGAGATGGTCAATGAAGACCTGCGCCTTTCAAAAATCCTGACGCGCGAGAATTTCGAGAACGCCATTCGCGTCAACGCGGCCATCGGCGGCTCGACCAACGCCGTGATCCACCTGAAGGCGATCGCCGGCCGCGTCGGCGTGCCGCTCGAACTCGAAGACTGGACCGCCATCGGCAAGGGCACCCCGACCATCGTCGACCTGCTGCCCTCGGGACGCTTCCTGATGGAGGAGTTCTATTACGCCGGCGGCCTGCCGGGCGTGATCCGGCGCCTGGGCGAGGGCGGCCTGCTGCCGCACAAGGATGCGCTGACCGTCAACGGCCGCAGTCTTTGGGAGAACAACCAGGACGCACCGATCTACAACGACGAGGTGATCCGCAAGCTGGATACGCCGCTGATCGCCGACGGCGGTATCTGCATCCTGCGCGGCAACCTGGCCCCGCGCGGCGCCGTGCTGAAACCTTCGGCCGCCTCGCCCCACCTGATGACCCACCGCGGCAAGGCCGTCGTGTTCGAGGACTTCGACCACTACAAGGCGCGCATCAACGCCCCCGACCTGGACGTCGACGAGAACTCGGTGCTGTTGATGAAAAATTGTGGGCCGATGGGCTATCCAGGCATGGCGGAAGTCGGCAATATGGGCCTGCCGCCGAAACTGCTGGCGCGCGGCATCACCGACATGGTGCGCATCTCGGACGCGCGCATGAGCGGCACCGCCTACGGCACCGTGGTGCTGCACGTGGCGCCGGAAGCGATGGCGGGCGGGCCGCTCGGCATCGTGCGCGACGGTGACTATATCGAGCTGGATTGCGCCAACGGGCGGCTGCACCTGGAAGTGCCGGACGAGGAGATCCGCACGCGCCTGGCCGCTCGTCTTGAAAACCAGAAGCCGGCGCCGCGCACCGGGTATGCGGGCCTGTACCTCGATCACGTGCTGCAGGCGGACGAAGGCTGCGACTTCGATTTCCTGGTCGGGTGCCGCGGGTCGGAGGTGCCCAAGCACTCCCATTGAACCAATAAAAAAGCAGGAGACACGAAGATGCTGCTCATCCAATATAAAACCGCCACCGGCGACCGCCGCGTCGGCATCCTGAACGGCGACAGCGTCACCGCGCTCGCCGGCTACGCCACCACCTACGAGCTGGCCGCCGACGCCATCGCCGGCGGCACCGGCATCGCGCCCCTGGCCAGCGCCGCCGTCACCCGTTCCAGCGAATCCTACGCCACCATCGCGCAGCAGGGCCGGCTGCTGGCGCCGCTCGACCATCCCGATCCGGCTCACTGCTACGTCACCGGTACCGGCCTGACCCACCTGGGCAGCGCCGACACCCGCGACGCCATGCACAAGAAGATCGGCGGCGACGTCGAGAACCTGTCGGACAGCATGAAGATGTTCCGCCTCGGCGTCGAAGGCGGCAAGCCGGTGGGCGACGATCCCGGCGTGCAGCCGGAATGGTTTTACAAAGGCGACGGCTCCGTGGTGCGCGCCGGCGGCCAGGCGCTCGACATGCCGGAATTCGCGCTCGACGGCGGCGAAGAGCCGGAAATCGCCGGCCTGTACGTGATCGGCGCGGACGGCCAGCCCTACCGCCTCGGCTTCGCCCTCGGCAACGAGTTCTCGGACCACGTGACCGAGCGCCAGAACTACCTGTACCTGGCCCACTCCAAGCTGCGCAGCTGCGGCGTCGGTCCGGCGCTGCGGGTGGGCGAGCTCCCGGCCCACGTCGAAGGCGTATCGCGCATCCGCGACGCCGCTGGGCAGGTACGCTGGGAAAAGGCCTTCGTCTCGGGTGAACAGAACATGTCGCACACGATCGCCAACCTCGAGCACCACCATTTCAAATACGGCCTGTTCAAGCGTCCGGGCGATGTCCACATCCACTTCTTCGGCACCGCCACGCTGAGCTTCGCCGACAATGTCAGCGTGCAGGCCGGCGAAACCTTCGAGATCGAGTCGCCGCAATTCGGCCCGGCGCTGCGCAACGCGCTGGCCGTGACCCCGGGCGGCCACGCGAAAGTGAAAGCCTTATGAGCCGCCTCGCCAGCTATCCCAGCCTGCAGGGCAGGCGGGTATTCGTGACCGGCGGCGGCAGCGGCATCGGCGAAGCCATCGTGGCCGCCTTCGTGGCCCAGGGTGCCGCGGTCGCCTTTGTCGACATCCTGGCCGAGCCCAGCGAAGCGCTGGTGGCGCGCCTGCAAGGCACCGGTGCGCACGACCCGGTGTTCCGCCACTGCGACATCACCGACATCCCGGCGCTCGAGCGGACCATGGCGGAACTGGCCGGCCTGCTTGGCGACTTCGATGTCATCGTCAACAACGCCGCCAACGACAGCCGCCACCGCATCGGCGAGGTCAGCGTCGCGTACTTCGACGAGCGCATCGCCATCAACCAGCGTCCGCTGTTCTTCACGGTGCAGGCCGCGTTGGAAGGCATGAAGCGGCGCGGCGGCGGCTCGGTCATCAACTTCAGCTCGATGTCCTTCCACGCCAAGAATCCGGACTACCCGATCTACGCCGCCACCAAGGCCGCCGCCATCGGCTTCACCCGCTGCCTGGCGCGCGACCTCGGCCCGCACAACATCCGCGTGAACACCGTGACGCCGGGCTGGGTGATGACCCAGCGCCAGATCGACTTGTGGCTGGACGAGGCGGGCGAGGCCGAGATCAAGCGGGCGCAATGCCTGCCCGGAAAGCTGATGTCGGAGGATATCGCAGCCATGGTGCTGTTCCTGGCGGCGGATGACAGCAAGATGTGTACGGCGCAGGATTTTTTCGTGGATGCGGGGTGGACTTGATGGAATACCTGACAGTGTCTTCACGCCAGCTTCAAACAACGTCGTTCCCGCGCAGGCGGGAACCCAAGTTTTTCGATATGCCACGAACTTGGATTCCCGCCTGCGCGGGAATGACGGTTTTGCTGGCAGCGTCCCCCGTGCTAGCCACCCCCCTCACCAGCCCCGACCGCCACCTCAGCGTCGACATCCGAATCACCCCCACCCGGACGCTCGAATACAGCATCCAGCGCGACGGCCGCCCCGTCATCCTGCCATCGCGCCTCGGCCTGCAGCTCGAAGGCGCCGACCTGGCCAACGGCCTGAGCCTGGCCGCCACCTCGCCGGTGACCCAGGTCGCGGACGACTACGAACTCGCCACCGCCAAGAAGCGCCGCATCGGCTACCGCGCCAGCGAGCAGACCGTCACGGTGCGCAATGCGAAAGGCCAGGCGATGGACGTGGCCTTCCGCGTCTCGAACGACGGTGTCGCCTTCCGCTACCTGGTGCGCGATGCCGGCCTGACGGATAAAAAATTCGTCGCCGAATCGACCAGCTTCCGCTTCGACGCGGGCGCCAAGGCCTGGCTGCAGCCGATGGCGGTCGCCCAGACCGGGTTCGCGAATACCAATCCGTCCTACGAAGAGCACTACCAGCGCGAGATCGCGGTCGGCACGCCGGCACCAAACAGCGCCGGCTGGGTGTTCCCGGCACTGTTCCGCACCGGCGACACCTGGGTCGCGCTCAGCGAGACCAACATGGACGGCAGCTGGCACGCCTCGCGCCTGCAGGCCGATTCGGGTGGCGGCGTGTATAAAATGGGCGTGCCGATGGCGCCGGAAATCTTCCCCGGCGGCGGCCTGCTGGCCGAAAGCCGCGGCACCCTGACCTCGCCCTGGCGCGTGATCGCGCTCGGCAGCCTGGCGACGCTGGTCGAGTCCACCCTCGGCACCGACCTGGCCCCGCCCGCGATCCGCTTCGATGCGGCGCTGGCGCGTCCCGGCCATGCATCCTGGAGCTGGGCGCTGCTGAAGGACGAGGCCACCGTGTTCGACGTCCAGAAGAAGTTCATCGACTACGCGGTCGACATGGGTTGGGACTACACGCTGGTCGACGCCGAATGGGACCGCAGGATCGGCTACGAGAAGATGGCCGAACTAGCCCGCTACGCCGCATCGAAAAACATCCGGCTGCTGGCCTGGTACAACTCGTCCGGGTCCTGGAACAAGACCGAGATGACGCCCAAGAGCAAGCTGCTCACCCACGAGCAGCGCATCGCCGAATTCGCCCGCCTTGCCAAGATGGGCGTCAAAGGCGTCAAGATCGACTTCTTCGGCGGCGACGGCCGCTCGATGATCCAGTACTACATCGACATCCTGAACGACGCCGCGGCCGCCGGCCTGCTGGTCAACTTCCACGGTGCGACGCTGCCGCGCGGCTGGTCGCGCATGTATCCGAACCTGATGACGATGGAAGCCGTGCGCGGCTTCGAATTCACCACGTTCGAGCAGAAGGACGAGGATGCGGTGCCGCCGCATGCGGCCATGCTGCCGTTCACGCGCAACCTGTTCGACCCGATGGACTTCACGCCGATGGCCTTCGGCGACATCCCGAAGATCCGCCGCAGCACGCGCAACGGCTTCGAGCTGGCCGAGTCGGTGCTGTTCCTGTCCGGGATCCAGCACTTTGCCGAGACGCCGGAGGGCATGGCGAGCGCGCCCGGCTACGTCAAGGACTTCCTGCGCGCGCTGCCGCGCAGCTGGGACGACGTGAAATTCGTCGACGGCTACCCGGGCCGCCACGCCGTCATCGCCCGCAAGAGCGGCAATGCCTGGTACGTGGCTGGCTTCAACGCCGGCGAGCAGGCGCTTGCGCTCGAACTCGACCTCGGCTTCCTGCAAGGCCGGGCAGGGCAGATGATCGCGGACGGCGACGGCGAGCGCGCGTTCGCGCAGGCCGCCATCCGCGGCGGCCGCCAGCGCATCACGATCAAGCCGCACGGCGGCTTCGTCGCCGTATTCAAATAAGTACTTAATAAATCGTATAAAACAAAGGAGACCACATGCAGGCTTTCAAATCCACCCTCGTCGCGCTCGGCATCCTGGCCGCGTTTTCTTCAAGCCAGGCCTTCGCCCAGGTCAGCGTCCGCGTCGACACGGCAAAGCCGGGTGCGGTGATCAACAAGAACGTGTACGGCCAGTTCGCCGAACACCTCGGCACCGGCATCTATGAAGGCCTGTGGGTCGGTACCGACTCCAAGATCCCGAATACGCGCGGCTGGCGCAACGACGTGGTGGGCGCGCTGAAGGCGCTGCACGTGCCGCTGGTGCGCTGGCCAGGCGGCTGCTTCGCCGACGAGTACCACTGGAAGGATGGTATCGGCCCACGCAACAAGCGCCCGGTGAGCGTCAACACCAACTGGGGCGGTGTTCCGGAAACCAATGCGGTCGGCACCCACGAATTCTTCGACCTGGCCGAGATGCTGGGCGCGGACGCCTACGTCAACGGCAACCTCGGCACCGGCACCCCGCAGGAGATGGCCGAGTGGGTCGAGTACATGACGTCCACGGGCCAGTCGAGCCTGGCCCAGCTGCGCGCGAAGAACGGCCACCCCCAGCCGTTCAAAGTCGCCTATTTCGCCATCGGCAACGAGGCCTGGGGCTGCGGCGGCAACATGAAGCCCGAGTACTACACCAGCCTGTACAACCATTACACCACCTTCCTGAAGGCGCCCAAGGAGCGCATGCCCAAGCTGATCGCCAGCGGCGGTACCGGCGATGATACCGCCTGGACCGACGTCCTGAGCCGCGACGCCGGCCGCGTCACCGACGGCATCAGCTTCCACTACTACACGCTGCCGACCGGCGAATGGGACAGGAAGGGCGCCGCGGTCGGCTTCCCGGAAAGCGAATGGTTCTCGACCGTGCAGCGCACGCTGCGCATGGAAGACTTCATCCGCAAGAACGTCGCCGTCCTCGACAAGAACGATCCGAAGAAGAAGATCGGCTTCTACGTCGACGAGTGGGGCACCTGGTACGACGTCGAGCAGGGCACCAACCCGGGCTTCCTGTTCCAGCGCAACACCCTGCGCGACGCCGTGGTCGCGGCCCTCAACTTCAACATCTTCCATGCCCACGCCGAGCGCGTGCGCATGACCAACATCGCGCAGATGGTCAACGTGCTGCAAGCCATGATCATCACCGACAAGAACAAGATGCTGCTGACGCCGACCTACTACGCCTACCAGATGTATATCCCGTTCCAGGATGCGACTTCGCTGCCGGTCACGCTCGCCAACAACACGACCTACGGCGCCAACGGCCAGGGCGTGCCCGGCATCAGCGCCTCGGCCGCGCGCGGCAAGGACGGCAAGGTCTACGTCGCCCTGGTCAACACCAACCCGCGCGAGGCGACCGACGTGACGCTCGACGTCGCCGGCCAGGCCGCCGGCACCGTCCGTGGCCAGGTCCTGACCTCCGACGCGATGGATGCCCACAACACCTTCCAGAACCCGCAGGCGATCAAGCCGGCGCCGTTCAGCGCAGCGGCCAGCGGCGGCAAGCTGACCGTCAAGGTGCCGGCCAAGGCGGTGATGGTGCTGGCGGTCGAGGGCTGAACCAGCGTATCGGAGGGTGGGCACCACGTGCCCACCCGCAATCACGCGCCTCGAACGCCGTCCACGCGTCGATACGCACCGTCCATACCGAGGCTGACATGACGCTCATGCCGCATCGCCGCACCCTCGCCACGCTACTGCTCGCCCTGGGCATCGTCTCCGCCCACGCCGCCGACCTGTTCCCACTCCGCGACGTGCGCCTGGGCCCCAGCCCCTTCCTCGACGCCCAGACCACCGACCTGAACTACCTGATGGCGATGGAACCGGACCGCCTGCTCGCTCCCTTCCTGCGCGAAGCGGGCCTGCAGCCGAGGCAGCCCAGCTACGGCAACTGGGAATCCTCGGGCCTGGACGGCCACATGGGCGGCCACTACCTGTCGGCGCTGGCACTGATGGTCGCATCGACCGGCGACCCCGAGATAGTAAAAAGGCTGAACTACGTCATCGCCGAGCTGAAACGCGCCCAGCAAGCCAACGGCGACGGCTACCTCGGCGGCATTCCCGGCGGCCGCGCCGCCTGGCGCGACATCGCCGCCGGTCGGCTGCGCGCCGACAGCTTCTCGGTCAACGGCAAGTGGGTCCCCTGGTACAACCTGCACAAGGTCTATGCCGGCCTGCGCGATGCGTACCGCTATGCCGGCAACGAGGATGCGCGCGTCATGCTGATCGCGTTGTCCGACTGGGCGCTGCGCCTGACCAGCCACTTGAACGATGCACAGATGCAGACCATGCTCAAGAGCGAGCATGGCGGCATGAACGAAGTGCTGGCCGATGTCTACCAGATGACCGGCGAGCGCAAATATCTCGACCTGGCGCTGAAGTTCTCGCACCAGGCGGTGCTGCAGCCACTGGAAAAAGGCGAGGACAAGCTCACCGGCCTGCACGCCAACACCCAGATCCCGAAGGTGATCGGCTTCGAGCGCATCGGCGAGCTGTCGGGCCGCAAGGATATGCGGCAAGCTGCGGCGTTCTTCTGGCAGACCGTGGTCGAGCACCGCACGGTCGCCATCGGCGGCAACAGCGTCAAGGAGCACTTCCACGATGCCGCCGACTTCAGCCCGATGATCGACGAAGTCGAAGGCCCGGAGACCTGCAACACCTACAACATGCTCAAGCTGACCGAAATGCTGTTCCTCGCGGACCAGCAGGGCCGGTACGCCGACTATTACGAGCGTGCGCTGTACAACCACATCCTGGCCTCGCAACGGCCCGGCACCGGCGGCTTCGTCTACTTCACGCCGATGCGGCCGAATCACTACCGGGTGTATTCGCAGGTGGACGCGGCGATGTGGTGCTGCGTCGGTTCCGGAATCGAGAGCCATGCCAAGTACGGCGAATTCATCTACGCCCACGATAAAGATGCACTGTTCGTCAACCTGTTCATTCCTTCCACGCTGCGGTGGCGCGAGAAGGGCGTGTCGCTGACCCAGACCAACAGTTTTCCGGACCAGGCGGGAACGCGCATCACGGTAGACGGCAATGCGCGCTTCACGATGAAGATCCGCTACCCGGCCTGGGTCGGTGCCGGCAAGCTGGGCGTGCGCATCAACGGCCACCCTGTGCGTGTCGATGCCACGCCCGGCGGCTACCTGAGCATCGAGCGCACCTGGAAGCAGGGCGACCGCGTCGACCTCAGCCTGCCGATGACGACGCGCCTGGAGCAGATGCCCGATAAATCAAATTACTACGCCGTGCTGCACGGCCCGATCGTGCTGGCCGCGAAGACCAACCCGTTCCCGTCCGAGCACCTGAATTTCCTGGCCGACGATTCGCGCATGGGTCACATCGCCAAGGGCCAGGTTTGCCCGCTGGAGTCGGCGCCGACCTTCGTGTCGGACCGCCGCGACTTCATCCGGCGCTTCCAGCCGGTACCGGGCAAGCCGCTGACCTTCCGCGCACCGGCCGGGCTGGTGCAGGGCGGCGGCACCGGGGCGTCGACCGAGTTCATTCCGTTCTTCCGCCTGCACGATGCGCGCTACACGATGTATTGGCCGCAGTCGACGCCGGGCGAGTACGCGCGCCTGCGTGCCGATAATGCGGCCAAGGAAGCCGAGCGGCTGGCGCTGGATGCCCGCACGGTCGACCAGGTGGCGCCGGGCGAGCAGCAGCCGGAGTCGGATCACTTCTTCAAGGGAGAGGGGACGGAGTTCGGGATCACCAAGGGGCGGCACTGGCGGCGGGCGAGTCAATGGTTCAGCTACCAGTTGAACGATCCCAAGGAGGAGGCGAAGACGCTGCAGCTGACCTTTGCGCGCGCGGATGGCGGACGGCGCTTCGAACTCCTGGTGAATGGGCAGCGGCTGGCCGAGGTCGAGCTGGCGAAGGATGAAGCGCGGGAATTCTATACGCGTGACTTTGCGCTGCCTGCCACAGTAGTGCAGGCCGGCGGCGGCAAGCTGGAAATCAGGTTCGTGGCGCAAGCGGGATCCACTGCTAACAGCCTGTATTACGTGAGACTGCTGCGCGACTAGAACCGGCGCGGCGAAAACCAATGTGATATCAAATAATATATTGCAACCGTCAAAAAAATGATTGGATGAGTATCCCAGTCTGGTCTAGTATTGTGGAACAAAAATACGGAGACCACGTGATGACCTTCACCCGCAGAACCCTGCTGGGCGCCGCCATGCTCGCCGCTGCATGTGCCGGCAGCGCCCTCCCGGCCTTTGCCGCCAAACCCCTCACCATCGGTTTCTCCCAGGTCGGCGCCGAAAGCGAATGGCGCACCGCGAATACCGCCTCCATCAAGGCCGCCGCCAAGCAGTCCGGCATCAACCTGAAATTCGCCGACGCCCAGCAGCAGCAACAGAACCAGGTCAAGGCAATCCGTTCCTTCATCGCCCAGCGCGTCGACGTGATCGCGTTCTCGCCGGTGGTCGAAACCGGGTGGGAGACCGTGCTGCGCGAAGCCAAGAACGCCAAGATCCCGGTGATCCTGACCGACCGCGCGGTCAAGGTCAGCGATCCGTCGCTGTATGTCAGCTTCATCGGTTCCGATTTCGTGGAGGAGGGCCGCCGCGCCGGACGCTGGCTGCAGGACTACGCCAAGAAGAACTCGACCAAGCAGTTGAACATCGTCGAGCTGCAGGGCACCACCGGCGCCGCGCCGGCGAACGACCGCAAGAAGGGGTTTGCCGAAGTCATCGCCGGCAATCCGAAGATGAAGATCATCCGCTCCCAGACCGCCGACTTCACGCGCGCCAAGGGCAAGGAAGTGATGGAAGCCTTCCTGAAGTCGGAGGGCAAGAACATCAACGTGCTGTACGCGCACAACGACGACATGGCGATCGGCGCGATCCAGGCCATCGAGGAAGCCGGCCTGAAGCCGGGCAAGGACATCGTCATCGTCTCGATCGACGGGGTGCGCGGTGCGTTCGAGGCCATGATGCAGGGTAAGCTGAATGCCACCATCGAATGCAATCCGCTGCTCGGACCGACCCTGATGCAGACCGCGCAGGCGGTCGCCACCGGCAAGCCGGTCGCGCAGCGCATCGTGGTGACGGAAGGCGTGTTCCCGGCCGAAGTCGCGGCCAAGGAATTCCCGAACCGCAAATATTAAGAAGGCCGCCATGATGGAGGCTGATAACAAGATGCCGGCACCGGCGCCGCGCCCTGTGCCGGTGCTCGACGTCACCTGCATCCACAAGCAGTTCCCCGGCGTGCGGGCGCTGTGCGACGCCGGCCTGCGCCTGTTTCCCGGCGAAGTGCACACGCTGATGGGGCAGAACGGCGCCGGCAAGTCCACGCTGATCAAGGTGCTCACCGGCGTCTACCAGCCTGACAGCGGCAGCATCCTGCTGGACGGCCGCCCGATCCGGCCGCGCTCGACCCAGGAGGCGCAGGCGCTCGGCATCAGCACCGTCTACCAGGAAGTGAACCTGTGCCCGAATTTGTCGGTCGCGGAAAACATCTTCATCGGCCGCTATCCGCGCCGCTTTGGCTTCGTCGACTGGCGCTCGATGCGGCGCCAGGCGGCCGAGCTGCTGAAGCGGCTGCAGATCGAGGTCGACGTCGGCAAGCCCCTGGCCAGCTATCCGCTGGCGATCCAGCAGATGGTGGCGATCGCGCGCGCCCTGCATACCGATGCCAAGGTACTGATCCTCGACGAGCCGACCTCCAGCCTCGACGAAGCCGAGGTGCAGACCCTGTTCGGCGTGCTGCGCCGCCTGCGTGCGGAAGGGATGGCGATCCTGTTCGTGACCCACTTCCTCGACCAGACCTACGCCATCTCGGACCGCATCACGGTGATGCGCAACGGCGAGCGCGAAGGCGAATACCTGTGTGCCGAGCTGTCGCGCCTGGCCCTGGTGAACAAGATGATCGGGGCGGCAGCCGATGCTGCGCCGGCCGACGCCGAGCAAGGCATTGCACAAGGTGAAGCAGCGCGGGCGCGCGGCGAGGTGTTCCTGGCCGCCCACGGCATCGGCCGCAAGGGGGTGCTGCAACCGGTCGACCTCGCACTGCACCGCGGCGAGCTGCTCGGCCTGGCCGGGCTGCTGGGTTCCGGCCGTACCGAGACCGCGCGCCTGCTGTTCGGCGCCGACCGCGCGGACGCCGGCAGCATCGACATCGACGGCAAGCGCGTCAAGCTGGCCAATCCGCGCGACGCGATCGCGCAGGGCATCGGCTACTGTTCGGAAGACCGCAAGCACGAGGGCGCGATCCTGCCGCTGTCGGTGCGGGAGAACTTAATATTGGCTTTGCAGGCGCGCCATGGCATCTGGCGCGCGATTCCGATGAAGCGCCAGCAGCAGCTGGCATCCGACTACGTCAAATGGCTGGGCATCAAGACCGCCAGCATCGAGACCCCGATCGGATCGCTCTCCGGCGGCAACCAGCAAAAGGTGCTGCTGGCGCGCTGGCTGGCCACCGAGCCGGGGCTGATGATCCTGGACGAACCGACGCGCGGCATCGACGTGCGCGCCAAGCAGGAAATCATGGATTACGTCAGCACACTGTGCCGCAAGGGCATGTCGATTCTTTTCATTTCGTCGGAGCTGCCGGAAGTGCTGCGCGTGTCCGACCGCATGCTGGTCATGCGCGACCGCAAGGCGTGCGGCGAGTACCGCCGCGGGGAGCTCGACGAGACCTCGGTGCTGCAGGTGATCGCGGGAGAGGGCGCATGACTACCCGCGTCGATCCTGCCCTCGGCAAGCCCGAAGCGGCGGCCGCATCGCTGCGCACGGTCCTGCTCCAGCATCCGCTGCTGCGCCCGGCCGCGGCCCTGTTCGTGCTGCTGGCCCTGGACGCGCTGCTGGTGCCCGGCTTCTTCCGCCTCGAGATCAAGGACGGCCACCTGTATGGCGCCCTGGTCGACATCCTGAACCGCGCGGCGCCGCTGATGCTGGCGGCGCTCGGCATGACGCTGGTGATCGCCACGCGCGGCATCGACATCTCGGTCGGCGCGGTGGTGGCGCTGTCCGGCACCGTCGCCGCCACCCTGATCGGCGGCACGATGGTGGTCAACAACGGCGTGCCCGAATACGTCGCGAACACGCCGATGGGGGTGGCGCTGGCGGCGGCGGTCGGCGTCGCGCTGCTGTGCGGGCTGTGGAACGGGGTGCTGGTGGCCGGCATCCGGCTGCAGCCGATCGTGGCGACGCTGATCCTGATGGTGGCCGGGCGCGGCCTGGCCCAGCTGATCACCGACGGCCAGATCGTCACCGTGTATTACAAGCCGTATTTCTTCCTCGGCAGCGGCTACCTGGCCGGGCTGCCGTTCTCGCTGTTCGTGGTGGCGGCGCTGTTCGCGCTGACGCTGCTGCTGGTGAAGAAGACCGCGCTCGGCCTGTTCATCCAGACAGTCGGCATCAATCCGGTGGCGGCGCGCCTGGCGGGCCTGCGCACGGCGACACTGATCATCTTCGTCTACGTGTTCTGCAGCGCCTGCGCCGGCCTGGCGGGTCTCCTGATCACGTCCAACATCAAGAGCGCGGACGCGAATAACGCCGGCCTGCTGCTGGAGTTGGATGCGATCCTGGCCGTAACGCTGGGTGGCACCTCGCTCGCTGGTGGCAAGTTCAGCCTGGCGGGCAGCATGATCGGCGCGCTGATCATCCAGACGCTGACCTACACGATCTATTCGCTGGGCGTGCCGCCCGAAGTGAACATGGTGGTCAAGGCGATCGTCGTGTTCGTCGTCTGCATTTCGCAGTCGAGTGAGTTTCGCCAGCTACTCAAGAAGAGGACCGCATGAGCGCACTCGCAAGCGGAGCCCGCGGACTGTCTTCCGCGCCCTGGTTCACCTCGCTGGTGACGGTGATCCTGCTGGTCGCCATGCTCGGCATCGGCGGGGCCGCCTATCCCGGTTTCCTGTCGCTGCAGGTCGGCTTCAACCTGCTGATCGATAACGCTTTCCTCCTGGTCGTCGCGGTCGGCATGGGCTTCGTGATCCTGTCCGGCGGGATCGACCTGTCGGTCGGTTCGGTGCTGGCGCTGTCGACCATGATCACGGCCTGGCTGCTGCAGACGGCGCACTGGCCGCCTAGCCTGGCCATCCTGGCGGTGCTGGTGCTGGGCGCGCTGTTCGGTGGCGCGATGGGCTCCATCATCCACCTGTTCAAGCTGCAGCCCTTCATCGTGACGCTGGCCGGCATGTTTTTGGCGCGCGGCCTGTGCTACCTGATCAGCACCGAGTCGATCACCATCGACCAGCCCTTCTTCGTGGCGGTGTCGCAGACCCAGGTGCCCTTCCTGGGTGGCTTCCTGTCGCCGGGCGCCGTGATCGCCCTGGTCGTGCTGCTGCTGGCGGTCTGGCTGGCGCATTTCACGGCCTTCGGCCGCGCCGTGTATGCGGTCGGCGGCAACGAGCAGTCGGCCGCGATGATGGGCCTGAACGTCGGCCGGACCAAGGTCGGCGTGTACGCGCTGAGCGGCCTGTGCGCCGCGCTGGGCGGGGTGCTGTTCGCGTTCTACATGCTGTCCGGCTACGGGCTGCACGGCCAGGGCCTGGAGCTGGATGCGATCGCGGCGGTGGTGATCGGCGGCACGCTGCTCACGGGCGGCTACGGCTACATCGCCGGCGCGCTGTCGGGCGTGCTGGTGCTGGGCGCGATCCAGACCCTGATCGCCTTCGACGGCACCCTCAGTTCGTGGTGGACCAGGATCGTGATCGGCGCTCTGCTGTTCGTGTTCTGCGTGGTGCAGCGGGTGATGGGCGGACGCAGCTGATGGACGCATCGAATCCCAACTGGTTCCTGAAAGCGCGCCTCAAAACGCGCCAGCTGCTGCTGCTGATTGCGCTCGACGACTACCGCAACATCCACCGCGCCGCCGACGAACTGCACATGACCCAGCCGGCGGCGTCCAAGCAGATCAAGGACCTCGAGGAGATGCTCGAGGTGAAGCTGTTCGATCGCCTGCCGCGCGGGATGGAGCCGACCATCTACGGCGAGACCATGATCCGCCACGCGCGCATGGCCTTGACCAGCCTGGCGCTGGCGCACGACGACATCGTCACGCTCAAGGCCGGGCTGTCGGGGCAGGTCGAGGTGGGGGTGATCATGGCGCCGGCGATGGCGCTGCTGCCGCGCGCGATCGCGCGCGTGAAGGAAGACGCGCCGCTGCTGCGCATCGGCGTGCAGCTCGAGACCAGCAACGTCCTGCTCGACAAGCTCCAGCACGGCACCCTCGACTTCATGATCGGCCGCATCTTCGACACCATCGACACCACGGGCCTGATCTACGAAGAGCTGACCGAGGAGCCGGCGTGCGCGGTGGTGCGGCCCGGCCATCCGCTGCTCGACAACGCCCAGCTGCAATTGAAGGACATCGCGGCGCTGCCCTGGATCCTGCCGCCGCACGGCAGCATCCTGCGCTACCGCTTCGACATGATGTTCCGCCGCGCCGGCCTCGAGCCGCCGGCCAACGTGGTCGACACCACCGCCATCCTGGTGATCACGGCGCTGCTGCAGCAGACCGATTCGCTGCACGTGATGCCGCTCGAGGTGGCGCAGTATTACGCCTCGCTGAACGTCATGCGCATCCTGCCGATCGAGCTGCCGTGCAAGATGGACGCCTTCGGCATCATCCGCCAGCGCGACCATTTATTGTCGCCGGGGGCCGACCTGCTGCTGCGCGCGGTGCGCGCGGCCGCCGCCGAAATTTATTGAACAGGTGGTATCAGTCATTTACTTCTATGCACCAAATTGTTGCATTGCAATCGTAATATCTTCAAATTATTGCCATGTGTTAATTCTTAGCCATTGAGTCCACACCATACTGAGCCGTAAATTGCTTAGTGGTAAATACGGCAGCCAGTGGCGCCGCCTCGAATCGGATTCAAGCGGAGATAAGAATGAACATTGGAAATTTGAAAATTGGAACGCGGCTGGCCATCGGTTTTGGCGCGATCTGCGCAGCCCTGGTCTTCATGGTCGGGCAGGGAACAGTCATGCTGGGCCGGGTCAACGACGGTACCAACATCATCGTCAACCAGCGGATGCCGCGCATCGAAGCGCCAACGCACATGCTGTCCGAGGTGAACGAGATCGCGCTTTCGCTGCGCAACATGCTGCTGAACGATGAGCCCGCAGACCGCGCCAAGCAGATCGAGAAAATCGCGGCATCGCGCAAGCAGGTCGAGACCATCGTCCAGCAGATGGACGGCATGTTGCAGGACCCGAAGGCGCGCGCGGTGCTCGACAAGCAGCGCGAGGCCAGCGCCCGCTACATGAAAGGGACGGAACAGCTGTTGGGCATGATTGCCGGGGGCGACACGCAGGGTGCGAACGCCTTCCTCATGAAGGAATTGCGTCCGACGCTGGTCGCCTTGAAAGAGGCCACCGCGGCGCAGATCCAAGTCCAGAAGGACTTGGCCGCGGAAAAGGCGCATGAAGCCCAGGCGACCTACGAAAACACCCGCAACCTGATGATCGTGCTTGGCCTCGTGATCCTGGCCGGCGCCGCGCTGCTGGCACGCTGGATCACGGTATCGATCACGCGCCCGGTGCGCCATGCGCTCGACGTCGCCAACGCCGTCGCCGCCGGCGACCTGACCAGCAAGGTCGACGCCAAGGGCGATTGCGAAGTGGCCCAGCTGCTGAAGGCGCTGAAGGCGATGAACGAGCAACTGGTCGCCACCGTGGGCACCGTGCGCAGCAGCACCGATGCCATCGCCACCGCGTCGTCGGAAGTCGCCGCCGGCAACCTCGACCTGTCGGCACGCACCGAGCAGCAGGCCGGCTCGCTGGAAGAGACCGCGTCGTCGATGGAAGAGCTGACCTCGACCGTCAAGCAGAACGCCGACAACGCGCGCCAGGCCAACACGCTGGCCGACACCGCGAGCGGCGTGGCCGCACGCGGCGGCCAGGTGATCCAGGAAGTGGTGCAGACCATGGAACAGATCCACGCCGCCTCCGGCAAGATCGTCGACATCATTTCGGTCATCGACGGCATCGCCTTCCAGACCAACATCCTGGCGCTGAACGCGGCGGTGGAAGCCGCCCGTGCCGGCGAGCAGGGCCGCGGCTTTGCCGTGGTGGCGGGCGAGGTGCGCAGCCTGGCGCAGCGCTCGGCCGCGGCGGCCAAGGAAATCAAGGGCTTGATCGGCGACTCGAGCGACCGCGTCGAAGCCGGCAGCCGCCTGGTGAAGGATGCCGGCGCCACGATGGAAGAAATCGTGACCAGCGTGCGCCACGTGGCCGACATCCTCAACGAGATCAGCTCGGCCAGCCAGGAACAGAGCGCCGGCATCCAGCAGGTCAACGAGGCGGTGACGCAGATGGACGGCGTGACCCAGCAGAACGCGGCGCTGGTCGAGGAAGCCGCGGCGGCATCGCAATCGCTGCAGGAGCAGGCTGCCCGCCTGACCGAGGCGGTGGCGGTGTTCCGGCTGGATGCGCATGCGCATGCGGGTGGCGTAACCGTGCAGCGGGCGCCGATCGCGGCATCGGCACCGGCTGCGCCGCGTCTGGCGGCTGCGAAGCCGGCGGCTGCCAAGCGTGCGCCTGCGCCTGCGGTTGCCGCACCGGCGGCAGCCAAGCCGGTTGCAAAATCAGCTGCCAAGCCGGTAACCAAGCCGGCAACCAAGCCGGCGGCTGCACGCGATGTGGTGGAAAGCGATTGGGAAGAGTTCTGAGCGTCTCCGGCTGAAATCGGTGTAGCTGGTACCATCGCACCATGAATTAACGTCGCCCCCGCGCAGGCGGGGGCCCAAGTTCGTTGCGAACCCATAGCGCTTGCTACAGGCTGTTCACGCAAACCTGGGCCCCCGCCTTCGCGGGGGCGACGTGCTTGGTGCGGGGGCGACGTGCTTGTGCGGGCGACGTGCTTCTTGCACCGATCCTCGCAAAGATGTCGATTGTGATACGCTTTCCGATGCGCCCGAGACACAGGCGCCCGGACCATCGTCTTTACAAGGATCAGCATGACCGCCTTCGTCATTACCCCGCCCGCCACCCCGGCCCTCGCCGTGGCCGGTTCCGACCAGACCTTCCCCGTGCGCCGCGTGTTCTGCGTCGGCCGCAACTATGCCTCCCACGCGCGCGAAATGGGCAGCGATCCGAGCCGCGAACCGCCGTTCTTCTTCACCAAGCCGGCCGATGCCGTGGTGCCGGCCAGCGGCAGCGTGCCGTATCCGCCGTCGACGCAGGAACTGCACCACGAAGTCGAACTGGTGGTCGCCTTGAAGGCCGGCGGCACCGACATCGCGCCGGACCAGGCGCTCGACTTGGTGTGGGGCTACGGCGTCGGCCTCGACCTGACCCGGCGCGACCTGCAGGCGATCGCCAAGAAGGACGGCCGCCCGTGGGACATGGCCAAGGGCTTCGATGCCTCGGCCCCGTGCAGCCCGCTGCAGCCGGTGAGCGCGGTCGGCCACCCGGACGACGCTGCCATCTGGCTCGAGGTGAATGGCCAGCGCAAGCAGGAAGGCAACCTCAACGAGATGATCTGGCCGGTGGCCGACGTCATCGCCTACCTGTCGCGCTTCGTCGCGCTGGCGCCCGGTGACCTGATCTACACCGGCACCCCGTCCGGCGTCGACGCCCTGAACCCGGGCGACCACGTGCGCGGCGGCGTCGACGGCGTGGCCACCTTCGAACTGGAAATCGGCCAGGCCGCCACGGGCCGATGAGCGCGCAGCCGCAGGTCGACCTGCTGCAGATCGGCGCGTTTCCGCCAGAGGTGCAGGCGCAGATCGACGCCGAGTTCCGCTGCCTGTCCGTGGCCGACCTGGAACGCGACCCGGCGCTGGCGGCCGGCATTCGCGGCGTGGTCACGCGCAGCAACCTGGAGGTGCCGGCCGCGCTGGTCGAGCGCCTTCCCGGGCTGGAAATCATCGCCACCAACGGCGTCGGCTACGACCTGATCCCGCTTGCCCTCGCAGCCGCGCGCGGCATCGTGGTGACCAACACGCCCGACGTGCTGAACGCCGCCGTGGCCGAGCTGTGCGTGGGCACGCTGCTGTCGCTGCTGCGCCGCCTGCCGCAGGCCGACCGCTTCGTGCGCGAAGGGCGCTGGGCCGGTACAGCTTTTCCGCTGTCGACCAGCCTGGCCGGCAAGCACGTCGGCATCGTTGGCCTGGGCCGCATCGGCAAGGACATCGCGCGCCGCCTCGAACCCTTCGGCGTGGTGCTGGCCTACCACGGCCGCAGCGACCAGGACCTGGCCTGGCGCTACGAGCCGGACCTGGCCACGCTGGCACGCGACGTCGACGTCCTGATCGTGGTGGCGCCGGGCGGCCTCGATACCGCGCACCTGGTCGACGCGCGCGTGCTGGCGGCACTCGGGCCGCAGGGCTACCTGGTGAACGTGGCGCGCGGCTCGGTGGTCGACCAGGCCGCGCTGCTGGCTGCGCTGGAGCAGGGCACCATCGCCGGCGCGGCGCTGGACGTGTTCGACAACGAGCCGGCCATCGACCCGCGCTTCTTCACGCTCGACAACGTGATGCTGACGCCGCACCTGGGCAGCGCCACGCGCGAGACGCGGGCGGCGATGGCGCAGCTGATGCTGGATAATTTGCGGGCGTGGTTCCGCAGCGGGCGGGCGTTGACGCCGGTGGCTGCCGGCTGAGCTGCACTTAAAAAACGGCGGCCTCCGTTCCCAAAAGCCGGCCCGCGCCTTCAAACGTCGCCCCGCGCCCTCAAAACGTCGCCCCCGCGCAGGCGGGGGGCCAAGTTGCACGCATTAACGCAACGCTTGCAGAACTTGGGCCCCCGCCTTCGCGGGGGCGACGGTTTTTGGTACGGTGGTGATATTAGAACTGCGGCATCAATTCGCCATATTCCTAGCCACGATCGCATCCGTCGCCTGCTGCGCCTGCTGCAAAGGCTGGTCCAGCACATTCGTCGCATAAGCCGGCGAAGGCGCCGCCACGGTCCCCAGCACGCTGCCACCCTGCGCACTGATGTCGACGTCCACCGTGGCCGACAACCCCACGCGCAGCGGATGCGCCGCCAGCTCCTTCGGGTCCAGCGAGATGCGCACCGGCACCCGCTGCACCACCTTGATCCAGTTGCCGCTGGCGTTCTGCGCCGGCAGCAGCGAGAAGGCGCTGCCGGTGCCGGCGCCCAGGCCGACCACCTTGCCGTGGTAGGTCACCTTGCTGCCGTAGATGTCGGCTTCGATGGTGGCCGGCTGGCCGACGCGGATGTCGCGCAGTTCCGATTCCTTGAAGTTGGCGTCGACCCACAGCTGGTCCAGCGGCACGATCGAGAGCAGCGGCGCGCCCGGGGCGATGCGGCTGCCGACCTGCACGCTGCGCTTGGCGACGTAGCCGCTCACCGGCGCGACTATGGCGTTGCGGCGCGCCGCCAGCCAGGCGCCCAGGTACTCGGCCTTGGCCGCCAGCACGGTCGGGTGCTCGGCTGGCGCCACGCCGGCCACCGACACGCGCGCGCCCGCGAGCTGGCGCTGCGCGACTTCCAGGGCGGCTTTCGCATCGTCGACGGCGCGGCGCGCGTGCGCCACGTCTTCGCCCGAGACCACGTTGTCCGCCGCCAGCGGCAGGCGCCGCGCCAGGTCTTCCTGCGCCGTCTTCAGGGCCACGCGGCGCTGTTCGATCATGGCCTGGTACTGCTCGACGTTGGTGTAGCGCTCGCGCTGCTGGCGCACGGCCTGGCCCAGCCTGGCCTCGGCCTGGGCCAGGTTGACGGCGGCGTCGGCCGGGTCCAGCTTGACGATCTCGGTGCCGGCTTTCACCATCTGCGTTTCGTCGGCGCGGATCTCGACCACGCTGCCGTTCACCTGCGAGGAGACGTTGACCAGGTTGCCGCCGACGTAGGCGTTGTCGGTCTCGACGCGCTTGGAGGCGACCAGCGTGTAATAGGCGCCGTAGCCGATGCCGGCGGCGACGAAGGCGGCGGTGATCGCCAGCAGGACCAGCCTGCGCTTGCCCGGGTTCGGGGTGGTAGTGGTAGTGGTAGTGGCTGTGCTCATGGTTATTCTGCCTTCGATGTGTTCTGGACGGACGCGGTCTGGATGGCGGGCGCGCGGTAGCCGCCGCCGAGCGCCTTGACCAGCGCGACCTGGGTCTGCAGGCGGGCGTCGAGCAGCTGCAGGTCGGTGTCGCGCTGGCGCAGCAGGGTCTGTCTTGCCTGCAGCACGGCGGCGCGGTCGGCCAGGCCGCGTTGCCGGCGCGCTTCGGCATTCGCGGCCAGGCGCGCGCTGGCCTCCAGCGCGGCGGCGTGCGAAGCCGACTCGCGCTCCAGGCCCTGCAGCGTCGCGCCTTCCATCGCGACGTCGCGCACCGCGTTCAGCACCGCTTCGTTGTACTCGGCGACCAGGGTGTCGCGTTCGGCGCGCGCCACGCCCAGCTGGGCCTTCAGGCGGCCACTGTCGAACAGCGGCAGGTCGAGGGTGGCGCCGACCAGCGGCGTGCGGCTCGGATAGCGCAGCAGCTTGCCGACCGAGACCGCGTCCAGGCCGATCGAGCCCACCAGGTTGATGTCGGGGCGGAAGGCCAGTTCGCTGGCCGTCACGCGCCCCAGCTGCGCCTCGACGCGCCAGCGCGCGGCTTGCAGGTCGGGGCGGCGCGCCAGCAGTTCCAGGCCCAGTGCATGCGGCAGGGCGTTGGCGGCGGGCGCCGGCTGGAAGTGCGCCAGCGATGCCAGCGCCTCGGCGTCGCCGCCCAGCAGCGCGCGCAGCGCTTCGCGTTCGCGCGCGGCATCGGTGTCGTAGCGCACCGCCTGCGCCTGCAGGTTGGCCAGGTCGAGTTCTGCCGCCTGCAGCGCGTCCTGGCTCAGCAGGCCGTGGGCCATGCGCGCCTGGCGATCCGCGATCAGGCCGCGCTGCACGGCGACCAGCGCGTTCACGTTGTCCTGGCGCGCCCACAGCATCTGCAGGCGGAAGTAGCTCTGGGCCACCGAGGCCGCCAGCGTCTGCGCCGACTGCGCGCCTTCGGCCAGGCGCGCATTGGCTTCGCCCAGCGCGGCGGCGATCAGGGCGCGGTGCTTGCCCCACCAGTCGAAGTCGTAGCTGGCGCGCGCCTGCACCGAAAAGTCGTTGTACCAGGCGCCGCCCAGCGGCGGCGGGAAGAAGCCGTTGGACGAGTAGCGCTGGCGGTTGGCGCCGGTGGCCAGGCCGACCTGGGCGCCTTCGCCGGCCTGCTCGGTGCCGACGACCGCACGGGCACCGGCCAGGCGCGCCTGCGCCGTGGCCAGGGTTGGATTGTCGCGCAGGGCGCGGGCGACCAGTTCGTTCAGCTGCGGGTCGCCGTAGGCCTGCCACCATTGCTCGGCCGGCCAAGCGTCCGCCGGCAGGACGATGTCGCCGGCCAGGCGCACCTTGGCGGCGTCGGCGTCGGGGCCGGCGCCGCGCGTGGTATCGGGCGGCACGCCGATGCAGCCGGCCAGCAGCGCCAGCGTGGCGGCGGCAGTGGCGATGGGAAGAAGTTTGAGTTGTCGCACTTGGTTTGCTTTCTCGGGTTATTCCATGGCCGCGTGGTCGACCTGCACCGGGCCGCCGCTCGCCTTGGGCGGACGGATCAGGAGCAGCGTCGGGATCACGGCCAGCGTCAGCAGCATCATCAGCCAGTAGTCGTCGACGTAGGCGATCATCGAGGCCTGGCGCGTGACTTCGTTATTGATCATGGCGGCGCCGGCCTGGGTCGCCATGCTGTAGATGCTCGTCGGATCCTGCAGTGCGGCGTTGGCGCCGTTGATGTGGGCGGTCAGCGATGCGTGCGCGGTATTCGTGTTCCGCACCAGCAGCACCTGTACCAGCGCGATGCCGATCGAGGAACCGATGTTGCGCACCAGGCTGTACAGGGCCGTGCCTTCGGCGCGCATCTGCGGCGACAGCGTGGCGAAGGTGGCGGCCGACAGCGGCACGAACACCAGGCCCAGGCCCACGCCCTGGATCACGCCGGGCCAGACAATGTCCGATTCCGACAGCACCAGCGTGTAGCCGGTCATCTGCCACAGCGAGAAGGCGGTGATGGCGAAGCCGGCGCCCAGCAGCAGGCGGAAATCGACCTTGCCGGTCAGGCGGCCCACCACCAGCATGGCCGCCATCGTGCCCAGGCCGGACGGCGCGGTGACCAGGCCGGCCATCATCGCCGGATAGCCCATCAGGCCCTGCAGCATGGTCGGCATCAGCGCGCGCGTTGCGAACAGCACCATGCCGACGATGAAGATCAGCAGCAGGCCGGTGACGTAGTTCGGGTTTTTCAATAGCCGGAAATCGACGAAGGTGGTGCCGGCCGGGCGCGTGAGTGTGTGGCCGATGAAGTAGGCGAAGGCCATCGTGGTCAGGATCAGCTCGACCCAGGTTTCGATCGATGCGAACCAGTCGTTCTGCTCGCCGCGGTCGAGCAGCATCTGCAGCGCGCCGATGGCGATCGACAGGGTGACGAAGCCGAACATGTCGAAGCGCACGCGGCGCGCGCCCGCTTCGCCGTGGATGTAGCGCCAGATGCCCCAGAAGGCCAGGGCGCCGATCGGCACGTTGATGAAGAAGACCCAGCGCCAGCTGTAGCTGTCGGTCAGCCAGCCGCCCAGCGACGGGCCCAGGATCGGACCGATCATCACGCCCATGCCCCACACCGCCATCGCCGAGCCGTGCTTTTCCTTCGGGTTGATGTCGAGCAGGACCGACTGCGACAGCGGCACCAGCGCGGCGCCGAACACGCCCTGCAGCATGCGCGCGACCACGATCTCGGTCAGCGTGGCCGATAGCCCGCACAGCACCGAGGCGATGACGAAGCCGGCCACCGAGACCAGGAACACCTTTTTGAGGCCGAAGCGGTCGACCAGCCAGCCGTTCAGCGGCGTCGCGATCGCGGCGGCCACGATGAAGGAGGTCAGCACCCAGGTGATCTGGTCGGTCGATGCCGACAGTGAGCCCTGCATGTGGGGCAGGGCCACGTTGGCGATGGTGCCGTCGAGCGCCTGGATGATCGTCGCCAGCATGATCGACACCGTGATCATGGTCCGGTTGATCACCTTTTGCTGCGGTGGCTGCCGTTCGGCGGCGGGACCGGGGCTGTCGCTCACAGCTCGCCCTCGATGCGCGTGCGCAGGGTTTCCAGCAGGGCCGCGGCGTCGGCCAGCGCCTGCTGGTCCATGCCCGCGAACAGGTTCTTGCGGAAGGTTTCCGCCTCCTTGCGTACTTCACTGTAGACCGTTCGGCCGGCGTCGGTCAGGTGCGCCAGCTTGACGCGGCGGTCGTTGGGGCAGGGCGCGCGCGTGACGAAGCCGTCGCGCTCGAGGCGGTCCAGCATCGACACCATCGACGGTCCTTCGACGCCGACCAGGTCGGCCAGCGCCCGCTGTGACATCGGCTGCGCAGCCTTGGCGATCATCGCGATCGTCATCCAGCCGGATTGGCCGATGCCGAGGTGCTTGAGGCGCTTGTCCAGCGCCAGGCGCCACAAACGTGCGCTGCCGTGCAGGGCCGCGGAGAAACGCTCCTCGGGGGATTCGGGTAGGCCACTCATCATTAGGTATGGAATAGATAGGAATCTATCGATTTTATTTTATGCAATAGAACTTGGCAAGCGCGCCGTGATGGATCTTTCAGAGAGAATAGGTAAATTGGGAAGCGTTACTGAAAGGACAGTTATGCTGCAAGCCGCTTTACTCACCGTCCATGGCATGGGCGAAACTCCGCGCGACTATGCCACCAGCATTTTCGGCGCCCTGCACGGCCGCCTCGGCGCGCTGGCCGCCGGCGTCGATTTCCGCTCGGTGTACTACCAGGACATCCTGAAACCGAACCAGGAAACCGTCTGGGCCAGGGTGAACGGCGCCACCAAGCTGCACTACGACGACCTGCGCCGCTTTCTGCTGTTCGGCTTCGGCGATGCCGCCGGGCTGGAAAACCGCAAGGAGATCGAGGGTTCGGTCTACGAGCTGGCACAGGCGGCGATTGCACGCCAGCTGCTGGGCGTGTACCGCAACGCCCCCGGCAGCGCGGTCGTGTTCCTGGCGCAGTCGCTCGGCTGCCAGGTGCTGTCCAGCTATATATACGATGCGCAGAAGGCGCTGGCGGGCCTGCCGGTACTGGCCGGCATCTGGAAGGACGTCGACGCCTGGTCGCTGCGCACGCTGGGCCATCGCCTGACGGCGGACGAGCGCCGCTTCCTGGCCGGCGCCAGCTGCACCGCCTTCGTCACCACCGGCTGCAACATCCCGATCTTCGTTGCTGCCCACCGCACCATGGACATCAAGCCGATCGCGCGGCCGACGCCGGGCTTCGAGTGGATCAACATCTACGACCCGGACGACGCGCTCGGCTGGCCGCTGCAGCCGCTGTCGCCGGAGTACGCGGCGCTGGTCGATGACCGCGCGATCAATGCGGGGCAGGGGATGGTGAACTGGATCCTGAAGAGCTGGAACCCGATGTCGCACACGGCGTACTGGAGCGATGCGCAGGTGATCGCGGTGGTGGAGCAGATGCTACAGCGGGCGGTCGGATAAATCGTTTGATGCGAAGTAAACCGTTTACATAGTTACCGTCATCCCCGAAGGCGGGGACCCATGCTGAAGCGCCCACGTCGAACGATCTATGTCATTGCAATCCGAGCTGCTTGGGGAACGCGGTATGGATCTCCGGCTGCGCGGGGACGACGTGGTCATCGCAAGATGCGGGTCAGGCCGGTTGCAGGGTGAACACCGGGCGGATGTCGCCGGCGACGGTGCCGCGGGCGTTCTTGATGGTGGGGTTGCGGTAGCGCTCGAGCAGGCTGCGGCGTTCGGCGTTCAGCAGGCCGAGCTGGTCGAGCACGCTGTAGACGGCCGGATGCAGCGCCCGCACGTTGCCGTCCGCGACCTTGATCGCGATGCCGATGCCGGCCGAGCGGATGCCGATCGCCTGCACCGCGTCGGCGCCGATCTTGGCCACCCAGTCGCCGCCGCCCGCGCCCATCCAGTGCAGGTCGGTGCGCTCGGTGCCCGAGACCAGGTCCGGGCGGGCGGTCATGGCGTCGAACAGGTCGCCCATGGCGGCGCCCAGGCGCGGGTCGTTTGCGCCCTGTGCCAGGCGTGCATACAGGTGGGCCAGGCGCGCCAGCGGCATCGCGAAGTTGGGCGCCGAGCAGCCGTCCAGGCCGGTCGGCAACTGCTCCTGGTCCATCTGCACGCAGTCGGCCAGGGTCGCGCGCACGGCGCGCTGCAGCGGGTGCTCGGGCGCCACGTAGTTGTCCAGCGGCGCACCGTGCAGGCGGCACCAGGCCAGGAAGCCGCTGTGCTTGCCCGAGCAGTTGTGGTGCACCGCCGTGAAGCGCGCGTCGGGCGGGACCGGCTGCCCGGTGAAGTCGTAGAACAGCGGCACCGCGCAGCCGCATGCGAGATGGCTTTCGTCGACGCCGATCTTGTCCAGGATGGCGCGCACCCCGGCCACGTGCTTGTCCTCGCCCGAGTGGCTGGCGCACAGCAGGGCCAGCTCGTCGCGCGTCAGGCCGAAGCGCGCCGGGCCGTCGTCCAGCACGAAGGGCAGGGCCTGGAAGGGTTTCAGCGCCGAGCGCGTAAATGTCATGAAGTCGGGATCGCCGCTCGCGTACAGCAGGCGGCCGCCGGCGTCCACCACGGCCACCGAGCCGTAGTGGATGTTCTCGACGGCGTAGCCGGTGTCTGGATAGCCGCGCGTGGTGGCGGCAAGGGGGGCTGGGTGCATGGCTGTCTCTGTCCTTGTTGCGCTCACATGGGCGCGCCGAACTTGCCGGCCTGGTAGTCGCGGATCGCCTGGTTGATTTCCTCGCGCGTGTTCATCACGAACGGACCGTGCGACACCACCGGCTCGCGGATCGGTTCGGCGTGGCCCAGCAGCAGCACGCTGTCGTGTTCGGCGACGATCTCGAGCTCGTCGCCTTCGGGCTCGAATTCGCACAGGTGGAAGGCGCTGACGGTGTCCGGCTGGACCTGGATCACGCCGCGCACCACGTACAGGAACACGTTGCGCTCCAGGAGGTTATCCAGGTACAGCCGCGCGCCGGCCTTCATTTCCACGGTGCTCATGAAGACGCCGGTCAGCGATTCGATCGGACCCTTCACGCCCTGGTACTCGCCCGAGACCAGTTGCAGGCGTACCTTGCCGCCGTCGCTGTCGATCACCGGGAGCTGGTCGCGCTGCAGGCCGGTGTAGCGCGGCGCCGTCATCTTGAGGGCAGGCGGCAGGTTGACCCACAGCTGCAGGATTTCGAGCGGACCGCCGGTCTCGAGGAATTCGCGCGGCGAGATTTCCGCATGCACCAGGCCACTCCCGGCCGTCATCCATTGCACGCCGCCGGGGCCGATGATGCTTTCGTGGCCGGCGCTGTCGCGGTGGGCCAGCAGGCCGTCGAGGATGAAGGTGACGGTCTCGAAGCCGCGGTGCGGGTGCGGGCCGAAGGGCAGGCCGCGGTTGTGGGCCGGATAGACCTGCGGGCCGTGGTGGTTGAGGAAGAGGAAGGGATCGATCTGGTCGAGATGCGGTCCCGGCACCGGCCGCTGCGTGATCAGGTCGCCGATATCGTCGCGCATCGCGGGGTGTACCCGCTGGATGGTTTTATAGCTCATTCTTACGTGTTCCTTATCGTTGTGGCCACCGTCATACGATACCCGATTGCGCGATGGGGTGCCGCCGTGCTTCCAGCCCGCCATCCTTCCTGCTAGACTCCTTGCGCCTTAGAAATTTCGGAGACGCAGGCTTTACATGAAGACTTTGAGACCCATCGCCGGCCTGCTGCTGGCCACCTTCGCCTTGAGCATGGGCAGCGCCATCGCAGCCCCGGCCGCGCCCGGCGAGGCTGCGCTGAACGCCGCCAAGCACGCCGCCACCGCCTACCGCACCGACGTGGTCGACCTGCTGGCCAGGCTGGTCAGCTACAACACGGTCGCCGACGACAAGGTCCCCTGCGACAAGAATCCGCGCCACGCGGCATTCAAGGCGTTCCTGAAGGGCGAAGCCGAGCGCTTCGGCCTCGACGCCGCCGACCATGGCTGCGTGGTCGTCATCGGCCTCGGCCAGGGCGAAGAACGGGTCGGCCTGGTCGCGCACGGCGACGTGCAGCCGGTCGATCCGTCCAAGTGGAAAAAGTCACCGTTCGAGCTGGACCGCACGAGCGAGCCCGGCAAGCTGCTGGCGCGCGGCGCCGAAGACGACAAGGGGCCGATCGCCACCGCGCTGTACGCGATGAAGTCGCTGAAGGACCTGCAGCTGCCGCTGTCCAAGCGCATCGAGCTCTATGTTTACATGGCCGAGGAATCGGACTGGGGTCCGCTGGAGCAGTTCGTCAAGGCGCACCCGCTGCCGCAGGTGAACATCACGCTCGACGCCGAGTATCCGGCGGTGACTGCGGAAAAGGGTTACGGCACGCTGGCCGTGACCCTGCCGAAGCCGGCGCTGCCGGCCGAGCCGGGTAGCCCCGTCCTCAGCCAGTTCGGCGGCGGCTTCTTCGGCAGCCAGATCCCGGAAGACGCGCAAGCCACCATCGCCAATGCGACCCCGGCGCTGGAAGCCCAGATCCGCCAGCGCGGCGCCAAGCAGACCGGCATGCGCTACGACTTCGCGTGGAAAGGACAGGACCTGGTGGTGACGGCCAAGGGCGTGTCGGCCCACTCCTCGAAGCCGGAAGACGGCATCAACGCGATCAGCATGCTGGCCGATGCGCTGGCGGTGCGCAACTGGCCCGACGCCGGGGCCGGTGCCACCGTCAATTTCCTCAACGAGATGGTCGGCACCGGCTACCTGGGCGAGAAGTTCGGCAACATCGCCTACCGCGATGCCTTCATGGGCCCGATGACCTTCGCCCCGACCGTGATCCGCCAGCATCCGGCTACCGGCACGCAAGCCGGCATGGAAGCTGCCACGGGCGGCATCGAAGTCGCCATCAACATCCGCCGCCCGCAGGGCAAGACCGCGGAACAGCTGACCAACGAGATCAACGCCGCACTGGCCCAGTGGCAGGGCGCGCATGAGGCGCCGGCCAACGTGACCATGGAGATCGGCGATCCGTGGGTGCAGAAGGATGCGCCGCAGCTGCCGGTGTTGATGAGCGTATTTTCTTACTACACCGGCATCAAGGATCCGAAACCGGTGGCAGTGGGCGGCGGTACCAATTCGCGCCTGTTCCCGCGTGCGGTCAGTTTTGGCCCGTCGATGCCGCGTACCGTGTACACCGGCCACTCGGAACACGAGTTCATCACGGTCAAGCAATTGCTGTTGAATCTGGAGATGTACACCGCCGTCATGGCCGAGCTGGCAAAGTAGGCGTTTGCCGTCCCAACGAGCCCGGCCGTGTGCCGGGCTTTTTTTTTGCACTGCAGCAGTACTACTGGCCGGGAAGGGGCGCGCGACACACGCTCACGATCTGGAGCACACTCTGGGGCGTAAGATAATGTCTCGCCAAAACCAGCGAATTATTCTCAGAATTCTGTAGGCATCTACCTACAGTAAGTCTGGTTTCATAGGGAAACCTGACTGTGATCACGTCCTTTCCCTAGGAGAGAAAGCAGGCGCAGCAAACTGCCGTGCACGACGGCGGCGAGCCCCAGTTGATCACCGGAAAATCGACTGCTTCCTGCAGGAAAATGTGGCGAAAACTGCATGTTAGGATCGGTCCCTGACTTTGATTTCGCTACCGGAAGTCATGCGGAAAAACCCGTGTGACACTCGACATGAACATGCTATGCATAGCCAAGAACTCGTAAAGCCTGACGGACGACAACTTACGCTGTACAGCAATCGGCCGATCCCCGACGGGATGGCCGCGCCGAGTCCATTTCCGGAACCGCAACACCCCAATCCGCACCTGCGCTGGCATCCGCTGCGCGGCGAGTGGGTCGCCTATGCTGCCTTCCGCCAGAACCGCACTTACCAGCCGGCGCCGCGGTACAACCCGCTGGCGCCGACCGTCGACGCGCAGCACCCGACCGAGATCCCGGCCGGCGAATACGAGATCGCCGTGTTCGAGAACCGTTTCCCGTCGCTGGCGCTGGACGCGCACGATCCACCGGCGCTGACGGTACCGAGCGCGCCCGCCAACGGCCAGTGCGAGGTGGTGGTCTTCACCCAGGACCCGAAGACGCCGCTGGGACGGCTGCCGCTGTCGCGCATCGAGCTGCTGCTGAAGGTGTGGGGCGACCGCACGCGCAGGCTGCAGGGCAAGAGCCATATCCAGTACGTGCTGGCGTTCGAGAACCGCGGTGCCGAGGTCGGCGTCGCGCTGCACCATCCGCACGGCCAGCTGTATGCCTATCCCTTCGTGCCGCCGGTGCCGGCGCGCATGCTGGCGCAGGAACGCGAGTACTTCCTGCAGCACGGTGCCAGCCTGCTGTGCGACATGGCGCGCGACGAAGCCGCCGACGGCAAGCGCGTGCTGTACCAGGACGACTACGCGATCGCCTTCGTGCCGGCCTGCGCGCGCTATCCATATGAAGTGTGGGTGATGCCGATTGCGCCGTGCAAGGATTTCGCCGCGCTCACGCCGCCGCAGTCCGAGAGCCTGGCGCGTGCGCTGAAGACCGTGCTGCTGAAGTTCGACAGCCTGTGGGACCGCCCGTTTCCCTACCTGATGTGCTGGTACCAGGCGCCGCTGGACGGCGCGGACCATCCGGAAACCCAGCTGCACGCCCAGTTCTACCCGCCTTACCGCACCCGCGACCGCCTGAAACACCTGGCCGGCACCGAGCTCGGCGCCGGCATGTTCGCGATGGACGTGCTGCCCGAAACCACGGCTTACGAATTGCAGCAGGTCGAGATCAACCTGGAGGATGGCGCATGACGATCGACTCGACACCCGATGTGCGCGCCGCCGAAGTGGCGGCCAAGCTGGCGCTGCTGCGCGAGACGCTGGCCCAGAGCGGCGCGGGCGCGATCCGCCTGCGCGGCCTCGATTGGGTATCCTGGGTCACCGCCGGCGGCGACGCCTCGGTGCTGCTGGCGCTCGACAGCGGCGCCGCCGAGGTGCTGGTCACGCGCGACGACGCCGTGATCCTGACCGACGAGATCGAGGGCGAGCGCCTGCGCCAGGAGCAGGTGCCGCCCGGTTTCACGTATCACATCGCGCCCTGGGCCGAGGTCGAGCTGCGCGAGACCTACGTGCTGGGCGCGGCGGCCGGCGGTGCGGTGCTGACCGACCGCCCCAACCACGTCGACCAGCCGCTGCCGGCCAGCCTGCGCCTGCGCCGCATGGTGCTGGGCGACGCCGAGCAGGCCCGCTATCGCGCGCTCGGGCGGGACGCGGCGGCGGCGGTGGGCGAGGTGCTGCGCGCCGCCCGGCCCGAGTGGACCGAGTTCCAGCTGGCGGGCGCCGCGGCACAGGCGCTGTGGGCACGCGGCATCCAGCCGGCCGCCGTGCTGGCGGCGGGCGAACGGCGGCTGCCGCTGTTCTGCCATGCGGCGCCGACCCACGAGCGTCTCGGCGGGCGCGCTTCGCTGCAGGTCTGCGCGCGCCGCCATGGCCTGTACGCCAACCTGACGCGCTCGGTCAGCTTCGGACCGGCGCCGGCCGAGCAAACCGAGCTGCTGCAGGTGGAAGCCACCGGCCTGGACGCGGTCCACCCCGGCAATTCGCTGGCGGCGGTCTACCACGCCTTCGATGCGGCCTACCGCCACGCCAACCGGCCGGAGGCGATGCGCCGGCACCACCAGGGCGGCATCACCGGTTACGCAGCGCGCGAGATCGTCGCCACCCCCAGCACCGCGACCGGGCTGGAAACCGGCATGGCCCTGGCCTTCAATCCGGGCTTTGCCGGCATCAAGATCGAAGACACCTTCCTGCTGGGCGCAAGCGGCCTGGAAAACCTGACGCTGGATCCGCACTGGCCGAGCGCCACGGTGCAGGGCCGCGTGCGTCCGCTCTGGCTGGAGAACCCATGACATGAACAGTCCCGAGACCTTTTTCGGCGGCGCCCCCGAGGCGCTCGCAGCGGCCCCCGGCCGCGTCAACCTGCTGGGCGAGCACACCGACTACAACGACGGTTTCATGCTGCCGGTGGCGACGCCGCAGCAGACCGAGGTCGCGCTGGCGCGCAGCATCGACGACCAGCACCACCTGTATTCGGACACGCTGGACGGCAACGTCACCTTCGCCGCCAGGGGCGGCAGCGCACCGCAGGGCTTCGGCAGCTACATCGAGGGCTGCATCCGCCTGGTCGAAGCCATGGGCGTCGCCATTCCGCCGCTGCGCTTCTACGTGACCACCAACCTGGCGGTCGGTTCCGGCCTGTCGTCCTCGGCGGCGCTGGAAGTGGCGACGCTGCGCGCGCTGCGCCAGTTGCTCGGCTTCGCGCTGGACGACGTCAAGCTGGCCCAGATCGCCCAGCGCGCCGAGATCGACTATGCGCGCGTGAACTGCGGAATCATGGACCAGATGGCGTCCAGCCTGTGCGACGAGCGCAACATGCTGTTCATCGACGCGCGCACGCTCGAGCATCGCCTGGTCGGCCTGCCGCCGGATACCGAACTGATCGTGGTCGATTCGGGCGTGCCGCGCACGCTGGCGGCCAGCAAGTACAACGAACGGCGCGCCGAGTGCGAGGAAGCCTCGCGCAAGCTCGGCGTGCGCGCGCTGCGCGACGTGGGCGATCCCGAGGCCGTGGAGACGCTGCCCGATCCGCTGCGCCGCCGCGCGCGCCACGTGGTACAGGAAAACCTGCGCGTGCTGGAAGCGGCGCAGGGAGTGTCGGCAGAACGTTTCGGCGAACTGATGAATGCGTCGCACGACAGCCTGCGCGACGACTACGAAGTATCGATTCCCGAGCTCGACCGGCTAGTGGACGCACTGCGCGCCGCCCCGGGCGTGCTCGGCGCACGCCTGACGGGAGCGGGATTCGGCGGGGCCACGGTTGCATTGTGCCGCGCCGGCTCGGCCCGTGAGGCTGCACAGGCAGCACTTTCTACCTACAACAAAGCAGGAGGCCAGGGAAGCATCCTGATCCCGGTCTCGACCCAAAGAAAGGAACAACAATAATGAGTCAGTTCGAGTATCCCCGCCCCCAGCTGGTACGCGACAATTGGATCAACCTGAACGGAAAATGGCGTTTCCGCTTCGATGACGAGCCGCACGGCAAGATGCCGGGTGGCGTCAGCGACTGGACCCACGAGATCAACGTCCCGTTCGCCCCCGAAACCGAGCTCAGCGGCATTCAGGACACCGGGTTCCACCGGTTCTGCTGGTATGAACGCGACTTCGAGGTGACCCCTTCCGACAAGCGCACCATCCTCCACTTCGGCGCGGTCGATTATTCGGCCAAGGTCTGGGTCAACAACCAGCTGGTGGCCGAGCACGAGGGCGGCCATACGCCGTTCTCGGCCGACATCACCGGTGCCCTGAAGGCCGACGGCAAGCAGACCGTGACCGTGTTCGTCGAAGACGATCCGGCCGACCTGGCCAAGCCGCGCGGCAAGCAGGACTGGCTGCTGGAACCGCACTCGATCTGGTATCCGCGCACCACCGGCATCTGGCAGACCGTGTGGCTGGAGCAGGTGTCGCGCACCTTCATCCGCTCGTTGCGCTGGACCCCGATCTTCGAGAACTTCGAGATCGGCTGCGAAGTGTTCGCCGGCGGCGACATCAAGGAAGACATGTTCGTCGAGGTCAAGATCTGGCATGGCGAACAATTGCTGGCCGACGACCACTACAAACTGCTCGGGGGCGAGGCCAACCGCAAGATCGCGCTGTCCGACCCGGGCATCGACGATTCCCGCAACACCCTGCTGTGGAGCCCGGAAACCCCGACGCTGCTGGACGCCGAAGTGATCCTGCGCTGCGGCGACAAGGTGGTCGACCACATCAAGTCGTACACCGCGCTGCGTTCCTTCCACATCAACCGCGACCGCCTGCTGCTGAATGGAAGGCCATACCCGTTGCGCCTGGTGCTGGACCAGGGCTACTGGAATGAATCCTTCATGACCGCGCCATCCGACGAGCACCTCAAGCGCGACGTCGAGCTGGCCAAGCTGATGGGCTTCAACGGCGTACGCAAGCACCAGAAGATCGAAGACCCGCGCTACCTGTACTGGGCCGACAAGCTGGGCCTGCTGGTATGGGAAGAGATGCCGTCGGCCTACCGCTTCTCGCCGCACGCGATCAAGCGCATCGTCAAGGAATGGACCGAAGCGATCGAGCGCGACTACAGCCACCCCTGCATCATCGTGTGGGTGCCATTCAACGAATCCTGGGGCGTGCCGAACCTGACGCTGACCCAGGCGCATCGCAACGCCGTCGAGGCGCTGTACCACCTGACCCGTACGCTGGACTCGACCCGGCCGGTGATCGGCAACGACGGCTGGGAAGCCTCGGCCACCGACATCCTGGGCATCCACGACTACGACAGCGACCCGGAAAAGATCAAGGCGCGCTACGAAGTCAGCGACCCGGTGCGCACCCTGTTCGACCAGCGCCGCCCCGGCGGCCGCATCCTGACGCTGGACGGTTTCCCGCACCGCGGCCAGCCGATCGTGCTGACCGAATTCGGCGGCATCGCCTACGACCCGAATGCGACCCCGGAAGACGGGACCTGGGGCTACACGCGTTCCCAGACAGCCGAGAGTTACCACGAGCTGTACCGCAACCTGCTGAAAGTGGTCAACGAGACCTTCATGTTCAGCGGCTTCTGCTACACACAATTCGCCGATACTTTCCAGGAGGCGAACGGCCTGCTGAACGCCGACCGGACGCCCAAGCTTCCGTTCGAGGTCATCAGTGCCGCCACCCGTAACGTCCCGCTGCAGACGCGCGACGCGGAGGAGGAAGGCGGGCAGGAAAAACCCTGATTTCCTTAATTAGTTAACGTATCAGGGCCCCCGCAAACCGTCGCGAGCGGCCGCAGTTCCGGTCGAGAAGCGCAGCCGTACAAGCGTACGGCGAGCATCGCAGACCGGAAATGCAACGCGCAGCAGGTTTGCGGGGCGCCCCACCACAAGGAGTTATCATGACTACGATCGTCGTTTTCAGCCACCTGCGCTGGGATTTCGTCTTCCAGCGGCCGCAGCACCTGCTGTCGCGGCTGGCCCAGCATTGTCCGATCCTGTTTGTCGAGGAACCGGAATACGATGACGGCGCTCCGTTCATGCAACGATCCAGTCCGGCTCCCAACGTGACCGTATGCCGCGCGCATACCCCGATCCATGGCGCCGGCTTCCACGACGAGCAGCTGCGCCTGCTGCAACCGATGGTCGCGCAGCTGGCACCACCAGGAGAGGACGTGATCGCCTGGTTCTATACGCCGATGGCGCTGCCGCTGCTGCAGGCCCTGCAGCCGTCCCTGGTGGTCTACGACTGCATGGACGAGCTGGCATCGTTCAAGAATCCGCCGAAACAGCTGCTGCAGCGTGAAAGCGCGCTCCTGAATACGGCTGACCTGGTGTTCGCCGGCGGCCCCAGCCTGTACGAAGCCAAGAAAAACCGCCACCCCAGCGTGCACTGCTTCCCGAGCAGCGTCGACGTGGTCCATTTCCAGCAGGCGCTCGACCGCGAGCGCGTGCACCCGCAACAGGCGGACATTCCGCATCCGCGCCTGGGTTTCTATGGCGTGCTGGACGAACGTTTCGATCCGGAGCTGGTCGGCGAAGTGGCCGATGCCCATCCGGAATGGCAGATCGTGCTGGCCGGCCCGGTGGTCAAGATCGACCCCGAGCGTCTGCCTAAGCGTGCCAACATCCACTACCTGGGCCAGCAGCCGTACACCGCGCTGCCCGACCTGCTGGCCGGCTGGGACGTGTGCCTGATGCCGTTCGCCATCAACGAAGCGACCAAGTTCATCAGCCCGACCAAGGTGCTGGAATACATGGCGGCCCAGCTGCCGATCGTGAGCACGCCGATCGCCGACGTCGCCAACCCCTACGGCCACGTGGTCGCCATCGCGTCCTCGGCCCAGGAATTCATCGCCGCCTGCGAAGCCGCGCTGGCGCAAACGCCTGAACAGCGCCGCCGCATGGTCGAGGCCATGCTGGCGGTGGTTGCCGCCACCTCCTGGGACAACACCGCCAAGCGGATGGCCGAGCTGTTGGAATCGGCGCCGGCGCGTGCCGATGCCGCTGCGGACGCCGGCACGAAGGCCGGGACGAACGCCGGTACGGCGGCCATGGCGCCGGCTGCCGGCGTGGTGCGGGTGGCGATGCCGGGGGCTGCCGGTGCTGCCGGTGCCGCCGCTGCGTCCGGCACAGCGGCTGCCGCGGCCAAGGCGGCGCCACGGCGCGCCTGAGGTCTGCAGGACCCGGCGCGCGCGCCCACATACCGGCCTGCAGTGGCTTCCACCGCAGGCCGGTACGTCGTCGACTCAGGTTTGCTGGGGCTGTTTCCGGCCGTTTCCGGCTTGGCCGGGCTGTGTTCGACTTGGTCTGGCGCTGCCGGCACTCAGTGCTGGATGACGCCGCCGCTCAGCGACACGCGGTCGCCGCTGCGGAAGTCCGGCGTGGACGACTGGCTGATCACCTGGGTGCTGCCGTCATCCATGTGCAGGGTCACGCGGTAGGTGCGGTCGCTGCCGGACGAGCTGGCAGTGCTGCCGCCCGAGCTGCTTCCCACGGCCGACGAGGCGCCTGACGTGCCTTCGGTAGTGCCGGCGCTGCCCTGGCCGGACACGACTTCGATCGCCGCGACGGTGGCATTCGGGCTGGCGCCGGGGGCGAGTGCGGTACTGCCGCCGGTGGTGCCGGCGGCGCCCGTCATGCCGCTGCCGGTGGTGGCGCTCTGGTCGGTGCCGGTGCCGGAACCGGAGGTGCCCGAGGTGCCGGAGGTACCCGAACTGCCCGAGCTGCCGGAGGTGCCGGAACCCGACTGGTCGTAGCCGGAGCTGCTGCCGCTGCCGCCGCCGGTGCTGCCCGAACCTGCGCTGCCCGAGCTGCTGGTGCCGCCGCCCCAGCCGGCCGAGCCGCTGGTGCCGGTGCCGGTGCCGGCACCGGTACCGGACATGCCGCCGGCCGAGCCGCCTGCGCCGGTGCTGCCGGCGCTGCTGCTGCTACCCGTGGCGCTGCTGCTTTCGGTGCCGGTGGTGCTACTGTCGCCGCCGCGCATGGAACTGCACGCGGACAGGCCGAATGCCATTGCCAGCAAGCCCGTCAGTAACACACTCTGGTGTTTTCGCATCATGTTCGACTCCTTTATGGAAACGGTATCAGGGTAAGAGCGCGCTGCGCTCTGAGTGCGTGACGATGCCGCGTGCCACTCGGGTAAGAGGCATGTTTGGTATCCGCGTTCCAGCTGACTCGGGTTGAACATGAGCCACGTCAAAGACGCAGCCGGTCCGGGGGAGGTTCCGGCAAGGCTGCGCCTAGCGTTTCGCCGCCGGTACGGTTTTCGGCAGCAGCAGGCACAGCAGGCCGGTCACGACGATGGCGGCCGTGCAGTCGACGGCCCAGTCGTGGACCTTGGCGCCGCGGTAGGGGAAGAAACTCTGGATGAACTCGTCGCCGGCGCCCATGACGGCCACCGCCAGCACGGCCTTGACGGCGCGCGCGGGCGTGCTGCCGCTGCTGCCCAGGAACCACAGGGCGGCCAGCACCGCATACGCGAGCGAATGCAGGACCGCGCCCGACGCATAGTGGCCGATGTCGGCGCGGGCGCCCGGCAGGTTGCCGATAACCACGATGGCCAGGTACATGAGGATGGCGCAAGCCATGAGGAGCAGGCGCAGCCTGGGGTGTTGGAGGAGGGTGGACAGGACAGCGGTCATGGCAAGCCGGAAGATAAAAGGCTTACCTTACCATGAGGCATGGTGACGTGCAGCGCAGCGGCTGCGGCAGCGGGCCAGCGCGGTATTCGCCCTGCTGGTCCGGCGTGCCGTTGTGCGGACGTCGGTCGAGGGCGCGAATGGGTGGCCGTACGGCGTCAGATCGTGAGCGCCGGGGTGCCGTTGGGATAGTGGGCGTCGAAACAGCTGGTGCAGTCCGCGCAGAACAGGTGAGCGATGCGTACCGAGGACTGGCGCAGCACGAGCTTGAGGTGGCCGTTCTGGCATTTTGGGCAGAACTCCCGGACGCTGCCGAAAGTCAGTACGTGAAGGGGCTGGCCTTCATCGTCAACATGGTCGACCACCAGGCGCGGGTTGAGCTCGCTGAGAACCAGGGTGTCGTCCGGCTCGTTGCGGCGCTGGCGCAGGGTAGGTGTGACATGCTGCTGGGGTGGCGACATCGATTCGCGTAAAGTCATTGGACTGGCTCCATGTCTGATTGTCCAAGAGCCCCCGGCTTGCCCTGAGGCCTTGTCAGGTACTCTCATTCCCCACGTGAATTGTTTAGAAAACGCGAGGCGCGAAATTAATCATAGCGGAATCTCAAGATGGTTCAAGCCCATCGAAGACGAAGGCTGCCTTTCCTGCTGGGCGCTGCAACAAGGATACGGAACACATACGGCACAAAAAAAAGTGCCCGCCAACGGAGAGGCGGGCACAACCCAAGATCGGGCCAAGAGACGCGGAAATCGGTGCGGTGCATCGCATCGGAATGCGTTACACCTTGCTGCGATCACGCATATCGGTTGCGTGTATGCAGGTGAAGCCAGTATAGGATGGGAATATGACTTGAACATGACACTGCTCAAGCGGAATGTAATTGACGGCGAACAATTGCAGTTGTGTCCGGTCGCGCGCTGAGTGCAAAAAAAAGCCCGCTTGCTTGGCGGGCTTCAAACTATTTTCTTGGAGGAGAATAGTGGAGACAGGTGCATTATGTTGCAGTGCGAAATATAAGTCTAATTCTTCTTTCGGATACCAGACATCAGGAATCCTGATAACAATCCGTCAAACCTTTTTCATTCATTAACCGGCACCGTGTAATTCAATGCCATCCGGCCGCCATCCGCATACAGGGTCTGGCCGGTCATGTAGGACGCATCGTCGCTGGCCAGGAAGGCGGCGATCGCCGCGATCTCCTCGGGCTCGCCGCAGCGGCCCAGCGGGGTGCGCGACAGGATCGTGTGGCGCGCTTCCGGGCTGCCCATCACGGCCTGGCGGGCCAGTTCGGTCAGGATGGTGCCGGGGCCGATCGCGTTCACGCGGATGCCATGCTGGGCCAGGCTGATCGCGGCCACCCGCGTCAGCTGGTTGACGCCCCCTTTCGAGACGACGTACGGCACCTGGTTCGGGATCGTCAGCTCGGCGTTCACGCTCGACATGTTGATGATGCAGCCGCGGTTGCCGTCGCCGCCGCGCTTGACCATGGCGCGCGCGACTGCCTGGCTGCACAGGAACATCGATTTCAGGTTAATGCGCAGCACGCGGTCGAAGTCTTCCTCGGCCAGGTCGAGGAAGTCGGCGGCATGGGTGACGCCGGCATTGTTGACCAGGATGTCGACCTGGCCGAAGGCCTGCAGGGTCGCGGCCAGCATGGCGTCGACGTCGGATTTCTGGCTGACGTCGGCACAGAAGAAGCGGGCTGCATCGCCGAGCGCTTCGGCCGCGGCCGCGCCTTCGGGACGCACGTCGACCAGCATCACGCGTGCGCCGTCGCGCACCAGGCGCTGGGCGCAGGCAAGGCCGATGCCCTGGCTGGCTCCGGTGACGATGGCGACTTTCTGGGCAAGTTTCATGGCGGGTTGTCCTTGTGGGCTGCTGAAAGCCGCCATTCTATAGTCAGAAGCTGTTGCGGCGGGGAGGAGAAAGCTGATGGCGACATGCGCGTAGGCGATGCATGGCATGCGCTGGCAAGGCGCGAGGAAGAAGCATGGTGATCCATGCGATGACGAGCAACGCTGCCAGCGCTTGTCAGGCGCGCCAGCAGCGACTCATCCCTGCTGGAATAGCTTCACAACATGAGGGGCTGGTCGGGCAGTTCGTTCGGACGCGTGCCGTCCGAAGGGAAATGGCGGCGCAGCAGTTCGTTGACTTGCTCGACCGCGGCCAGCGCCGCCCCATGGTAGTCGCCATGGGCGAAGCCCCCGGTCATCTTGTTGCAGACGGCTTGCCAGGTGGCGGCGTCGATCTTGCGGTCGATGCCGCGGTCAGCCACGATGTCGACCTTGCGGTCGGCCAGGTTCACGTAGATCAGCACACCGCAGTTGTCCTCGGTGTCCCAGATGCCGTAGTCGGCAAACAGGGCAATGGCGCGCTGGCGGTTGCTGACGCCCGACCAGGCCGCCGACAGCGGCAGCGCGCGCTCGATCACCAGCCGCACTTCGCCGCGGTGCGTGCGTTCGCCCATGGCGATGGCGGCCGCGAGCGCGGTCAGGGTCGCTTGCGGGAAAGCGCGTTCGGCGGTGCTGCGGGTGCTGCGCAGGTGGCGCAGGGCGCGTTGGATATCCATCACCAGTCTCCCGAGGCGCCGCCGCCGTCGAAGCTGCCGCCACCGCCACCCGAGAAGCCGCCGCCACCGGAAAAGCCACCCCCGCCGGAAAAGCCGCCGCCGCGGGAGCGGTCGTTGCCCATGTTGCTAAGGATGCTGCCGAGGATGAAGCCGGTGGCGCCGCTGCTCCAGCCGCTGCCCGGCTGTGCCAGGCGCGCGCGGCGCGGGCGGAACATCGAGCGCAGGACCATGATGCCGATGACGATGAAGAAGATGCTGGTCAGGATGCCCGGACCGCCGACCTCGCCGCCCTGTGCGCTGCCTTGTGCGCCGGCGCCGCGCTGTGCCTGCGGGGCCGGGAACTTTTCCTGGTTCAGCAGGGTCGAGATCGCGCCCACGCCCGCGACCAGGCCGCCGTAGTAATCGTTCTGGCGGAAGTGCGGGGCGATGGTGTCGCGCAGGATGCGGCTGGACTGGGCATCGGTCAGCACGCCCTGCACGCCGCGCCCGGCTTCGATGCGCAGGCGCCGCAGCGCGCTCGGGTTGTTGCGCGCGACCAGCAGCAGCACGCCGTCGTCGACGCCCTTGCGCCCGAGCTTCCAGGCTTCCACCACGCGGATGCTGTACTGCTCGATCGCTTCGGGTTCGGTGGAGGCGACCAGCAGCACGGCGATCTGGCTGCCGGTCTGGCGTTCGTAATCGGCCAGCACGCTTTCCAGGTGCTGGCGCTGGTCCGGCGTCAGCATGCCGACCTGGTCGGTGACGCGCGCCGCATACGGCGGCACCGGCTTGAACGGCTCGCCCTGGGCCAGTACCGGCCCTGTGCCCGCAAGCAGCAGGACCAGCAAACCGGCCCACATCAGGCGCAGCAGGGCAGGCATGGCAACCCGGTCCTTATTTGCCAAAATTCACGGTCGGCGCCGTCGAGATCGCCGCTTCGTTGGCCACCGTGAACGAGGGCTTGGCCTGGTAGCCGAAGGCCATCGCCGTCAGGTTGGTCGGGAAGCTGCGCACCGTGACGTTATAGTCCTGCACCGCCGAAATGTAGCGCTGGCGCGCCACGGTGATGCGGTTCTCGGTGCCTTCCAGCTGGGATTGCAGGTCGCGGAAACCGGCATCGGCCTTCAGCTGCGGATAGTTCTCGGACACCGCCATCAGGCGCGACAGCGCGCCCGACAGCTCGCCCTGCACCTGCTGGAATTTCTGGAAGGCTTCCGGATTGTTGAGGACTTCGGGCGTGATCTGGAAGCTGGTGGCGGCGCTGCGCGCCTTGGTCACGGCTTCCAGCGTATCCCGCTCGTGCGACGCATAGCCCTTGACCGTGTTGACCAGGTTCGGGATCAGGTCGGCACGCCGCTGGTACTGGTTGACCACTTCGCCCCAGGCGGCCTTGGTGGCTTCGTCCTTGGACTGGAACTGGTTGTAGCCGCAGCCTGACAGCAGGACGCTGCTGAAAAGGGCGGCCAGCAGCAGGCCGGACCAGCGCGTGAACAGGGAAGGCTTCATGGTAAATCCGTGGCAAGTTGTCGAATAGCTAAAAATATACCCGAAATGGAAAAATTGCGGCGTACTGACGGCCGGCCCCGTCGCCCCCAACCCTCGGCGCCGGTCCGGCGCAGGCTACAATACGGGGTTTGCAACAAGATACGAGGCCTGCCATGAACTTCATCAACAAGCTGAATGCCGCCTGGACCGGCAACGATTCCCTGCTGTGCGTGGGCCTGGACCCCGACCTGGCACGCCTGCCTGCGCGCCTGCGCGATCGCCCGGACGGCATCGTCGAGTTCTGCAAGGCCATCATCGACGCCACCGCCGACCTGGCCTGCGCCTTCAAGCCGCAGATCGCCTATTTCGCCGCCCTCGGCGCCGAGCGCCAGCTGGAAGCGATCTGCAGCTACCTGCGCGCCAAGTACCCGCATATCCCGCTGATCCTGGATGCCAAGCGCGGCGACATCGGCGCCACCGCCCACCAGTACGCGCGCGAAGCGTTTGACCGCTACGGTGCCGACGCCGTCACCGTCAATCCCTACATGGGCTTCGATTCGGTCGAGCCCTACATGGAATGGGAAGACCGCGGCGTGATCGTGCTGTGCCGCACCTCAAACGCGGGCGGGTCCGACCTGCAATTCCTCGACGCCGGCGGCCAGCCGCTGTACCAGCACGTGGCGCGCCTGGTGGCCGAGAAGTGGAACAAGAATGGCCAGTGCGCGCTGGTGGTGGGCGCCACCTTCCCCGAGGAACTGGCGCAGGTGCGCAAGATCATCGGCGACATGCCGCTGCTGGTGCCGGGCATCGGCGCCCAGGGCGGCGACATCGCCGCGACCGTGCACGCGGGACGCACCGCGGCCGGCACCGGGATGATGATCAATTCCTCGCGCGCGATTCTGTACGCGGCGGCGCAGGACGGCGAGGATTTCGCGGCGGCGGCGCGCAGGGTGGCGCTGGAGACGCGCGATGCGATCAACCAGTATCGCCGTTGAGCAAACCACTGAGCAAGCCACCAATCAGGCCGGCAAGCGCGTCACCAAGCGCGCCGCTGGTCAGTTAGGCTCGGGCGCAATCGCCTCCGCGTAATCGTACAGCGCGCCGAGAATCGCCTCGGCGCGTTCGTCGGCTGTCTCCGACAGCGCATCGATTTCCCCAAACAGCTGATCGACCGAGCGTGCACCGCCGTCGCCTTCGAACAGGCGTGCGGCGCGGTGCGCGTCCCAGGTCTGCATTTCCTCGGCATTCAACGTGTCGGGGAAATTGCGTGCCCGGTAGCGGAAGAACAGTTCTTCCAGACGCGGATCCTCGAACGAAGGCTGGCTGCTTGCCAGCTGTGCCGGCGATTCGGTGCGCAGCGATTCCAGACGGCGGCGGTCGCCGCTGGAAACAAAGCCGCCATACAGGTCTTCGTCGACGTCGGGCGCCGCCGGCGCGGCATCCTTCTGGAACACCTGGGCCCACACGGCCGCCATGTCCGGGCCGGCGGCGGCGATGCGCGCGTGCGCGAGGGAGCGTTCCAGGTCGATGTCCCATTCCACCGCCTTGGCGGCGTTCAGGGTTTTCAGGTTCCCGACCAGCATCGGTGACTTGTTCAGGTGGACGCTCTTGATCGGCAGGCGTGTCATTCCTTCCGGCATGTCGGCGCTGCGGGTGAACATGCGCTGGCGGATCACGTCCACGCCCAGCGTAAACAGTTCGGACGGGTCGTGGCGGCAATCCCAGACCAGCACCTCGTTCTTGTTGGTCGGGTGGGAGGCGATCGGCCAGACCACGGCCAAGCAGCCGCGTTCGGCCGGGAACATGCCGGACACGTGCAGGAAAGGCTGGCGCTGGGCGCGTTCCAGGTGCAGGCCCATTTCCGACGCCACCTTGTCCTTGCGCCGCAGTTCCAGGCAAAAATCGAACAGCTTTGGCTGCTCCTTGCGGATCAGGCGCGCCAGCGCGATGGTGGCGCGCACGTCGGACAGCGCGTCGTGCGCGGCATCATGCTGCAGGCCGTTGGCCTTGCTGAGGTCTTCGAGGCGGAAGCTGGGCTTGCCATCCTCGCGCTTCGGCCAGGCGATGCCGTCCGGGCGCAGCGCGTAAGTCATGCGCACGACGTCGAGCAAGTCCCAGCGACCGCAGCCGTTCTGCCACTCGCGCGCATACGGGTCGATCAGGTTGCGCCAGAACAGGAAGCGGGTAACTTCGTCGTCGAAGCGGATCGTGTTGTAGCCGACCCCGACCGTGCCCGGTTCGCTGAAGGCGGCGCAGATGGTGGCGGCGAATTCGTGCTCGGGCACACCGTGCTCCAGGCAATGCTGCGGCGTGATGCCGGTGATCAGGCAAGCCTGCGGATCGGGCAGGTAGTCGGGCGCCGGCTGGCAGTACAGCATGATCGGCTCACCGATCTCGTTGAGTTCGGCATCGGTGCGGATCGCCGCGAATTGCGCAGGGCGGTCACGGCGCGGTTCGGCGCCGAAGGTTTCGTAGTCGTGCCAGAGGAAGGTGTGGTTGCTCATGAATCCGGAAGTGCGGCTTGGTTGCGCGGCAGGGAGTTGCGACACACCATTCTAACGTGCCGCCCGGCCCGGCCCTAGCAAGTCATCAAGCCCATCCGGGGAACCGGAACCGGTGGTAACGGTCGCGTGAATGCAGGCTCAGCTGCAGATGCGGTTGCGGCCAGCTTGCTTGGCCCGGTACAGCGCCGCATCGGCAGCGGCGATCAGGGCCAGCTCGTCCTGGTCCGGATGCAGGGTGGCCAGGCCGAAGGAACCGGTGACGTGCGGCAAGGGCAGGCGCATGTCGGTGAACACCGTGGCGTCGCGCAGGCGGCCGCACAGGCGCTCGGCAACCAGCATGGCGGCCTGGGCGCCGGTGTTCGGCAGGATCGCCATCATCTCTTCGCCGCCATAGCGCACCGCAAAGTCGGACGGGCGCAGCGCATCCTTGATCACGCCGGCAGCGGTAACCAGCGCATGGTCGCCGAGGATGTGGCCGTGGGTATCGTTGAAGCGCTTGAAGTGGTCGAGGTCGATCATCACCAGCGACAGCGGGGTGGTGTCCTTGCGCGCGCGCGTCACCAGCTTGGGCAGCATGTCGGCCAGCCAGGCGCGGTTGTACAGGCCGGTGAGGCCGTCGTTGAGCGACAACTGGCGGTAGAACTCGCCCAGCTTCTGGCGCCGGCGCAGCATCGCATTCGCCTTGCGGATGCCGAAGGACAGTACGCGCAGCAGGTTGCGCGCAATGCCGTTGTGTTCATCGATCAATTGCCAGAGCAAATCAGCGTCGATCACCAGCAATTCGGTATCCTCGAGCGCGGTCATGGTGTCCAGGTTGGCGGCATCGTCCAGCACCGATTGCTCGCCCACGCTGCCGCCCGGGGCGATGCGTTCGATGGTGGCTTCGCCCATCGCGGTCTCGGTGGCCACGCCCAGCGCACCCGCCAGCACGATGTAGAGGTGGGCGCGTATGCTGTCCTGCAATTGTTCGCCCTTGGTCAGGCGCACCACCTTGCAGGGCGCGAGTGCCCGCGTGACGGCCGGGGTCACGGCATCACGGAACAGTTCCAGGTCATGGATGTCGTAGCGCGAAGCGCCGAAGCTGTCGATGAGGTCCATGTGCGTTATTTGTTTCCCAGAATGAATTCGTGTTGACAATGCCACATCATACCCCATTGGTTCCGATGTCCGTGTCTGACACGCGCGCAGGTCAACATTAAGTGTTCCAATAGCGGCATGAACATATCCAACGATTTTATCGACGCCATCGGCCGGCGCCACCTGCCTGCCGCGGACGCCCGCATCGTCTGCCTGGTGCCGTCGATCACCGAGCTGCTGTGCGAGCTGGGCCTGGCGTCGCGGCTGGTGGGCCGGACCGGTTTCTGCATCCACCCGCACGACGTCGTTGCCGCCATCCCCAAGGTGGGCGGCACCAAGGACGTCAACATCGACAAGATCCGCCGGCTGGCGCCGACCCACGTGGTGGTGAATATCGACGAGAACGAAAAGCCGACCGTGGAGCGGCTGGCCGAATTCGTGCCGCACGTGGTGGTCACCCATCCGAACGTCCCGCGCGACAACCTGGCGCTGGCGCGCCTGATGGGCGGCATCTTCGGCGCCGCCGCGGCGGCCGAGCGCTGGTGCGCGGCCTTCGAAGCTGAATATGCCGCACTGCGCGCTGCAGCGGCGGGACCGGAACGGACCGTCCTGTACTGCATCTGGCAGGATCCGTGGATGAGCGTGTCGCAGGATACCTATATCGCGAGCATGCTGGCCGAGCTGGGCTGGCGCGTGCCGGTGCTGGAAGCCGGCGTGCGCTATCCGCGTTTTCATTGGTCGGAGGAACTGGTGCGCGGACTGGATGCGGTGCTGCTGTCGACCGAACCCTACCGCTTCACGGAAGCGCACGCGGATGCGCTGGAAAAGCAGCTCGGTATTCCGGTGCTGCTGGTGGATGGAGAGATGATGTCGTGGTACGGCAGCCGTGCGCTGGCCGGGCTCACGTATCTGAGCCGGCTGCGCACGCTGCTGGAAGGCACCTAAAGCGTCAACAAAATCGCTAGGGCAAGGCGCATCGTCGAAGACAGTACCGAATACCGCAAGCTGGGTGTGCGTATTCTTTGACGCAATAAAAAACCCGGCATGGATGCCGGCTTCGGTGCGGATCGGGGTCCTGTTACTGGTTATCGGTCAGGCCCTTGTACGATTCAGGATCCACGTCCGCGCCCATCGGCAGCGGATCGCGCTTGTTCTTGTCGGCCAGGCGGCCCAGTGCGCTGTCCAGTGCGCGCTTGAGCTTGCCGGAGGCGCCAGAGATCGACAGGTGCAGGTTTTCGGCATGGGCATGCACGACCACCGGCTCGTAGCCAGCCACGCGTGCTTCCATCATGCAATAGTTGTCGCCGTCGGCGTGCTTCTGGCCATTCTGGTTACTCAGGTGGACATCGACGCGGCGGACTTGATCGAAACGGCCGATGCTGGATTCGACTGCTTCGCGGACGCGTTCGTCCAGGCCCTGGTGGCGGTCGATGGTGTTGTCGGTATTGATGTTGATTTCCATAATCGCTCCACTAATGAATATTGTTGAAACGATCTTACCTCCTTCTATGCGCGTTCTACGTTCGCTACTGCACCATGAACGCGCATTCGTGCTGCATATCGGAAACACGCTTCATGAGTCGATCAAGCCGGCAGCAATGTTGATCGACAGCCCGAGGATCAGCAGGTTGAAGAAGAAGGCCAGCACCGATTGCCCCAGCACCAGCTTGCGCATGGTGCGCGAAGCCACCGCCACGTCCGAAGTCTGGACCGCGACTGCGATCGTGAACGAGAAATACAGGAAGTCCCAATAGTCGGGTTCGAATTCGTCTTGCGGAAAGCGCAGCGGCGGTTCGCTGTTGCCGTCGCGGTAGTAGACGTGGGCGTAATGGAAGCAGAACAGCACGCCGACCAGCAGCCAGGTGCCGATCACGGTCAGCGCCGTGAACGCGTAGCGCATGGCGGCATCGTGTGCCTGGACATGGCCCTTTTGCGTCAGTTCCGAGATGATCGCATACAGGCTGACGCCGGCGCCGGCCAGCAGCGTGGCCAGCACCAGGCCCGCGCTTTCGTCCTGCCTGCGGGCGATCTCGCGCACCCGGCCATGGTCGGCGCGCGTGACCAGCCAGGTCATGCCGAGCAGGTAGCTCCACACGCCGGCATTCCAGCCGACCAGCGCCTGCCGCATCCAGCTGCCTTGCGCCGGCCAGAGCGCGCCCACCAGGACGCCGAATCCGATCGCCAGCGCCAGGTAGGGGCGGTTGAGCACCAGCCGGTGCAGCAGGCGCATGTCGCCCAGGGTTTCCTTCAGCGAGGCCATGATGGGTTCATTTGCTTATGTGACGTTCTTGGCGGCGCGGGCCGCTTCCTCGGCGGCGTGGTGCGGGAAGCGGTCCATGCGCGACAGCACCGGAAACAGCTTCATCCAGGTGCCGGTGACCACCAGCGTGGCGACGCCGCCGAACAGGATTGCCGGCACCAGCCGGAACCAGCTGGCCGTCACGCCCGATTCGAACTCGCCCAGTTCGTTGGACGCGCCGATGAACACCGCATTCACGGCGCTGACGCGGCCGCGGATCTCGTCCGGCGTTTCGTACTGCACCAGCAGGTGGCGGATGTAGACGCTGATCATGTCGCCCGCGCCCATCAGGAACAGGGCGATCAGCGCGATCGGGAACAGGTCGGTCAGGCCCATCACGATGGTGCCGAGGCCGAACAGGCCCACGCCGCCGAACATCCAGGGGCCGACACGGCGCTGGATCGGCCAGAACGCCAGTGCGATCGAACACAGCGCGGCGCCGGCGCCGGGCGCGGTGCGCAGGATGCCGAGGGCGGTAGGGCCGGCATGCAGCACGTCGTGGGCGTAGGCCGGCAGCAGGGCGGTGGCGCCGCCGAACAGCACCGCGAACAGGTCGAGCGAGATGGCGCCCAGCACGATCGGCCGGCTCCACACGAAGCGCAGGCCTTCGAGCAGCGTGTGCCAGCTGACCGGCGCCTTGTTCATCGCCTGCGGCGCGCTGCGGGTGCAGGCCATCATCGCCAGCGACAGCGCCAGCAGGACGCTCGACACCAGGTAGACCACGTTGGCGCCGTACACGTACAGCAGGCCGCCGACCACCGGGCCGGCGATCACCGCCACCTGGAAGCTCGACGAGCTGAGTGCCACCGCCTGCGAGAAGGACTCGGTCGGCACCAGGTTGCGCAGCACCGCCTGCGAGGCCGGCTGGCTGAAGGCGCGCGCGCTGCCATACAGGACCAGGATCGCGAACACCGGCCACACGACCGTGCTGCCGGACCAGGTGAACAGCTGCAGCAGCAGGCTGCACAGCAGCTGGGTGCCCATGCACAGCAGGATGATGGTGCGACGGTTGTGGGTGTCGGCGACGTGGCCGGCCCACAGGATCAGCACCAGGAAAGGCGCGAACTGCGCCAGGCCGATGAGGCCGAGGTCGAACACATTGTGGGTAATCTGGTAGACCTGCCAGCCGACGGCGACGCTCTGCATCTGGATGGCGATGGTGTTCAGGAAGCGGGCCGACAGGTAGAACGACAGATTGCGGTTGCGCAGGACGCCAAGGCGGCCTGTGGAAGCGTTCGAAGACATAGAGTGGAATAGGGCTGGCGGGAATGCGCGTCCTATTGTGCACTATATAAGGTGTATATGCAGTCAATACACCGGCGAGTGAGACGTCGCCCCTGCCTTCGCAGGGGGCGACGGTTGTGCGGATGACGATGTAATGACGTTACAGCAGGCTTATTTTACGAACCGCAGCGCGAACTTGTCGTCCGGCGCCCCTTTCATTTCGAAGAAGGGCTGCTCGCGCGGGTCCGACGGCGCGCGCAGGTAGCCGCTGCTGGTGTCGAGCTTGAAGCCGGCGCGCGTGACTTCCTGGACCACGCTGTCCTCGTCGATGCGGTGCAGGGTCTTGGTGGCGGACAGGCCGCTGCCTTTCTTGGCCGCGTTGTCGATGATGACCAGTTTCCCGCCCGGCTTCAGTGCATCGTACAGGCGCTTGTTCATGGCATCGCGGTTGGCCGGGGTGTTGGCGATGTCGTGGTAGGACATGTTGATGGTGATGAGGTCGAGCGCCGGCGCACGCGGCGGGAGCGGGTTGTCGAAGCCGGCCACGAACGGGTGCAGGTTGGGCACCTTGCGCGCGTCCAGCTTGGCGTTTTCCATGGCGTTCTGCGCCCACACCTCGCCCTTGGTGCCGACCGCCGCCGCCAGCAGCGTCGCGGTGGACCCGCCGCCGGCCGAGATGTCGAGCGCCTTCATGCCCGGCTTGACCTGGGCAAAGGAGAGGAATTCGGCGGGCTTGCGCTTGTCGTCGGCCTTGCGGTCGTCGTCGGTGCGCAGGGGGCTGGCGATGGCGGCCTGCCACTCCTGCGCGGCCTGGGCCTGGCCGGCGGCGTGGGCCGGCACGCCGCCGGCCAGCAGGGAAATACTCAATGCTGCAAGAAGGGGAACAACACGAAGCGAAGTTGGCATGTCGGAGCTCATTGTCGGGTTGGGAGGCAAGGAAACCTTACCCCAAATCGCCATGCAGCATGCAAAAAACGCTACATCGTGCGCCGCTTCAGGACTGCGCCAGGTCGGCCTCGGTGGTAAACGCGTCGGCGTAGAATTCCTCGGCCGGCAGCCCGCACTGCGCCACGTAGTCCTGGCGCGCCGAATCGACCATCACCGGTGCGCCGCAAGCATAGACCTGGTGGTTCGACAGGTCCGGGATGTCCTGCATCACGGCCGCGTGCACGTAGCCGGCGCGGCCCGTCCAGCCGTCTTCCGGCAAGGCATCCGAAATCACCGGCACGTAGCGGAAGTGCGGCAATTCGCGCGCCCATTGTTCGCAGAGTTCCGCCATGTACAGGTCTTGCGGGCGGCGCCCGCCCCAGTACAGGCTGACCGGACGCGCGGACTTCAGGTGGATCATGTGCTCGACCAGCGCCTTGACCGGCGCGAAGCCGGTGCCCGAGGCCAGCAGCACGATCGGCTTGTCCGCGTCTTCGCGCAGGAAGAAGGTGCCCAGCGGCGCCTCGAAGCGCAGGATGTCGCGCTCCTTCATGTTCGAAAACACGTGGTCGGTGAACACGCCGCCCGGCAGGTGCCGGATGTGCAGCTCGAGCGGGCCGCTGAACGAGGGCGCGTTGGCGATGCTGTAGGCGCGGCGCTTGCCGTCCTTCAGCAGGAATTCGATGTACTGGCCGGCGCGGTAGGCCAGCGCCTCGTTGGCCGGCAGCTGCAGCGTGACGATGGCGACGTCGGGCGCCGCGCGGCGGATCGACACCACGCGGGTCGGCATCTTGCGCAGCGGGTACTCGCTGCTGCCGCCGACTTCGCGCGCCTCGATGGTGAGGTCGCCCTCGGCCACGGCGCAGCAGAACAAGGCGTAGCCCTGCAGCTTTTCCTGCTCGGACAGGGCGCGCTGCTGGTGCGGCTTGTGGTGGATCGTGCCTTCGACGACCTTGCCCTTGCACGAACCGCAGGCGCCGTTCTTGCAGCCGTAGGGCAGGCCGATGCCGGCGCGGATCGCGGCGGCGAGCACGGTTTCATCCTGCTCGCAGGCATATTGGTGGCCACTGGGCTGGACAGTGATCTGGAACGTCATACAATCCTCGAATGAATACAATTAATTTCAAACGGCCGCGCCTCCTGATCGTGGGCTGCGGCGATGTCGGCATGCGCCTGCTGCCGTGGGTCACCCGGCGTTTTCGGGTGTTTGCGCTGACCAGTCAACCGGAACGCCGGGCTGCGCTGCGCGCGGCCGGGGCGGTGCCCATCGTGGCCGACCTCGACCGGCCGCACACGCTGCGCCGGCTGCGCGGCCTGGCGCAGCACGTGCTGCACCTGGCACCGCCGCAACAGCAGGGCGATCTGGATTTGCGCACGCGCAATTTGACCGCCATTCTACCCGAGGGCGCGCGTGTGGTTTATGTGAGCACCACCGGTGTCTATGGCGACCGCGGCGGGGCACTGACCGACGAGAGCGCGCCGCGCAAGCCGCGCAACGCCCGCGCGCGGCGCCGCGTCGACGCCGAGCAGGTGCTGCGGGCCTGGGCGCTGGCGGCGCGCGGGTCGGTGGCGATCCTGCGCGCGCCCGGCATCTATGCGGGAGACAGGCTGCCGCTCGAGCGCCTGCGCCAGGCCACGCCGGCGCTGCGGCCCGAGGACGACGTGTATACCAACCACATCCACGCCGACGACCTGGCGCAGCTGGCCTGCCTGGCGCTGTTCCGGGCGCTGCCGGGGCGTGCCTACAACGCCTCGGACGATACGCGCATGAAGATGGCCGAGTATTTCGACCTGGTCGCCGATGCCCACGGCCTGGCGCGGCCGCCGCGCCTGTCGCGTGCCGAGCTGGAGCGGACGGTGCCGCCGCTGCGGCTCTCCTTCATGTCGGAATCGCGCCAGCTGGTGAATACGCGCATCAAGCGCGAACTGCGGGTGCGCTTGCGCTACCCGCAGGTACAGGATTTTCTGAATTTACCCAAGTAGGATCGGGTTCGGCGGCGTGCTCGCCTGCGACGGTATCGTCAAGCGGTATCGGTCCGTGCCGCGCGCCTGGTGCTGCCGTCATCGGCAGGAGCGCCGATGCGTATGCCCGGTCCTGCGCAGAACGCAGTCTTGTTGCCCGGGCCCGCGCAGAACGCAGTCTCGATGCCTGGGCCGGCGCAGAACGCAGTCCCGGGGCCGGCGCAGAAGGCATCGGCTTGTACGCTGTCAGCGGACAGCACCGGATAGGTTTCGCCGAAGGTGACTTCGTACAGGGTGCGCATGCGTTCGCCGCTGTCGATGCGGAATTGCTCGTCGTCCTCGCCGCGCAGGCCGACATACGGGTAGTGATGCAGGAAGTAACCGAACACCACGTCGCAGTCGCGCGCATACTTCATGGTGTCGAGGATGTGATAGTGCCAGAAGGTGTCCACGTCTTCCAGTGGCGCCGTTGACGCGTCGGGATAGGTCTTCATCAGGTACAGGAAACGCCGGTATTCCTTCTCGATGGCATTCGCCTTGTCCAGGCTCCAGCCTTCGCCCGAACGCGCGTGCATCAGCTTGACCTTGATAGGGTCGAGATCGAGCGCCATGATTACCTTTAATGCTTCATTTGCATTCATGATCATCCTCTTCGATGTGTACATCGGACTTCTCGCCATGCCATCGGAGTCGCGCCGAAACGGCACACTTTTACTGATTGAGTGGGATCAATGTAATTTAGCAAAATTTAATTAAAACCTAGTCGATCAGCGAGTTGCCGGCAGCCTCAGAGTCGGCTTCCAAATGGCAATTGTCTATGATGGGCGGTGTTCGCGAGGCAGGCTTGAGGATGACTGATACGAACGAAAAAAAGGTCCCACCCGTTGCGGGAAGGACCCAATTGGTACAGCCGAAGGAGGAGACGGCCGGACCAGGAGACACTGTCGTGATCAGGCGGCCAGTTGCAGCCCGCTGGATGCGGGGTGTTTAGTGCCCGGGCCGGCGCACCAGGCGGTGGCGTTCGCGCTCGGGCCTGGGGTGCGTTTGGCGCCCGGGCCTGCGCACCAAGCGGTGGCATTCGCGCTCGGGCCTGCGGTAGGTTTGGCGCCCGGGCCTGCGCACCAGGCGGTGGCATTCGCGCTTGGGCCTGCGGTGTGTTTGGCGCCCGGGCCTGCGCACCAGGCGGTGGCGTTCGCGCTTGGGGCTGCGGTACGTTTGGCGCCCGGGCCTGCGCACCAGGCGCTGGCGGTGGCGCTTGCGCCTGCGGTGCGTTTGGCGCCCGGACCGGCGCACCATGCAGTCAGGGTGCCGCCGTCCCTTTCGACGAAGCCGGTATGGCAATCCATCGTGGCCTGCAAGTCGTCCCACGACGCGCTCGGGTAGCTTTCGCCGAAGGTGGTTTCGTACAGGGTACGCATGCGTTCGCCGCTGTCGATGCGGACCTGGGCGTCGTCGTCACCGCGCAGGCCGACGTAGGGGTAGTGGTGCAGGAAGTAGCCAAACGCCTGTTCACAGTCGGCTGCGTATTTCATCGTGTCCAGGATATGGTAGTGCCAGAAGGTGTCGACGTCGACCAGTGGTGCGGTCTCTTCTTCCGGATACAAGGTCATCAGGCAAAGGAAGCGGCGGTATTCCTTTTCGACGGCATCGGCCCGGTCGAGGCTCCAGCCTTCACCTGATTCGACGTGCATCAGCTTGCACTTGATGGGAGCGAGATCGATTGCCATCACCGCATTCAACAGGTCGTTCAGGTTCATGCTCATGTTCATGTTCATGGTTGTCCTCATCGATATAGTAATTTTGTGAACTGCTTCCCTAGTTTTGGCGGACATCATGGAATCCATGTGCCAGCATCTGGCTATGCATCAGTTTCGATATCGGTCAAATCTACGTCGCAGCCACTCTCTAACTGGACAGTAAGCCAGGCAGTGCTTGTTGACGTGAATTGCCTGTACTCAATGTAATTGAGGCATAAGCGGCAGTAGTTGCGTTTAGTCAAAAGCCGGATTGCGTTGCCGGGGCGCTACAAAATCTGTGGAAAAGGCGTAACGCGCCAAGGGGCATCGCACACGATGCGCCCTGCGTGGCGTGCGTCACAATTCAGATAAGGGCGGAACCCGTTTCGTGCTCGCTCAGGAGCAGGGGCTGGGTGTCGGGCAGGCCGAGGACGGGCGCCGAGACCATGATGGTGGTGCCGCCGTCGTTTTCGCTGAAAACGGCGCAGGTGCCGCCAAGGATGAGGATGCGTTCTTCGATGCCGACCAGGCCAAACGAGCCGTGCTTGTTGCGTCCGCCCGGCGGCATGCCACAGCCGTTGTCGCGGACGATCAGGGTCAGCCATCCGCCATTCAGGCGTAGCTGGATCACGACCTTGCTGGCGTTGGCATGGCGTACGATATTCGTGAGCGATTCCTGCAGGATGCGAAAGAAGGCCGTGGCGCAGTAATCGGGCATGGTGATTTCGCCATGGTCGTCGTCGATCTGGCACTTGATGCCGGTGCGGCGCTGGAACTGGGCGGCCTGCCACTCCACCGCTGCAGACAGGCCGAGGTCCAGTACCGTCGGACGCAGGTCGTTGATGATCTGGCGTACGCTCTTGATCGTAACGTCGATCTGCTGCAGCGTGGTGGTGGCCCGCTTGTGCAGGTGGCTGTGGGTCCTGGAGCGTGTGGCCAGCATCTCGGCTTCGATGCGCAGGGCCAGCAGGTTCTGGCCGAGGTCGTCGTGGATCTCGCGGGCGATCCGCTTGCGCTCGTGTTCCTTCACCTGGTAGGCGTGGTCGGCCAGGCGCCGCAGCTTCTGGTGCGACAGCTGCAGCTTGCTCTGGCTCTCGCGCAGCTCGCTGGTCATTTCGCGGGCCAGTGCCAGGGCAGCGCGGCGCGAGGACATCAGGATGAACAGCAAGGCGTACAGCAGCATCGAGCCGATGAAACCGAAGGACATCATCATCTTCGGATAGGAGTCGTCGAATTCGGTGTACAGCGCAGCCTTGTTGACGCTGTAGATGATCGTCCACGGACGGCCGTTGAAATCCAGCGGCAGCGAGACGCTGAAGCGCTCGCGGCCGGCGTCGAGCGGTGGGGTCGGCTGGGCGAGGGTACCGTGACTGTCGAACAGCGTGAGCCGCGTGCCGGAGGTGTCCTTGCCGTTGGCATCCATGCGCCTGCCGGTGTCGTAGAGGGTCATGCGCACATTGTCCACTGGAATTTCGTCGAGTACGCCCTTGAGCAGCTTGGGGATGCTGATGGCGATCCCGACCGAGCCGCGGTAGGCGGCGCGCCGGCGGGCGACGGTGTCGAGTGGCTCTTCTATGTGATAAACGGGCATGCGCATGCCCAGGTAGATGTTGTTCGGTTTCGACAGCAGGGGAATCGGCGTGCCGGCCGAGAACACCGTCCCGCTGTCGCGTTCCTCGCTCAGTTGGGAATAAAAGTAGGGAATCGCCTTCAGGTCGAGGCCGTAAAAGCGGGCGTGGCCCGGATCCGGTTCGATATTCCTGACGATCAGGTAGCCCGGGCGAATACCCGGCGGCGTAATGACGGGTTCGGCTTTCGGACCGAGAAGCTCTTCCACTTCCTTGTGCAGCCCGCGCATGAAGTTTTCGCGATCCGCTTCCTTCACGTACGCCGCGTAGTTGATGTACTCGACTGCGGGAAAGCTGTGCGGCAGTTGCAGTCCCTGCACATAGGCGTGGAACTGGCGGTGGGTGAGTGTGTCCGTGCTCTGTATCTGGCTGGCAGCGCCGCGCAGCAGGTCCGTGTACGACTTGACGCGCACGCCGATGACGTTCTGCGCATAGCGGACATGATTCACGAAGCGTTCACGGGCATCGCTTTCGATCGAGCGCTGGGTGAATATGTACAGGCTGCTACCGATCAGCGACGACATCAGTGCGCCGGTCCAGAACGAAAGGCGGGTAACCGAAAATGCTTCTCGCAACAGGGATGCCATCGCGCGCTCCTGGTATTTATGCGTTGCAACTTACGCAAATCGCTTGGAGAGCGGACCTAGCAGGACGGAGAGTTGTGGCGGAGAGGGGAATGGAATTGGCGCGCTTTGTGTGGTCAGCCTGACCCCGTCCTTCCCGGCATTGCCGGGAAGGACGGTATGACGATGCCGGGCGTCTGGCGCTTACTTACTTGCTACTTACTTGCTCCAGCTGTCCTTCAAGGTGGTCACGCGGTTGAACACCGGCTTGCCCGGCTGCGAGTCCACACGGTCGGCCACGAAGTAGCCGTGGCGCTCGAACTGGAAGCGCTGGTCGGGCATGGCATCCTTCAGGCCCGGTTCCAGGTAGGCCTGGACGGTTTCCAGCGCGTTCGGGTTCAATACGCTCATGAAGTCCTTGCCGCCGCCGTCCGGCTGCGGATCGAGGAACAGGCGGTCGTACAGGCGCACTTCGGCTTCCAGGGCGTGCGCGGCGCTGACCCAGGTGATGTTGCCCTTGACCTTGTAGTTGTCGGCGCCCGGGGTGCCCGATTTCGAATCCTCGAAATAGTTCACGTGGACCGCGATGACGTTGCCGTCGGCGTCCTTGTCGAAGCCGGTGCACTCGGCCACGAAGCCGTACTTCAGGCGCACGCGCGCACCCGGCTTGTCGGCAGTCGGCGGGGTGAAGCGGTGGTAGCCCTTGGTCGGCACTTCCATGAAGTCTTCCTGCTCGATCCACAGTTCACGGCTGAACGGGAAGGAACGCTGGCCCATCTCAGGGTGGTGCGGGTGGACCGGTGCGTTGCACTCGACCGTCTGGCCTTCGGGGAAATTGTCGACGATCAGCTTCAGCGGACGCAGCACGGCGATCGCGCGCGGTGCCTTCGGATCCAGGTCGTCGCGCAGCGCGCCTTCCAGCGTGCTCATGTCGATCCAGCTGTCGACCTTGGTGACGCCGATGCGTTCGCAGAACAGCTGGATGGCTTCCGGGGTGTAGCCGCGGCGGCGCAGGCCGACGATGGTCGGCATGCGCGGGTCGTCCCAGCCGTCCACGACGCCGCTGTCCACCAGCTGGCGCAGCTTGCGCTTGGAGGTGACGACATACGTCAGGTTCAGGCGCGAGAATTCGTACTGGCGCGGCACCGGACGCGGGAAGAAGCCGCCGTCGGCCAGGGTCTCGACCAGCCAGTCGTAGAACGGACGGTGGTCGGTGAATTCCAGCGTGCACAGCGAGTGCGTGATGTTCTCGATCGCATCCGAGATCGGGTGCGTGTAGTCGTACATCGGGTAGATGCACCAGGCGTCGCCGGTACGGTGGTGGTGCGCATGGCGGATGCGATACAGGGCCGGGTCGCGGTTGGTCATGATCGGCGAGGCCATCGCGTCTTCGCTCATCTTGGCGCGCAGGATGTGTTCGCCGTCCTTGTACTTGCCGGCCTTCATGTCGCGGAACAGCTGCAGCGATTCCTCGACGGGGCGGTCGCGGAACGGCGAGTTGGTGCCCGGCGTGCCGAAGTTGCCGCGGTTTTTCGCCATGTCTTCGGCGCTCTGGCTGTCGACGTAGGCCTTGCCGTTCTGGATCAGGTACTCGGCCATCGCGTACAGCTGGTCGAAGTAGTCGCTGGCGTAGTGCAGGTATTCCTGGCCGCCCTGTTCCCAGCTGAAGCCGAGCCACTTGACGCTGTCCATGATGGTGTCGACGTATTCCTGGTCTTCCTTTTCCGGATTGGTGTCGTCGAAGCGCAGGTGGCAGCGGCCCTGGTAGTCACGCGCCAGGCCGAAGTTCAGGCAGATCGATTTGGCGTGGCCCACGTGCAGGTAGCCGTTCGGCTCCGGCGGGAAGCGGGTGATCACCGACGGCATGCCCGGGCGGTCGTGGGTGCCGGCCGCGATGTCGGATTCGACGATGGAGCGCACGAAGTTGGACGATGCATGCGTGGACGACGGCGCCGGGGAATTCTTGTCGTTGCTCATGAAAAGGTGTTTTGGATAGGTAATATTCCGGGCATTTTACCGTAGAAGGATAGCCACTGGCCGCCTTATGTGGTTAAGCGCACGGTTCGCCCATATCGTGCGCCGGATACTGGGAAGAATCGGGAGCAATGGCCAGCCTGTCAAGCCGGCGCTTTCTATAGGATAATCCCGGTTTAACGTTTTTATCTGGGCACTGCCGGAGAGTTTCAAGTGGAAAATTTATACGCGATTCTCGGCGTCGCGCCGAACGCCACCGACGACGAGATCAAGAAGGTATATCGCTCGCTGGCGATGCGCTACCACCCGGACCGCAACCAGGCGCCGGGCGCGGAGGCGCGCTTCAAGGCCGTCACCAAGGCCTACGAAACCCTGTCCGATCGCGCCAGGCGCGACGAATACGACCAGAGCGTCAACCACCGTATCGTGCTCGACGCCGAAGGGGAAGCGTTCGAGCTCTGGCGTTCCCTGTTCGCGCTCAATGGCGTGACCCTGCATTAATCAAGATTGCGAACCCAAACATGAAAAAAGTACATCCGGAATTTGCCTTCCAGTCGCGTGAACTGGAAGGCCAGATCGAAGGCACCCTGGGCGACCCGCCCAACCGCAAGAACTACGACATGATGGTCCAGGCGCTGGTGTCCGAGTACGCGGACGGCAATGGCCTGGACGACGTCAACATGATGGCCTTCGCGCTGGTCGACCGCATCCGCTTCACCGACCCCAAGGGCCTGGTGCGCGAAGCCATGGACTATGAAGGCAGCGGCGATCCGGCGCGCGTGTTCGCGATGGCCAATTGCGACGCCGACGAGGGTGAGGGCAAGGCCATGTACGAAGCCATCTGCGCGAATCACCCGGAACTGGCGCGCCAGGCCATCGTCACCGCGTTCCTGTACAAGAACCAGGCGCGCTGGGAAGACGACGACCAGTCGCTCGACCAGCTGGCGCGCGACGACGAAGGCGACGACGACGAGCTCGATGAAGGCGCCGTCGGCGACGATTTCAGCCAAATCTTCGACCAGGACGGAGGCGATCGCGCATGAGCGAGGACAACAAAGCCAACTTGCCGGCGCTGACCCAGCAGGTCAGCGAACTGGTGCTGGCCGGCTCGTTGCAGCACGCCGAGGAAGCGTTCTCGCAGGCGGCCGACGAGCACGGCGACTACGCTGTCGCCGAGGTGCTGTCGACCCTGCCGCCGCAGGTCACCGCGCTGCACCTGGCCGGCTTCGACGGCGCCAAGACCTCGCTGGCGACCATGCTGGTGCCGCCCAAGGCCTGGGCCGAGAGCCTGGCCTTCCTGGCCGCCACCTGGCCTGACAACATGATCGAGGACGATCCCGAGCGCCTCGCCGAGGGCCTGTTCAACCACATCCACGGCGTAGTGTATGCCACCGACGACGAGGACCGCCGCCACGCGCTGCTGGAAGCCGCATCGAGCACCGACCACGGCGCCACCGCGTTCGCGATCCTGTGGTCGCTGGCGCCGCGCGAGATCCTGGAAGCGGCGGGCGAAATCAACGTGCGCGGCCCGCACAGCAACATCCACACCACCTCCGACAGCGACATCGTGCCGCTGGCGATCGACCTGGCCCGCGCCAGCGAGGACGGCTGGCAGCGTTCGCTGCTCGAGCTGTTCCCGGAATACCGCAACACCCAGGATCTGGCCGACGTCGAGCTGCCGGACGATCCGGACGAGGAATCGGAATTCCAGCAGCGCGGCACCCGCGAACTGCTGTACCGCCTGCGCAAGCAGGTGCCGTCGGTGCGCACCCAGCCGCGCCGCAGCCCGCGCCGCAGCATGGGCACGGACATCTTCTCGTGAGCGGAGCAGACACCTTTATGTTGCCTGCGATCGTCATCGAAAGACTGCCGCGCCTGATCCGCGCGATCAAGCTGCTCCCGGCCCGCGCCGGCAACGAGGAAGCCGTGGCGCTGGCCGACGAGCTGGCCGGCATCACGGCAATGGTGGCCGAAAAGTTCACCAACGACCGTACCGCCGAAGGCATCCAGCGCGCCCAGCTCTTGACCATCGGCGGCGTCTCGCTCGGCCTGGAGCACCTGCTCGAGGACGAGGAAGACGAAGCGGTCGGCGACCAGGCCGGGCTCGGCCTGCTGCTCTCGGAAGGCGCCGAACTCGTGTTCCAGAACGGTTTCCGGATGGTGCGCGAACTGTCGGCCCTGCCCGAGGACACCCTGGTCGGCGAGTACGACAGGGACCCGGTGTATTCGCAGCGCCGCCTGAAGGAATTGTTCGTCGACCTGTGCACCGCCGATCCGGGCGAGACCTGGTCCGGCTACGAGCGCTACCTCGGCCAGCTGCAGCAGCGCAAGAGCGTGCAGGCGATCGTGCGCGCCGCCGAATGGCTGCGCCGCCATCACTGGGAAGGCGCGGTCAAGGATCCGGACCTGAATGCCGAAGGCGTGATCGCGCTGGCCGTGATCTTCGGCATCGAGGGGGGCGGGCGCATCGTCGCGCGCACCGGCCAGAAGGAGTTCGAGCGCTTCGTGCAATCGGTCCGCACCGGCAAGCACGACTATGAGGCCGGCTGGGCCAGGATGCTGGAAAACATCCCGGCGCCGCACCAGCGCGTCATTGCCGAGCGTATCGACAGCTACCGCAACAGCCTGCTGCTCAAGCATATCGGTGACAACACGCCGCTGAAGCAGCTGTTCATCGAGCTGGAGAATTATGCCGGTTCGGAGCTCGACCCAGAGTATCCGTAACACCGCGGCACCCTGTCATCTCCGGCAGCACCGGAAACGACAGGGGTGCTCTACTCCTTTCGTCAATCCCCGACACATATTTCCGTTTGACTTAGCTCAATGTCCTGAGCGCTATTCCTTTTAAAGTTGTCCAGCTCGGTTGACACCGACACCGTTTGTTGACAAGCGGGTTGCGCATTTCCACAGGACATATCAAGGAGTCATACATGGGCAAGAAGATGGCATTGGTGCTGCAAGGGGGCGGCGCGCTCGGCGCCTATGAGTACGGGGTCGTGACCAAGCTGGTCGAGATGGGCTGGGAGCCGGTGGCGGTCAGTGGCGTATCGATCGGTGCCGTGAACGCGGCGGCCATCGCGGGCGCGAAGGACGGCGATATTGCCGCCAGCCTGAAGGCGGTGTGGGACCAGATCACGATGAAGACCGTTCCATTCCTGCCGGCCAACATGCAAGGAAATTTTTCGCTGTTGGGCAATCCGAATTTCTGGCAGTCGCGTACCGACTTCCTGCAGATGGGAAGCTGGAACAGTCTTTGCGATACCAAGCCGATGACCAGGACGCTGGCGCAGCATCTCGACTTCGACCGGATCAACCGGGTCGTTCAGGACGGGATGCCGGCCGTGCGCCTGGCAGTGACGGCCACCAGCCTGGAAACCGGCGGGCCGATGACCTTCTCGAATTACCTGCACGGCCATGGCGCCGGTGCCGACCTGGGCCAGTGCATGGAGAAGCTGAATGCAGTGAAGCAAACGATCAGGCCGGAGCACATCATGGCCAGCGGTGCCTTGCCGCCGGGCTTTCCGCCGGTGGTGATCGACGATTGCGCGTACTGGGACGGCGGACTGTTCAGCAATACGCCGATCGACGCCCTGCTGAACATCCTGACCGAGGAGGAGTACGATACGCTGCCCATCTTCACGATCGACCTGTTCGCTACCGGCAACCTGCCGATACCGAAGAACCTGATCGAAGTCCAGACACGCGCGTTGGCAATGCAATACGAAAACCGCTTCTGGGCCGAGTTTGGCGGAAGTGCGGGCCTGAAAGGTTTCTTGGCGATGCTGAAGACGCTCGAGGAGGTATTGCCGAAAGATAGCATCCTGCGCAAGGATCCCGCCGACAATCCCGAAGCTGCGGCATGGGACTGGCTGCAAAGACTGAGGGCGCTGAAGAATCTTCGTGTCATCCAGGGCGCACCTGCCCCTTCGGGCGGCGATCACGACTTTTCGGCCTATGCGGTGGAGACGGCCTACCACGCGGGGCGCACGGCCGCGCGCCATTACGTGCTGATCGATCACGGTGTCGACCAGGAGCAGGAGGAGCGCCTGCGCGTCGTAGCATAAGTCCTGTATGGACATGGGTTGCCTGATTGTCAGCTATGATCTGGCTGTAAAGAATCAGGATGCCCCATGTCTTCCACTCGCATCGCCGCCGGCAGCGCGGCGTTCAAACGCATCAACCGCGCCATGGTCTTCGGCGGGTTTTCCACGTTTGCCCTGCTGTACTGCGTGCAGCCGCTGATGCCGCTGCTGGCCCATGATTTCGCCCTCAGCGCGGCCGAGAGCAGCCTGGTGCTGTCGCTCGCCACCGGCGCGCTGGCAGTGTCGCTGCTGGCCTCGAGCGTGCTGTCCGAACGCTACGGCAGGAAGCCGCTGATGGCGGCCTCGATGTTCGCCGGCGGCATCCTGACCCTGCTGGCGGCCTTCACCCACAGCTACGGTCAATTGCTGGTCCTGCGCGGCCTGCTCGGCCTGCTGCTGGGCGGGATGCCGGCGCTGGCCATGGCTTACCTGAGCGAAGAGATCGACGGGCCGTCGCTCGGCCACTCGATGGGCCTGTACATCGGCGGCAGCGCCTTCGGCGGCATGGCGGGGCGGGTGCTATCCTCCGTCATCAGCGATTTCTGGGACTGGCGCATTGCGCTCGGCGCCATGGGCGTGGCCGGGCTGTACGCGGCCTGGGAATTCAACCGCAGCCTGCCGGCCTCGACCCGCTGGAAGCCGGGGCAGGGCGGCTGGCGCGCGCTGGTGAACGGCACCCGCAAGCACCTGGGTGACCAGGGTTTGCCCTGGCTGTTCGCGCTGTCGTTCCTGCTGATGGGGACGTTCGTGAGCATGTACAACTACATCGGCTACCGCCTGCTGGGGCCGGATTTCGGCCTGCGCCAGAGCGCGGTCGGGGCGCTGTCGGTGCTCTACCTGCTGGGCATCTTCAGCTCGGTCTGGGCCGGCAAGCTGGCCGACCGCCTGGGCCGGCGCAACGTGCTGTGGATGGTGATGCTGGCGATGCTGGCCGGCCTGCTGCTGACGCTGTCGAATGCGCTGGCCGCGGTCGTGGCCGGCATGGGCCTGTTTACCTTCGGCTTCTTCGCCTCGCACTCGGTGGCCAGCAGCTGGGTCGGACGGCGCGCACGGCCGCCGCAGGCGCTGGCTTCGGCCTTGTACCTGTTCTTCTATTACCTGGGATCGAGCGTGGTCGGCTGGCTGGCCGGCGTGGTCTGGGGCCATGCCGGCTGGGGCGGGGTGGTGGCGCTGCTGGGCGCCGTGCTGGCCGGCGCCGTGGCCGTGGCGCTGCGCCTGCGCGGGCTGGCGCCGTTGCCGGCGCCGGCACCGACTACTTGAGTTTTTTCGCCGCTGCCAGGTATTTGGCGGCGTTCGGCACCGCGCTCCACGCCGGCGCCTTGCGGTCGTTGGCGATGTCCAGCAGGCCGAGCGCCACCATGCGGTCGATGCGCGCCATGTTTTCGTAGTCGATCTTGTCCCAGTCGTCGTCCTTGCCGTGGTAGTCCGGAAACTCGTAGGCCACCGACAGCGTGTGCGCCGGGACGCCGGCGTCGGCCAGCGACTGGTTGTCGCTCTGGGCGAAATAACGGTCGCTGTTCACCGGGTGCTTGACCAGCTTGACGCCCACTTTCCGGCCAGCGCGCTGCAGCGTGGCCGAGATGCTGGTGTAGTCGAAACCGGTCAGGTTGGCGGCATTCACGCGCGCGCCTTCGCTGTCGTCGGTACGGCCGATCTGTTCCAGGTTGATGTCGGCCACCGTGTCCTTGATCGGGAACACCGGATGTTTGCCGTAGTAGCGCGAACCGACCAGGCCCAGCTCTTCGCCGAAGAAGGTCATGAACACGATGCTGCGCTTGGGCCGTGTCTTCTGCGCCGCCAGGCTGGAGGCGATCTCGATCACCGACACGGTGCCGCTGCCGTCGTCGTTGGCGCCGTTGTAGATGTCGCCGTTGCGGATGCCGAGGTGGTCGTAGTGCGAGGTCAGCATCACGTAGGTGTCCTTCAGCTTCGGATCCGAGCCGCGCAGCACGCCGACCACGTTGCGCAGCTTGACCGCGCGCTCGACCGGGCCGGGCACGTTCAGCGTGACCCTGGCGCCCGCGCCGCTGTCGGTCAGGGCGGCGGCGGCCTGGGCATCGTACAGCACCACGCTGCGCATGGCGTCGCGCGGACGCGGCGGGCCTTCTTCGACCAGCCAGCCGTTGGCGGCGCTGCCCTGGGTGCGGCTGCCGTCGACCAGCACCAGCAGCGCCGGCTTGCCGGTGAACTTCTGCAAGTCGCCATAGGCCGCGCGGCGGTCGGCCGGCATGCTCAGCACCAGCAGCTTGCCGTCGGCGCGCGCGGCATCCTTCATTGCTTCAGCCCAGGGCATCGTCACCACCGCGACATCCTTGAGGCTGACGGCTTCGCGCACGCGCAGGTCGACCGCGCTGGCCGGCACGTTCAAGGTCTTGCCGCCGGCCTGCACGGTGAAGGCGAACTGGCCCATGTCGCGCTCGGCGTACTTCCAGTCCGAGACCTGGAAATAGCCGTCGTTGCCGGCCGGTTCCAGGCCGGCGCGGCGGAACTGGGCCGCGATGTACTCGGCCGCCAGGTCCTGGCCGCGCGAGGGCGTGGCGCGGCCTTCGAGCAGGTCGGAGGCGAGGAAGGACAAATGGCCGCGCAGCGACTGGGCGCTGATGCGCGCGCTCACCGGGTCGGTGGACTGGGCGCCGGCGCCGTTGGACACCAGCAAGGCGATGGACGCTGCGACGGCAGCGGGAAGGGAAGCGGCGCGGAAACGCATGCGTGACTTTCGTGATCGAAAAAGAAAGGCACTATTGCATGATGGGCAATCGTGGTCAACATGCAGTCTGCAAGGTGCTGATTTTGCTGTCAATTTCAGCAAAATTCGGTCGATTGTCTGCAGAGTTGCCTCATCCGGCGGTCGGACCGTGCGCCATCCAGTGGTCGGCCGGACTACCATATTCCTTCGCCAACCCAGCGCACAGGAGAACGTCATGTTGCAAGCAAACGAAATCCAGCAGCGGTTCACGCATATTCAGCAAACCATCGGTGAAGCCGAGCAGGCTTGCCAGTCCTCGCAGGATGCGCCGAACGAAATCCGCGACTGCATCCACAAGCTGCAGCAGGAAGCGCAGCAGGCCCAGAGCGTGATGCAGTCGAACGACCAGCGGCGCGTGATCGAATGCGTCGACCGCCTGGAAGACATGGGCGACGAAGCCAAGCGCATCAGCCGCAGCCTGCCGCAGATGCCGGCCCACCTGGAAGCCGCCGTCAGCCGCGTGCACGCGGAACTGTCGGACCTGAAGCGCAAGCTGCATTGATCGGCGGCAGCGGGCCTGCCTGCTGGCGGGCCTGGCTGCCCGGGGCTATCGGCCCATCGTCAGCATCAGCCGGTACGGAAACATCATCTCGCACGGCTGGCCGCCACACACCGCCGGCTTGTACTTCAGGATGCCGGCCGCCATCGACACCGCCTTCCTCACGTCGGCATCCTCCAGGCCGATCGCCGTCACGCTCTCCGGCTTGCCGTCTTTCCCCACCAGCACGTAGACATAAATGCTGCCTTGCTGCCGCGTCAGGCTGACGATGCGCTGCACCGTCTGGTAGAAAGGCGCCGGGCCGCCCAGCGGGTAGGGCGGCTCGTCGCCCGGCGCCAGCGCGGCGTACTGGCGTTTGACGATGGCTTGTTCGTCCGGCGACAGCTTGTCGTAGGCCAGGGTGGGCGGCACCGGAATGTTGATGGCGGCGTCGTGCCGGAGCAGGGTGCCGGTGTGTGCGCTCTCTTCCTTGAGCGTGTAGCTGGCCTTGGCGACCGGTGCTGCCGGCCGATCCGGCAGGTTGCCGTCGATGACGGCCAGTTCGCGTCCCGGGGTGCCCGCGAACACCATCTTGCCTTCGCCGGCCGGCTTGTTGTTCGCCCATTTGCCTTCGTAGCGCCCGCCGAGGATGTAGGTCAGCACGCCGGTGCCGTCGCGCTTGCCGTTCTTCCACTCACCCTTGTAGGTGTTGCCGTCGGCGTACAGCATCTCGCCGCTGCCGCTGCGCTTGCCCATCCGGATATCGCCTTCGTAGCGGCTGCCGTCGGCATAGCGGTAATAGCCGTGCCCGTTCGGGAAGGCGTCCGTGAAGGTGCCGATGTAGACGGCGTTGCCGGGCAGGTGCAGCTTGCCTTCGCCCGCGACCTGGCCGGCCGCCAGGCTGGCTTCCAGGCTGTAGCGCTTGCCGGCGCTGTCGCTCCAGGCCAGCGTCCCCTTGCCGTCGGCGAAACCAGCCTTGCAGCCGCCATCCCAGGCAGGACCCTGCGCCGGTTTCGCTTCGGCGGTGGGATACACGAAGCCGAAACGGCAGTCGGCGGCGCCAGCCAGGTGCTGCGCATCCTGCCCACTCTGCACCTCCTGCGCCAGGGCGGATTGGCAGGCGGCGCCGCTCAAACCAAGTACGAGCAACAGCTTGTATGGCGTCATTGCATTCCTCGCATGGTGGAATTGCTCAAAGTACGCCCTGCGCGCGCAGGGCGGCGATCTCTTCAGTACTTTTGCCGAGGACCCCGGCCAGCACCTCGTCGGTATGCTGTCCGAGCACGGGCGGGGCGGCGTCGCTGGTGGCCGGCGTGCCCGAGAGCTTCATCGGGCTGCGCACCAGCTTCACGCTGCCGGCCAGCGGGTGGTCCAGTTCGATGGCCATGGCGCGCGCCTGCACCTGCGGGTCGGCGAACACCTCGTCCAGGTTGTTGATCGGCCCGCACGGCACGCCGGCCGCTTCCAGCAGGGCGATCCACTCGTCGCGCGTCTTGGTCGCCACCATGGCGTCCAGCAGCGGCACCAGCACGCCGCGGTGCTGCACGCGCAGCGGATTGGTGGCGAAGCGCGCGTCCTGCGCCAGTTCGGGACGGCCGCCGGCCTCGACGAACTTGCGGTACTGGCTGTCGTTGCCGGCGGTGACGATGATGTGGCCGTCGCTGCAGGCAAAGGTCTGGTAGGGCACGATGTTGGCGTGGGCATTGCCCCAGCGCTGCGGACGCTGGCCGCTGTTCAGGTAATTGCTGCCGACGTTGGCCAGCATCGCGACCTGGGTGTCGAGCAGCGACATGTCGATGTGCTGGCCTTCGCCGCTGCGGTCGCGGTGGGTCAGCGCCGCCAGCACGGCGACGGTCGCGTACATGCCGGTCATGATGTCGGTCAGCGCCACGCCGGCCTTTTGCGGCCCGCCGCCCGGCAGGCCGTCGCGCTCGCCGGTGATCGACATCAGCCCGCCCATGCCCTGGACCAGGAAGTCGTAGCCGGCGCGGTGGGCGTAGGGGCCGTCCTGGCCGAAACCGGTGATCGAGCAGTAGACCAGGTCCGGCTTGATCGCCTTCAGCGAGGCGTAATCGAGGCCGTAGCGCGCCAGGTGCCCGACCTTGAAGTTTTCCAGCACCACGTCGCAGTGGCCCACCAGTTCGCGCAGCAGCGCCTGGCCTGCCGCGCTGGCGATATCGATGGTCACCGAGCGCTTGCCGCGGTTGGCCGACAAATAATAGGCGGCTTCGGAGGTCGGCTTGCCGTCGGCGTCGGGTGCGTAGGGCGGACCCCAGGCGCGGGTGTCGTCGCCCGTGCCGGGACGCTCGATCTTGATCACGTCGGCGCCGAGGTCGGCAAGGTTCTGCGCGCACCACGGGCCGGCCAGCACGCGCGACAGGTCGAGCACGCGGATGTGGCCGAGCGCCTTGGGCGCTGCGTTGTTCATGGATGGCATGCGGTCCCCGTTATCGTTCAGTTATTGTCGGGAGATTATAGCCGGGCGTTCGCAGCGTGCCGGCGCGGGCGCTGGCCGCCCTGGCGCCGGAGCCCCGCTTGTGCGCGTTGCCTGCAGCAGCGCCGCTTCGCAGGCATTGCGCTCGTCGTCGATGCGGTCGACTATACCTTCGTCGAGGACCGGGCACCTTCAGTTTCATGATCGGTGGCCGTGCCAAGGCAGCGAAGCCTGCGAGTGCGCAAGAAACCGCAGGCGGGATGCTGGCCAGGGCATAAAAAAACCCGGACCAGGTCCGGGTTTTTTTCAACGCATTTTTTTCAACGCATTTTTAAGGAATGCGGGCAGGGCGCCGTTCAGTGCTGATTGGCCTGGAAGACTTCCGGCGGCGTCTCTTCCATCTGGCGCTGGTCGCCGGCCTGCGGCTGGCGGGTTTCCATCGTGCGGATCAGTTCCTCCATCTCCGGGTCGTGCTGGTTGCGCAGCTCGAGGTAGCGTGCCAGCGCGTTGTCCAGCGCCGGCAGCAGGATGCCGCGTTCGCTGCCCAGGGCCGCGTAGGCCGGGCGCGCCGCCACGTAGCCGCAGTCGGCCGCCGGCTTGGCTTCCAGGCGGCCGGCGTCGATCCCCGCTTTGTCGGCGGCCAGCCTGGCCAGTTCGGCCCAGCTCAGCGCGCCACCGTTGGCCAGGTGCCAGATGCCGGCTTCGCCGTCGATCGCGAGGTCGAGGCAGGCATGCACCAGGTCCGGCACGTAGGTCGCCGAGACCACCAGGTCGCTGGTCGCGGTAAAGGCGTCGCCGCGTTCCAGCGCCTGCAGCGCTTGCGTCACGAAATTGTGCTTGTCCCACGGACCGAAGAAGGCGCTGGTGCGTACCACCAGCGCGCCGGGGTGGGCGTCCAGCACGCGCCGTTCGGCTTCCGCCTTGCTGCGGCCGTAGACGCCCAGCGGCGCGGTCGGGCTGCTCTCGACGTAGGGCGTACCCTGTGCGCCGTCGAACACCAGGTCGCTCGAGAAGGTGGTCAGGTGGATGTTGCGTCCGGCACAGGCGGCGGCCAGGATCGCCGGCCCCTCGGCGTTGTCGCGCATGCAGCGCTCGACGTCGTTCTCGGCGTCGTCCACGCGCACGTAGCCGGCGGTGTTGATGACGGCCCAGGGCTTGTGCAGCTCGAGTGCGCGCGCTACCGAATCGGCGTCGCCGATGTCCATGTCATGGCGCGACAGCAGGCGGTAGGCGATGTTGCGCTTTCGGCAGATGTGCGCGAAGGCGCGGCCCAGGGTGCCGCTGGCGCCGGTGATGAGCAGCGGCGCGGCGTCGGTGCCGACCAGCGTGTGGCCGTCGGCCGTGATCGAGCCGACCGCGTCCGGGGTCGCCACCGGCTGGCACAGCCAGCGTCCCGGACGGCGCCACCAGCCCTGGCCGCGCAGCACCGGATGCGACAGCGGCGCATCCGACGACAGTTCGCGCATCATGCGCGCCAGCGCGGTCGGGCGCGGCGGCGTCGAACGCACGTCGAAGGCGCCCGATTCGTAGTAGCCGCGGTTCTCCGTCACCAAACTGTTCCAGTCGAAGGCGCCGAGCAGCGACCACACTGTGACGGCGCGCAGGTCGACGCCGTTGCCACGCACTTCCTTGGCCGCTTCCCAGATTTCCAGCAGCCAGCGCAACTGGTCTTCGCGGTTGGCGTCGATGTGGGCCTCGGTGATCGCCAGCGGGATGCCATAGCGTTCCCACGCTTCGGCCAGCAGCGGGGCAATCCCGGCGCTCGGCGTGGCCAGTACGCGCACGGCTTCGACGTCGGCGCCGGCGATCCCGCCCAGCATGCCGTGCGTATGCGCGGGGAAGCGTTCCGGGCGGTGATCCAGCCAGCGCTCGCTGGTGACGTAGTAATTGACGCCGATGATGTCGGGCGGGCAGGGATTGTCGCGGAACCACAGGATCTCGGCGGGGTCGATGCCGGTCCCGACGAGGTAGTCCCATAGCGCATGCTCGGGGCCGACCATGCCGCACAGCAGGTCCCAGCCGAGCCAGCGGCGATCGTTGTAGAACTCGGCGGTCTTGGCCATCTCGGGCGTGCTGTAGGTCTTGCCCAGGTCGTCGGTCTGCACCAGCTTGGCGTCCGGGTTGACGGCGCGGATCGCGCGCATGCACAGCACGGTGGCGCGGCACTGGTTCAGCAGCGCCTGGATGAAAGTGCGGTCGTCGCGTCCATGCGGGTACCAGACGCCGTACAGGCCGGCAAAGCGGGCGGTGGTGCAGATTTCGTTGACCGGGGTGTAGTACGCGAGCCACGGATAGCGCGCCGCCACGGCGCCGGCGTATTCGGCCAGCTGTTCGGCAAATGCGGGGTCGACCAGGCTCGTATGGCGCGGACCGCTGCCGTGGTGGATCAGGCCGACGATCGGCGTGACGCCCTCGGCACGCAGCGCTGCCAGGCGCTCGTCCGGCCAGGTCCAGTCGGCCTTGTCGATGCCCTCGGGGGCGGTGCGTTCCCACAGCACCGGATAGCGGATCGCGCGGATGCCGGTGGCGGCAAAGCGGGCAATGTCGTCCGCCCGGCCGTCATGGCCGTTGCGGTCGAGCTGCTGGTGGTAGGTGTCCTGGACGCGGTTGACCGTGCATTCGAGGCCGCCCCAGAGTTCCAGGGGGAGGTTGTGGCTGTTCGTGCTCTTCGTAGAATTCATAAATCACCAAAAGTATTAATTTTGTTGCAACAAAAAATCCGGAACCGCCCCGATCGGACAATATATCGGCGCGGCGGGAGAGTGCTTCGTGCGGTGGCGGTTGACAGCGCTGCGTCAACCTGCAACCATGCGGTCCATGAATTTTTCGTATCCACATCCTGTTCTCCGTACCTGGTGGCGCCCTTGAGCGCGCGCGGCCAGAGAGAGATGTGATTTCGTTCAAACGCCGCCTCGATTCAGGTGGCGTTTTATTTTGACGCGGCACGATCGGGGCACAGCAACCCAAGGAACCTCGATGAGTCTGCAAACCGCCAATCCTTCCACGTCCGTCATCCTGACCGGCGATCGTCCCACGGGCCCGCTGCACCTCGGCCACTTCGTGGGCAGCCTGCGCAATCGCGTCACGTATCAGGATCAATACCGCCAATTCATCATGCTCGCGGACGCCCAGGCGCTCACGGACAATATGGATGACATAGGTAAGGTACACCGGAACGTGGTCGAGGTGGCGCTCGATTACCTTGCCGTAGGGATCGATCCGGCGAAGTCGACCATCTTGATCCAGTCGCAGATTCCGGAACTGGCGGAGTTGACCTTTTATTACCTGAATTTGGTCACCGTGGCGCGCCTGGAGCGCAATCCGACCGTCAAGCAGGAAATCATCCTGCGCGGCTTCGAGCGCGACATCCCGGCCGGCTTCCTGACCTATCCGGCCAGCCAGGCCGCCGACATCACCGCCTTCAAGGCCGCCATCGTGCCGGTCGGCGACGACCAGATCCCGATGATCGAACAGGCCAATGAGATCGTGCGCAAGTTCAACCGCACCTATGGCGGTGACAAGGACATCCTGGTCGAGTGCAAGGCGATCGTGCCGGAAGTCGGCCGCCTGCCGGGCATCGACGGCAAGGCCAAGATGAGCAAGTCGCTCGGCAACACCATCAACCTCGGTGCCTCCGCCGACGAGATCCGCGCCGCGGTCAAGATGGTCTACACCGACCCACTGCACCTGAAGGTGTCCGACCCCGGCCATATCGAGGGCAACGTCGCCTTCCTGTACCTGGACGCCTTCGATCCGGACAAGGAAGGCCTGGCCGAGATGAAGGCGCACTACCAGCGCGGCGGCCTGGGCGACTCGGTGGTCAAGAAGCGCCTGGAAGGCATCCTGCAGGAACTGATCGCCCCGATCCGTGAGCGCCGCGAAGAGCTGGCCAAGGACAAGGGCCAGGTGCTGCAAATCCTGAAGGAGGGCACCTTCAAGGCGCGCGAAGTCGCGGCGCAGACCATGGATGAGGTGCGCAAGGCGCTGGGCCTGTCCTACTTCTGAGCGCGGACCGCCATGCGGCGCCGTCCTGCCATCCTGGCGGGGTAAGGCGCGGCGGCGGCGGGGCGCGGCCGACGAGCGCATCAGGTGCATCGCTCATGCAGTGTTGATTGCACACCACGACTGCTACCAGAAATTAATATTTCTGAAGAGTAATAGTGTAAGATCAATCTTCGTGTTGATTACCTTGAGTTCGCCCGCCATGCGCTCCCTGCCGATTTTCCTTGCTCTCACGCTTGCGCTCGCAGGTTGCGCTTCCACCCCACGGGTATCCGAATCCCAGCTGACCGGCCTGATCGAACTGCCGGTCGGGACGTCCCAGGCGATTCCCCTGCCGGCACCGCTGCATTACACCGTCCCGGCTGACGGACGCGCCGGCAACGGCCGACAGTTCCACCTGGTTGCCGGCACCTATCGTCCGTACAAATATAACCAGTCGGGCACGTTTTACCTGGGCGAACAGCCTGCCGTCGTCGAGCGCAAGCCGGCGGCCCCGGGTGCGGCCGGCACGGTCCTGCGTATCGGCGGTATCTGGATCCCGTCCGATCCGGCGCTGGCGCCGAAGCTGTTCATCGTGCCGGACTACTACAAGCAGCTGCCCGACGGCGCGCCCGTTCCCGACAGGATGCGCGTCGCGGACCTGGCGGAATTCCGCCACCAGCCGGTCGTGAACGGCCAACCCGGTCTCATCTATATTCCGGCAACCATTCCCGGTACCTTGAAGGTCATCTCGCCGCTGCATGCCGGGCTCGCCGCCGCGGCGATCACGGGCGTGCTGGTGCTGTTGAATGAACCCGGCGCGTCGCACGAACTTGTTTTCGCTGCGGGCGAGATCGCCGATCCCGCGTCGGTCAGGCAACTCCGTACGGCCTTTCCGCCGGTCTGGCGATAAGCGGCGCGGCGGCGGCAGTCTTGAAAACTGCCGCCGCCGCTGCCAAGCGGCCGGCAGCGCGTGGCTTGCATCATGCAACCATGATGCAAGCCACTGCTCTTGATAACTACAGCGAACGCAGGAACGCTAGCAGCGCATCCCGCTCCGTCTTCGGCAGGTTGGCGAAACGCTGGCGCGCCGCGCGGCCTTCGCCGTCGTGCCACAGGATCGCCTCGGTCAGGCTGCGCGCCCGGCCGTCGTGCAGGTAGCCGGCCTGGCCGCCGCTGCCCATCACTTTCTCGGTATAACCGATGCCCCACAGCGGCGCGGTGCGCCACATACTGCCCGTGGCCTGGCCTTCGGCGTAGTTGTCGGCAAGGCCGGTGCCCATGTCGTGCAGCAGCAGGTCGGTGTAGGGACGGATGGTCTGGTTGCGCAGTTCGGCGAACAGGTGGCCCGGCCCGGTCTTCATCTCGACCGTATGGCAGGCGGCGCAGCGCATGTCGGTGAACAGCCGTGCGCCGGCCGCGACCTGCTGCGGCTCGACCTTCAGTTCGTCGATCGGCGCCACGCCTTTCGGGAAGCCGCTCGCCAGGCTGCGCTGGGCCGGCACCGCCAGCAGCGACAGGTAGTGCGAGATCAGCTGCAGGTCAGCTTCCGCGATGCCGCGCTGGGCGCCGCCCGCGGTGCTGCCTCTTGTGCAGCCGGCCGGGTCGAAGTGGCAGCCGCGGTTGGGGTAGACCGGCGAGGTCACGTTCATGTCGGTCAGCAGGGCGGCCGCCGCCTGGTCGCGCAGGGTCGCCTTGGCGGCTTTCCAGCCGAAACGGCCCAGGCGCACCGCGCCCGATTCCGGATCGAACACGAAGTTGGCCGCGCCCTTGACGCCGTCCGCGTCCGGGGCGCTACGCACGCGCGCCAAAATGTCGGCTTCCGGCACCGCTTCCAGCAGGCCGACGCCGATCATCGGCTGGGCCGCGCGCAGCGACCAGGCCGCCGGCACCGGGCCGTCGAACGCCAGTTTCGGCTTGCGCAGTTCGACGCTGCTGCCGTCGGCCAGCGTCACGCTGCGGCTGTCGAAGCCGCCCACGCGCACGGCCATGCCCCAGTCCTGCGCGGTGCCGTTGGCGGATGCCGCGTTCATCTGGGCCGTGGTGCCGTAGACCGGGTGCACGACCTGGCGCCCGTTGGCGTCGAAGGCGGCGGTGCGCACCGACATGCTGTCCAGGCGCTGGCCGAGCGCGATGGGGGCCGGGCTGCGGCCATTGTTGACGTGGCAGCCGATACAGGCGGACTGGTTGAAGCGCGCACCCTGCAGGCCGGCGATGGCCTGGTGCGGATCGTTGCCCGGCTCGTTGTGGGCGCCGCTGGTGAAATTGCTATGCACCAGGCGCCGGCCCTCGACGAAGCGCTGCATGTTGCGCATGCCGGCGTGGGTGTGCGGCTGCTGGAACATGAACAGGGCGTTGTCCGAATAGTTGTACGACACCGAGCCGATACCGCCCGACAGCGTCGCTTCCGGCAGCGGCTGCGTGTTCAGGCGCGGCTGCACCCCATACCACGGGCGCAGGCCCTGGCCGACCACGTAGGCCCATTCATACGAGTAGTAGCGGATGCCGCCGCTGTCGCCGGCGGCGTTCATCGCCTCGCGGGTGCTGAACATCGACGGCGATACCTCGACCACGTCGCCGGCCACCAGCGCCCGGCCGGGCACATAGCTGCCGTTCGGCAGGCCGTCGGCGCCGAGGCCGTCGTGCCCTGGATAGTCCTTGATACGCAGGGTGCAGGCGCCGTTGATGCCGCCCGGGCTGCTCAGGTGCGGGCCGTTCGGATAGACCGCCGGCTTGCAGACGGTGACGTTGCGGTCGACCAGTTCGCCCGGCGACATCCAGCCGTAGCCGGTTACGCCGGGACGGTCGAAGCCGCGGAAGAAGGCAACGCCGCCCGGCAGGAAGTCGACCGTGGTGTACTGGTTGACGACCAGGGTCGGCTTGGTGACGCCGGCGACGCGGCTGTTGTCGACGATTTCGACGCCCCAGGTGCGGTTCTGGAAGTACTGCGGCACGAAGGTGAGGTAGTTGCCCGGGCCCTTGTCGAGGGGCAGGCCGGTGGCCGGGTCGACCGTGTCGTTGGGACCGTAGCCGGCTTCGTTCCATTCCTCGCCGCGCTCGCGCCCGTGGCGCGCCAGCCCGCGCGCGCCGAAGCGGGTGACCAGGGTGCCGTCGGCCAGCGTGAACTGCAGGGTTTCGAGCGGCTGGTCGGCAGCCGGCAGCGGCTGCATCGCGCTGCCGTTGGCGGGGAAGGGCAGCGCGGAGGTAGCGTTGGCCGACAGCGTGTTGTCGCTGCCCGGCGACTTGAATTCGGCCTCGAACAGCGAGTAGCCGTAGGCGGTGGCGCGGGCGATGCCCTGCAGGCGCAGGTAGCGCGCCTGCACGCCGAGGTTGAAGAATTCCTCGGTGCCGCCATGGCCGTTGGTGACGTTGCGCACCTCGGTCCAGTTGCGGCCGTCGTCGGAAGAGAGCAGCTTGTAGGCCTTGCCGTAGGCGCTTTCCCAGACCAGCCTGGCGTAGCCGAGCGGCGTGGGCACCCCGAAATCGAACTGGATCCAGGCGCCGTCCTCGCTGGTGCTGGACCAGCGCGTGGCCGGATTGCCATCGATCGCCATCGGCGCCGCCATGCCCTTGTTTTCCACCGCGGACGAAGTGGCGCCGGCCGGCTTGACGACGACGCCCGGCTGGCTCAGGTCGGCCGGCAATGGCAGCGGTGCCGGCGCCGGCGCCGCTGCCGGGGTCCCGGTGAAGGCCTGGATTTCGAAGACCGAGTACCCGTACTGGGTCGAGCGCTTGATACCCTGCAGGCGCAGGTAGCGGCCTTGCGCCTGCAGGCCGGTCCAGTCTTCGGCGCCGCCCTGGCTGGCGGTCACCGACTTGATGGTGGTCCAGCTGCTGTTGTCGTTCGACACCTGCAGCGCGTACTCGGTGGCGTGGGCGTTTTCCCAATCGATATGCACGCGCGTGATCGTCTGCGGGCTGCCGAAATCGAGCACCAGCCATTGGTCGTCGCTGAAACCGCTGCCCCAGCGCGTGGCGCCGTCGTGGTCAATGGCCGCTTGCGGGCCGAGATCGCCGCGTTCCGATGCGCTGGCGCTGGCGGCGACCGGCGTCAGCGGCATTTCGGTGGTGGCGGTGCTGGCCGCGCTGCCGGCAAGCAGCCGGGTGCCGCTGTCCTGGGCCGGCTGGCCGGCGTCGCCGCTGCCGCAACCGGCCAGCGCCAGCGTGAGTCCGAGCGCGAGCGCGGCGGGCAGCGCTGTTTGCCAAGATGATGAAGTCATGGATGTTCCCCTGTGGAGCGCCTGGATGTGAAAACGCCGTCCGTGCCTCGGGCGGCATGGGAGGTCGATTAAGTTGCCTTAATGCAACTTAACACAAAGATAGTGAACGCTGAGGGGAATGTCAACCGTGCAAGTGAAATACACGTAAAAGGCTTGCCAATACTGTATCGCGTATTGGAGGGATGGCTATGGTTGTGGTTGTTCCAACAAGGAACTGCCGGGCAACAGGTGCCCGGCAGCGTGCCATACGGAGGGCCGGCAGCGCCGGCCGCTGCGTCAGTCCTTCAGGTCGGCCGGCACCTTGCCGCCGTTTGCCGCCAGCTTGTTCATCACCTGGCGATGCAGCCAGATGTTCATGCTGGCCGAGTCATTGGTGTCGCCCGAATAGTTCAGCTCGGCTGCCAGTTCCTTGCGCGCCTGCAGGCTGGAATCCAGGCCCAGCAGTTTCAGCAGGTCGACGATCGAGCTGCGCCAGTTCAGTTGCTGGCCCGACTGCGCCTGCATGTTGCTCAGTACCTGTTCCACGTCAACCTGCTGGACGGCGGCCGGTGCGCCGGCGGCCGGAGCCGACTGCGGTGCAGCCTGTGGCGCGGCGGCCGGTGCGGTGCCTGCCGGGGCCTGGGCGGCGCCCTCGTTGGCCGGGTGACGCGAAGGGAAGATCTTGTGGAAGATATCGCCGAGAATGCCCATGTTGTTGCCTCCTTGATTGGTGTTAGCGTTGGTGTTGGCCGGCGAGCCGGCGTCGGAACGGTTCTGGATGCCTTTTGCCATCGCGCCGAGCGCCACTGCGAGGGCGGCGCCGCCGATGGTCTTGATCAGGGTCGGGTGCTGGGCATAGAAGTCGCCCATGCGCTCGACGATGCCCGGATTCTGCTGTTCGGCCTTGGCGGCCAGTTCCTGCACTTGCTCCGGCGACAGTTGTGCCGCCTGCTCAGGTGATACCTTGGCCTGGTCGCCGCCCGCCAGGTTGCCGAACAGGCCACCGGCGACCGAGGACAGCACGCCCGGACTGATGTTGGACAACAGCTGGTTCAGCATGCCGGCGCGCTGCTCGGGATTGCCGTTGCTGAACATCTGGCCGACCATCTGGCTGAACGGCGGCGTCTGGTCCGAGCGCAGTGCTTGGGTGACGCCCTGCGCCAGCGCGGCGAATGGCGAGTTCTGCGCCACGTGGTCGAAATCGTTCTCGGCCTGCGCCGGGTTGGCGTTGGCGCCACCGCCCAGGTATTGGTTCAGCAGGTTGCCCAGATTAAATGACATTGGATTCTCCATTCGTGTAACAGTCGGTGTCCAGAATAGGCCGCCAGGCTGTATCGCTCCGTTCGCAGACTAACGCTGCTCGTCGATTCGTCTTGCCGTCTGGACAGCTTATGGACAGCCGAGCGCTGCCCACGTAAGCTGGCGCCCATGACGCCTTATGCACCGCTGCTGCTGTTCCTGATCCTGTATGCCTGGACCACCTGGGCCTGGGGCGTGCCGGCCATGGTCGGGATGCTCTACCTGGCCGTCAGCGCGCTCTGCTTCGCCGCCTACGCGCTCGACAAGTCGGCCGCACGCCGCAAGGAGCGGCGTACGCCGGAGCGCACGCTGTTGCTGCTGGGCCTGGCCGGCGGCTGGCCGGGCGGCCTGCTGGCCCAGCAATGGCTGCGCCACAAGACGGTCAAGCAGCCGTTCCGCCGCCTGTTCTGGATCACGGTGGCGGTCAATGCCGGCGCCTTCGTCTGGATCGCGCGCAGGCTGCTGGCGCCTATCGACTGACGGACACCACTGGAGGCATGCGCATGTGGCCTTACCCGAAGGTTCTCGCCCACCGCGGCGGCGGCACCCTGGCGCCCGAAAACACGCTGGCCGGCCTGCGCCGCGGCATGGAAGCCGGCTACCGCGCGATCGAATTCGACGTGATGCTGGCGCGCGATGGCGTACCCGTGGTGCTGCACGACCCATTCCTCGGCCGCACCGTGCCCGGTTCCGGCCACGTCTACGACTACGACGCGCACGAACTGGCCGCGCTGGACGCCGGCGGCTGGTTCGCGCGCGCCTACGAGGGCGAGCCGGTGCCGCTGTTCGTCGAGTTTGCCCAGTTCTGCAAGGCGCACGGCGTGTGGATGAACATCGAGATCAAGCCGGCGCCCGGCTACGAGATCGCCACCGGCGGCACGGTCGCGCGCATCGCCGCCGCGCTGTTCGCCGACGAGATCGCGGCGGGCGCGCAGTCTCGGGTGCCGCTGCTGTCGTCCTTCAGCCATTTGTCGCTGGAAGCCGCGCGCGACGTGGCGCCGCAGCTGCCGCGCGCCTGCCTGATGAGCGAACTGGCGCCCGACTGGGAGCGCCGCGCGCGCGAGGTGGAGGCGGTGGCGATCCACACCAACCATCGCCACCTGACGCCGCAGCAGGCCGCCGCCGTGAAAACGGCCGGTTTCGGCCTGTTCTGCTACACGGTCAACGAGCCGGCGCGCGCGCGCGCGTTGCTGGACTGGGGCGTGGAGGCGTTCTGCACCGACCGCATCGATTTGATCGGGCCGAATTTCGCAGGGTGAGGGCTGCGCCGCCGGTCCGGTGCGTATCCAAATATCTATATTCTGCAACATTCGCGGTGCGCTTTTTATAGCAATATAGGCATCTTTATGGCGAACCGGTGCCAATATAAGCCGCCTATATTGATATCCCAATATCCACGCTATAATCGATTTCCTTTATATAGCATGCTGCCTTCATCCGCCCCTACGACATGAAATCCACCGAAATACGCGAAAAGTTTCTCAAGTTCTTTGAGTCCAAAGGCCACACGATCGTCCGCTCCAGCCCGCTCGTGCCGGGCAACGACCCGACGATGTTGTTGACCAACAGCGGCATGGTGCAGTTCAAGGACGTGTTCCTGGGCCTGGATACGCGTCCGTACAAGCGCGCCACCACCGTGCAGCGCTGCGTGCGTGCCGGCGGCAAGCACAACGACCTGGAAAACGTCGGCTACACCGCGCGTCACCATACCTTCTTCGAAATGCTGGGCAACTTCAGCTTCGGCGACTACTTCAAGCGCGATGCGATCCACTTTGCCTGGGAACTGCTGACCAAGGTTTACGCCCTGCCGGCCGACAAGCTGACTGTCACCGTCTACTTCGAGGACGACGAAGCCTACGACATCTGGGCCAATGAAATCGGCGTGCCGAAAGAGCGCATCATCCGCATCGGCGACAACAAGGGTGCGCGCTACGCCTCCGACAACTTCTGGCAGATGGCCGACACCGGCCCGTGCGGACCGTGCACCGAAGTGTTCTACGACCACGGCGCCGACATCTGGGGCGGTCCTCCGGGCTCGCCGGAAGAAGACGGCGACCGCTTCATCGAGATCTGGAACCTGGTGTTCATGCAGTTCAACCGCGACGAACAGGGCGTCCTGACCCCGCTGCCGAAGCCGTCGATCGACACCGGGATGGGCCTGGAGCGCCTGGCAGCGGTGCTGCAGCACGTGCACAGCAACTATGAAATCGACCTGTTCCAGGCCTTGATCCGCGCGGCCGCCCGCGAAACGGGCACCACCGACCTCGAGTCGAAGTCGCTGCGCGTAATCGCCGACCACATCCGCGCTGCATCCTTCCTGATCGTCGACGGCATCATCCCTAGCAGCGAAGGCCACGGCTACGTCCTGCGCCGCATCATCCGCCGCGCGCTGCGCCACGGCCACAAGCTGGGCCAGACGAAACCGTTCTTCTACAAGCTGGTCGAAGACCTCGACATCGAGATGGGCGACGCCTATCCGGAACTGCGCGAAGCCAAGGGCCGCGTGATGCAGACCCTGAAGGCCGAGGAAGAGCGCTTTGGCGAGACCCTCGAAAATGGCATGAAGATCCTGGAAGCCCAGCTGGCCAAGGATCCGCAAAACCTGGATGGCGCCACCGCCTTCACGCTGTACGACACCTATGGCTTCCCGCTCGACCTGACCGCGGACATCTGCCGCGAGCGCAACGTCACGCTAGACGAGGCCGGCTTCACGGCCGCCATGGAACAGCAGAAGAAGACGGCACGCGCCGCCGGCAAGTTCAAGATGGCGGCCGGCGTCGAGTACGCGGGCGAGAAGACCAAGTTCGTCGGCTACGAGTCGCTGGTCCACAACACCCACGTGCTGGCCCTGTACGCGGGCGGCGTGTCGGTGCAGGAACTGCAGGCTGGCCAGGACGGCATCGTGGTGCTGGATACCACTCCGTTCTATGCGGAGTCGGGCGGCCAGGTCGGCGACAAGGGCGTCATCAAAGCCATTGGCGGCGTCTTCGAAGTCGAGGACACGCTGAAGATCCAGGCCGACGTGTTCGGCCACCACGGCATGCTGCAGTCGGGCTCGCTGAAGGTCGGCGACACGGTCGATGCCCAGGTCGACGAGGCCAAGCGCGCGCGCACCATCCGCAACCACTCGGCGACCCACCTGATGCACAAGGCCTTGCGCGAAGTGCTCGGTTCGCACGTGCAACAGAAGGGTTCGCTGGTCGATCCGGACAAGACCCGCTTCGACTTCTCGCACAATGCGCCGCTGACCGCGGAAGAAATCGCCAAGGTCGAGCAGATCGTCAACCGCGAGATCCTGCAAAACCACGCGACCCAGGCCCAGCACATGTCGATGGACGACGCCATCAAGCACGGCGCCATGGCGCTGTTCGGCGAGAAGTACGGCGACACCGTGCGCGTGCTGGACATCGGCTCGTCGAAAGAGCTGTGCGGCGGCGTGCACGTGACCCGCACCGGCGACATCGGCCTGTTCAAGATCGTCTCGGAATCGGGTGTGGCCGCCGGCATCCGCCGTGTCGAGGCCGTGACCGGCGAGGGCGCGCTGGCGCTGGTGCAGGCGATCAACCGCAAGCTGACGGAAGCCGCCGGCGCGCTGAAGACCAGCCCGGACGAGCTGCCGTCGCGCATCGCCCAGGTGCAGGACCAGGTGAAGTCGCTGGAAAAGGAAATCGCCGCGCTGAAGTCGAAGCTGGCTGCAGGGCAGGGCGACGAACTGGTGACCCAGGCCATCGAGGTCAACGGCATCAAGGTGCTGGCGGCAACGATGGAAGGCGCCGACGTGGCCGGCCTGCGCGAGACCATGGACAAGCTGAAGGACAAGCTCGGGACGGCCGCCATCGTGCTGGCGTCTGTGCTTGAGGGCAAGGTCAGCCTGATCGCCGGCGTCACCGCGGATGCCACCGGCAAGGTCAAGGCGGGCGAGCTGGTCAACTTCGTCGCCAAGCAGGTCGGCGGCAAGGGTGGCGGCCGTGCGGACATGGCCCAGGCCGGCGGTACCGATCCTGCTGCGCTGCCGCAAGCGCTCGCGGGCGTGGCCGGCTGGGTGACCGAGCGCGTCGGCGCTTGAGCCTGATCGCTCCGCCATTCCTGTGGCGGAGCGCGCGTAACAGGTAGGGTGGACGGCAAAGCCAGCTGGGCGCACCCGTCCACCCTACGCATCAGGTACCGCGGCATGTACGCCTACCACAAGCTTTCTCACCAATTCTATCCAGCCGTCAATTCTTCCCCGCTGTCAAGGTCTTGTTGTTGGTGCAACACAACACAGGTACCGTATTTTGATGCGCCGCGTCATAATCCTGCAATTGGAGTAGTATGCACAGTGCAGGGCATATGCCCACCAACACGCAGGCAATATCGATGACTGAAACCATAATCGACCCCGGTACCATCGAGTATCGGAAGGATCTGGATGCGCGCGGCTTGAGCTGCCCGCTGCCGATCCTCAAGGCCAAGAAGGCGCTCGCCGAACTGGCAAGCGGTGAAGTGCTGCGGATCGTGGCCACCGACACCGGCTCGGTACGCGACTTCCAGGCATTCGCCAAACAGACCGGCAACGCGCTCCTGGCGCATACCAACCTCAACGGCGAATTCACGTTCTGGCTGCGTCGCAAGTAACCGAACGTCAACGCTGTTCCGACGTCCCGCAAGGCGGGGCAAGCGCCCCGTCAAGCTTCTGATCTTTCCCTGAAAAAATGACCCCGGTGTAAATTAGGGGAATTCCTCTAAGTCAAAAACGCACGATCGTGCTTTAATTCTGCTCTGAACGGAATTTGCTTTTATAATTCGGATCATTTTAGTCAGTCACTTATTCATTTTCCAAAGGCCCACTATGAAAGTCCTGGTACCCGTCAAACGCGTGGTCGACTATAACGTCAAGGTCCGCGTCAAGTCCGACGGCAGCGGTGTCGATATCGCCAACGTCAAAATGTCGATGAACCCGTTCGACGAGATCGCGCTGGAAGAAGCGACCCGCCTCAAGGAAGGCGGCAAAGTGACCGAAGTCGTGGCGGTGACCTGCGGCGTGACCCAGGCCCAGGAAACCCTGCGCACCGGCATGGCGATCGGCGCCGACCGCGGCATCCTGGTCGAGACCAGCGCCGAGATCGAGCCCCTGGGCGTGGCCAAGGTCTTGAAGGCACTGGCCGACAAGGAACAGCCGCAACTGATCATCCTCGGCAAGCAGGCGATCGACGACGATTCGAACCAGACCGGCCAGATGCTGGCTGCGCTGCTGGGCTGGCCGCAAGCGACCTTCGCCTCGAAAGTGGTGCTGGAAGACGGCAAGGTCACCGTGACCCGCGAAGTCGACGGCGGCCTGGAAACCGTGGCCCTGACCCTGCCGGCCATCGTCACCACCGACCTGCGCCTGAACGAGCCGCGCTACGTGACGCTGCCGAACATCATGAAGGCCAAGAAAAAGCCGCTGGAAACCATCAAGCCGGAAGACCTGGGCGTCGATGTAACTCCGCGCCTGAAGACCCTGAAAGTGGCCGAGCCGGCCAAGCGCTCGGCAGGCATCAAGGTGCCGGACGTGGCGACCCTGGTGGCCAAGCTGCGCACCGAAGCCAAAGTCATCTAATCTTAATATTATGAGCGTCTAACAGAAGCCCCAGGGCAAGGCGCACCGTCGAAGACAGTACGCAAGTACGGCGAGACGATGCAACGCGGCCATGGGGATTTTGTCAGGCGCGAAAAGGAACATCATGGTCGCACTGGTAATTGCAGAACACGACAACGCCTCCCTGAAGGCAGTCACCCTGAACACCGTCACCGCCGCGTCGCAATGCGGCGGCGAGGTCCACATCCTGGTCGCCGGCGCGGGCTGCGGCGCCGTCGCCGAACAGGCCGCCAAGGTGGCCGGCGTGTCGAAAGTGCTGGTCGCCGACGCGCCGCACTTCGCCGACGGCCTGGCCGAGAACGTCGCCGAGCAGATCCTGGCGGTTGCAGGTTCGTACTCGCACATCCTGGCCCCGGCCTCGGCCTTCGGCAAGAACATCCTGCCGCGCGTCGCCGCCAAGCTGGACGTGGCCCAGATCTCGGAAATCACCAAGGTCGATGCACCCGACACCTTCGAGCGCCCGATCTACGCCGGTAACGCGATCGCCACCGTGCAGTCGACGGACAGCGTCAAGGTCATCACCGTGCGCGGCACCGGCTTCGACGCCGCCGCAGCGGAGGGTGGTTCGGCCGCCGTCGAGACCGTGTCGTCGGTTGCCGATTCCGGCAAGTCGGCTTTCGTCGGCCGCGAACTGGCCAAGTCGGACCGTCCGGAACTGACCGGCGCCAAGATCGTCGTCTCCGGCGGCCGCGGCATGGGCTCGGGCGACAACTTCAAGATCCTGGAGCCGCTGGCCGACAAGCTGGGCGCGGCCATGGGCGCCTCGCGCGCCGCGGTCGACGCCGGCTACGTGCCGAACGACTGGCAGGTCGGCCAGACCGGCAAGATCGTCGCGCCGACGCTGTACATCGCCGTCGGCATTTCGGGCGCGATCCAGCACCTGGCCGGCATGAAGGATTCGAAGACCATCGTCGCCATCAACAAGGATCCGGAAGCGCCGATCTTCTCGGTGGCCGATTACGGCATCGTCGGTGACCTGTTCGAGGTGGTGCCGGCGCTCGTAAACGAGCTGGGCTGATCATTTGCCGAAGGTGGATGGCACGCATGTCCACCAAGCTATCAACGTCGTTCCCGCGCAGGCGGGAACCCAAGTTTTACGTGGTCCACTGGCGCTTGCCGCAGCGGGCGCGCAAGCAAACTTGGGTTCCCGCCTGCGCGGAAACGACGTTGTCATATGTAACGTCTAAATAAAACATTCAGGAGACCAAGGTGAGCTACAACGCCCCTCTGAAAGACATGCTGTTCGTCGTCAACGAACTGGCCAACCTGGCCGAGATCAACCAGCTGCCCGGCTGCGAGGACGCGACCCCGGATACCGTCGAAGCGGTGCTGGAGGAGAGCGCGAAATTCTGCGGCGGCGTGGTTGCCCCGCTGAACCACCCTGGCGACAGGGAACCGAGCTTCTGGCACGACGGCCAGGTCACCACCTCGAAGGGCTTCAAGGAAGCCTTCCGTGCCTTTGCCGACGCCGGGTGGCAGGGTGTGCAGCATCCGGCCGAGTTCGGCGGCCAGGGCTTGCCGAAGCTGGTCGCGACCCCGTGCATGGAGATGCTGCACGGTGCCAACCTGGCGTTCGCGCTGGTCGCGCTGCTGACCGACGGCGCCATCGAGGCGCTGCTGACCGCCGGCACCGACGCCCAGAAGGCGCGCTACATCGCGCCGCTGATCAGTGGCCAGTGGACCGGCACCATGAACCTGACCGAGCCGCAGGCCGGCTCGGACCTGGCCGCGGTGCGCACCCGCGCCGTGCCGCAGGGCGACGGCACCTACAAGATATACGGCACCAAGATCTACATCACCTACGGCGAGCACGACATGGCCGAGAACATCATCCACCTGGTACTGGCGCGCACGCCCGATGCGCCCCCGGGCGTGAAGGGGATCTCGCTGTTCATCGTGCCGAAGTTCCTGGTGAATGACGACGGTTCCCTGGGCGAGCGCAACGATGCGCACTGCGTGTCGATCGAGCACAAGCTCGGCATCAAGGCCAGCCCGACCGCGGTGCTGCAGTTCGGCGACGGCGGCGGCGCCATCGGCACCCTGGTCGGCGAGGAAAACCGCGGCCTCGAATACATGTTCATCATGATGAACGCGGCCCGTTTCGGCGTCGGCATGCAGGGCGTTGGCCTGGCCGAGCGCGCCTACCAGCAGGCTGCCGCCTTCGCCAAGGAGCGCGTGCAGTCGCGCGCCGTCGAGGGCTCGAGCGGGCCGGTCGCCATCATCCACCACCCGGACGTGCGCCGCATGCTGATGTCGATGCGCGCCCAGATCGAGGCGGCACGCGCGCTGGCCTACGTCGGCGCCGGCCTGTCGGACCTGGCGCACAGCCATCCGATTGATGCGACCCGCAAGGCCAACCTGGCGGTCTACGAATACCTGGTGCCGGTGATCAAGGGCTGGTCGACCGAGATGAGCGAAAACGTCACGCGCGACGGCGTGCAGGTGCATGGCGGCATGGGCTTCATCGAAGAGACCGGCGCTGCCCAGCACTACCGCGATGCCAAGATCCTGACCATCTATGAAGGCACGACCGCGATCCAGGCCAACGACCTGGTCGGCCGCAAGACCGTGCGCGACGGCGGGACGGTGGCGAAAGCGATCATCGCCCAGGTGCGCGCCACCGAGGCGGCATTGAGCGAACGGCAGGGCGCCGACTTTGCCGCCATCCGCGGCCAGTTGGCGGCCGGCAGCGCGGCCTTGGAAGCGGTGGTCGACTTCGTGGTCGCCAATACCAAATCCGATCCGCGCGCCGTGTTCGCCGGCAGCGTGACTTACCTGAAGCTGGCCGGCATCGTGCTGGGCGGCTGGCAGATGGCGCGCGCGGCGCTGGCCGCACAGCAGAAGCTCGATGGCGGCGATGGCGACGTGGCGTTCTACCGCGCCAAGATCGCCACCGCGCGCTTCTTTGCCGATCACGTGCTGTCGCAGGCGGACGGGATGCGCCATGCGATCGTCGAGGGCAGTGCCGGCGTGCTGGCGCTGGACGTCGACCAGTTCTGAGCCGGGCAGCTTCGCAGGCACCGAAAAGCGGCCCCATGTGGGCCGCTTTTTGTTGGCCGCTCAAGCCATCGCAGCCGACAACTTATCTTTAGGCCGCCAGCGCCGCCCTCGCCACGTCCGGCTCGCCGCTCAACCTGAGGAGATCCGTCAGCATCCGCAGCGGAATCGACTGCCCCATCGCGACCATGCCCGCGTCGTTCGGGTGCAGGTGGTCGCCCGAATCGTAGGCGGGCAGCATGCGCGCCGGGTTGGCCGGGTCGCGCACGGCCGCATCGAAGTCGATCACGCCATCCCACTCGCCGCTGCTGCGGATCCAGTTGTTGACCGCCTGCCGGATGGCCTCGCGTGCCGGTGTGAAATAGCCGGCGATCGTGGTGTCACCGAACGGCGTGATGGTGGCGCCGTAGATGTTGAGCGACTTCTCGCGCGCACGCGCGATCAGCTGGCGGTAGCCCTGGAGCAGCGCCGGCTCGGTGACTTCCTCGGACGCCGGCGAGATCGACACCGGCTGGCCGAGGTCGTTCACGCCCAGCAGGACGATGACGGCTTCCACCCCGGGCTGGGCCAGCACGTCGCGGTCGAAGCGCGTGAGGGCAGCCTGGCCGAACAGCGGACCGATCCCCTCGAAGCTGCCGATGGTCGCATTTCCTGGATTCAGCAGGCGGTTGCCGCCGATGCCGGCGTTCACCACGCCGAGGCGGAACAGGCGGTCGTACTGGCGCAGGCGCAGCGACAGGATGTCGGGCCAGCGGCGGTTGGCGTCGACGGTCGTGACCGCGCCGTCGGTGATCGAGTCGCCCAGGGTGACGATGGCCCCGGCGCGGCCCGTCCAGACGCTGACCCCGCTCAGGAAATGCCAGGACGTGGTGGTCGACGCACCGGCGAGGGCAGGGGCGCCGGCCGCATTCCCGGCCACGATGTAGTTGGTCTGGAAGGCCGAGCCGTGCAGGGTGGTCGCAGTGGCCGGCTGCGGCAGGTAGATGCTGATGGCGAGGTCGACCAGCGGCGGCAGGTTGAGATCGACCGGGTCGGAGAGCGCCGGCGCACCCGGCGGGATCACGATCGAGGGCTGGCCCCCGAAGGTCAGCACGCGGCCGGAGGCAGGATCGATGCTGCTGCCGGTCGTCCGGCGCGCGACATGGGCGGCCCCGATGGTCAGCGGCGTGGTGCCGAACTCGTTGGAAAAGCACACCCGCACCCGGTTGCCGCCGATGCTGGCATGGACGATCTGGCGCAGGGTTTGGTTGGTGAGGTCGATGGGCGCTGCCTGCGGGGGAAGCGCCGCGCCGGTGGGGGAGGCGCCCCAGGTGCCGACCCAGCGGTCCGCGGCCCACACATCGCCCGATCGGTCCTGGGCCACGGCCGGTCCAGCGAACGGAGCCGCCGCCAGCGCCAGAGGCGCCGCCGCGCCCAGCCTGAGGAAGCTGCGTCTGCCGTTCGGCGCGGTCGTGTTGCTGGTGTTCCTGTGCTTGTTCATCTTGGTCTCCTCTGGTCGACAGATGGTCTGCGGGACGCGTTGTGCGCTGCGCGGATACGAAAGATCAGTATAGAGACCCGGTTTGTGCGGACGGCGGAGCGCGGTAGGACAACGTCCATGGCCGCGCTCAGAAACTACTCAAAACGGGTTCGGAAACGACCGAAAACAGTAAAAACTTGATGAGTCAGCTTGTCGAAGCAGGCGCCTCAGTAAACCCGCCAGGTGACACGTCGTGCGAGCGAAACCTGACAGCGGCGATCGTTATTGTGGCCAGGCCACAGGCTGATCCAGACGCCGCGATCCCGGGAACCTGTCCCGGCATGCGCATCGGCGCTACACGGCTGGCAGACAAGCGCTTGCCAGGCGGCGAACGAATTTCGACAAAGAATATTTAATTAAAAGACATATTTTCTATCTGAAATTTGCACAAAACCATGTATCGAAGTATTTAGTTTGGCTCAAAGCGGACTCATCCAAAGAGAATAACTTGGAACTCAGGCCGTGCATGAGCCACGCGGCCTACCTTCCAAGTCGGCTCATTGAGGAGAAGCATCATGGGTACCGAACAATACAAGGACGACCGTGACGACGACAAGGATTGCGGCCACGGGCACGACCACGACCACGACCACGGCCACGATGACGACAAGGGCCACGAGCACGAGCACCATAAATTGTGCAAGTGCAGGAAGGAACGCGACGAGTACAAGAAAGAACGCGACGATTACAAGAAGGAGCGCGACGGCTACAAGAAGGAACGCGACGATTACAAGAAAGAGCGCGACGAGTACAAGAAGGAAGGCGACGAGTGGAAGAAGGTGGCCTGGAAATACAAGAAGGAGCGCGACGAGTACAAGGGCTTCCTGCGGGCTGCCCTGGAGCGCCTGGGCGTCGCGGTGCGCAAGCTGGATCACCTGCTCGATGACCTCGTCGATGACAGCAAGAAGATCGGCAAGGACCACGACAAGGATGATGACAAGGAGGGCGACAAGGACCACGACAAGAGCGACGACTGATCCTGCGCCGGCGGTCCTTGCGGGCCGCCCAGTGCCGCCGCAACTTCCGGGCGGCACGGTGTCCAATGACTGACGCGCCAGTTCTGTACGTGTATCCGCATGCGGTACGGCGAATTGTTGTGCCATTCCGCCCCGGAAATGGCATTGCTGGCGCACTTGCGTTTCCTTAACCGGAATGCATGAGATGACCTCCTAGAATTCCTGACTACGCACCCCGCATACGCGTCCCTGGGTGCATGGCCAACCAAAGGAGCGTCCATGTTTTCCATGAAGCCCAGTACGGCGTTGCCGCTGTCGATTGCCTTTGCGGCGCTGTCCACGCTGGCCGCCTGTGGCGGCAGCAGCCATTCCAGCCCGGTCGCGGTCGATCCGCAACCCCCGACACAACCCGCGCCGACCCCGCCGGCCCCGCCCACCCAGCCGGCCCCGCCGCCGCCGGTCGATCCGGCGCCCACGCCCGGCTCTCCCGAACTCACGCTCGAGCCCGGCTACACGTCGATCTCGTCCACCACCAGCTTCAGCCAGCCCAACTGGCCGGCCTGGAGTCACAGCGGCACGGCCAGCGTCGACGGCGTCGGCTGCGCCCAGAGCGAGACCTACCACACGCACGCCTTGCTGACGGTGTACCGTAACGGCGTGCGGCTGGCGCTGCCGGATTCGATCGGGCGCGGCAGCGGCTGCAACTATGAAATGCACACCCATGACGGCTCCGGCGTGCTGCACATCGAGACCGACGTGCCGCGTACTTTCACGCTGGGCCAGTTCCTGTCGCTGTGGGGGCAGGGCATCGGTGGCGGCGCCATCCTCGGCATGCCGGGCCCGGCGCGCTATTACGTGATCGGCAACGAGACGATTACGCCGGTCACGACGGACCCGGCCGCGCTCCCGCTGGCCGCGCATACGGAGATCGTGGTCATTCTCGGTACGCCGCCGGCCGCCTTGCCGCGCTACGACTGGGCCGGCAGCGGCCTGTAGCACTCAGCACTCATTCAGGCGTGAGTCAGCCGTAGGCGCCGCCCGTGTACAGCAGGTCGAACAGGCGCGCGATGGCGGCGATCAGGGCGGTGGCGCCGACCAGCATCGTCAGCACGAGCAGCAGTGCCAGCGGCCAGCGCGAATGCGACGTACGAACGCTGCCGGGGTTGTGGCGCGCATCCCAGCGTTCGTCCGGCGTCAGGCCGATCACCAGCGCTTCGAGGAAGCCGGCGAGCCAGGACACGATCAGCGGCAGCAGCACATAGAAGGGGTTCGGTGCGTGGCCCAGGCCATAGACCATGCCGGTCGCCGGAATACTGCATATGTGCAGCAGGCCAATACGGTCGACGCTGCCATGCAGGTAGAAGCGGTGCGCCCCCACGCCGCCGAGCAGGAAGGCGAGGGCGGTGGCGAGGGTCTTGTTCTTGTGCGGCTGCATCGGCTATGGCGACTTGTCGTTGTAGAAAGGAAAGCCCTCAGTATCGTTCAAAATTGTGTGCGAAGCACGTTGTTTCCAGTACGCCCGCAGAGGGCAAGCTGTGTGGGCATCTTCATGGGCAGGTAGCGCTCTAGCACAAAATAAGCGATAATGCTGGATTCGGCCGGGACTGCGCCCCCAGCTAATGTTACTTTTTAGATAAACGCTTGCTGTTGCACGGCGTGGCGGGCTATAATCGTCGGCTTTCTCCGTCCAGTACATTTTTTGGAAATATTATGGTCGTTATTCGTTTGGCTCGTGGTGGTGCAAAAAAGCGCCCGTTCTACAACATCGTTGCAACCGATTCGCGTAATCGTCGCGATGGCCGTTTCATCGAGCGCATCGGTTACTACAACCCGATGGCTTCGGGCAAGGAAGTTGGCCTGAACATCACCGCTGACCGTCTGGCCTACTGGCAAGGCGTTGGCGCACAACTGTCGCCGACCGTTGCTCGCCTGGTCGCTGGCCAGCAGCCGGTTGCTGCTTAATCAGCAATCAGCAAGGTAGTACTGGTTTGATCGATTCAGCAGCAAGCTCGCAACAGGGAATCACGGCGGTTCCCGACGACCTGGTCCAGGTCGGGCACGTGACCGGCGCCTACGGGCTGCGCGGTGCGATCCGTGTGACGCCGTATTCGCTGGATGCGGATGCGCTGCTGAACGTGAAAACCTGGTGGCTGAACAAGCCGTCGCTGCACGCCGTCACGGTGCGGACTGCAAAGTTCCATAGCGGCGACGTCACCGCCACGCTGGTCGACTTGAGCGACCGCGATCTGGCCGAGGCGCTGAAAGGCGCCACCGTGCAAGTCTCGCGCGCCGATTTTCCGGCGCTGTCGGAGGACGAGTATTACTGGAGCGACCTGATTGGCCTGGACGTCGTGAACCTGCAGGGCGAAGCGCTCGGCAAGGTCACCGACCTGATGCACAACGGTGCACAGTCCATCCTGCGCATCACGCCCGTTCCCGCGGCCGGTGTGCCTCTCGATGCCAAGGTGGAAGAGCGCCTGGTGCCGTTCGTGGACCAGTTCGTCAAGACCGTCGACCAGAATGCAAAACTGATTACCCTGGATTGGGGCCTGGATTATTAATCCGATCCCGATCACGAAGCGAGGTCCCGATGCAGTTTGACGTCGTGAGCTTGTTTCCCGAAATGTTTGCGGCGTTGACGCAGTCGGGTGTGACCCGGCGCGCGCACGAGCAAGGGCTGTGGAACCTGTCGATCTGGAATCCACGCGATTTCACGCAGGACCGTCACCGCACCGTCGACGATCGCCCCTACGGCGGCGGTCCCGGCATGGTGATGCTGGCCCGCCCGCTCGAAGCGACCATCAATGCGGCAAAGCAGCGTCAGATCGACCTCGGCTTGCCCGCGCCGCGCGTGGTGTTCATGTCGCCGCAAGGCAAGCCGTTGACGCACGAACGTGTGATGGCATTGAAAGACGAGCCTGGACTGGTCGTGTTGTGCGGCCGCTACGAAGCGGTCGACCAGCGCTTGCTGGACCGGGTGGTCGATGAGGAAATCTCCCTCGGCGACTTCGTGCTGTCCGGCGGGGAAATCCCGGCGATGGCATTGATGGATGCCGTGGTGCGGCATATTCCCTGTGTGCTGGGCGACGATGCCTCGGCGGTCGAAGACAGTTTCGTCAACGGCCTGCTCGATTCGCCGCATTACACGCGTCCGGAAGTGTACGAGGGCGTGGCCGTGCCGCCGGTGCTGATGGGCGGGAACCATGCCGAGATCACCAAGTGGCGCCGCCAGCGCATGCTGGAGGCGACCGCGAGGAAACGGCCCGATCTGCTGGACAAGGCGCGCGGCGCCGGTCAGCTGAACAAGGCCGACGAGAAATTCCTGGCAGGCCTGGTCGCGGAAACGGACCAGCCTGCTGGATAAGAGATTTGCACAGGCATCAGCTTGTGCGAAACCTGCGGGCAACTGCCCGTGTGTTCAACCCCATCCTCTACCGGGCTCATAACCGAACTCACAGCGTGGGTTCAAGCGCCGGCAAGATGGCTTTTGGAGTGTTAAAAATGGATCTGATCCAGCAACTCGAGCAAGAAGAAATTGCGCGCCTCGGCCGCAACATCCCTGATTTCGCACCGGGCGACACCGTTGTCGTCAGCGTCAACGTCGTCGAAGGCAACCGCAAGCGCGCCCAGGCATACGAAGGCGTCGTCATCTCGCGTCGTAACCGCGGCCTGAACTCGAACTTCATCGTTCGCAAGATCTCGTCGGGCGAAGGCGTCGAGCGTACGTTCCAGCTGTACTCGCCGCTGATCGCTTCGATCGAAGTCAAGCGTCGTGGCGACGTGCGTCGTGCGAAGCTGTACTACCTGCGCGAGCGTTCGGGCAAGTCGGCACGTATCAAAGAAAAACTGCCGCAACGCAAGGTCGCTGCTACTGCTGCCAAGTAATAGCTCTTGTCGTAAAGAAAAGGCATCCAGTGGATGCCTTTTTCTTTATGGGTTGCTCATTCATCGGCATCACCTTGTAAAGAATATTGTGGCAAAACAGCATATCGATCCCCAGCGCTTGCCGGTCGATGCGATCGCCGGCGAAGCGGCCCTGCCGGCCGAGCGCCTGGACGCCGCCTGGCTGCGCCGCCGCCTGGCGCACCCGCTGGCCTGGGAGCCCGAGCTGCCGGAAGACCTGCTTTTCCGCCTCGGCAAACTCAGGCGCGCCTCGGTATTGATCCCCCTGGTCCAGCGTCCCGAAGGCTTGACCGTGCTGCTGACCCAGCGTACTGCCCACCTGTCGGCCCACCCCGGCCAGGTCAGTTTTCCCGGCGGCAGTGCCGAAGCCGAGGACTCGTCGCCGATCGAAACCGCGCTGCGCGAAAGCGAAGAGGAAATCGGCCTGCAGCGCCGCCATGTCGAGATCATCGGCGTGCTGCCCGACCACGCCACCGCCTCCAAATTCCTGGTCACGCCGGTGATCGGCCTGGTCACGCCGCCGTTCGACCTGCGCGCCGATCCGGGCGAGGTGGCCGAGATCTTCGAAGTGCCGCTGGCCTTCCTGATGGACGGCATGCACCACCAGCGCATGTCCTTCGACCTGCCGGACGGGGGCGGGCGCCGCAGTTTCTATGCGATGCCGTACGAGCGCTTCTTCATCTGGGGGGCGACGGCGGGGATGTTGCGCAACCTGTTTCACCTGCTGCGGGTCTGAAGCAGACGGCGCCGACGCCGTCGCCCTGCGAAGGCGTCAAGCATGCCACCGGCATTCTTGCCCCTGAGTTGCACCTGGGCCTGCGGCATGCGACAAATAGTACGCTTCGACCTTGGCCCCTTGCCTTGGCAGGGCGACGGCCGATCGGACTGACCGATCGGCCGTCGATTGCTTCTAACGGTCCTCTGCGCTATCGTAGCGGCAGATGAAGTCTGGCAACAAATACCAAGGACCCGTGCATGACATTTTTTTCCATCCTGTGCGCGCTGCTCATCGAGCAGCTGAAGCCCCTGCGCGCGGATAACCAGATCTACGCCGAGATCAAGCGCTTTGCCATGCGCATCGAAGGCTGGTTCAATGCCGGCCAGGTGAGCCACGGGCGACTGGGCTGGTTCCTGGTGATCGGCGGCCTGATGCTACCGACCGTGACCGTGTACTGGGTCTTGCTGCACTATAACTGGGTGTTTGCGGCGTTTGCCTGGAATGTGCTGATCGTCTATCTGACGCTCGGATTCCGCCACTACAGTCATTATTTCACCACCATCCAGTTCGCCCTGAACGCGGGCGACGACGCCACCGCGCGCACCCTGTTGGCCGAATGGGCCCGCGTCGACACCACCGGCATGGACAGCACCGAAATCGCGCGCCTGGCCGTCGAAAAATCCCTGATCACGACACACCGCAACGTGTTCGGCGTGTTCTTCTGGTTCCTGATGCCGCTCGGCCCGGCCTGTGCCGTCATGTACCGGGTATCCGAATACCTGGCGCGCGCCTGGAACGAGCCGGACCACATGCGCAACGAAGCCTTCGGCGAATTCGCCGCGCGCGCGTTTTACTGGATCGACTGGATCCCGGTGCGCCTGACCGCGATCGCCTTTGCCGTGGTCGGCAATTTCGAGGACGCCATCTATGCCTGGCGCAACTTTGCCCACCGCTGGACGGACGAGTCGCGCGGCATCATCCTGTCCGCCGGCGGTGGCGCCATGGGCGTGCGCCTGGGTACGCCGCTCGAGACCGCGGCGCGTGTGCTGACGCCGGATGCGGCCACCGTCGACCTGTCCGACAGCGAGGCCGACATGCTGCCCGGCGAAGAGCCGAACGTGCGTTCGCTCCAGAGTACGGTAGGCCTGGTCTGGCGCGCACTGTTATTATGGATGCTGCTCCTGCTGCTGCTGTCGGGTGCCGTCCTGCTGGGTTGACGAGATTGCCGGAAGCGGGCCACTGCCCGCTTCGGCCAAGAGGGCTCGTCGGCAAGTCTTCTATAAGATATAATACCGGCGTTGTTCTTATCCACGCTTCATGTTTCAGTAAGCTGCACTATGGCCGATTTACCGCAAACCGGGAAAGAACGCGCCGACGAGTTCTTCATTCTCGGCGTGACAAGCAAGGGCCGGCAGTTCCGTCCGAGTGATTGGGCCGAACGCCTGTGCGGCGTGATGTCGTGTTTTCGCCCGCCCGGCAGTGGTGGACGCAATGCCCACCTGCAATTCTCGCCTTACGTCTACCCGACCGTCGTCAACGGCGTCAAGGCCGTCGTGGTCAACAATGCCCTCAAGAGCGTCGAGCCGTTGGCTTACCACTTCGTGGTGAACTTTGCCAAGGACAACGACCTGCAGCTCGCCGAAGCCTGCTACGTACCGCCCCCCGAAGAAAAGAAAACTTGATTGTTCCCCCGACAGCTTTGATTGCCATCAAAGCTGGATACCCTTCGCGGGTTAGCCTGATAGCTTGCGCGAGGAGGGGACGGTCATGGAAGTCAGGACATTGTGCACCGCCGATGCGGTCTGTTGCGGCCGCTACGAAAGCGTGCAGGGTGCGGCGTTGCTGATGCGCAAGCACCACGTCGGCGACGTCGTCGTGGTCGACGATCCGGACGGCGAGCGCACCCCGGTCGGCATCATCACCGACCGCGATATCGTGGTCTCCGTCATCGCCCTCGGCCTCGATCCGGTCGGGCTCGAAGTCGGCGACATCATGAGCGACGACCTGCTGGTCGCCGGCGAACACGACGATCCCTATCTGACCATCGAACACATGCGCCTGCGCGGCATTCGCCGTGTGCCGGTGGTCACCGAGAACGGCAACCTGGCCGGCATCGTCAGCGCCGACGACCTGCTTGCCTTCCTGGCCGAGGAAATGGAAGAGCTGTCGCGCATCAGTCCTTACCAGCAACAGCACGAGCGCAGAGCACGGCAATAACATGCGTTAACCAGCGTCCAGCACGGTAAGCCTGCCCTAAGTCACCGTCTGTTACCATCCTGAACGCCTGCCATGCCCATGGCGGCGCCGGACAACTTACAGACGGAACAAAATGCGCTCGATGTTTTCTCCACGCGGCCTCGCTGCGTCACTGGCCCTGGTGGGCCTCTCTTTTGTTGCGAACGGCCCGGCCTGGGCACTCGATCTGCCCAAGGGCGTCGTCCAGGGCCCCTCGGTCGAAGGCATCACCGAATACCGCCTCCCGAACGGCCTGAAAGTCCTGCTGTTCCCTGATTCCTCGCGCCCGACCGTCACCGTCAACGTGACTTACCTGGTCGGCTCGCGCCACGAGAACTACGGCGAAACCGGCATGGCCCACCTGCTCGAGCATCTGATGTTCAAGGGCAGTCCGAAACACCCGGACATCACCGCCCAGTTCGCCGACCGCGGCATGCAGTTCAACGGCACCACCTCGCTCGACCGCACCAATTATTATGAGGTATTCCAGGCTTCCAACGACAATCTGCAATGGGCGCTGCAGATGGAAGCCGACCGCATGACCCATTCGAACATCGCCAGGAAGGATCTCGATTCCGAGATGACGGTGGTGCGCAATGAGTACGAAAACGGCGAGAACTCGCCCAGCGCCGTGCTGATGAAGCGCATGCAGAACATCGCCTACGACTGGCATTCCTACGGCCGTTCGACCATCGGCAACAAGAGCGACATCGAAAACGTCAAGATCGGCAACTTGCAGAATTTCTACCGCACCTATTACCAGCCGGACAATGCCGTGCTGCTGGTGGCGGGCAAGTTCGATCCCGCGCAGACGCTCTTGTCGATCAACCGCCTGTTCGGCGCGATCCCGAAGCCGAAACGCACGCTGCCGGAATTCTGGACCGTCGAGCCGACCCAGGACGGCGAGCGCAGCTTCGAAGTGCGGCGCCAGGGCGACGTGCAGATGGTCGCGGTCGGCTACAAGATCCCGTCCGGCCTGCACGACGACAGCGACGTGCTGAACTTTGCCAGCACCATCCTCGGCGAGGGGCCGAGCAGCCGCCTGCACAAGCTGCTGGTCGAGAGCGGCAAGGCGAGCCAGGTGTTCGCCTTCCCGCAGACCGGCTACGCCCCGGGCCTGCAATACTTCGGCGCGGTGGTCAAGAAGGGCGAGCCGCTCGAGCCGGTGCGCCAGGCGCTGACCCAGGCCATCGAGGACTTCGCGCAACACCCGCCGACGCCGGAAGAGATGGAACGCACCCGGCGCGGCTACCTGAACGAGATCGAGCGCAGCCTGAACGATCCGCAGCAGGTCGGCGTGGCGCTGTCGGAAGTGATCGCGCTGGGCGACTGGCGCCTGTTCTTCGTCGGACGCGACCGCGTGCCGACCATCACCGCCGAGCAGGTGGCGGCCGCGGCAGGACGCTACTTCAAGCGCGACAACCGCGTGACCGGCAGCTTCATCCCCGACGACAAACCACAACGCGCCGTGATTCCGCCGGCGCCCAGTGTCGCCAGCCTGCTCAAGGATTTCAAGCCGCAGGCGTCGACCCTGAGCGCCGAGGACTTCGAGCCGACCCAGGCCAACATCATGAAGCGCACCACCCTGACCACCGCGGGCGGGGTCAAGCTGGCGCTGCTGCCGAAGAAAAACCGCGGCCAGACCGTCACCGTCGACCTCAACCAGCACTTCGGCGACGAGCAGAATTTGTTCGGCAAGGGCGCCATCCCTGGTTTGACCGCGGCCATGCTGACCCGTGGCACCACCCAGTATGACCGCGTGCAGCTGGCCGATGCCTTCGACAAGCTCAAGATCGCCGGCAGCCCGACCCACTTCCAGACCACGCGCGAGAACCTGCCGGAAGCGCTGAAGCTGGTGGCCCACGTGCTGCGCGAGCCGAGCTTCCCGGCGGCCGAGTTCGAGCAACTGCGGCGGCAGTCGCTGGTGTCGCTGGATGCCAGCCGCAGTGAACCGCAGAACGTGGCCTCGCGCGCGCTGAACGAACACTTCGATATCTATCCGAAGGGCGATATCCGCCATGAAACGACGCTCGACGAAGACGTGGCCGACATCCAGGCCGCCAAGCTGGACGACCTGAAGGCCTTCCACCGCGACTTCTATGGCACCGTGCCGGCCGAGATGGCGATCGTCGGCGATTTCGATCCACAGGCCATCACGCCGCTGGTCGATCAATTGTTCGGCGCCTGGAAAGCCCCGATGCACGTGGCGCCGGTGCTGCGCAAGCATGCCGCCATTGCACCGATCCACCAGACCCTGAACACGCCGGACAAGGAAAACGGCTTCTATACGGCGCGCATGAACCTGGACCTGAACGTCGAGGATCCCGACTATCCGGCGCTGATGCTGGCCGACTACATCTTTGGCGGTGGCGGCGGGCTCAAGTCGCGCCTGATGGACCGGATCCGCCAGAAAGAGGGCCTGTCCTACGGCGGCGGCACCCAGCTGGTCGCCGGTGACCTCGACCGCGCCGGCATGTTCGCGGTCAGCGCCATCGCCGCCCCGCAGAACCTGGCCAAGGTCGATGTCGCCGTGCGCGAGGAACTGGCGCGCGCCGTCAAGGATGGCTTCACCAATGCGGAACTCGCCGGCGCCAAATCCGGGCTGATGCAGCAGCGTATCCAGACCCGTGCCGAAGACGGTGCACTGGCGGCCGGCTGGACTTCGTATCTGTACCGCGGCCGCACCTTCGAATGGTCGGCGGCGTTCGAGCAGCGCCTGATGGCGGTCACGCTGCCACAGCTGAACGCGGCCTTCCGCAAGGCCCTTGATCCATCGAAGCTGTCGGTGGTAATGGCAGGCGATCAAGCCAAGGCCGGCGGCAAGCGCTGAACAGGAGGGGTGGCTCGGCCGCAACCGAGCCGTAACTGAAGCCTGAGTGAGCCCTGAGTGCGCCCGAGTGAGCCGCGATTGCAACACTAGGTAGTGTAAAACCGCCGAAACTGCCGAGATGCTTGGTCATTGCCCGTTCCGGCGCTATGATGTTGCCTGTGGGAAGTATTGCACAAGGGCAGCAAACATTGCGCTGGAATATTGTAAAGGGAGCATCATGAAGGGCATGACCAAACAACCCCCGAGCGGGATTTCTTACGCCGGCAAGGTTGTGCTGGTGACGGGCGCCGCCAGCGGCATCGGCCGCGCAATGGCGCTGGCATTCGGGCGCGCCGGCGCCTGCGTCGTGATTGCCGATACCGCGGTCGACGGCGGCCACATGACGGCGGCGCTCATCGTCGAAGCCGGCGGCAAGGCCTTGTTCGTGAAAACAAATGTAACGGTTGCGACGGAGGTCGACGCCCTCATCGACAAGGCAGTAGCGCACTACGGCCGCATCGACGTCGCCGTCAACGGCGCCGCCATCGAAGAGGAGCACCTGCCCCTGGCCGACGGCGAGGATGCCCAGTTCGACCGCATCATGAACGTCAACGTCAAGGGCGTCTGGCTGTGCATGCGCAGCGAGCTGCGCCAGATGCTGAAGCAGGAAGGCGGCGGCGTGATCCTCAACATCGCCGACGCCGGCGGCCTGGTGGCGGTACCCAATCACGCCCTGTATGCCGCCTCCAAGCATGCGGTGATCGGCCTGACCAAGACTGCCGCCGTCGAGTACGCCAAGTCGGACGTGCGCATCAACAGCTTGTGCCCGGGTGCGGTCAAGACGCCGATGCTGGCGCGCATGCTCGAGCGCGATCCGGGCCGCGAAAAGAAAATCAAGGCGGCGCATCCGATGGGCCGCATCGCCGATCCGGCCGAGGTGGCGAATGCCGCGCTGTGGCTGTGCTCGGAGCAGGCGTCGTTCGTGACCGGGCACCAGCTGGCGGTGGATGGCGGTTTGACGGCGATGTGACAGGCTGCGCCTGGCCTGCTTGGCTGAGAGGCTTGGCTGAGTTACTTTGTCAGCCTTAAGACGTCGCCCCTGCGAAGGCAGGGGTCCAAGTTGGCAAGCATCGCGGCAGCGCGTGCAACTTGGACCCCCGCCTGCGCGGGGGCGACGTACTCATATTGCGGGCTCAAACGTCGGTAGCCACTTCTCGCCAATCGATGGCCAGCAGCTTTCGCCGTCTCACGGTCGCTTCTTGCCCTTCACCCGCAGCTGCTGCTTGTGCTGCGTCTGGTTACGGTTCTGCTTGGCCTCATACAAGGCCACCGCATCCTCTTTCGCCCGCTCCAGAGTGCGCATTTCCTCATGGTCGTCGTGCGGCGAGAAATACTCGGCGTCCTGGGCGTCCATGACCAGCTTGATGGCCGCATCGTCGTCGAGATCGTAGAGCTCGGTAATCAGGGTGGTGACCTCGTCGAGGTAGGCTTCGTATGTCAGGTAGTTCATTGCTTCTTCGATATCAATAGAAAAGGGCTGTATCCTGCGCGGCATCGATGCGCGCGCGGATCCAGGCATGGCTGCGTGCAGTGACCAGCTGCGCCATCCGCAGCGGGAAATGGATGATCCCGTGCGGCGCTTCCGGCAGCAGGTGCAGTTCGGCGCCATCGTCGCCAATGGCCGCACGCCAGCGCGCCGCCATTGTAATCGTATCGTCGCGCAATGGATCGCGCTGGCAGGCAAACAGGATGGCCGGCGGCATGCCGCCCAGGTCGCCGTACAGCGGCGACAGCGGCGCCCGGCGCCGTCCGGCCTCATCCAGGCCGGGCGTCAGCGCGTGCAGCGAGGGCAGCATGTCGGGGCCGTCCAGCACCAGGGTATCGGGACCGGCCTGGCGCACGCTCGGGGTGCCGCTGAAGTCGTAGACGCCGTAATACAGTACCGCGCCGGCGATCCGCCGCGACAGCGCCGGCCAGGCCTGCAGGCGCAGCAGCGTCGCCGCCGCCAACTGGCCGCCGGCCGATTCGCCGACGATGAACAGCGGCAGGCCCGCGTACTCGGGCAGGCCGTCCTCGAGCAGCCAGCGCGCCGCAGCCAGGCAATCGTCCATCAGGCCCTGCAGCGGCGTATCGAGGGCCAGCCGGTAATCGACCGACACCACGGCCACGTCGCAGGCCTTGACCATCGCTGCGTTCAGTTTGTCGTTCATGCGCGCGTTGCCGAGCACCCAGCCGCCGCCGTGGATGTCGAGCACCAGTGCGCGCACCTTGCCGCCCGCCGGACGCAGGATGCGCACGCGCACCTGTTCAGCCGATACGCGCCGCCCTTCGGCATCGATGCCGGCGCGCGCCAGGCGGCGGTCGGCCCCGGCCTGCGCCAGGCGCATCAGCAGCTGCAGTGGACGCGCCAGTGGGCGGTAGCGCATGCCGAAGCGCGGCATGCGGTCCAGCTTGCGGTTGAAGGCGCGCACTTCCTGCAGGGTGGCGTCGTCGAAGGCGAGGATGTCCATGCTCACGGCGTGTTCAGCGACGTGCCGCCGGCCTTATTTCGTCCGCGGCTTGTTCAGCTTGCGGTCCGGCTGCACCAGCTTGCCCGAGCGGATCAGCTTGACCGTGGATGCGACCGAGCGCGCCACGTTGCGCACTTCTTCCAGGAAGGCGGTGTCCTTGTCCAGCGTGGCGTGGCTGTCCGCATACGATTCATAGTAGCCGACATAGCGGTCGAGCTTGGCATCCCAGCCGGCATCGATGAACCCCATCCAGTCCAGCCAGTCCGTCAATGAACGGCGCAGCGGTTCGATGCCGGCCACGTCGCCGTGCACCACCACGCCGTAGGCACGGCCGGCCAGGTGCTTTGGATAATCCCAGTCCTGCTCCAGCGCCTTGGCTTCCTCGGCTTCCTTGCCGTGGGTCGAGCTCGGGTCCGGGTTGCCGCCGTCGGCGCACACCAGGCGGTCGATCATCAGCTTCAGCACGGCCGGGGCCTGGTACCAGTAGGTGGGGGTGATGATGATCACCGCGTGCGCCGACACCCAGCGTTCGTAGATCTCGTTCATCCAGTCGTTGTCCTGGTCGAGCGAGTGGTTCGGGTAGCAGCTGCACGGCCAGTGGCACAGCGGCATCGCAGTCGACACGCACGCCTTGCACGGGCGGATATGGCGTTCGTAGTCCGAGGTCAGCAGCGACAGGTCGAGCAGGTCGGTCTCGATGTTTTCGCTGTGCAGCACGTCTTCGCACATCTTGCTCAGGCGCCAGGACTTCGAGATTTCACTCGGGCAGCTGCCGTCGTTGCGGGCGGAGGCGTTGATGACCAGCACGCGGCTGCGCGTGGCCGGATCCTTCTGGCGCGCTTCGGCGGCCAGCAGGCGGTCGTGCGCCTCCTTCCATTCGACCGAGAGGTCGTAGTCGGGATCGGCGAAGCCCGGACCGGCCTTGACCGTGATCGGCGCCTTGTGCGAGTTGATGTAATTCTTCCAGGCGATATCTTCTACGGATGCCAGTTCCTTGCTGACGGCTTCGAAGGCCGGATCGTAGAACTTGCGCATGAAGCGCAGGTGGAATTCGTCGCGGTTCAGTTTTGCGGGCGCCTGGCCCTTGCGAACGGTGGTCATGGAGGCCTTTTCTAGATCGATTCCATCCGATTATGGAATAGGAAACCTGTCCAGCCGGTACGCCACCTAACGGAAAAAGTGAACAATTAAACAAAAAAGCGGCACGGGCCGAAGCCCGTACCGCTTTTTATGCTTATTGCTTATTTTGCTGCCGATGCTTGAACCGATTACTGCGCCGAAGCGGTCGCGGTACCGGTATTCGGATGGTTCACCAGCAGGATCCAGTACTTGGCCAGGTCGGCCGCGCCGCCGTTGCCCTTGACGGTCTCGAAGGTCTTGATCGCCTGGTCTTTCTTGCCGGCGCGTGCGTAAGCCATGCCCAGGCGCAGCTTGGCTTCGTCAGGCGACTTCAAGCCGCCCTTGGCGATACCCTGCTCGATGAAGCCGATGCCCTTGTCGAACTGGTCCATGGTGACGTAGGCCCAGCCCAGGTTGACCAGGCCGGCGCCGGTCTTCGACTTGGCGGCCGATGCTTCCCCGGTGGCGATGTTCTTGGCGTCGTCGGCGGCACCCTTGGTAGCACGGTCACGCAGCTGGCGGTGTTGGGCGGCATTCGCGCCGGTGCCCAGCACGCCGGCGGTGAAGCCGGCATCCACGACCTTCTTGGCTTCGGTCGGGAAGCCGTCCTTCAGGGCCAGCTCGGCCAGGTCGGCATATTCGGCCGCGTCCAGCTTCTTGACGGCGGCGAACTCGAGGCGCAGCGCGTCGGTGATGTAGGTTTCCTGGTTGAAGCCCGGACGGCGCATCACGCCGCGGTTGATCAGGTCGGTCCAGTAATCGTCGCTCGGGTAGTAGGCAGCGAGCTGTTCCAGGCCGTACAGGTAGGCGGCATCATCCTTGACCTTGTTGGCGGCGGAGGCGTACAGGCGCAGGTCTTCGGCCGACGGCGCCTTGCCGGCACTGATGGCGGCGTCCAGCACCGGGCGCTGCATCTTGACCGAGGTCGCGTAGTCGCCGCTCAGGTAATAGGAGCGCAGCAGGGCCGAGTTGACGGCGGCCGACTGGGTCGGGCTTTCCTTCTGGAAGCGGGTATACCACTCGATCGCCTTCGGGTAGTTCTTGGCGTTGTAGTAGTAGCCGCCCAGTGCCTGGATGAAGTTGGCCTGTTCGGCCCCCTGCAGCTTGCCCGAGCCGATGATCGCTTCCAGCGCCTGCATGGCGGACTGGTCGTCGTTGCTGGCCGAGGCCAGCGACAGCTTCATGCGGTTCAGGACGTAGTTCTCGTACGGCGTGCGGTTCTGCACGGCTTCGGCCTGGGTGATGCGGTTCTTGACCTCGGCGTAATTCTTGGCATCCATCAGCGGCTTGATCTGGGCCGGATCGAGCAGCTTGAACAATTCCGGACGGACCGAATCCGCCGGCGGCTGCGCGGCGGCGGCCGGCGCGTTCTTGTCTTGCGCGGAGGCGCTGTGCATCAGGGCCGGGGCGGCATTCAGGCCGATGGCGGCCAGCATCAGGGCAAGACGGGCAAAACGGAACTGGGACATGAAGAATCCTTCTTTAATGAACAATGGTGAATTTGCCAATTCGCACAAAGCGTGCATTCTCCCACAAAGTACAGGACGGGGGCAGCTTGGGCGCAATTGTGCGGCACCCGGACTGGGCCGGGTGCCGTCGTTACAATGATTTACCGGCCTCCGGGTGGGCTCAGAAACCCGGCACCGGGCAGCGGCCGGTCGCATCGAGCTCCCCACGTAGCCAGGCATTCACCGCTTCCAGCGCCGGCGCCGCGAAGCCGTAGGTCATCAGGGCCGGCGCGTCGATGTCGAGCGCCTGGTAGGGATTCCACAGCGCCAGGTGCAGGTCCGGCTTCCAGGTCGCGCACGGGTGCGGGCCGTAGCGCCGGCGCGAGGTCGAGGCCAGCACCGTGAAGCGGCCGTCGCGCGGCAGGCTGTCCCAGTCGAAGGTGTCGGCGTCGGCAAAGGTGACCAGGTCGACGTCGTACAGGGTGGCGAGCGAGGCGGCGATGCGTTCGGCCGGCACGCCGGCTTCCGACACGCCGTCGCTGACCACGTCCTGGCGCGCCACCAGGCGCAGCCGGGTGCCCGGCGCCGGGCGCTGCGGAATGCCGCGCGCGGACAGGCCGCGGCGCCAGGCCTCGTGCATCAGCGCGCGGTCCGCGGTCTCGGTCAGGTAGGGGGCGGCGCCGGCCGGGTGCAGTTCGGCCAGCCGGTCCAGGCGCGCCAGCTTGGCCTCGACCTCGGCGCGCGGCAGGCGGCCGTCGGCGATGGCGGCGGCGATCGCGTCCAGCGTTTGTTCCTGCGTCGCGCGGCTGCCGAGCGCCATCACCATGTCGGCGCCGGCCAGCAGCGCGTTCACGGCGGCGTCGCCGGCCTCGTAGCGCAGCGCGATCGCGTGCATGTCCATGCCGTCGGTGATGATCACGCCGCGGTAGTCCATGCGCTCGCGCAGCAGGCCGGTAAGAATCGGACGCGACATCGTCGCCGGCAGCACCGGGTCCAGCGCCGGGTAGACGATGTGGGCGGTCATCATCGCCGGCGCGTGCGGCGCGGCGCGGCGGAACGGGGCGAACTCGAAGCGTTCGAGTTCCGCCAGCGACTTGTCGACCGTCGGCAGGTCGCGGTGCGAATCGACGTGGGTGTCGCCGTGGCCGGGGAAGTGCTTGACGCAGCAGGCCACGCCCTCGGATTCGCTGCCGGCCATCCAGGCCAGCGCGAGGCCGGTGGCGCGTTCCGGATCGGCGCCGAAGGAGCGTTCGGCGATGACCGGGTTCAGCGGATTGTTGTTCAGGTCGAGCACCGGCGCGAAGTTCCAGTTGAACCCCATCGACTTCACGGCGCGCGCCACGGCGGCGCCGACCGCGCGCGCGAGCTCGGGGTCGCCGGCGGCGCCGATCCCCATCGCGGCCGGCGGCGGCGGTACCCACAGCGCACGCACCACGGCGCCGCCTTCCTGGTCGAGCGCGATCAGTGCTTGCGCCCCGAAGACCTCGCGCAGCGCGCCGGTGAAGCGCGTCAGCTGGGCGCCGTCCGTCATGTTCTGGCGGAACAGGCAGGCCGCGCGGATGCGGTTGGTGCGCAGGAAGGCGGCGCTGTCTTCGTCGAGTTCGGTGCCGGACAGGCGGACCATGATCAGCCGGCCGGCGAGTTGCCTGAGTTCGTTCATTCAGCTGGTCCTGGTGACTTTGCTCAGGTGGCGCGGCCGGTCCGGATCGAGGCCGC